>Ga0209273_10000581_pt1 | contig 44207 bp, 38 predicted proteins | sample tdAd471_FD_187126 | JGI IMG/M metagenome (GOLD analysis project Ga0209273, IMG submission 187126) | Marine sediment microbial communities from the Atlantic coast under amendment with organic carbon and nitrate - tdAd47.1 (SPAdes)... | ecosystem: Environmental > Aquatic > Marine > Coastal >...
CGCCCAGATATTCCTTCAGGTTGAAGTTTTCGTTGATGGAACCGTCTTCCATGACTGCGACGGAAGTGAAGTCCGGTGCTTGTTTACCTGCGAGAACGGCCATGTGCCCCTCCTTGAATATGGGTGATAAATGTTCAAATCTCATGCGCGCGCGGTGTGAAGCATGCCTGATGGGGCGTAGAATCACCCCCGCGCTGGTGCGCCATACTTTATGCTTCTGAGAAGGATTTGCAACCTCGCGTTATCGATTTCTGTTATCGAATAAAGCGATTTATTGCTTTTCAAATAAAAGCCTTATCCGTTTACCGGATTCAGTGTCTCCGTGCAAGGATGTTGTCTGCCCCGATACCGGGGCTGGCAATCGAGAATTGCCTCCCCATATATGGCTGCAGGGTTTTCGGGAGGGTGGACAAGGTGGAAACACTGGACGATTTTCTGCGCTACAACGCAGTTGGTATGTTTCTCTGGGTCGCAGTGGTGATGCACCGCGATTTCTGTGACCGGTTGGCAGGCCGCTTAGGCGGGATGAGCGCGCTTTGTTCGGCAGCTTATCTGCTGGCCTCCAAGCCCGGCTTGACCATTTTGGGCATCGACGCAGACCTCGTGCTGTTCCCCTTTGCTGTCATGGCACCCGCCATGGCGTGGCTCTTTGGCCTCTCGCAGTTTGATGACAAATTCAGGATCAGCTGGATGCACTGGGCAGTCTGCGCCGCGAAATTCATAACGGGCGGCGCTGTTTATTTCCGCTGGCGGGCTGGCGAACTGCCTATCGGCGGCGGTGTTGTCGGCTGGCTTGGCGGTGTGGTGATCATCGGCATCCTGATCCACCTGACTTACACAGCCTGGAAAGGGCGCACGGATGACCTAGTGGAAAGCCGTCGCAGTTTCCGCAGCATCTTTGTTGCCATCGTGATCATTATCTCCGGCGGGGTGATGGTGGCGGAAGTGTTCCTGATCGACAAGGGCATCACCAGCTATCTGCTTTTGTTGCAGTCTTCCGCATTCCTTGCTGTGGCTTTGTTCCTGAACTGGCGCTTGTCGGCCAGCGATAGCATGGATTTGTTTTTCCGCTCTCCATCCAACCCGGCGGCATCCAATAGCATGCAGGATGATCGCTCAGTGCAGGCTGCCGACCAGCTTGATCTGGATATGATCATGCGGCTTGAGGCCTCCGGCATATTGCTGGAGCAGGGGCTGACCATCGCGCGCATGGCGGAAAAGGCAGGCATGCCTGAACACCGGCTGCGGCGCCTTATCAACCAGCATCTGGGGTACCGGAATTTTTCGGATTACCTCAATCACCACCGGATTGCGGCGGCCCAAGAGCGCTTATCGTCTGTCGAGGACCGCAACCTGCCGGTCCTGACCATCGCGATGGATCTGGGTTACGGCTCGCTCGGGCCCTTCAATAGGGCGTTCAAGGAACGCACGGGCCAGACGCCCACTGAGTACCGCCGCGAGGTGCTGGCTTCCGCCTAGGTTGGAATGCCCCGAAAACGGGTTCGCCGAAATTTTGAAAAGCTTGCCGATTTCTTGAAATCTTCGCCAATTTCAAAATCGGCAAGCGCGATATGTCGATTGTTGTCCATATAAGCGCAAAGGCAACCGCAAGTCATATGCGGGCCGAAACGATAGCAGGATTTGGCAAATGGACACCAGCACCTTCAGCACCATCGTGACCGAACTTGGCACCATCTGGGCCACGATATTTTCATGGGATTTCGGCCGTTACCTAGTGGGCGGCGGCGGGATATTCCTGCTGGTTTGGGTCCTTTTAGGCCGACGGCTGCAGTCAAGAAAGATCAGGGCAAAGACGCCGAAGCCGAAACAGATGTGGGCGGAATTCAAGGCGTCTGCCATTACGGCTGCGGTCTTTGGGCTGGTCGGTACAATATCGCACATGGGTGTGACGAGTGGGTTCCTGCAGCCCATCTACGGTGAGATCAGCGAGTATGGCTGGGCCTATTTCCTGTTTTCCCTTGTGGCGGTGATTGTGCTGCATGACGCCTATTTTTACTGGACGCACCGTTTGATGCATGTGCGCGCGGTGCTGAAGCGGGCGCATTATCTGCACCACCGGTCTCATAACCCGACGCCCTGGGCTGCCTACAGCTTCGATATGGTTGAAGCGGCGGTGCAGGCAGCATTCGTCCCCATCTTCCTATTCTTCTTCCCACTGCACGGCCTGGCGATGTTCCTTTTTCTGGCACATATGATCATCAGGAACGGGATGGGCCATTCTGGCTATGAGCTCTTCCCGCGTCGCTGGGCCGTGCATCCTATCTTCGGGTGGCTGACGCTTGTCACCCACCACGATATGCATCACGAGAACGGCAATTATAATTTTGGCCTCTATTTCAGCTGGTGGGACCGCCTTATGGGCACCGAGCACCCGGATTATCTGGCGCGCGTGACAGGTGACAAGGCGCGCAGTCGCCAACCGGCTGACGTTACGGAGGCAAAAGAAAATGCATAGCTCATACAAGAATGAATGTTCAGCTATGCGTTTATTGGGGGTGGTTTTAAAAGGACTCCCCCGCCATATGCACCTTCAGATAACCGAGCCCTGCGCGGGCTCCTTTGTTGGTGTCGCACAGAAGCGGCCGCTGGTCGCAGACATATCCTTCCCAAAGAACGCGAGGACAAAGAGATGAAAAATTTTGTAAAAGCCCTGGGCGCTGCAGCGCTGTTTACCGGCATGGCAACCACTGGCGCATCCGCCGCTGACGCAGACCTGGTAAAAGGTTTCTGGCTGACTGGCGACCAAGGCCAGGTTGTTGAGATCAAGGCTTGTGACGAAGGCTCCAGCCGCCTGTGTGGCGATGTGGTCTGGACGCCTGCGGGCACGCCTGAAGAAACTTTGGTGCTGCTGGGCCTCAAGCCATCCCGTGCCAACCTTTCCAAGGGCCACTTCTGGAACAAGGGCAAAGTGATTGACCTTGCAAGCGGCAAGAAGCGCGCTGGCAGCATCGAGCTTCTGGAAGACGGTACGCTGAAGGTAGATTCCTGCAAGCGCAGCCTCTGCAAAAGCCAGGTTTGGGAGCGTCCAAGCGCAGAGATGGCTGAACTGCCTGAGCATATCCGTCTCGCCAGCCGCTAAGACTGGCGACAGGAATAAAAAGAGGGCGGACCCCGGCGGGTTCGCCCTTTTCTTTTGGCCGGTGCTTGGGGCGCCTATCGCCGCCTATTGCCGTACAGCGGTCAGCCCATATTTTTCCGCAAGCAGTTCCTGCACCGAATCCTGGCCCGCCAAGTGCGCGGCCCCCACGGCGATGAAGATTTTGCCTTCACCGTCCATCATGGTCTTGATCTGGTCGGCCCAATTGGCGTTGCGGTTCAAGAGAAGCGCATCGGCCAATGTTTCCTGGCCCACCATGGCAGCCTGCATCTTGTCGCCCAGGTTTTCCATGTCGCCCTCAAGCCAGAGCGCCACGATTTCGTCCAGCATGTCTGGGTCTTCAACGATCTGGCGCACGCTTTCCTCGAAGAAAAACAGCTCGTCCTCGAAGCTGAGGTTGCCGAAAACCTGCATTTGTTCGTCCAGCGTTTCCAGATATGCGAGGGACTTTCCTTTTGCCTTTGCCTCGCGCCACAGAATGCTGTCCACGCCCGCATCAGGGCTGCCGCCGCGCGCCTGAATTGTCAGGGCCTGCAGGGAAATGCCTGCCATCCATGGGCGGTATGGCGCGAAATTATTCACCGCACTTGCGGGCATGCCAAGGCCTGTCAGTACGGTTTCGAAATTCTCAAACGCCTCGGGGCTCAGTTGCTCAATGAAAGATGGGCCCGAAAGGTTGATGCCGTATGTTTGCACCAGCTTCATCTGGGTCGCGGGGGCGATGTCCACAGCCGGGGCTTCGGTCACCAGCGTATCCGCAGCATCAAAGGCTTTGCTGACTTTGTCCGACCGCCACTCAATGGCCGGGTTCATGATATGCACGGTGCCAAACAGCCAGATTTCACTGTCTTCATCCGACAGCTTCCAAAGGGCTACATCGGGGGCCTCAGCCCGGGCAGGAGCGGCGAGGGCAAAAATGCAGAACACCAGCAGTGGTGCGATAAGGGCGCCAATGGTGCGCCGCAGGGTCAGTTCAAAAGTCATAAAAAATATCCTCGGTTTTCTGTCGCACTCGGGCCGCGTTTTGCGTGCCGTTTGTCTCTTCAGTCTTATGACGGCGCCAAAGCTTACAATCCAGACCTAAAAAATTTAGGTATGGTCATTCTAGCGGGCTTAGATGAACGGATGATGACCGCTTGGGGCGGCGCTACTTCTTGAGCTGGTCCCGAAGCGCGCGGGCGCAGGCCGTTGCGATTTCCGATTGCAGGCGAACCTGGGCGATTGCGCCTTTTTCACCGGCCTCCGTCAGTCTGGCCAGGGATTCTTCAAGAAGCTGAAGTGTTGCCAGCACTTCCTCGTTTGAGGCGTCTAGCTGGTTTGCCGGTGCTGGGTCTTCAGTGCTTTCTTGCCTGCCGTAGCGCGCTGCTTCTTGCTGCGGTGTCATGGGGGAAAGCGCGTCGGCAACCGCTTCGCGTACCATGGCGGCGGCGGTACTGTTGATCATGTCGGCCAGTGGGTTGCGCTTTTGGGCATCGCTCGTTGGCGTGTCCGGCGTGATGTCACTGTCGGCCATGCGTTCTTTGGCTTGTATGTCAGCCTGGGGCTTCTCAATGCCAGACTGCAGCACGCTGGGGCTGTCGGCAAAGGACGCAGGCTCAGGTGCCGGTTTCCGCTCAACAGGCTTCGGGCTTTCATGCTCTTCGTCCAGGAAAAGCGGCTGATCGTATGTCAGCGTATCTGTGGCTTTGCCTTCGCTTGCGGGCCTGACAGGTGTCAGGATGCCTTCAAAGCCTTCAAACACGCCGCTGGACGGGTTGAAGACGGGGGCTGCCTCCAGCGTCCAGTGCTGGTGGCCGGTATCCAGTTGCGGCAAGCTGATTGGCGCATCATGGATGGTGCTGCGGCGCTGGAACGCGCGGCTCACCGGATGGTCCAGCTTGGTGTTCAGGCCCAGCATGTCCAGCATGGCTGTACCGACAAGCCGGCCCGCACCGCCGAAGATCCTGGCAGCAAACGGCGATACCAGGGTGATGAAGCCGTCGCGGTCGCTGCGCCAGGCCCAACCGCCCGGGCCTGGGTCGCGCAGGAAGCGTGGCTTGGCCTCTGCTGCAAGCTGTGGTTCTGCGTGGGTGACCGTTTCCGTAAGCATGGCTGCTTCGGGTGTGTGCGCAGTTGTTGGCGCAGCGGCTGTATCTGTCAGCTGGTGTCGCCCGCTATCCGCCCCGCTATCGCTGGTGCCGACCATCTTGGTCTCAGGCGTGGCCGTGCGCTCGTTCATGCGTTCGGCGATCAGGTCTTCATCGGTCCGCAGGATCCTGAGGCTCGCGGCCTTTTTCTCAAGCGTGTCGATAGCGCCGCCGAAGCCTTCAGGGCGCAGCCGGGTGACCGTTGCCGCAAAGCCCTGGCTGTCGCCCGTGCTGCTGGCGGTCATAACCGTCGTGCCGCCGCCACCGGCCGCAACACGGCGCGGTTCGATTTCTTCAAGATGCTGCTCTTCAAGATGCTGGGCGGCTACATCTGCTTCAGTGCGGGTGTTGTCTCGCGTTTCTTCCGTCTGTGGCTGTGTGCCAAGATCGTCGCGCCACAGCGCGAGGGTTGAGCGCCCTTCAAACGGTGGCGCCGCAGGAGCTGCGCGGGCAAGCGCGATCCACACATTGGCGGAAAGATCAGTGCGGGTGGCCAAAATCTGGTGATGTTCGCGCCCGGTCTGGGTGATGAGCTCGATAATATCGTCTTCATCAAAGGGCGCGTTTTTAAGCAAGTCTTCCATCAGCGAAGCGCGGTCGCGCACCAGACGGTGCACAAGGTCCATCGGCGGCTTCGCCTGGCCTGCAAGAATTTCGGAAACGGTACGGCGGCTGTCGGGATCAACGTGCGGGATCAGGGCTTCGACCACGTCCAGGAGCTGGGCACGGGTGGGCTCTTTCACGGGCGCCTTGCCCGTGAGGAACATGTCTACCAGAGAACGGAAGAGCGTTGTGCGGTCCTCGCCGTCGCGTTCGCGCGCGTAGGCCACCAACTCCCTGATCCGACTGTCCAGTGCATTCATGTCGAATGCCGACACTTTGCCCACAACTTAACCCACTTCAACTGTCACATGCCCGTGTAGGGCGATGTGCCTTGGCCGTCCCGACCTGAGATATTTATCGTTTTCAAGTGGGGTGAAAATAGCTCCCGAATCACCCTGGCCCCTATAGTACCCAAAAAGAATCATGATGCTAGTGATGATTAACATTAGAAATATAATTGTTTGAATTTGGAACTTTATTTTAAAAACGGGCTTGGGTAGTATGCTCGCCATACCCGAGGGGGATGTTTCGGGTGAAAATTCAAGGAGTATAAGTATGGGGCGTGTCAAACTTGATGCGGTCGACCGCAAAATCCTGTCGTGCCTTCAGGCTGAAGGCCGGATTACCAATGTGGAGCTTGCGGAACGTGTGGGGATTACGGCCCCGCCTTGCCTGCGTCGCGTGCGCGCACTTGAGGAAGAAGGCTTTATCCGTGGCTATCATGCAGACCTCAATCAGGAAGCGCTTGGCTATGGCCTGACCGTTTTCGCCATGGTTGGCCTGCACAGCCAAGCTGAAGCAGACCTTCAGAAATTCGAAGAACAGTGCAAGGGCTGGCCGATGGTGCGTGAATGTTTCATGCTCAATGGCGAGATCGATTTCATTCTGAAAATCGTGGCCCATGACCTGGCTGGCTTCCAGCATTTCCTGACAAGCGAGCTGACGCCGGCACCAAATGTGGCCAGCGTGAAAACCTCGCTGACGATCAGGACATCCAAGCACACGCCAGGTGTGCCGCTTCCTGAAGTCTCGTAAGCCGGGACTGTTCTGTCAGAGGCAAATAAAAAAGCCCGCTTTATCGAGCGGGCTTTTTGTTTATCTGCCTGTTGGGGCGCTTACTTGAATTCCACCTTGGAAATTTCATAGTAGCGCTCGCCGCCCGGCGTTTTCACTTCGACTTCCTGTTCAACGCGGCGGCCGATCAGCGCGCGGGCAATTGGGCTCTGGTAGGAAATCTTGCCGGCTTTTACATCGCCTTCATCGGCACCCACAATCTGGTACACGACTTCTTCGTCGTCTTCGTCCAGAAGGGTGACAGTGGCGCCAAACACGACCTTGTCGCCGGAAAGCGTGGTCGGGTCGATCACCTGGGCGCGGCTCAGCTTGCCTTCAAGCTCCATGATGCGGCCTTCGATATGGCCTTGGCGCTCTTTGGCTGCGTGATATTCAGCGTTTTCCGAAAGGTCGCCGTGGGCGCGCGCTTCCTCGATAGCTGCCACAACTGAGGGGCGCTCAACGCTTTTCAAATTCTTCAGCTCAGCAGCGAGGCGGTCATAGCCTTCCTGCAGCATGGGCACTTTTTCGTTCATGTGTCCCGTCCGTTGTTATTTTCATCGATGGGCCAGTAACCTGCTGGCCATATACAAAACAGGAGCGCCGACCCGTGGGGGCCGGCGCACTTATTTCCATTTAGTCACAAAATCGCAAAAAATCAAGCCAGATCGGCTGTCAGCATCAAGGACAGAGCCCTAGGCTGCGAAATCCTGCAGGCGTTTGACATCAAGCGTGGTGTCCTTCAGGGCCTTCAGCGCCTGTACTGACGCGGCAGCCGCAGCCATGGTTGTGAAGTATGGCAGTTTCATCAGCAGCGCCGTGTTGCGAAGCTCATAGCTGTCCTTGATGGCCTGCTTGCCTTCGGTGGTGTTGAACATCAGCTGCACTTCACCGTTCTTCATGATGTCCAGAACGTGCGGGCGCTGGCCTTCTGTCACCTTGAACACGCGCTTCACTTCAAGCCCATTGGTCTTGAGGTAATCTGCAGTGCCACCTGTGGCGATTACGTCATAACCCATGTCCAGAAGGTCCCGCACCAGCGGCACCAGCGCATATTTGTCGCTGTCTTTCACGCTGACAAACACCTGGCCCTTTTCCGGCAGCTTCACGCCCGCTGCCAGCTGGGACTTGTAGAAGGCCATCGGGAAGTTGTCGGCAATGCCCATCACTTCACCGGTGGATTTCATCTCGGGCCCCAGGAGCACGTCAACGCCTGGGAAGCGCGCCCACGGGATCACCACTTCCTTCACCGCCACATGCTCTGTGATCGGATCCTTCAGCTCAAAGTCGGTCAGTTTGGCGCCTGCCATTACTTGCGCGGCGATGGCGGCAACCGGATAGCCCACTGCCTTGGCAACGAACGGTACTGTGCGGCTGGCGCGCGGGTTTACCTCGATCAGGTATACGTCGCCGTCCTTGACCGCGAACTGTACGTTCATCAGGCCCACGACATTCAGTGCCTTCGCAAGGGCGCGTGCCTGGTGCTTCACTTCATTCACGATGCCCACAGGCAGGCTGTAAGGCGGCAACGAGCAGGCGCTGTCGCCCGAGTGGATGCCCGCTTCCTCAATGTGCTCCATGATGCCGGCGATATGGATGTTTTCGCCGTCAGAAAGCGCGTCCACATCAACCTCAATCGCGTCCTTGAGGAAGCCGTCGATCAGCACGGGGCTGTCGCCGGAAACCTTTACGGCTTCGTTGATGTAGCGGTCGAGGCCTTCCTGGTCATGGACGATTTCCATGGCGCGGCCACCCAGCACATAGCTTGGGCGGATCAGCACAGGATAGCCAACCTTGTTGGCAACCTTGATGGCTTCTTCGTGGCTGCGTGCCAGGCCGTTGCTTGGCTGCTTCAGGCCCAGTTTTTCAACCAGTTCCTGGAAGCGTTCGCGGTCTTCCGCTAGGTCGATGGCGTCCGGGCTGGTGCCCAGGATCGGGATACCTGCGGCTTCAAGCGCGTGCGCAAGCTTCAGCGGCGTCTGGCCACCAAACTGCACGATCACACCCTTCACGGTGCCACTTTCCTGTTCCTTGCGAATTATCTCGACCACGTCTTCGGCGGTCAGTGGCTCGAAATACAGGCGGTCGGAGGTGTCATAGTCTGTCGACACGGTCTCTGGGTTACAGTTGACCATGATGGTCTCATAGCCCGCGTCAGAGAGCGAGAAACAGGCGTGACAGCAGCAGTAATCGAACTCGATGCCCTGGCCGATACGGTTCGGCCCGCCACCCAGGATCACGATCTTTTCGCGGTCTGTCGGGTTGGATTCACACTCAGGCTGTTCGCCTGCCGCGAAGGTTTCATAGGTTGAGTACATGTAAGGCGTCTTGGCCTCGAACTCCGCCGCGCAGGTGTCGATGCGCTTGAAGCTTGGGCGCACGTCCATATCAAGCCGCGCTTTCATCACAGCCGCTTCCGGCACACCGGCAAGCTTGCCGATGCGGGCGTCAGAGAAACCGTGCATCTTCAGTTTACGAAGCTCACGCGGGTCGGCCGGCAGGCCGTTCTCGGTGATTTTCTTTTCCATGTCCACGAGCATTTTGAACTGGCGCAGGAACCAGGGCTCATAGTGCGTCACGCTGTGGATGTCCTCCAGGCTCATGCCTTCGCGGATGGCCTGAACGATGCGCAAGATACGGTCCGGGCGGGCGAAGCCAAGGTCGCGCTTTATGGCTTCGAAATCCCCAGAGCCGGGCTTGTAGCCTTCGAATTCTATTTCATCGAGGCCGATCAGCCCCGTTTCCATGGAGCGCATGGCTTTCTGCAGGCTTTCCGTAAAGTTGCGGCCCACGGCCATCACTTCACCTACAGACTTCATCGCGCTGGTCAGAAGCGCATTGGTGCCTGCGAATTTCTCGAACGTGAAGCGCGGCACCTTGGTGACCACATAGTCTATCGTTGGCTCGAACGACGCAGGGGTGACGCCCGTGATGTCGTTATCCAGCTCATCCAGCGTGTAACCAACGGCCAGCTTCGCGGCGATCTTGGCAATCGGGAAACCTGTGGCCTTGGACGCCAGCGCGGATGAGCGGCTCACCCGCGGGTTCATTTCAATCACGATCAGACGGCCGTTTTCCGGATTCACGGCGAACTGCACGTTCGACCCGCCGGTTTCCACGCCAATCTCGCGAAGTACGGCGAGGGAGGCGTTCCGCATCACCTGATATTCTTTGTCCGTCAGCGTCAGCGCAGGCGCGATGGTGATGCTGTCGCCGGTGTGGACGCCCATTGGGTCCACGTTTTCAATGGAACAGACAATGATGCAGTTGTCGGCTTTGTCGCGCACCACTTCCATTTCATATTCTTTCCAGCCGAGGATGCTTTCCTCAACCAGCACTTCGTTGGTGGGCGACGCGTCAAGGCCCGCCCGAACAATCTGTTCGAACTCTTCCTTGTTATAGGCGATACCGCCACCGGTGCCGCCCATGGTGAAGCTTGGGCGGATGATTGCTGGCAGGCCGGTGATCTCTTCCATCACCTCAAGGGCTTCTTCATAGCTATGGGCTGTCCTGCCCTTGCAGACCTCAAGGCCGATCTTTTCCATTGCAGCGTTGAAGCGGCGGCGGTCTTCCGCCTTGTCGATTGCGTCTTCGGTCGCGCCAATCAGCTGCACGCCGTATTTTTCAAGGGTGCCGTCGCGCGACAGGGCAAGGGCCGTATTGAGGCCGGTCTGGCCGCCCATGGTGGGCAGGACCGCGTCAGGGCGCTCCTTTTCAATGATCTTGGCGACAACTTCTGGCGTGATCGGCTCCACGTATGTTGCGTCCGCCAGTTCAGGGTCGGTCATGATGGTGGCCGGGTTACTGTTCACCAGGATCACCCGGTAACCTTCTTCCCGAAGCGCCTTACAGGCCTGGGTGCCGCTATAGTCAAACTCACACGCCTGCCCGATAATAATGGGGCCCGCGCCGATGATCAGAATGCTTTCGATGTCGGTTCTTTTTGGCATTTCGTCGGTCCCTTATATTTAGGCTGCGTTTTTATGGTTCTGGATCATGTCCATGAATTGTTCGAACAGATAGAAGCTGTCCTGCGGGCCGGGCGATGCTTCCGGGTGCTGCTGCACCGAGAAGATCGGCTTGTCCGTGGCTTCAATGCCGCACACTGTGCGGTCAAACAGGCTGATGTGGCTGATCTTCACGTTTTCCGGCAGGCTGTCGCCGTCCACCGAGAAGCCGTGGTTCATGCTGGTGATCTCCACCTTGCCGCTGCGCAGGTCCTGAACCGGGTGGTTCGCGCCCCGGTGGCCCTGGTGCATCTTGTATGTCTTGCCGCCGAACGCGAGCGCCAGCAGCTGGTGGCCAAGGCAGATACCGAAGATCGGCAGGCCGGTCTCGATCAGCTTGGTGATTACGGGCAGGGCGTACTCACCCGTTGCGGCCGGGTCCCCCGGGCCGTTTGACAGGAATATTCCGTCAGGGTTCAGCGCCATGATCTCGTCAAAGCTTGCGGTGGCTGGCACCACGGTCACGCGCGCCCCGGTTGCCGCGAGGCAGCGCAGGATGTTGTCCTTGGCGCCATAATCCACGGCCACCACATGGGCCTTTGGGTCGCTCAGCTCGGCATAGCCGTCAGCGATGGTCCAGCGGGCGCCAGTCCACTCCCGGTTTGCCGAACAGGTAACTTCCTTCGCCAGGTCCATGCCCTTAAGGCCCGGCCATTCCTGCGCCTTCTTCAAAAGCGCCGGAATGTCGAATTGGCCGTCTTTATTATAGGCGATCACACCGCTTGGCGCGCCGTTCGCGCGGATGTGGCGTGTCAGCTTCCGTGTGTCGATGCCGGAAATGCCCACCAGGCCCATCTCTGCGCACCAGTCATTCAGGTGCTTCATTGCGCGGAAGTTCGCGGGCTCTGTAATATCGTCGCGGATCACCAGGCCGCGGGAGGCCGCCGTGTCGCGTTCCATGTCTTCTATATTAGTACCCACATTGCCGACATGCGGGAATGTGAAGGTGATGATCTGGCCTGCGTAGGAGGGGTCTGTCAGGATTTCCTGGTAGCCGGTCATGGATGTATTGAAGCAGACTTCACCAACGGCTTCGCCGTCCCTTCCAAATCCATATCCCCAAAAAACAGTGCCATCTGCCAAAACCAGTGCGGCGGTGATATCCTCAGCGGGTCGCTGGGTGGGGAGTGTGGAGTCGGTCATGGGGGCGGGTTCCTCCTGCCATTGGTTTCACACATGTTCCCTTGCGTATCAAGGGATTAGCCGGTAAAAGAGCGCGCTGTGCGCCTTGGTGGGCGTCGGCCAAATTGTCGGGACAATAAGCAAAAGGGTCCCAAGGGTCAAGTAAAGAATTTAAAAAAATATCTAATAAATTCAATGGGTTACGAAGCAAATCCAATTTGCCAGCTGGCAGGCAATGCGGTACTATGTGCGCTTCCGACTCGTTAACTCAGGGTGGTTTTTATGTTGCGGGACGAACTTAATCAGTCAATGAAAGCGGCGATGCGCGCGAAAGAAACGCGCAAGCTATCTACTGTGCGCCTGATTCTGGCTGCGATCAAAGAAAAAGATATCGAACTTCGGACAACGGATGGTGGCGACCGTGATGACGACGCCATGATCACTGATATCCTGTCGAAAATGGTCAAGCAGCGCCGGGATAGCATCAAGGCCTATGAAGAAGCTGGCCGGTGCGAATTGGCAGAGCGTGAGCGGGAAGAAATCGATATCATCGAAGAATTCCTGCCAAAGCAGCTTTCCGACGACGAGATCAAAGCCGTTTGTGAAGGCGTGGTCGCTGAGCTTGGCGCGGAAGGCCTCAAGGACATCGGCCGCTGCATGGGTGCGCTGAAGGGCAAATATGCGGGCCAGATGGATTTCGCCAAGGCAAGCGTGACCATCAAGGGGCTCCTGAGCTAAGGCTCTTTAATATTCTGAAATTCAAGGAGAAGGGCGGCGCCGGTTTGGCAGCCGCCCTTTTCAGTTGACCGGGGGTGTCACACCCGGTGGGGTAAAAAGGTGCGGGCAGTGTATATCGGCGCGAGGTGGGAAGGCGGCTCTTCGCCATTTGTGCCGGCTAGATCTTGATCACCTGCATCGGGCGAGTGCTGGGATAGCACTGCTGTCGCGCAGGCTCCTTTTTTGCCTCGGCCTCTCTTGCTGCGGCATGTCTGTTGCCGTGAAAGGTCATGTCGTCCATGGGCGCCAGAAGGGTCGCCAGCTTTGAAAAGAAGCTTTCCTTATGACTTTGTTTAGATTTAATTTTCTTAGGCATGTCGTGACTCCGTTTTCTTATTGTTGTTGATATTGTTGATTTTTGACAGTATTTCAATTTCGTAGTTTTAAGGCTATGGCTTAGAAAATTTAAGGAATTTTGATGCGCTACAAATTGCAGTCATTGTCTGGCATTTTGGCGTTTGATGCGGCGGCGCGCCACGGCAGCCTCACGCTCGCGGCGAAAGAGCTGGGGCGCACCCAGTCTGCGGTCAGCCAACAGGTGAAAGGGCTTGAGGAGCAGCTCGGCTTCGCCCTTTTTGTGCGTCGGCCACGTGAGATTGAGCTGACATCGGCGGGGCGGTCGCTCGCCAAGGCGGTGAAGCAGGCACTTGAGGGCATTGATGACCGGGTCACCACGCTGATGCGCAGGCATGAACCCAATGTGATCCGGCTGTCGGCCTATCATTCTTTCGCGATCCAGTGGCTGATCCCCCGGCTGCCGCGCTTCAGTTTGGCGCATCCGGAGATCGATATCAGGCTGAATGCTGACGACCATCAGGTCGATGTGGCGGCGGAAGGGTATGACCTGGCCATCCGCGGCGGCTGGCTTGGCAAGCTGCCGTCTGGCGTGAAGCCCATGCGGGTGGAAAAATATATGCCGGTTTACGCGCCCTGCCTGGCGGACGGGCGGGATATCACGGTGGATGACCTGACGGAATACCCGCTGATCGGCTATGAAGACCGCAGCTACTGGAACGACTGGCTGGAGCATAACGGGGTAGAGCTGCGGGACCCGGACTACGGCAAAACCTACAGCCACTCAGGCCTGCTGGTTCAGGCGGCCATCGTGGGGGCGGGAATCGGCATGGCGCCACTCGCCACAGCCGCTCAGGCGTTGATTGACGGGCGGCTGAAGTGCGTGCGCGGCAAGCCGTCCAGCAACGGCTTCTGTTTTCACGCGGTCACAGCCGGTGAGCCAGTGTCGGAAAATGTCGCGCTGTTCGTTGACTGGCTGGAAAGCGAGATGGCCCAGATGGAGATCGACCTGCAGAACTATATGGAGTAGTGGAGGTATCTACCGTGTTCTTTTCCGAAAGCCTCAAGCGCATATTCCATGGGATCGCCAACTTTTGATTCAGACACCATTGGTGGTTCTTCGGCTATGATATCCACACAATGATCAGCGCAATATAGGCCATAATGGATGGGGTGCTCCGACAATTGGGAAGCCCAGCTGTTTTCACTGATGTAATCGAGGTAGTAGGATTTCTTGTAGATTGCAGCGATACTGCCTTCAAAAACCTCATCTGTCCCTTTTCCGCAATCATAGCTCTCATTCAATACCGAGTAGGCAAGGTATCTAGGAAAGAAGACAATGAAACGCCGTGACGAAGGCAGTGTTTCAATCGGTGACATATCCCAAGTAACCCCTTCCACGACCTCTATCGGCTTGGGTGGCTGGAAAACACCTCCTTCTTCGATAATAAGCAGCAGGTCATTGCCTCCAAGCTCGCTATAGCGATCGAGGTAAAGGTATTTGCAGTCATTGAGCGTAAGGAAGTCTGTCATGGGCCCCTTGTCGTGCTTTGCTTTTTTGAGTCCAATTCAGGCTATTATCCTCCTGCGGGTTAGGCTAGAAGGAATGTTTCAAAAGTTGGGAAATTCTTTGCAGGATCGTTATGGCGCTTAGTCCGCAGTTTCTGGATGAGCTGAAGCACAGGTTTACCCTGTCCGACGTGGTCGGGCGGCAGGTGAAGCTCGTGCGCCATGGGCGCGAACATCAGGGCCTGTGCCCGTTCCATAATGAAAAGACACCCTCCTTCACCGTGAATGACCAGAAGGGCTTCTATCACTGCTTCGGCTGTGGGGCGCACGGTAGCGTGATTGACTTTGTCATGGGCACCCAGGGCATGGAATTCATGGAGGCGGTGGAAGTCCTGGCAGGCGAAGCAGGCATGGAAATGCCGCGCCAGACGCCCCAGCAAATCGAACGCGACAAGAAGCGCGGCACGCTCAGTGAAGCCATGGAGACCGTGGCCAAATGGTACGCAGCTCAGTTGAAGGGCCAGATTGGCCGCGCGGCTTATGACTATATCAAGGGGCGTGGCCTGACAGACGAAACGCTGGAACGGTTCGGCATGGGATACGCGCCCGCTGCCCGCACCGCGCTGAAGGACGCGATGATCGCGCGCGGCATTGGCGAAGACCAGCTGATCGAGACCGGCATGTTGATCAAGCCCGAAGGCGGCGGCGCATCCTATGACCGCTTCCGTGACCGGCTGATGTTCCCGATCACTGACCGGCAGGGCCGGGTGATCGCCTTTGGCGGCAGGGCGCTATCGAAAGATGCCAAGGCCAAATACCTGAACAGCCCGGAGACCACGCTCTTCCACAAGGGTGCGACGCTTTATAATTGGGCCAATGCCCGCGCCGCCAGTTATGACGCCGGGCAGGTGATGGTGGTTGAAGGCTATATGGATGTGATCGCACTGGCACAGTCAGGTATTGATTATGCTGTGGCGCCCTTGGGCACCGCGCTGACGGAAGAACAGATTTCGCACCTGTGGCAGATGGCGGATGAGCCAATCCTCAGTTTCGATGGCGACAACGCGGGCCTGCGCGCCGCAAGCCGGGCGGTCGAACGCTCGCTGCCCATGCTCAAGCCTGGAAAGTCGCTCCGCTTCATTATCATGCCGGAAGGTGACGACCCGGATAGCCTCGTGCAGCGCGAAGGCAAGCGCGCGATCGAGAAGCTGATCGACAGCGCCGACCCGCTTGTGAACGTGCTGTGGCGCAACCTGACAGAGGGCGTGGCGGTGGACACGCCAGAGCGCCGGGCAGGCTTGGAGAAAAAAATCTTCGGAACGCTTTCCGAAATTGAAGATGAAAACGTCAAGAAGCTATACCAGACCGAATTCCGGAACCGGATATGGGAGCTGTTCCGCCCCGCGAAAAAGCAGGGCGGTGGTCGCGCTCCGGCCCGACAGGGCGGTAACCAGCGGTTCCAGAAAAAGAATGCGGGCGGAATGCAGCCGTGGCAGCAGGGCGGTGGCTTGAAGCACACGTCCTTCGCGCAAGGTGACAAGGCGCGGCCTGTGACAGACAGAATGGAGAAGACCATCATCTTGACGCTGGTGCATCACCCGGAAATTCTGATCAAGCATGAAGAGCTGGTCGCAAATCTGGAGTTCGGCACAACGGGGCTTGACGATCTCAGGTGTGCGTTATTAGAGAAGGCCGCTGCTGGCGAGACCCTTGACCATGAGGCGGTGATTGCCCATCTGGAAGACAGGCCGGAAATGGTAACGCTTGAGAAGCTGCTTTCGGAACGTGCGCTGAGGGATGAATGGTTTGCCTGGCCTGAGGCGGCGCTTTCGGATGCGCTAACCGGATTCGAGCATATTGTCTCGCGATTCCAGCATATTACGGCGGCAAAAGCGGCCTATGAGCAGGCCGAGGCGGAATTTGCGGCCGACATGACGGAAGAAAACAGGGACAGATTTATCGCGGCGCAGGAGGCTTTCCGGGCGCTCGAGGAAAAAGAAGCGGACAAAGAAGGATACCGGCTCGAATCAGGCAGGTTTTCTTTCAATTAATATGGTATAGACTGCGATTCGCGCAGTTCTGGAGAAAAAATACATGGCAACTAAGGCGAATCAGGAAGACGAAAAGGCAACGGGCTCCGACGAAGGCAATGAGCGTTCGATCGGCGATGCCACGGAGGCCGCCGTCAAAAAGATGATCGCAAAGGCGAAGGAGCGGGGCTACATCTCATATGATGAGCTGAACGCTGCTTTGCCGACCGAAGAAATGTCATCCGAGAAAATCGAAGACATCATGACCATGCTGTCTGAGATGGGTATCAACGTGACCGATGGTGACGACCCGGACGAAGCTGAGGGCGACGAAAAAGAGGCCGAAGAGACCGAACAGGAAGAGTTCAAGACCACGGACAAGAAGGAAGCGAGCGATCGCACCGACGACCCTGTGCGCATGTATCTGCGCGAGATGGGGTCTGTTGAACTTCTGTCGCGCGAGGGCGAGATCGCCATCGCGAAGAGAATCGAAGCTGGCCGGGCCACCATGATTGAAGGCCTGTGCATGAGCCCGCTGACCTTCCGTGCCATCATCGAATGGGCGGAGCGGTTAGAGAACGAAGAGATGCTGCTTCGCGACATCATCGACCTTGAAGCCACGCTGGGCAAAGAACCAGACAGCGCCGACCTTGAAGACGAGGATGCCGGCGACGTGATGAAAGAGGGCGGTGAGGAAAAGGCTGAAAAGGCCGACGAAGCCGACAAGGAAGACGGGGCCAAGACGGACGATGACGAATCATCTGATGGCAACGACGACAGCAGCGGCAACAACGATGATGATGACGACGATGACGAGGAAGCGGCCATGTCGCTTTCCGCCATGGAAGCTCACCTGAAGCCTGAAACCATTGAAAAATTCCGCCTGATTACATCGACTTACAAGAAGTACGCCAAGCTGCAGGATGCCCGTCTGGCGGCTGCGGTTCAAAGCGACACGCTGTCGACTGCACAGGAACGCCGTTTCAAAAAGCTGCGTGAGGACCTCATTGAGCTCGTCAGTTCCGTACGGTTCAACAACATGCGCATCGAAGAGTTGGTGGACGAGCTTTACGGCCTCAACAAGCGCCTGATGAGCCTCTCCGGCCGTCTGCTCCGTTTGGCTGAAAGCCACAAGGTTTCCCGCACCGCCTTCCTGGACGAGTATCAGGGTAATGAGCTTGAGGACGGCTGGTCCGACCGCGTCGCCAAGCTGAAAGGCAAGGGCTGGGCTGCGTTCGTGGAGAACGAAGGCTCGGCAATTAACAATATCCGCGATCAGGTGGGTGAAGTTGTTGGCCGCACCGGCCTGCATGTGGACGAATTCCGCCGCATCGTTCGCACGGTGCAGAAGGGCGAGAAGGAAGCCCGGATCGCCAAGAAGGAAATGGTAGAGGCCAACCTCCGCCTGGTGATCTCGATCGCCAAGAAATATACCAACCGTGGCCTGCAGTTCCTTGACCTGATTCAGGAAGGTAACATCGGCCTGATGAAGGCAGTGGACAAGTTCGAATACCGCCGTGGTTATAAGTTCTCGACCTACGCTACATGGTGGATCAGGCAGGCTATCACCCGCTCGATCGCTGATCAGGCGCGCACCATCCGTATTCCAGTGCATATGATCGAGACGATCAACAAGCTGGTGCGCACAGGTCGCCAGATGCTGCACGAAATCGGCCGCGAAGCCACGCCGGAAGAACTGGCAGAGCGTCTTTCTATGCCGCTTGAGAAAGTGCGCAAGGTGATGAAGATCGCCAAGGAGCCAATCTCCCTCGAGACGCCGATCGGTGACGAGGAAGACAGCCACCTGGGTGACTTTATCGAAGACAAGAACGCCATCCTGCCTGTGGATGCGGCGATCCAGTCGAACCTGCGCGAGACCACAACCCGCGTCCTGGCGTCCCTGACGCCGCGGGAAGAGCGCGTGCTTCGGATGCGTTTCGGTATCGGCATGAACACCGACCACACGCTGGAGGAAGTTGGCCAGCAGTTCTCGGTTACGCGGGAACGTATCCGTCAGATCGAGGCCAAGGCGCTCAGGAAGCTGAAGCACCCAAGTCGGTCGCGCCAGCTCAGAAGTTTCCTCGACACCTAAGAGGCTGCTCGGTGACGAAACAATCCAAATCCTGGAAGGGCAGCCGTGCATGGCTGCCTTTTCTGTTTCTTTGCATGACTGGCCTGGTGCCCGCAGCTGCATTCGATGATGCGGGTGTAGAGGACGTTCCCGAAGAAATCTCAAGGTTGAAGCAGGACGAACAGGGCCGCGTGCTTGTGGACGTCGAGGTGCGCGGGGAAGGGCCGTATCCTTTCCTGCTGGACACAGCTGCAAGCCGTTCTGTGATGTACCGAACGCTTGTGAGCGAACTTGGGCTTGAGGCCGTACCGTTCAAGTCCCGCCGGGTAATGACCGCCACTGGCGCGCGCGAGATGCAGCTTTTCCGAATTGGCGAGCTGAAGGCGCTTGGCAAAAGCCTGGAAGTGAAAGAAACGGTGGCTATGCCAGACCCGTCGGTTGAGGGCATATCCGGGATATTGGGGATCGACATCCTGCGCGGCCATGTTCTGATGCTGGACCGCACGGGCGCCCGGCTGGACGATGACCGCAACGTAAAGCGCGAGCCCGGCTGGCTGGACCTGAAGGCACGCGCTGTGGGCTATGGCTCGCTTGCTGTGACCGTGGTTATTGAGGGCGTTGAAATCCATGCGCTTGTCGATACCGGCTCTGGTGCCACGGTGTTGAACGGCCCGGCATTTGAAGCGCTTCAGGAAGTTATCCCTGACGGCGTGACAGACGATCAGGCCAGCGTTTCCGCCTCTGGGCGGGCGATGGCAGCCCATGTTATCAAGGTGCCCGGCATGACCATCGGCGATTGGGCGTTGGCGGAACAGCGGCTGGTGTCCGCGCACCTGCCGATCTTCTCAACCTTCGGGGCTTCGCACGCGCCTGCAATGATCCTGGGCATGGACGTGCTCTTGCAGGCAGACACTGTGGCGATGGATTTCAAGCGCTGGCGCATGATGGTGCGTCCACGCGAGGCTGCGGTCCAATCCGCACAGCCCTAACGAAAAACGGCCGGGCATAGGCCCCGGCCGTCTTCACCAAAATCTGGATAACCGTTTAGCGGAACAGCGACAGGATCGCGGCTGGCGCCTGGTTCGAGATCGACAGCGCCTGGATGCCCAAGGCTTCCTTCACGCGGTTCGCCTCAAAGGCGGCACTGGTCCTACCCAGGTCGGCGTCCACAAGGTTGCCGATACCCACTTCAGTGGCGTTACTGAGCGCTTCGGTGAAATCCTTGGTTTCCTGAAGCTGGCTTGCGCCCGCGCCAAGCTGTGACAGCGAGCTTGAGAGATTGCTGATCGAATCCTCAATGGCTGAAACGGCGGCCTGCGCGTCCGCGACAGTGCCAATACCCTGGCTTGCCCCAAGGGTGACGTTCGGCCCATCCAGCGACAGGTCCTGCGCGTCAATCTGGATGGCGCCCTGGCCATCAGCGCCTGTGACCGCGACGATATCGTCGCCACCCGCCTTGACTGCGTTCGTGCCGTTGAATTCGGCATTGTCCACGATCGAAGTGATCTGGTCGCGAAGCTGCGCGAATTCCTCATTCAGCGCCTGCCGGCTGACATCATCGAGGCCCGGATCAGACGCCGTTACGGCCTTTTCCTTCAGCTCCAGCAGAAGGTTGGACACGCCGTCCCCGGCTGCCAGCGCCACATCGGTTGTCGAGATCGCCCGGTCAAGAGAACCCTTGACGCTATTGAGGCCCGCGACATCGCTTTTCAGAAGCTGTGCGATCGACAGGATCGCAGCGTTATCTTTCGCACTGTTGACTTTCTTGCCAGTGGAAATTTCATTTTGCGTTTTAGCCTGGAGCGAATTCGTGCGCTGCAGGTTACGCACGCCCAGCAAGCTGCTGGCGTTCGTATTGATCGAGTTTACCATTTTTAGCACCCATAGGTTAACCGGCGGACCCCTCCGCCAGCGGTATTCTACCTGGGGCTATTATGGCACAAGTCGCTCAATATATGAAGAAATGCTTAAAATTGAGCGCAACCGCCGCCCCGGCAGGCATGGCCGACCGGGGCTTTGGCATCAATCCTTATGGGCGATGAAGGCCGCGATGGCCTTCTTGAGCGCGAGCACATCCATCTTGTCTGCAACAGCAACGGGCGTGTGGATTGATAGGAGCGGCACGCCGAAATCAATGGTGTCGATATTCAACTTCGCCAGTTCCTTGCCCAGCGTCCCGCCACCCGCACGGCCTACCTTGTAGGTGGTGGTCTGCCAAGCCACATCTGCTTCATCCAGCGCATTGCGCGTCCAGGCGATAAACTCGCTGTTGGCGTCAAACCCGCGACCATAAAGCTTGATGTTTACGCCATAGCCAAGGCGGGGTGCGTTTGTCAGCTCCCAGGCGCCGGGGCTCATGGGGTTAACGCCCGGGTTCACGTCGATCGACAGCGCTTTCGAGGCCCTGAGCGTGCGGGTAAAGAGCGGCTGGCGATAGCCTTCGCCAAGTTCGGCATAGACAAGCTCGCTCACCAGATCCGGCAGATAGGTGGAAGACGCGCCGGAGACATTTACATTGCCGCTTTCTTCATTGTCGGCGAACTGGATGATGGTGGTGTGCGGCAGCCTTGAAGCGTCAAAGGCCGCCATCATGCTGGCATAGGCGGCAAGGCGGTCGTCCTGGCCGTAGGCCGCGATCAGGCGCCGGTCCAGCCCCATGTCCCGCGGCTTCATGGCAGGCACCAGCGACAGCTCGGCTGACACCAGATCGGCGGCCTCGATACCGTAGGTTTCCTTCAGATGCTGGAACACCCATGTTCCGGCGCTGAATTTGCCGTCCTCCCCATGCGGGCCGTGGGCCACGATGGGGTCAAGCTCTTCATGGGCCACCACGTCGCGGGCACTTTTCTTCATCTGGTCGCGCGCCGTGTGGGGCGAAAGATCCGGGATCATCAGGATCGGGTCGTCTGCTCCAAGGCCAACGGAAATCTCAACCGTTTTGCCGTCCTTTGTGTCCACCCTGCCGACAAGCGCCAGCGGAATGTTGGTCCACTGGTAGGTCTTGATACCGCCGTGATAGTTGGTCTGGAACAGGGCGAAGCCCTGGCCTTCGTCCACCGGGCGGCCCTTCAGCTCAAGCCGCGGGCTGTCGATGTGGCTGGCCACAATACGCACGCCGTCAGCAATCGGGGCCCTGCCGCCAATGATCAGCGCCATGGCGCGGTCCCTGTTCACATGGAAATATTTGTCGCCGGCTTCAACGCGTGTGCCTGGTGTCCATTCTCTGAAGCCTTGGCGGATTGCCGCCTCGCGGACTGCGGCCACCGTCAGTAGCTCGGTGCGGGCGCGGCTAAGGAAGGCCTTGTAGGGTTCGCCAAAGGCATTGGCTTGTTCCTTGTCGTCCTTCGAGGCCGCTTTCCATGCGCTTTCGCATGTGCCCTGCGGGCAGGGCTTGTCGGTTGCCTGCGCAGTCGTGGTGGGTATCAGGTGGCTGCCCAGAAGAAGGCTCAGGGCAAGGGCGGTCTTAACGGTGCGCGTGGCGTGCGGCAGTGACGACATTCTTATTCCTCCGGTCGTGTTTCAGTCTTTGCCTGAGAAATTAGAATGACGACGCGCGCATTGCAAACCCTCTTCGCTCTTCTTATATCGGAAGGTATAAAGATTTTCGGGGCTGGCTTGTCCCGCCAATAAACAGACTGACGCGAGGAGTGGGGAATGAACCAATATTCTATGGTGGTGCTGATTGTTCTGGCCGTGATGGCGGCCGGTGTGTTCAAACATTGGGCAAAGCTGCAGCACGAAAAATTGAAGTCTCGGCAAGACAAGACCGACAGCGCGACGGCCAAGCGGATTGACGACCTTGAAGAGCGCGTGAAGGTGCTTGAGCGTATTGTCACGGACAAGAGCGAACGCCTCAAGAGCGAGATTGACGCGCTTTAACGGGGGCCGTCATTTTTCACTACCCAAGGGGACAAGAGTTTGCTACCTAACCACTCCGTGGTTGGGGCCTGTAGCTCAGTTGGTTAGAGCCGGCCGCTCATAACGGCTTGGTCGGGGGTTCGAGTCCCTCCGGGCCCACCACTTTCCTTATGCATTCTCAGAGAAAGCTGGAAATTTCTCAGAAATAGCTGGAAATAGACCGGACAGAGTTCTCGTGAACTCTTCCGGTCTTTTCTGTTTAGCGGACCCGCGCAGCTATAGTGTTTTGGGGCTGCTCTTCGCCAAAAGCGGTCAAATATGATTTTGTGTTAAGGTACAACGTGTCCTGGCGTGCAGTGACTGATTTTCTATCTGTCTTGGAATGTCAGCATGTTGTCAGCTTGCATCGTATATAAATGTGCCATGCGTATGAAAGCGATCATATTTTCGGGTTGGATTGGTCTTGCTGTGGCGACTGCCGCAACGAGCGACGATGCTGGTGACCATCATCATGACAGGAAGGTGGACCATCTGGTCGCGCGGTCTGCATTGCAGCGCGGCGAGATTATGCCGCTTGAAAAACTTTTGTCGATTGTTCGCCCCAAACTGAAAGATGAAGTCGTTGGCATCAAGTTCGAGATGCATCAGGGCCACTGGTATTATGAATTCCGTACCGTGGATGAGGATGGGTATCTGCACTATATTCATGCTGATGCCAAAACCGCCAAGATCGAGACGGTGGAGAATCATCCATGAAGGTACTTTTAGTCGAAGACGATGCCCGCATTGCGGAAGATGTCAGGGGCGCCCTTGAAGGTGCCGGCTATGTGGTCGATCTGGCGCAGGATGGCGAACAGGCGTGGTTCCAGGGCGATGTGGAAGAATATGACGCTGTCGTCCTTGACCTGGGTCTGCCCCAGATGGACGGTATCGCAGTTCTCAAGCGCTGGCGTGAAAATGGAAATGCCGTGCCCGTTCTTGTTCTGACAGCTCGCGGAAGCTGGGGAGAGCGGGTTGCGGGCATTGATGCAGGCGCCGACGATTATCTGCCAAAACCATTCCAGATGCCTGAACTGCTGGCCCGGTTGCGTGCAATCGTGCGCCGGTCTGTCGGGAAGGCTTCTTCGGTTATATCCATTGGGGCGGTCACGCTGGATACGCGAAAGATGGCGGTTGAGGTGGATGGCAAGGATGCCAATCTGACGGCACAGGAATACAGGCTTTTGGCGTATATGATGCACCACACCGGCCGTGTCGTCCCTGCCTCGGAGCTTATTGAACATCTTTACAGCGGGGATGCGGACCGGGCCGAAAACTCAATCGAGGTTCTCATCGGCCGGGTCAGGCGAAAGCTGGACGTCAAGCTTATCAATACCAAGCGCGGGTTCGGCTATTTTGTTGACGGAGATCAGGCATGATTGCGCGGTCTCTTCGGCTCAGGCTGCTTCTTTCGGCAACAGGTGCTATCGCTATCGCTCTTGTCCTTGCGGGATTTGGTTTGACAGCCTTGTTCGATCGCCATGTAGAGCGCCGCATACAAGACGAGTTGGCGACTTACCTGCGTCAGCTTTCCGGCGGGATCGAGTTTTCCGAGGATGGCAGCTTCTTTGTGGGTGTACCCATGGCTGACCCCCGGTTCGAAGTCACCTTCAGCGGCCTTTATTGGCAAGTGGAAGATGACGACAGGGCGCTGGCCATCCATTCGCGGTCCTTGTGGGATACCCGAATTGCTCTGCCGACCGATCCGCTTCAGGTGGGTATCATCCACCATCACCGGCTGCCAGGGCCGGGTGGTGCGACGCTGATGGTGCAGGAACGCCGTATTCTCTTTCCCACAAACGAGGGTAACCGCTCACTCCGTATTGCCCTTGCCCTTGATCGGGCCGACCTTGATGCAGCCCTCCAGGCCTTTGCAGGTGATCTTGTGCCATCGCTCAGCCTTCTTGGGCTTGTGTTGGTGCTGGCCGTCTGGTTTCAGGTCAGTATGGGGCTGCGCCCCCTGGATGCAATCCGCAGGGGGGTGAGCGCAGTACGCAACGGCCGGGCAAACCGACTGCCAGAGAACCAGCCTTCAGAAGTTATGCCGCTCGTGGTTGAGGTGAATGATCTTCTTGAAAATCAGGAAAAGGTGGTTGAACGCGCACGCCAGCGCGCAGGGGATCTCGCGCATGGCCTGAAAACCCCGCTGACTATTTTACAGAGCGATGCCGCCCGGCTTCGTACCATGGGCGAAACAAAACTCGCCGAAGAAATTGAAGGACTGGTTCAAACCATGCGCCGTCATGTTGACAGGGAGCTGGCGCGCGTACGCCTTACCGAAAAAGGAGTGCGCCCAGGCCAGGATACGTGCCTGAGCACAATGGTAGAAAAAATAGTACGCACGATTCATCGAACCCCCCAAGGTGAGGTCTGCCGGTGGTCGCTGGATGTTCCAGCCGATCTTTATGTCTCTATGGATGACGGCGACCTTGCCGAACTGCTTGGAAATCTGATCGACAATGCCGCCCATTGGGCATTGAGTGAAGTGACAATCCGGGCTGAGACAAATGGCCGGGACGGCTTTATCTCGCTTCTCGTAGAAGACGATGGCCCCGGCGTTTCTGAAGCCGACCTTGGCAAGCTTGGCAACCGCGGCATCCGGTTGGACGAGCAGGTGCCCGGCAATGGCCTTGGTCTGGCAATCGTACGAGACATTCTGGCCGCATATGGCGGCGATATTGGCTTTGCCAACAAACTGGACGGCGGACTTCAGGTGCGGGTTTCCCTGCCTGCCGGTAAATCCGCGACCCTCTGAAACATGGCTTAAACAAGGACTGCTATTATGCTTCAACATTATACGGTGGCTGCCGTTCTTTCGCTGGCGCTCGCGGTGGCACCAACGGTTTCCGCTGAGGGCGGGCAGATTGCACTTAGTCAAACCCAGCAGGCGCGCCTTGGCGTGCAAACGGGCGACGTGCAAGCGGCTGAACGTCAGGCGCTGGTGGTAGTGCCTGGGCGTATCACACCCCCCTTGGATGCCAGATTGGCAGTTGCAGTACCCTTTGCGGGCATTGTTCAGGCTATTCATGTCCTTGAAGGCGCGAATGTGAAAACCGGCGACAGTTTGCTTACGGTCACAAGTAATGATTTTCTGGAGGCACAGGCCCGGCTTTCCCGGGCACAGGCCGACTATCGGGCCTTGAAGTCGGCAGCTGAACGACTGAAGACCTTGTCCCGGGAAGGGGTTGTTGCATTGGGTCGAGCTGAAGCTGCAGAAGCGGAGGCTACGAGGGCAAGCGCCGAGCTTGCTGCCACGCGCCGGATGCTTGACAGGGCCAAGCCAGTCGCCGGACAGAAGGGAACCTATAGCCTTGTAGCTCCCCACGACGCCACGATTGCACAGCTGCAGGTGATGCCCGGTGAAATGATCCATACGCTGGATAGCGCCGTCGTTCTGGAAGGCACGGGCGCGCTGTGGGTGGAAGCCCAACTGCCGTCACGCTTTCTGGGCAAGATAACTTTAGGCGATATGGTTAGCCTGCAACCGTCGGGCGCCGGGGCAAAGATCATCGCTATCGGACGAACGGTTGACCCGCAAAGCCGCTCTGTGACCGTGCGTGCGGAGCTTGATCGCAATGACAGCCTGCGGCCAGGACAAAGCGTGCAGGTTACTGTATTCGGCGTCGTGGAAGAGGGCGCTTTTTCCGTGCCGCGGGATGCTGTGGTAAGGCTTGCTGGTGGTGATGCCGTATTCGTGGCGGAACGCGGCGGATATGGTGTGGTTCCCGTGACGGTGCTGTCCCGGGGCGCGCACCAAGCCATCGTCACTGGCCCGCTTTCTGCTGGTGCCAAGGTTGCCATCAGTGCTCTGACAGAGCTTAAAGCCCTCGCGCTGGAGGGTGACTGATCATGCTGAACCGGATTATCGAGTTTTCGCTAACCCAACGTCTTTTGGTGGTGGTGCTGGCCCTCATGTTGGGCGTGGCAGGTGCCTTTGCCTTTCTCAAATTGCCGATTGATGCTTTCCCGGACATTTCACCAACGCAGGTGAAGGTGATCCTGAAGGCCCCTGGCATGACACCGGAAGAGGTGGAGCAGCGCATCAATGTGCCGCTTGAGATGGAGCTGCTCGGTATTCCGGGGCAGACGATCCTGCGCTCGGTCGCGAAATATGCCATCGCGGACATCACGCTGGATTTCGAGGAAGGCACAGATGTTTATTGGGCGCGCCAACAGGTGTCAGAACGGCTTTCCGGTGTCATGGAGGTGCTGCCGGATACAGTGTCAGGTGGGCTTGCGCCGATTTCCACGCCGCTTTCAGACGTGTTTATGTTCACAGTTGAAGGCGACGGTTTGACACTGGATGAGCGCCGGGCCTTACTGGATTGGACCATCCGTCCTGCGCTCCGCGTTTTGCCCGGGGTGGCCGACGTTAATGCCCTTGGTGGCCGGGTGAAGACTTTTGAAATCGTACCGGATCCGATCGCGCTTCTGGATGCAGGCCTTACGATTTCCGACCTCCGTACCGCCATCGGTGCCAGCAACAGCAATGATGGTGCGGGTCGGTTGAATGACGGCGAGGAAAACCTGATTGTACGGACAGTCGGTGCCGCACGAACGTTGGATGATTTTCGTCAGATCGTTGTTATGGCTGATGAAGGGCGCACGCTCAGGCTGGCAGATGTGGCGGACGTACGTTTTGGCGCGCTGACCCGCTATGGTGCCGTAACCAAGGACGGCAAGGGCGAGGCCGTACAGGGGCTTGTGATTGCCCTTCGCGGCGCGGATGCCCGTGCCGTGGTTGATGGCGTAAAGGCACGACTTGAAGAATTGAAACCAAGCTTGCCGGAAGGTGTGGAGATCAGCGCCTTTTATGATCGGTCAGACCTGATCGAAAAGGCTGTTGGTACGGTTTCCAAGGCTCTCCTTGAAGCAACGGTTCTAGTTGTCGTCCTGCTTTTCCTTTTTCTGGGCAATGTGCGGGCTGCCCTGGTGGTGGCGCTGACATTGCCGTTTGCGGCGCTGATCACCTTTGTAATGATGCAGTATTTTGGCTTAACCGCGAACCTGATGAGCCTGGGAGGACTGGCAATTGCCATTGGTATGTTGGTGGATGCCGCGGTCGTCGTGGTGGAAAATACGGTTGAGCATCTTGCCCACCATAAAGCTGATGCCAAGGTTCCTATGCTACACCGGGTTTACCGTGCCGCCAGTGAAGTGGCCGTACCTGTGGCGTCAGGTATTCTGATCATCTGCCTTGTGTTCCTGCCGCTTTTGTCTTTGCAGGGGCTTGAAGGAAAGCTGTTTGCACCGGTTGCACTGACCATTGTCTTCGCGCTTTCTGGATCGCTGATCCTTTCACTAACACTTATTCCTGTGTTGTCATCTGCGGCGCTTAAGGCTGGCGCGCATGCTGATCCCTGGCTGATGCGCAAGATTGCGCCAGTATACAAAAGGCTTTTACGTCGTGCGCTGGATAAGCCGTTGCCGGTTTTTGGCCTGGCAGGAGCTGGTCTTGCGGCGGCAGTGGTTGCCTATGTGATGGTGGGTAAAACCTTCATGCCGACAATGGATGAGGGTGGGATTCTTCTTCAACTGGCGCAGCTTCCATCGGTGAATGTAGAACGCAGTACGGAAGGTGATCTAGCTGTTCAGCGTGCAATCCTTGAAGACGTGCCGGAAGTAGAAAGCATCATTGCCCGTCTGGGCTCGGATGAGATCGGCCTTGATCCCATGGGGTTGAATGAGACAGACAGTTTTCTGGTTCTGAAGCCCAAGGAAGAATGGCGCAAGCAGGACAAAGCCTGGCTGGCGGACCAGATCAGGGCCGTGATGGATGATTTTCCCGGTATTGATTTCGCGTTCACACAGCCAATTGAAATGCGGGTATCTGAAATGCTGACCGGTAGCCGGGGTGATCTTGCGATCAAGATTTTCGGGCCGAACCTTGAGGTTCTGGGCCGTCTGAGCGACCAGATTCAGAAAACCGTTGCTTCGATTGATGGGGCGGCAGAGGTTATTTCGGTCGCCAGCGACACGGTACAGTATCTGCAAGTGGATATTGATCGGCTGGCCACTGGCCGTGTTGGCCTGCAACTGACCGAGGTTCAGGAAGAATTGCGCGCTCAGCTTGAAGGCGTAAGTGCCGGTTATGTTGCCGAACAGAACCGCCGTATCCCTATCATGATCAAAGGGGGTGATGAACTCCGTAACCGGGTAGAAATGTTCGCCGATTATCAAATGCCGACACCGGATGGCGGCCGTGCCCGCCTCAGCGACATTGCCCACATCCATATGCCCGAAGGGGCCGTTAAGGTGGATCGTGAAAATGCATCACGTTATGCGGTTATCCAGGCCTATGTATCCGGGCGGGACCTTGTAGGTTTTGTTGAAGACGCGCAGGCAGCTGTGGCAGCGCAGGTGACCCTGCCTGCGGGCTACAGGCTTGTCTGGGGCGGTCAATTTGAGAACCAGAAGCGTGCGGCAGAAAGGCTCGGCGTCGTTGTGCCGCTGGCCCTGACCCTGATCTTCTTCGTGCTGTTTGCAACTTTCCGATCTATGCGGCAATCGCTACTTATTCTGGCGAATATTCCATTCGCGCTTATTGGCGGCGTTTTGACGCTGTGGCTGTCAGGTGAATTCCTGTCGGTTCCTGCCTCGGTTGGCTTCATCGCCCTGTTGGGTATTGCAGTATTGAACGGGCTTGTTCTGGTGGCACATTTCAACCATCTGATGGCGTCCGGGCTTGATATGCAATCTGTTGTGTTTGAAGGCGCCCAGCGGCGTTTGCGGCCCGTTCTCATGACAGCAAGCATCACGGCCTTTGGCCTTGTTCCGCTGTTGTTTGCGACCGGGCCTGGTTCGGAAATCCAGAGGCCGCTGGCGATCGTGGTGATTGGTGGGCTTGTGAGCTCTACCCTGCTTACGCTGTTTGTTCTGCCAATCCTGTTCCGCCGTTTCGGTGGGCAGGATGAAGTCGTCCAGATTGAAGGGAGTGGATCATAATGAAAACCCTATGCAAATTGGTCGTTGTCTGTCCGCTCGAAGTTGCAGAAGACATAACAGAGGCGTTTCTTGACGCCTCCCCGGGGCTTCCTGGGTTCACTTCGTTTGATGTTCAGGGGCATGGCCATGATTTTGCTTCTGCATCCACGCATGAGCAGGTTCGCGGCCATGTTGCCCGCAAATGCCTGTGGATGGTGTTGCCTGAAAACGACGTAGAGCGAGCACTGGTTGCTTTGGGTCAGGCAACGCGCAACGCTCATGTCACGCACTGGCTGGAGCCAGTCGCCGGAGCAGGGAGTCTGAAGGCATGATCAAGAAATATATAGTCGCTTTTTCTGTTCTGGCTGCTGGCGGTGCCGCCGAAGCAGCCGATAGCTTTCTGCCGCAGTCGGATGTTGCCCAGGCTGCGATTGGCGCGCACCCTGTTGTTGCGGCGGCCGAGGCGAGCCTTGCAGAGGCCGAAGCCCAAGCGCGTGTCTATAAGGCTGGTGACCATGACTTCCATTTGAGCGGAAGCTATATCCGCCGTGATGTCAGGGGCGAAGGAACCTATAGCGAATGGGATAGCACCATCAGTCGGGCGATCCGCCTGCCGGGAAAGGCGAAAGAAGACCGGAAAATCGGGGCGCTTGGTATCAATGTCGCTGAAAATGCACGCGATGACGCCCGCCATCAGGTGGCGCTGTTGCTGAAGGATTATTGGTTTGAATGGTTGGAAGCCGGCGCCATGCACCGAATTGACCAGATGGCAGTGGATACCTACCGGCAGGAACTTCAAGCTGTGGAGCGCCGTTATGAGCTGCAGGAAGCAGCCCTTCTGGAGGTGGAAGGTGTACGTTCCGCGCTGGCCACCGCCGCGGCCAGGCTGCAAAAGAGCCAGGCCAGAAAGCTGGAAGCAGAACGGGCCATCGGTACCATGTTTCCGACTATGGCCTTGCCGGCCCAGCAACTGGATATCGGCGACCCCGCAGCAACAGAATACGGCTTTGACGAATGGAAAAATCTTATCCTTACCCGCAGTCATGAACTGCGGATGGCGGAAAAGTACGCCGAACAGCAGATGGCTTTGGCCCGTCGCGGGCGATTGAACAAGATCGCTGATCCGACCATTGGTGTTCGCTTTTTCAGTGAACGGGGCGGCGAAGAGCAGGGCGTTGGCCTTCTTTTCTCCATGCCTTTCGGTTCCAGCCGCCGTAGCGCCCAAAGCGATGCAAGGCGCGCGCGGGCCCTTGCTGCGGAAGCACAGGCGCGGCAGGTGCGCTTGATGGTTGAGGAAGTCGCAGACCGGGATATCACTCGCGCTGAAGCCGGGCTTTCAGTGTGGCAACAGGCATCTGCGGCGTTGACTGCAAGCGAACAGGTTGTCTCCCGGGCTCGCCGTGCGGTCGAACTTGGCGAACGAGATCTGGTGGAACTGCTGCGTGCCCTTAATGCGCATCATGACGTGGTTCGCCAGGAAGCGACCGCCCGCATTGCGGCGCACAATGCAATTACGCAGTTACGCATTGATTCCCACGAAATATGGATTGCGACCCACCACGATCATGAGGATCACGACGATTAAGCTGCAGGCATAGTCGTTGACAGTGAGGCGATAACAGCGCGCCGCGCCTGAAGGCGTGGATGCTACTAAGGTGATGATCGAATGAACCGAAGGCTGCTTCGGTTTCCTACCGGATCGCTTGAGGCTGACACGGCCTATGATTCTGTGCCCACGCTTGCCTGGCTCGTGAAGGAGAAAGAGATTGATCCGCATATCCCAGTGTGGGACAAGTCGGACGGCAAGGAAGGCCTGTTCCCACGTTCGGCCTTCACCTTTGATGCTGACAAGAACGAATATAAAAGGCGGGAATTCAAGCTCGTTCGATGGCCTGTCCTGATGCCATCTATCGGCGAACAGACGACTCCTGAGAGTTTTTCAACGGAATAGGTTAAAAGCGGCCAAAAGGTCGGCGGGCGCTGGATGGGGGCGGCAAGAGATGTTCAACGCTCAGACGTTGAAGGCGTTGTGCGGCGCCAGTCCCGCGTGTTGCGGACGCTGGTTGTAAGCCCCTGCTTCCAGACGCCTGAGTTCTTGCAGCGTTTGCAAATACGTTCCCCGATCCATTCGCTTTCGAAAGGCTTCTTGCACCTCAGGCATTTGCGCACCTTTCTTTGATGTTCAAATGCCCGATCATTGTATGTTTTGTCTTTGTGTATTTCGATCATTGACGCTTGTGCCTTACCATTTGATGGTTCCTTCAATTCCGGCCCTGAGAGAGCTGCAAAACACATTGGCCCGTTTTTTCGACATATGGTTTGTTGCATTCCCATCGATTCCCCGAATAATCGAGGTGTGCGTTTTCCGGTGGGGTTACGGGGACGCAGCTATCAAGCCGCCTCTGATAACCGCGCTCGCAAAGCCATCCTGAACGGTAGGAGGAGGCTTCCAGATACGCGTTTTCAGGCACTTCTATCGCCTCACACTTTCCTTCGCGGACTGTAAAGCCACGTTCACATGCCCACCCAGATCCGTAGGTCGTGCTGGTCAGATACCCATTTTCGGGAACATCAACCAATACGCAGGCGCCGCGGACATCACGAAAACCGCGATTGCATTTCCAGCCGGTGCCATAGGTGGGGTCAGTAAGATGTGCGTTGGCGGGTAAGTCGACTGGGGAACATGTTGAGGCCTGGCCGTCCTGACGGTAGCCGAAGCTGCATTCCCAACCCCGACCGTAACTTCTCCCGGTTAGATACCCATTTTCTGGGGCAATGATCGCAACGCAGGTTTGGTCGCTCTGCCGAAAGCCTGCATCGCATTCCCATCCGCTACCATAACTGCGTTCATGAGCGTTTTCTGGGATGGCTGTCGACTTGTCCTGCGACCAGGCAACCGCTGAGCCATAGAATAATAGCGCCATAAGTGTGAATAGGTAGGCAGCGTAATTTATCAGCCTGGTTTTCATTGTCATCGGATGATCCTTTTCTGGGTCCGTGTGTATTGTGCCTGTCGCGACTGAGCTTTGGTGTCAGTCAAGGTCATCATCCAGCATCGTCTGCCTTTGCAGATTTGATCTGCCAGGCTTGGGTTCGGCATCCCTGATCCAGAGCATGCCTTCATTCTCGCCGCGTTCGATCGCGGCCCTGGACGCAGGCGGCGCAAAAAGCCGGGTTCGAGGTTGGCTGTGGTCAACATCCGGATCCTTCCTCCGGTCCCAGGTGATGGCGGCGTCGAGTTCATGGGGGGAAAGGACAAGGATCTCGGTTATGCCGGGGCGTTTGGGGTTTGGCTTCAGGTGCAGGGAAACCTGCTTTCGCCTGAAGGATGTGAAGGACAGATTCTCAATGCGCTCTTCCTCAACTTCCGCCTTATAGGTGCCCGCAATCAAAATGTCTTTGTATCCATGTATGGCAAACGGGTGCCTGAATGTGATGTGTGTTTCGTAGGTTCTGGTCATGTCCTATCGCCCTGATAGGAGGAATGGGGCGAGGATTGTTCCGCCCCTTCATGCGCCAAATCAAGATTCTGGCGCCGTGGTTGCTTTGCCTTTGGAATTGGCTGTAGCGGCTTTCGGGTGGATGCCTTTTACGTGACTTGACCTTCGTCAGGCACGCCAAGGGGCACCCAGGCACGGCTCAAAACTTGAATTCACTGCCTTTGATGTCGCCGCTATACTGTAGGTCGTTTGCCTAAGCGGGGCTCTGGATTGCTTTGGAGGCAGAATCCTTGACGGCAGCAAGAGTACTGCAGCCCCGCTTGGCCTGGGCAATTGCGTCAGCCAGATTGGTGTAGCGGAAATCGCCGAAGTGATAGTAATCCACAGGAACACACTTGATGCCGTATTTGATCATGTCGTCCAAATCGGAAGGTTCTACCTTCTTGTCGAACAGGTCTGGTGAAGCGCTGTTGCTGTCCATTGCTGGCGTGTCTGTGGAGGTCGGGATGGTTGGTTTCTTGGACATAGCATGTCCCTTCTAAAGCACGGCATGAATTTGCCACGCTCCCTATATGTGGGTATGAACTGTCTCAATTACTATAGATTATTTTAAGTAACCGGTGCTGGTGTCACGCTCAGGGGCGTTGACTTGCCAGCAGGCCAACTCCAACCGCCTGCTTTGGCAACCGCCTTTCCTGGGGTTGATTGCCCGGTTCCAATCATTTCCTTGCTATTTTGCCGGATACGTGTTCTAAGCGGTGCAAATGGCGCATGTAGATGACTTCATCAGCGGCATTCCATTCTCGTCATTGATCCTATGATTGCTGCCTTGAATCGCCAATTTTGGCAAAGAACATTACGGCAGCTGATCTACACAGACTTCCCAACCAAAGTGCCTGCTTTCTTTCACCTCCCCTTGGGTGAAGTGCTGCAGGAGGATTGAAGAGACTATTTGACTTATTTTAAAGACCTCGGCCTTGCCGAGTCAGTCCTGCGCGCAATTGATGCAACAGGATATACGACCCCAACACCTATCCAGCGTGATGTAATCCCGGCCATGAACGCCCACCAGGACGTTATTGGCATCGCGCAGACCGGAACCGGTAAAACCGCTTCTTTTGTATTGCCGATCCTGACCCGGATTGCAGCCAGGAAAAAGCGGCATTGGCCAGGAACATGCGGCGCCCTCATTCTGACACCGACGCGTGAGCTGGCCCAGCAAATCGCAGAAGAAATCCAAACCTTCAGCAAGTTCATGAAAGTGAGCGCGCCTGTTGTTGTCGGCGGCGTAAGCCCCCGTCCTCAGATCACGGCCTGCGCCCCTGGTGTCGACATCATTGTTGCGACGCCTGGACGGCTCTTGGACCATATGGAATCGGGCGCTATTCGGCTTGGCCAGACCCTTCAGGTGGTGGCTGATGAAGCCGACCAGATGATGGATATGGGCTTCCTGCCTGAACTTCGAAAGATCATGCAGGCACTGCCAGAACAGCGCCAGACCATCCTGATGTCCGCGACCATGCCGCCTCCAATCAGGAAATTGGCAAATGAATTCATGACCAACCCAACCGAAATTTCAGTTGCGCCGGCCTCAACGCCGATCGCCCGCATTTCCCAGATCGTGAAGCGTGTTGAAAAGGGTGCGAAAAGAAACGCGCTTGCTGACATTCTGGCCGATGAGGCCGTCACAAAGGCCGTGGTCTTTACCCGTACCAAGCATGGCGCGGACAAAGTCGCGGCAGATCTGGCCAGTGCCGGACAGCCCGCGCAGGCCATTCATGGCGATAAAGGCCAGGCGGAACGCGAGAAAAGCCTGGCAGGTTTCAGGGACGGCAAAACCAGAATATTGGTCGCCACCGACATTGCTGCCCGCGGGATCGACATTGACGACATATCACATGTTATCAATTTCGATATGCCGCTTGCCCCAGAAGCCTATGTGCACCGGATTGGCCGCACAGCACGGGCTGGCCGAAGCGGCGTTGCCATATCGCTATGCGATTCATCCGAAGTGAAACTTTTGCGCGCGATCGAGAAGCTGACAGGCCAGGAACTGATGCCTTCTTCGAAGCCGGCAGAGGCTGACAGTGAAGGCAGTGTGGAAACCCGCAGTGTCTCAAATGCCAGCACAAAGGCTAAATCGCCGCAGGGCCAGAAACCCAAGCGTGACAGTCAAACTGCACGCGGACCACAGAACAGGAAGCCCAGCGCGCCACCATGGCGCAAACCTGGGCCAGATATGCCTACTGACGGCTTGATGCGCATGCTCGGCGAGAGCAGGTCACTTGCGGCAGGCATCGCCTGAAGAAGGCACACACCAATCAACCAAACCAATATCCAAATTGTAGACTGAAAGGAAATTCACATGGCTACAGGTACTGTAAAATGGTTCAACCCGGACAAAGGCTTCGGCTTCATCAAACCAACTGACGGCGGCGCGGACGTATTCGTTCACATCAGCGCGATTGAGCGCTCCGGCCTCGGCAGCCTCAATGAAGGTGATGAAGTTGGATATGAAATCCATGTCGACGAAATGCGCGGCAAGTCTTCTGCTGAAAATCTGCAGCTGACATAAAGATTTAAGGTGAGGCGCTTTGTGCCTCACCTTCCTTCCCGGGAGGGTTCTTCCTCTCGAACACTGATGTTGCTTGCTTCAAGCACCTGACAGGTTAAGCTTGACCGGCTGCAAACGCCGGCAACACAGGTTCGCTTCCGTTTCCCGGCAGACGGGCCTTATTTCAATTCCAGTGCCGCAAAGCAAAGTGGTGAACCGATACGGATCCTGAAAATGCTGAAAATCCTGCCTGTAATAATTGACGAGATTTACATCCCAACCAAACGGCGTGGGGAGTTGGATCAAAGCAAGGTGGCAGCCGTTACCGAAAAGCTGCTGAACGGTGAAGCGCAGAAGCCGATCAAAGTGCGCAGCGGCAAAGGCCGGTTTGTATTGGTCGAGGGGATCAACCGCCTGGAGGCCAACAGAGCCCTGGGGGAAACGGAAATTGGTGCCTATGTCGTTCAGGCCCCAAAATTCTGAAGACTGTTGTGGCTTGAAGCGCCAGCTACGCCCAAAGGGGCAAGGCAAAAAGCCCAGAGACTTGGGTTCAATGCCCGCACTGCTTAAGTACTTGCCAAATCAGGTCTTCGGATTTCCTCAGGAATTGCGGCAACCCATATTTTCTGAACACCCCTTATCCTACCGCGACAGGTCCTCGGCGCTGAAGCTGGCGGAAACGCGGATGCCGTTCCTGTCTGTCACGCTGACATGATAGAAACCTGGGCCATCAATCATGAAGGTGGCGTCCCGTGACCAGCGGCTGGACCGGATCGGCTTGCCGTCCATGAACCACTGCAGCGGCATTTCGCCGCCTTCCGCCGACAGTGTTATCGGGGTGGCAGGGCCCATCAAGCCCACTACGCTGTCTGCTTGCGGGAAAGCCAGCGCGAGCGGCGCGACTCGCCTGCCGGAAACCTTTGAAAGCTGCGGTCTGTCGAAATACTCCAGCGCGGGTGGCAGTGCCTGTGCGGTCAACAGATTACCACCCGGCGCAGGGGCGGGGGCGGGCGGCAAGTGGCCGAAGGCGTCAAACAAAAGGGGCGCGGCGGTGTTGTTGCCGAAGTGGCCGGGCATGGGCGTGCCGTCAGGCCTGCCTACCCAGACGCCGATGGTATAGCCGCCGTCATAACCCACAGCCCAGGCATCGCGAAAGCCATAGCTGGTGCCCGTCTTGAAGGCAATGTGACGCGGGTTCATCTGATATTTGCGCGGCAACCGGTCCCCCGGCGCGCCGATGCCCGAAAGAATGTGCCTCAGCGCATCGCGGGTGTCTGCGCCAAGCAAGGGTTCGCCCAATGGCTCGCCTGTGGCGACCAGCGTGTCTGTGTGCCTCAAGGGCCGTGCCTGTCCGTCATCCGCGAGCGCCGCATATAGCATCACCAGATCCTCAAGCGACATGCCAACTCCGCCAAGGGCGACAGCAAGCCCCGGCGCTTCTTCACCGGGCAGCGACAGCGCGGCCCCCGCATGCCGCAGGCTTTCGGTGAACTGCACGGGACCAAGGCGGTCCAGCACGGCAACCGCCGGGACATTCAGGGACCGGCGCAGCGCTTCCGTGACTGTCACCTGACCATAGAAAGTATCCATGAAATTGCTGGGTGCGTAGGTGCCGAAGCGGCGCGGTTCGTCGCGGATGCGGGTGCGCGGATGGGCGATGCCCCGGTCGAACGCCATGCCATAAATGAATGGCTTAAGCGTGGAGCCGGGCGAGCGCGTTGCGGTGACCATGTCGACAAAGCCGTCGCGCGCAGTGTCGGTATAGTCGGCAGAGCCCACATAGGCGATGACCTTGCGGCTTTTGTTTTCCACCACCAGCATGGCGACGCTGGCGCCACCGGGCAGGCGGTCGGCGCCCGCTTTCGCCAGCGCCTCAAGCTGTGACTGTAGGGCGATATCGATATAGGTGTGGGTCACCGGGCCTTCCGCCGATGCCTTCAGGCGGGCAGCAAGGTGCGGCGCCGTCAGTCTGAGGGGCCGCTTGCTGTATGGCACAGGCGCCTGTGCGGCGAGTGACGCCAGATGCGCTTCTAGCCCCACGTCTGCCGCGACCCGAGCCAGCACCTTGTTCCGCGCCTGTTTCGCATTAGCCGGGTGCCTGTCAGGCCTAAGGCCCGTTGGCGACTGCGGCAGCACCACCAGAAGTGCGGCTTCATCGGGCGTGAGATGGACTGCCTCATGCCCGAAATAGACGAGACTTGCGGCCCGGATGCCCTCAATATTGCCGCCGTAGGGCGCAAGCGTGAGATACATCTCAAGGATGTCGCGTTTGCTGAAGCGGTGCTCCAACTGCAGCGCCCGGAACATTTCCACCAGCTTGGACGAAAGCGTCCGCGGGCGGGGTTCCAAAAGCCGCGCCACCTGCATTGTCAGCGTGGACGCGCCAGAGATAATCTCCCCCGAAGACGCCGCCTGCCAGCCCGCGCGTATTACCGCAAGCGGGTCAACGCCGCTGTGTTCATAGAAGCGCTTGTCCTCATAGGCGATCAGCATGTTGATGAACAATGGGTCCACCTGATCAAGCGTGACATGGCGGCGCAGGCGGCCGTTTTCCACCGGGAACAGGCGCATGGCTTGCCCGTTCGCCGCCAGAACCTCATGCGAAACAGTGCGAAGCCGCTCCAGCTTGGGTGGGAAGATGGCGTCCAGCGCGAAAAAGGCGGGCATGGAAAGGCCAAGGGTCGCCGCAACGGTGATTGCGGCAACCTTCAGTTTCCTGCGCCAGTCTCTGGGCCAGTTTTTGGGCCAGTTTTTGGGCCAGTGTTTCGCGATCCCGGCCATGGTCAGTCCGTGATCACCAGGCGGGACGCCTTGCCCTGATAGCGGTACTGGGGCTTGTACATGTCTTCAACGAACGGTCCGGGCAGGACATAGTCCCCCGGCGTGATCGCCCGCACGATGTAGGCGACATTGAAGTCGGTCTTTTTGCCGCGCCGGTACCGTGGTTTCGGCAGCGCCGCAACGAAGCGGTCATCGCGGGCGTCGGAAAACTCCGTCGCGCTCAGGTTCTTGAGGAACGCAAGCCCGCTGACATCGGTGCTTTCAATCTCCAGCCCCGCCGGCAGCAGATCCACCAGAAGCGGGTCCTGCACGGCTTCCACCAGTATGGAGCCCGACAACAGCACGACAAACCGGCCGTTCCTGGGCAGGGTTTCGGCGGTCAGCGGCCTGCCTTCAAGGCTATAGAAAGACCGGCTGTAGCTGAAGCCGTTCGCGCTTTTTTCAGGCGCGGTTTTCGACACGCCGCGCAGGGTATGCACAAGGCGGACAGGCATGTCGCCGGTGTTGGTGACAGTCGCGGCAGCGCCTTCATCCGCTGTCAGTACCTTGCGCCAGAAACCGTTGGCGGCGCTCACATCTTCCCCGCCGATGGTGAAGCGCATCTCACCACCTTCCGGTGCGGCATAGGATGCCGCCGCGCGGGCCAGCCACGCCATTTCCTGGGTGCTGAGCCACTGGTCTTTTGCGACGCCTGCTTCCAGCTGTTCAGCCAGCTTGGCCATATGGTCGGCGTCCGTGCCTGTTTCCGAGAGGATTGTGGTGATGGCTGCAATGTCGCGCAGGCTGGAGCCATAGTCCCCATAAGGCATGGAGCCCCTTGAGGCGCGGATGGCGCGGACAAAATATTGTTCTGCCGTGTCCTTTTCACCCACGCTGCTGAGCGCGCCGGCGATTTGCGCCAGCGAGATGGGCGAGCGCAGTTTTTTCGCGAACTGGTCGGCGAAATAGCGCACCTCGCTTGCGGACACTTCGCCGTAGCGCGCCAGTACATAGTGCGCATAGGCTGTGGCTTCCGGATAGCCGCGCCCGCGCTGCCCGACCATGCGCTTCAGGCGGGAAAGGGCGAGGGTGACTGCCCCTTCAGGCACATAATAGCCCTTGTCCTTTGCGCGCAGCAGGAAGTCTGTGACATAGGCATCCAGCCAGTCATAGCCTGAGCTGTAGCTGTTCCACAGGCCGAAGCTGCCGTCTGACCGCTGCCGGTCCAGAAGCACCATGATGGCGTTCTCAATGGTGTTGGCGGCTTCGCCCTCATTCAGGGAAAGGCCGTATAGCCGGTTCAGGTCGCCAAAGAACAGGCTGGGCATGGCGCGCGAAACCGTCTGCTCGCTGCAGCGGTAAGGGTAGGCCCGCAGTTCTTCAAATATCCTCCCGGCTTCCAGGTTGGGGCGCGAAGAAACGGTGAGATACTGGCTGACGGTGCCTTTATAGAAGGCGTCTGGGCCAGGGGTGTCCGCGGCACCGCTTTCCCCGGGCCTGAGCGTCAGGCGCGCGGTTTGGGTCATGTAAGGCCAGGCAGGCCGCACTGAAATGTCATAGTGGCGCCTGACGGGCGGCAGGTCACCGCCGCTCACGGAAAGCTCAATCCCCGCGGTGCCAATGGCCTGCCCCGTGAGCGACACCGTCAGGTCACGCCGCTCACCGTTCTTGAGTGCGATGGTGCCAGTGGGCGCCTCAAGGCCGATGACATCGGATGTCGCCGCCAGTTTCACTGTGAACTCACCATCCTTGCCCGAGAGGTTCTGGATGCTGAAGGTGGCTTTGGCCTGATCCCCGGGAGCCAGGAAGCGCGGGGTGATCAGGTCCGCCACCACAGGCGTGCGTACAGTCAAGTTTGCACTGCCCATGCCGACAGCGTCCTTGCCTGCCGCCACGGCCATTAGGCGCATGCGGCCCATGAAATCCGGCAGGTCAAGCGTGACGCTGGCCTGGCCATGTTCGTCCAGCTCAATATCACGCTCCAGCAGGGCGACCGTTTTTGTGGTGCGGGTGATCGGGCTGAAGAGGTTGCTGTCTTTCTCGTCGCGAAGGCGTGAGCCGGAGACCATGACTTCCTCAAGGGCGAGGTTGTCGCCCCCTGTGCGGATGGTGCCGCGCTTGCCTTCTTCAGACCGGATGAGCCGGCCATAGACATCGCGGACATCGAAAGCGAAGCGGCGCTTGCCGAAATAGAAGTCGTCCGGGTTCGGGGACTTGAAGCGGGTGATGTTCAGGATGCCTTCGTCAACGGCGGCCACGGTAACCTTGATTGGGCCGCCTGGCCTGTCGCCGTCAATCTGGAACGGAATGGTGACTTTTTGGCCGGGCAGGGCGGTTTCCGGCACATCGAACAGGATGCGTTTGGACCGCTTCTTCCGGTCGATGGAAAACCAGGCTAGGCCGGTTGCGCGCACCGGCAGGCGGGAGATGGCCCCCGCATTCGGGCGGATCGCGGTGGCCAGGACATAGGCCGAAGGCCCCCAGCTTTCCTTCATCTTGAAGTCAAATTTGCCGCCATCCTTGCCAAGCTGGATGGTTTTGCTTTCCAGAATCCGGTCGCTTGCAATGGTCAGAAGGGCCATGCCTTCGAACGGGGCTTTCACGAAGCCCTGCAGCCGGTCGCCGCTTTGGAGGGCATTGTTTTCAATCGTCAGTTCAAGGCCGTCCGGCACATCAGGGTTGTCGGACCGCATCCACCAGCCAACATAAAAGCGCCTGCTGGCAACGGCGTTGCCGCCCTCGTCGGTGACATCAAGGCGGTAGCGGCCCCAAGGCAGGGCGCGGGTAACCTGCACCAGCCCATCGTTGCCACTTTTCAGGCTCTCTTCACCAAGTGTTTCGTCATAGACACTGGTGCGGTAGTTCCAGTTCCCCCGGGTTTGATACCAAGTGTGGCTATAATGTTCCTTCACCCATACGGCTGTCAGTTTGCGCGCTGGTAGCGGCTCACCTTCTGCGTTTACCGCAAGAATGGAAAGCGACGCCGGTTCGCTGCTGTCGAAATGGCCATCATTGTCGGGCTTGATGCCAAGCATGACAGGCGCGCGCCCAACGGGAAGCCACATGCCGTCCTGAACCGGGCGGCCGCCGACATCCCGTACTTCCGCCATCAACTTCGCGCGAAGAGGCAGCGTGGTGTCAGGCAGTTGGTCCACAAGAAGCGCCACCCTGCCAAGGCCGTCTTCACCGGTCTTGAACTCAAGCGGTTCCAGCTTTTCCGGGTTGAATTCGTCCTGTGTCAGGCCGAACTGATAGCCTTTCCAATCGTCAAACGGGGCAGGGTCGGCCTCGAGCGAGGCATAAAGCGTGCCTGAAAGATTGCCGCCGGGAGCACCATAGAGGAAGTCTGCCTGGACATGCACCGCAAGCGGAGCGCCAGCTTTCAGTTCCTCTTCCACCGTTTCCAGCTTGGCGGTCAGGCGTTCGGGGACAAAGTCATCTACCTGGAAAAAGGCACTGCCAACGCTTGTCTTGTCATCATCGGCATAGAGGTTCGCGCGCCACTGGCCAGTCCGCGCGGCCGGCGAAAGCTGATAATTGAAGGCATAGCTGCCAAGTGCATCGCCAGTGATGCGTTCTTTCAGTGCCTCGACACCATCAGGACGGGTGATCACCAGGCTTAGCGGCAGGTTTGCCACGGCGTTGGCTTCAGCATCGCGCAAGAGCCCGGACAGCATCACCTTTTCGCCAGGGCGGTAGATGCCCCGCTCGGTATAGAGGAAGCCGTCAAGTGGTCCCGCGGGCATGCGGCCTTCGGTGCCCCTGTCGCTAAGGTCCAGCGCAGGGCCCTGGAGCTTAATGAAATTATAGTCGCCGTCTTTGGTGCTGATGGACAGTGCCATGGGCGTGTTGCCGCCTTTGCCGCGCATCAGTTCGGCAGCGATGGTCGCGCGGCCTGTTCTGTCGGTCGTGGTTTTGGTGAGCGTGTCATTGTTGCGGGCAATCACGGTAACAGTGGCGTTCCTGACCGGCTTCGCGCTTTCAAGGGAATTGACAAACACATGCATGCCGTCTGCCCCCTGAAGCGACATAACGCCCAGGTCGGAGATCACCATCCACTGGGTCTGGCGTGGCGTCCAGCGGTTCCGTGTGTCTTCACTTTTGGGGCTTGCGACAAGCGCATAAATGCCAGGCTGGATGGTTTTCAAAAATTCACGGACCGGCACAAGTGTCGTGACATCTTTATTCTTCACTTTGTCGATGTCGATGCTGCCTTCCCAGACAAGCTCGCCCAAGTCGTCCTGCAGGTTCCGCTCTGACCATGTGTTCAGGTTCTGGCTGTCCATGCCCGTTTTCAGCCACGGCACAAGGCCCCTGTCTGGCACGCGGTAGAGGCTGAGGTTTGCGCTATCCAGATTGACGCTCTTGAGCGGGATGGTCTCATCGCCCACTTGCGGCAGGATATAGGTGCCGTTGCCAAATAGAACACGGGCCTGCCGGTCCGGCACCGTGAAGGTGCGCTTTGCGTCCGCATAAAGCTTTGCGTCAGGCCTGCCGGGCAAGCCGGCAAGAAGGGTGACGGATAGCGTGTCACCATACGTCATGCCGGTCAGGCAGATGCGCCTGCCTTCACCGCGCACGGCGATATCCCGCTCGCTTTCGAACCGGACATAATCCCGAATGGGAATAGGCAGCGGTTCCCCAATGGGGTGCGATAGCATAAGGCAGGCACGGGGTGTTTGGCCTTCAACGTCCATCACTTGGTTGACAATGCGCAGGGTGAAGCGCCCCTCTACGCTATTGAGCCAGGTTCGGCGCGTGTTTTCACGGTGGATCGCCTGCGCGTCCTTGAGTGTGGCCAGCGCTTCCCTCGGCTGATTTTCTGCTAGCATGGCTTGGGCAAAGACATCAAGTGCGGCGGCCTTGTCCTTTGCCGTGTTCGCTATCTTGAGAAGATGCCAGGCGGCGCCGTAAGCATCCTCAAATTGCCCTCTATGAAGCCGGTTTATGCCAAGTTCACGCCATACAGAGGCAACGGTAGGATAACGGGCAAGCCTGAGTTCCAGCCTGTACTGTTTCCTGAAGGCTTTGATGTCATCTTTCGTAACAAGGCCGGGAGCGTCTTTCTCAAGCGCATCAGAAAGGTCGAGATCTTCAGCTGACTGTGCGGCTTCAAGTGCCCTCAACTCCTCCGCACGGGCCTGTGCCTCTTCAAGCAGCCGTTCTGCCACGGCGGATCGGTCTTCCAGAACTATGGGGGAGGTGATGCCGCCGTCATCCGACAAAGCGGGCGGTGTGGCAGTCTGGAAAAGACAAATGGTGGCGAGCAGCAAAAAGGCGGCGAGACGGCGCATGTTTATTCCCCATGACTAGACGTGTGTAGGTGTAACTATACCGCTAATTGTGGTCAAACCCGGACAGCTTTATGCCGGAACAGGGGAAAATTATGACCGCTGTGGCCCTCTGCTGGGGAAGGAGGTGCGGGCTGCCTAGGTTGCGATTCGCATTGGAAATGCTGTTATAGGGGTGATGCTGACCTGAAGGGGAGGGTGAGGTGTTTTGGTTAAAATGAATATAAAACAATGAGTTTTGGTTGTTTTCCTGGTTCGTCTTCGGCTTTTAATTTACAATTAACAAAAATGACTTATGTAATATCTATATTGAATGGAGCGATGCCGATGACCGATGATATCAAGCCAGAAGCTGCAGGACATATTCGCCCTTTGCGGTTGAATGACCCGGCTCCTGTTTTTGCTGCCCGTACCACCATGGGCGTGAAGTGCCTGACGGACTATCGCGGCAAATGGCTCTTGCTGTTTTCCCACCCGGCGGATTTCACGCCGGTATGCACCACAGAATTTATGGCGCTTGAGCAAGCGGCGGATAAATTCCGCGCGCTCGACTGTGAACTTCTGGGGCTGTCGGCGGATAGCATCTATTCGCACCTGGCCTGGATCCAGAATGTGGAAGAGCGTTTCGGCG
>Ga0209273_10000582_pt1 | contig 44172 bp, 45 predicted proteins | sample tdAd471_FD_187126 | JGI IMG/M metagenome (GOLD analysis project Ga0209273, IMG submission 187126) | Marine sediment microbial communities from the Atlantic coast under amendment with organic carbon and nitrate - tdAd47.1 (SPAdes)... | ecosystem: Environmental > Aquatic > Marine > Coastal >...
ACACCGCGCGATCTCGACGTCGAGGAGTTCCTGAACCTGAGCCAGAGTCGCCTCGGCAGAGCACTGCCCCTGACGCTCGCGGTTGCCGGCAACGGCTTGAAGGCGTTTCCCGGCATCGGCACGGTTGCTGGCGGGCTCGTGCATGCCGTCGCCTATGGTCTGATTTTCGATGCGCTGGGACGCAGCCTGGTCCTGACGCTGTCACGTCACGGGGAACTGGTTCCCGAGGAAGCCGTCAAGGAATTCGAGGAAGGCATCAGTGAACATATTGAAGCGGGCGTTCGCCGCGTTGCCAGGCTGGCCCTGGAAGAAAAAGCGGGCTCCGACTGACGACGAGGGCGGCTCGGGCCACCTGACGCTCGCCCGCGAAAGCTTGCGCGAGCTGATCGACGATAGCCGGTTGCCACCAGGTGTGCGTGAGTCGCTGGCGCACGACTACGACGCTGTCGAAGCAATGCTCGACAAGCTCGACCACGGTCATCTGCATCTCGCCGTATTTGGCCGTGTCAGTACGGGCAAGTCTTCGTTACTGAATGCGCTCATCGGCGAAGAGCGCTTTACCGTAAGCCCATTGCATGGCGAAACGAAATTCTCATCGATGCAGCAGTGGGACGAGGTCGAGGCGGGTGGTGTCTATCTTATCGACACGCCGGGGCTCGACGAGGCGGGCGGTGAAGATCGCGAAACGCTTGCGAAAGAGGTTGCTGGTCGCTCGGACCTCGTGATCTTCGTCGTCGATAGCGACATCACCGAGACCGAACTCGACTCCCTGAGAACCTTGCTGGGTCGCGGGCGCCCCGTCATTGTCGTGCTTAACAAGAGCGACCTGTTTACCGTTGACGAAAAAGCGCAGCTGCTGACTTCGTTGCGTGCTCGTACCGAGGGCATCGTCGATCCCGATCACATCCTCGCGGTCGCGGCACAACCGCGGCCGCAGACGATTGTCGAAGTGGACAAAGACGGCAAAGAGTCGGCGGCCGAGCGGTCTCGCGAGCCGGATGTCGAAACTTTGCGACTACGACTCTGGGAGATCCTCGATGCGGAGGGCAAGACTCTCGCCGCATTGAACGCCAGCCTGTTTGCCGCCGATCTGAGTGATCAGGTTGGGCGCCGCATTCTCGCAGCTCGCCGCGAAATCGGTGACAAGCTCGTGCGTACCTATTGTGTCGGCAAGGGCATCGCCGTGGCGTTCAACCCGGTACCGGTTGCCGATCTCTTCGCAGCGGCATTCATAGATGTCGGCATGGTTGTGCACTTGTCGCGGGTCTACGGATTGCCGCTTAGCAAAAAAGAGGCGGGGTCTCTGGTCGGTGTCATTGTGGCCGAGTCCGCTGCGTTGATGGGTACAGTGTGGGCGCTGCATTTTGTTTCGAGTGCGTTGAAAGTCGGCACAGCCGGCCTGTCGACAGTGGTCACGGCAGGCGCGCAGGGTGCAGTCGCGTACTACAGTACTTATGTTGTCGGGCGTGTCGCCGCCGAGTACCTCGCGAAAGGCAAATCCTGGGGCGAGGGCGGGCCGAAGCGAGTGGTCAAGCGGATACTTGACGACCTCGATCGCGATACCGTACTGCGAGACGCGAAGCGTGAAATCCGGGCAAGGCTCGGACTTTCCTAGGAGTACCGTGGACCGCCAGGCCAGGCTCGCAAGAATCTATGAGACCATTCGGGACATTCCGGAAGGCTCGGTTGCCAGTTACGGTCAGATTGCCGAGATTGCAGGCATTCCACGGGGCGCACGCCAGGTAGGCTGGGCATTGCGACAGCTTGCCGCAGGAGAAGGCGTGCCCTGGTACCGGGTGATAACAGCGTCGGGCCGCATCGCATTCGAAAGAGGAACGCGGCAGTTCAAAGAGCAAGAAATACGGCTGCTGGCAGAGGACGTTGCCGTCATCGCGGGACGCGTCGATATGCAGAAGTACCGCTGGCAGCCTGATCTCGACGAATTGCTGTGGAAGCCGTCAGCTGTTTGGGACGAATAGTGACAGTCACGAATCAGGATACCGAGATGACAACGGTTATTTTTTCGCACGGCCAGGAGAGCGGACCGTGGGGCACGAAGATCAAGGCGATGGCCACGATGGTGAGAGAGCTCGGCTGTACGGCTGACAGTATCGATTACCAGGGCATTGCGGACCCGGGCGAGCGGGTCAGGAAGCTGATCGACGAATGCAGGAACCTGAACGACAGGGTGATACTCGTTGGCTCGAGCATGGGCGGACACGTCGCGACGGCAGCGGCCGCGGAGTTGAACGCCGCCGGGCTGTTCGTTCTCGCGCCGGCCTACTACATGGAAGGTTACGAGGACCTGACGCCCGCGCCGCCCGGCATGCCGATCTGTATCGTGCATGGCTGGCACGACGACGTGGTGCCGGTGGAGAACAGCATCCGCTTTGCGAGCGGCTGCAAAGCCGAATTACACCTCGTCGATGGGGATCATCGACTGACCGCCAATATCGACGAGATTAATAGTTACCTGAAGCATTTCCTGCGGCGGGAAACTGCCACACAGGGGGAACAGTCATGAAAATCGCGTTACTGCTTGCTGGCTTGTTGATGTTCGGCTGCTCGTCGGAGCCTGAAGAAGAGAAAGACAGCAGCGTACTGTACGATGCGGCGAGAGAACCGCTGGACAAGGCCGAGTCCGTAGAGGAAACGTTACTGGAGAGTGCAGAAAAACGCGATGATGCGATTGAAGAGGCCGACGACTAGCGCATTTTCGGATAAAAACAAAGGTTTGTAATTAGGGTCATTTCGGTAGACTGATTCGCCATGAGCTTTGCGGGAAACGTTGCGCAGACCGTTGCGCAGGCCATCTTCCGGCCGCTGTATTGGTTGGCGGGCAAGATCTTCGCGATCTGGGCCCGACCGACGATTCAGCCGGACGCACCGGCGGAACTGCTGACCGATCCCGATGCTGCGGTTTGTTACGTGCTCGAGACCGGCGGACTTGCGGACACGCTGGCGCTCGAACGCATCTGCAAGCTGCACGATATGCCGTCTCCCAGCAGTTCGTTGCGATGCTGCGATATTCGGGAGGGTCGGCGCGTCATCGTTTTGCGGCGGATGAAGGGCTTCCTGTTCCGGCGACCGTCGACCAAGGGCTCGCAACGCCTGCGACGCCTGGTTGAGGCGGCGGATCACAAGCAACAGGAACTGTTGTTGATTCCGGTGGCAATCTACTGGGGCCGTTCGCCACAGAAAGAACGCTCGTTATTCAAGTTGCTGTTCTCGGAAAACTGGGAAGTCGCGAGCCGTACACGCAAGTTCTTCGCAACGCTGCTGGTTGGCCGAAATACACTGCTCCGGTTCAGCGATCCGCTGCCGCTGAGTTCGGTAATTTCGGAAGACCTCGATTCCGCCGTCGCGTATCGCAAGATCTCGCGCATCCTGCGAGTGCATTTCCGGCAGCGGCGTGCGGCGACAGTCGGGCCGGATCTTTCGCATCGTCGCACTCTCGTCAACCAGGTATTGCTTGCCCCCTCGGTGCGTCGCGCGATCGAGAACGAGGCCGGTGACGACCCCAAAGCTCTGGTTAAGACTCGAAAGAAGGCGCGCAATTACGGGCTGGAGATCGCGGCGGATATTTCCTATCCGACGATCCGCATCGTCGAGGGACTACTGCGCTGGCTGTGGACGCGAATTTACGATGGCGTCGAACTCGGGCACACCGATCGCCTGCATGAGGTTGCAAGGGACAAGGAGGTCATCTACGTGCCTTGTCACCGCAGCCATTTCGACTACCTGTTGCTGGGATTTATACTGTTCGAACAGGGCGTTCACACGCCGCACATAGCGGCAGGCATCAACCTCAATTTTCCAATAGTGGGACCAATACTGCGGCGTGGTGGTGCCTTCTTCCTGCGGCGCAGTTTCAAGGGCAATCGACTGTACGCGGCCGTATTCGACGCCTATCTCGACCTGATTCTGCAACGCGGTTATTCAATTGAGTATTTCGTAGAAGGCACCCGCAGCCGGACAGGTCGCCTGTTGCAGCCGAAGGGCGGAATGCTAGTGATGACCGTGCATTCATATGTCAAGAACCCCAAGCGGCCGATCGTCTTCGTGCCGGTCTATTTCGGCTACGAAAAACTCATCGAGGGCGACTCGTTTATCGGCGAACTTGGCGGTGCTGAGAAGAGGAAGGAATCGCTTTTCGGACTGATTCGGTCCGTGAAGTCCCTGCGCGAGAACTTCGGCAAGGTCTATGTCAACGTCGCCGAACCGATCGAACTCGAGTCAGTGCTCAATGAGCTGAAACCCGACTGGCGCGAGGCCGTGCCGAAGGGTGGCGAACGCCCGGCGTGGCTGGGCGGTGTCGTCGACGAACTCGGTCTCGAGATCATGAGCAACATCAACGCCGCGGCAGCGGTGACGCCGATCAGCCTGCTGGCCTACGTGCTGCTGGCGACGCCCAAGCAGAAGATTGGTGCCCAGGAGCTGAAGCGGCAGCTCGATCTCAACCTCAGGCTGATGCGGAGATTCCGCTACTCCCAGTCCGTGACACTGCCGGACTGGACGCCGGATGAAATCATCAAACACGGCGAGACACTCGATGTCATCAGTCGTAGCTCCCACCCAAGCGGCGATGTCATTCATATGACCGAGCACACCGCGGTGCTCATGACCTACTTCCGCAACAACATTCTGCATTTGCTGGCGGTGCCGGCGTCGGTGGCTTGTTGTTTCATTCAGGGGCGGGACCTGGAACATGCCGAGTTACAGCGCCTGATTCGCCTGATCTATCCATTCATGCGCAAGGAACTCTGCCTGAAGTGGAGTCTGGATGATATTGACGACGTAACCACGGAGGCGATCGAAGCCTTGCTCGATATGGAACTCCTGGCACGTGGGCGCAACAAGAAACTACTCATTCGGCCGCATGCCGGATCGGCAAAGGCATATCAACTGCTGATGCTCGGGCAATCGATGGTGCCAATGCTGCAGCGTTTCTACCTGGTCATCGCGATATTGGTACATCATGGCTCCGGTGAGCTGACACGGGCACGCCTCGAGGTCTTGTGCCAGCAGAGTGCCGAACGCATGTCGATGATCTACGGCCTGCACTCGCCCGATTTTTTCAACAAGAGCCTGTTCCACGATTTCATCAGGATGTTGCAGGACCTGAACGTGTTGCGTCGAAATTCGGGCGGCAAACTCGATTTTGACGAGAACATTACAAGCATCGGCGCGGACGCGCGGTTGGTGCTCGGCGAGGAAATTCGCCACAGTATTTTGTCGCTGACGTTCAACGGCGATGAGGCGGACGTATGAAAGTCGCGTCGTTCTATCGGTTTCTCGACCTTGGTGACGTGGAGACGTTTCGCGCGGAGTTGCAAGCGCTCTGCGAACAACAGGAAGTGCTTGGCACGATTCTGGTTGCCGCGGAAGGTTTCAACGGCACGATTGCGGGTGCCGAGGAAGCGATTCTCGCCGTGTTCGGCTGGATAGAACAGCGCCTGTCACTCGACGACCCCGTCGAGGCGCGCTGGACAGACTCTGGCGAAGCGCCGTTCCGCCGCATGCGCGTGCGCGCCAAGAAGGAAATCGTGACGTTGGGACGCCCGGACATCCTGCCCCATGAGGGAACCGGCGAATATGTGCCGCCGGAGAAGTGGAATGCGTTGATCGAGGACCCGAATGTGCTCGTCATCGATACGCGCAATCACTACGAGGTGGAGGTCGGTACGTTTCCGCGCGCCATCGATCCGGAGACCGACAGCTTTCGCGAGTTTCCCGAGTTCGCGAAGAAGCTGGCCGAGACGTCGAAAGAACGGCCCCTGGCGATGTTCTGCACGGGCGGCATCCGCTGCGAGAAAGCGACCGCGTTGATGCTCGAGCTCGGTTTCGAGGACGTCTATCACCTGCAGGGCGGGATTCTGAACTACCTGACCGAGATGCCGCCCGAAGAGAACCGTTGGGACGGAGAATGTTTCGTATTCGACACCCGAGTCGCGGTCGATCGCGACCTGGCCGAGGGCGGTTACGTGCAGTGCCACGCGTGTCGACGGCCGTTGTCGTCGGAAGACCTGAAGTCAGCTGATTATCGCGAAGGGGTGTCCTGTCCGCATTGTGTCGGTGAGCTCGATGAAGAGCGTGCCGCGCGCCTCGAGGAGCGTCGGAAGCAGGTGGCGCTGGCCGAGGAGCGTGGCGAGTCGCACATCGGCCCGAAGTAACAGGGGTCAAAAAAGGGGGTCAGAGTCACAATTCCAGGCGGGCGACGTCGCCCGCCTGGAATTGTGACTCTGACCCCCTTTTTTACTTACGCATCCAGATCGGGAATCAGCTCGCTTTCGAGAGTCGTGATCATGTCCTTGAGCAACAGTTTGCGCTTCTTCAGGCGCCGAATTCTGAGCTGATCGACCATAGGGTCGTGCTGCAGCCGATCGATCAGGTAGTCGAGGTCTCTGTGGCTTACCCGCAACTCGCGCAGGCGCTCGAGTTGCTTGAAGGATTCGGTATCGACTTTATCGGACATGCAGATCGTACGCAGCGCCTGGGGCAATCCCTGAGAATAGTTTAGTAGAACGAGACAGCCATGCTACTCGCCGTCGGGGAGCAGCGCCAGCCAGTCGTGATCAGTAGGCCCGATGACCATGAAGTAGGGATTCAGCATCGCCTCTTTTTGGTTATACATCATGGACTTACCATCGAGTGTAACAACCGATCCGCCGGCCTGCTCGACGACTGCCTGGGCCGCCGCGGTATCCCACTCGGATGTGAGCCCGAGCCGCGGGTAGACGTCGGCGCCGCCTTCGGCAACGACGCAGAATTTCAGCGAACTGCCCATTGGAACGAGATCACACTCGCCGAGATTGTCGATGAACGCATCGAGGCTCGCACCACGATGCGAACGGCTGCCGACGACCCGCACCGGATTTGTACTGGCGCTCGCCACGCGGATTTCCTCGGCCGCTTGATCACCAACACGAATTTCGGCGCCGTGGCCTTCACAGCCAACGTAGGTCTTGCCTTGCACGGGTACGTGTACGACGCCGAGGACGGGCTTACCGTCTTCGATTAGCGCAATATTGACTGTGAATTCGCCATTACGATTGACGAATTCCCTGGTGCCATCGAGAGGATCGATGAGCCAGTAGCGCGACCAGTTGCTGCGCTCGTCGAACCCGGCAAGGCCGGATTCTTCCGAAATAATCGGTAGTTCCGGCGTCCGCGCCTCGAGGCCGGCGACGATGCAACGGTGTGACGCGAGGTCCGCCTGTGTGAGCGGCGATTCGTCGTCCTTACTTTGAACGTCGAAGTCGGTGGCGTAGACTTCGAGGATCGCGTCGCCAGCTTCCCTGGCGAGAGCGACGATCGGCTCGATGAGTTCCGCGTAGTTCATTCCAGCATTCCTGTTGCAAACCGGGCGCGCAGTATACGGTGAAAAACGACCCCAAAACCATGCTGAATCTCTGCGAGACGCTGATGCTCGATATGGACGGTACAGTCCTCGATCTCGCCTACGATAACTACGTCTGGAAAGAGCTCGTGCCGGCACGTTACGCGGAGTCCAAAGGCATGAGCGTGGAAGATGCGCGCAGCCGATTGTACGCCAAGTACCGGGCGATCCAGGGTGACATCGAATGGTATTGCCTCGACCACTGGAGCGAGCGACTCGGTCTCGATGTCCTCGAACTGCACCGCGACGTCAATGACCGCATTGTCTACCTGCCCGGCGCCGAGGACTTTCTGCAAACCATGCACGAACACGATGTGCGCGTAATCATGGTGACCAACTCTCATCCGGACACGCTGGCGCTAAAGGACGAGGTCACCGGGCTCGCCGGATTCTTCGACGCGATCTATACCTCGCACGAGTTCGGCTATGCCAAGGAGCGCCAGGAATTCTGGTATGCCCTGCAGGAGGAGGAGGGGTTTCTGCGCGAATCGACCCTGTTCGTCGACGATAACCGAACTGTTCTCGAGAGCGCAGACACCTACGGCGTCGAGATGCTGGTCGAGATTGAACAGCCAGACTCCTCGGAGCCGCGCAAGAATGGATCGGCATACGCCGGCGTAGGCGGCGTCGCGGACCTGCTCTGACCCCCGGTTTCTAGTTGCGCCGCCGCTGCGGCCGCTTGTTACCACCACGTCTTTGTTGAGGCTTGTGCCGCGGGCGCGATTTCGGTCGCTTGAGTTCCGGTAACAGGCTGACGTCGTAGTTTGCGACCGGAATCTTGTGGCCGATGTAGTCCTCGATGTCGGGTAGCGATATTGCGTAAGTCTCGCAACCGAAACTGATCGCGTCACCGGAAGCGCCGGCACGTGCCGTACGCCCGATGCGGTGCACGTAGTCCTCGGCATCCTGTGGCAGGTCGTAATTGATGATGTACTGGACGTCAGGAATATGCAGGCCACGCGATGCGACATCGGTGCCGATCAGGACGGGCAATTTACCGCTTTGGAAATCCATCAGCATGCGCAGGCGCTTTTTCTGTGGCACATCGCCGGATATCGCCTGAGCGTCGACGCCGTTTTCTTGCAGGTATGCCTGGGTTCGCTCCGCTTCGCGTTTCATGTTGACGAACACCATGATGCGGCCTTCGCCCATTTCGCGGATCAGCCCGACCAGCAGCGGCATCTTGTCTTCGTTCGACGGGAAGAAGATTGCCTGCCGAACCCTGTCTGCCGTGACCTTGTCCGGTTCGATCCGAATGAGCTCCGGCTCATTCATATGCTCGTAGGCAAGCTCCATGACTCGCTGCGAAAGCGTTGCCGAGAACAACATATTCAGGCGTTGCTCCGGTGCCGGGAGGCGCCTGAGCAAATAGCGAATGTCCTTGATGAAACCCAGGTCGAACATGCGATCAGCTTCGTCGAGTACAGCGACCTCGACCTGGTTCAGCTTGAAGACACCCTGCTTGAAATAGTCGATGATGCGCCCGGGCGTGCCAATGAGAATGTCGATGCCGTCCTCGATGATGCGGCGCTGCTTTTCATAATCTGTGCCGCCGTAGGCGAGGCCGATCTTGAATCCCGTGTGTTTGCCCAGGAGTTCAGCATCGTTGGCAATTTGCACGGCGAGTTCGCGGGTTGGCGCCAGCATGAACGCGCGCGGCTGTTTCTTCTCGCCCGCGTCAGGCGTCGTAGTCAACAGTTTCTGGAACGTTGCCACCAGGAACGCCGCCGTCTTGCCGGTGCCTGTCTGCGCCTGGCCAGCAACGTCGTGGCCCTGCAATGCGTTCGGCAACGTGCTCGCCTGGATGGGTGTACAGAACTCGAATCCCGCATCACGGATGCCGGCTTGCACCTGGTCGTGGATCACGAGGGCGTCGAATCTGAGGTCGCTCAGATGGTTTTGGCTCATAGGAAATAGGTCGGAAAATGTGCGTGAAAGGCTTGCAAAATGGCTCACGAAGCGGTCAAATTGGCGTTAATTCGACGCGACAACCGTCGCACCCGCCGTTTTCGCAATCATCGATTCCAGAGAGAAGCCGGAAGTAATCGGCGACAAAGCTGCGATAGTTTGCCTGATGTTTGAGGCAGCGTCATCCATTTTACAGGGCTTGTTGGTCGGGGGACCTGACGACGGGCCCGCAAAAGCCATTTGAGACCCAATCTTCATGTGGAGGAAGTAGCCGGTGAGCGACAACATCGTGCACACCAATGACAGCAATTTTGACGCGGACGTACTGCAGTCCGAAAGGCCGGTCCTGCTGGATTTCTGGGCGGAATGGTGCGGCCCCTGCAAGATGATCGCGCCGCTGCTCAACGAGGCGGCCGAGGAATACGCCGATAAGCTGGCTGTCGTCAAACTGAATATCGATGAAAATCCGAACACGCCCCAGAAGTTCGGCATCCGCAGCATCCCCACACTGATGTTGTTCAAGGATGGCGCGGTACACGCGCAGAAACTGGGGGCAATGTCGAAATCGCAACTAACGGAATTTCTGGACAGCAATCTGTGAGAGGGTACTTGGGTAATTCAACGAAAAGCCGACCAAAACAGTCCGGCAACAAGAGCAAGGGCAACCAGAATCGTCGACGCCGCCGGCGTCCACCATCAACGGAATATCCTGATGACGACGGCTGTCTCGAGGTAATCCCGCCTGATCAGCTCGAGCAGAGCAAGGACACGATGAACCTGTCTGAGCTCAAGACCCGACCCGCAGCGGAGCTGGTTCAGCTCGGTGAGGAGCTCGGCCTCGAGAACCTGGCGCGTTCGCGCAAGCAGGACATCATTTTCTCGGTCCTGAAGGCACACGCGCAAAAGGGCGAGAATATTTACGGCGAGGGCGTCCTCGAGATTTTGCAGGACGGTTTCGGCTTCCTGCGCTCGGCCGACAGTTCCTACCTTGCTGGTCCTGACGACATTTATGTCAGCCCGAGCCAGATTCGCCGCTTCGCTTTGCGCACGGGCGACACGGTTTCCGGCCTGATTCGTCCGCCGAAAGACGGCGAACGTTACTTCGCGCTGCTGAAAGTCGGCCAGATCAACTTTGACGCGCCGGAGAATGCGCGCAGCAAGGTTCTGTTCGAAAATCTGACGCCGCTGTTTCCGAAAGAGCGTCTGAAGCTCGAACAAGGCAATGGCAGCACCGAAGATCTCACCGCGCGCATCATCGACATGGTCGCGCCGATCGGTAAAGGTCAGCGTGGTCTTCTCGTCTCGCCTCCGAAGGCTGGTAAGACGATGCTGTTGCAGAATATCGCATCAGCCATTGTCGCAAACGCTCCCGACGTCGATCTCATGGTCTTGCTCATCGACGAGCGTCCGGAAGAAGTGACCGAGATGGAACGCACCGTCCGCGGCGAAGTTGTGTCATCGACCTTCGATGAGCCGGCAAGCCGCCATGTGCAGGTCGCCGACATGGTCATCGAGAAGGCGAAGCGCCTTGTCGAGCACAAGCGCGACGTCGTTATCCTGCTCGACTCGATTACGCGTCTTGCGCGAGCCTACAACACGGTCGTGCCGTCGTCCGGCAAAGTGCTGACGGGTGGTGTTGACGCCAATGCATTGCATCGGCCGAAGCGATTCTTTGGCGCTGCGCGCAATATTGAGGAAGGCGGCAGCCTTACGATTATTGCCACAGCACTCGTGGACACGGGTTCGAAAATGGACGAAGTGATCTACGAGGAGTTCAAGGGCACCGGCAACATGGAGATCCACCTGGATCGCCGTATTTCCGAGAAGCGTGTATTCCCGGCAATCAATATCAATCGTTCCGGTACGCGTAAGGAAGAGTATCTGACGGATCCCGACGAGCTGCAGAAGATGTGGGTGCTCCGCAAGGTACTGCATCCGATGGACGAACTCGCAGCGGTAGAGTTCCTGCTGAACAAGCTGCAGGATACGAAGACGAACGCGCAGTTCTTCGAGGCGATGAAACGCTAAAAGGGGTTCCGACCGGTTTATTCTGCCTGCTCGCCGATGTCCTCGTTCCAGAGATCGGGGTTGTCGCGAATGAAGTCCGTCATGAGTTTCACGCACTCGCCGTCGTCAACGATCTCGAGTTCGACGCCGCGCGACCGCAGGTAGCCCTCCGGCCCCTGGAACGTGCGATTTTCCCCGATGACGACTTTGGGGATTTTGTACAGCAGCACCGCGCCACTGCACATGTCACAGGGTGACAGCGTGGAGTACAGGATTGATCGCGCGTATTCCGCCGCGCTAAGGCGGCCGGCATTCTCGAGGCAGTCCATTTCGGCGTGTAACACGGCGCTGCCGTTCTGCACACGTTGATTGTGCCCTCGGCCAACGATTTTGCCGTCGATAACGAGCACGGCTCCGATCGGAATTCCCCCGGCACTGAGCCCATTGCGCGCTTCTTCGATGGCGGCCTCGAGGAATTCGCTCACGTTCGCCTGCGCTCCTGCATTGCGCCTAGATCTCGTATTCCCTGGAGCCATCGATCGTCCGGGTGATGCTCTTTACCCGGTTGTCCTGGCCGAATTGGATCTCGAGATCATCGAAGATCACGCGATTACCATCGTGGACCGGCTCGATGCCGAGAACCGACTGCATAGTCTCCACGACGAGGTCTTTATCAAGGAGATTGGCGAGGCTGGCAACGAGACCAAATAGTCGCTCCTGGTCATTGCTGTACTCGTGCAGCGCTTCCATCCACTGGCGTTTCTGGTCCTGGTCCGTCAATGCCTGGCGTCCTGAGTATCGATGTCAGGCGCCATTCGCCGTTGATGCCGATTGAACCCCCAGCCCGCTCATGAAGCGGCCGGCGAGTTTTGCGCCAATCCATGCCATCCCCCCAGAACCAGACCCCCCAGGAGACCGACGATATTTCTCAGGATTGCGATCATGAGGTTTCCTCTTATCCGAGTCCCAATCGTTCATTTTCCCGTTCGAAAATAGTTTTGATTACATCACCGTCGGAGGGCTCTTCCTCCAGAGATTCAGGATTCCACAAACTGCGCGCGGTGTCGAAAAAGTCACCGCCGTAGATATGAATGCCGCCCGTGAAACGAAGCAGGGGATTCGTGACCGAGTGGATAGCGTCGATCGGAAGTGCCGCGGCATCTCTTTCGAACAGGGCCACTGCTTCAAATGCCTCAATCCCGCGGTCCGATCTTCGCCACATGACGTTGTCCTCGCGGCCGAGATAAATGCCGATGTTCGCCCACATGAGGTGATTGTGCGGCATCAGGTTCATCTGAGGTGTCCACATTGCGTTGAATATTGTCAGCGTATCGGATCGGTGCATAACATCGATGCCTGCTTTGTCGGGTTCTCCTAAAGCCGCGATAACCGCTCCGGGGTCGGATACGGCGCGGGCGAGCACCTCTTTGATTGCGGCCTGAGCGTCAGCCTCTTCGTTAGCAATAACGCACTCTTCGACGAACCGTTCGACATCCATCTTGCCTCCCCCATACTGCTTTCCTCTGCCCCGAGCTAAGCGCGGTTGACCGAGGCAGCGTAGCAGCCCAGCCGGGCATTGTGTATGTGAAGATAGTCGGCCGCATCATTGGCGAACATTCGGTCGATCAGAGCCTCGAGGTGCTCCCCGTCAACAACGTCTGCATCGACAATTCTTCCTGTTGAGTCAAAGGCACGCACCGACAGCAATCGTTGTCGGAACATGCCGGGAACCTCACCTGGCGCAGGCATGGCCTGGTCAGCCCGTTCCCGGACAAAAATCGCGTGACTTGATCGATACGGCGTCGGCATTGGCTGATGTTCATAGTTCATCAGCAGTACGGACTCGCCGGCTTCAGCATCCTGTAATGAAACACGACAGGGATACCCGGGGCTGCTGTCAACGACCATTCGCTCGACGCCTTGCTTCGCGAGTGCCTCGTCGTCCAGGTCGAACAGGTGAGCGAATTGATCAACGCTCAGAGCGGAAATTTGAAAGCCCATAGTGCTCTCCTAAGTAATAGCGGAGGTCGATTCTAGTCGGCCGATTCGGGTGAACCAGACACTTTCGGACCTGTAATCAGGAAGGGGCAACCGGCAGTGGGCCCCCATTTCTCACAGGTCGTGTTCTGCACAATCGATTTCAGCATATTGCGTAAATACCCAGCGATCGCCTTTCAGGTCCGCCAGGTACCACCCGCAAGAGAATTCTTCCGTACCGTCGGTATACCAGTCTCGCCACCTGGCTTTGAAAGCGACAGTCGTTGGATTCAATCGATTGGAGCGCAATTCGGCTACGTCGCTCCCGAGCCAGCCGTCCGACTTCCAGCCCTCCAGGCTCCTGGCCAGCCACTCGCGGCTGTCTACGGGCGTGATCGGCCCGTCGGGCGGGTGAAGATAGAGTGTTTCATCGTAGAAGACTGCACCTTCTTTGACCTTTTCCCAGGGTTTCTCTTTCCAGAGTGGGGCGTATTGCTTCAGGTACCAGTCGTCTACCGCTTCAGTCGTGGTGTCAGCCTGGACGGACATGGCAAAAAGTAAAGGTAGTCCAATCCAGAAAGTTTTGGTTCTCATAAGATTGCTCCAGATTGCAAAAGATATGATCGGAACTCAGTCATGTTTTCGACCTTTTGCGATGCATTAGCCGGCGAAATGGTCTGTCAATCAAAGTAAATCTCGATCAAGCGCAAACAGGTGTTCCTCACAGGCGAGCCCACGAAACATTGCCTTGTTGGTTTGCAAGCGCTGCATACCCAGTCTCTTGAGCAATTTCATTGCGGCGATGTTTCGTGCGTCTGTCACACCAATGACTCTTCGAATTTCCGTTCGCTCGAACAGGTATTCAATCATCACGCCGATCGCCTCGGTACCGAGCCCGCGACCCTGGGATTCACGACAAATTGAAAAACCAATTTCAGCTTCAGGTGCACTCGCCGAAAGACATGTACCGATGTCCCCGATCAATGCGTCAGATTCGCGGTCCGCAATACCGACCTGGAACCATATCCCCGGCTGAAAGAACTCCGCCTCACCATATTTTTCGAGAAGGGCGGTAGCCTCAGCATCTGTTTGAGGTAGCCAGCCCTGGTATCGACCGACCTCTTCATCGTGCCGGTAGTGTTGGAAGGCTGCCAGGTCGGCAGGAGTCAGCCGTCTAAGGACGGTTCGATCGGTCACAATTGGAAACCTGGTCGACACGGTATCGCTATGCTCCGGCTTTAGTTCAAGTGCAGACGAATATGATGCAGCTAGTCGTCGTCTTTCACGGAATCAAGGACGTCAACGATCAATCGACGGTCGCGAAGCCCCAAAAAGAAAAAGCCCACAAAACTCCCGAGCGGAAGTAATGCAGCGACGTAACAGAAAGGCCGAAACAGCGCAGAATCCTCGGCCAGATCCGGAAGAAAGATCAGAAAACCACCGAATGCCAATGAAACAAAAGCCAGTCCGGCCTTCATAGGCATCCAGTCGTTTTGGTACATGATGCGACGATGCGCGAGTGACAACGGGACACCTTCATCAGTTTTACCGGTCAGAATTCGGTCCCGGGTGCCGTTCACGGCGTTGTAACCAGCGATGAGAGTATTCATCGCTGCCCAAATTGATGCTACCAGTACCAGGCCAAGTTGGAGGGCGTTCACTATTTCCCACCGCGCATAACGTTCACTCTCTGGGACCTATAAATATTCCCCAGGTTGGCAACGAAGTGCTGCCAATCATTATGGGATACGAGGACTATCACCGTCCATTTCGGCGAGCGCCTCCAGTCAAGACTCGTTTGGTTGGATTAGATCCCAGAGATTTCCATACAGGTCGCTAAACACCGCCACCGTCCCGTAGTCTTCAACCTTGGGCTCACGAACGAACTCGACGCCTTTCTCAACATACGTTCGATAATCACGCCAGAAGTCATCCGTGTACAGGAACAGGAACACGCGACCGCCGGTTTGATTGCCTACGCGAGACAATTGCTCGTCGCCAACGGCACGCGCGAGCAGAATGTGCGATTCCATCGCCCCGGGTGGTGCAATGACAACCCAACGCTTGTTCTGTTCCGGAACGAAGGAGTCGTCAATCAGGACAAAGTCGAGAGTATTTGTATAAAAATCAATAGCTTCGTCGTAGTCACGTACCACGACCGCTGTCAGCCCGAGTGATTGCTTCATTGGCGATGCTCCAGAATCTCGAAATCACGGATCTCGTAGCGATCATTGGCGTCCGGAGTATTGGGCTTGATGTCGACGGTGCTCGGGAAACTGAATCGACGATCGTATTCAACGAACACTTCGTGACCATCGAGGACCGATTGTTCGAGCAACTCGAACAGATCATCGATCCACAGGGGATAGGGAGGCGAATCGAGAAGTCCCGTTTCGGCAGCAAAGGGCACAGGGAATGCGGCTGTCTTAAGTCCACCTTGCTCGGTGGCAATAAATGGTTCGAGGGCAGCTGGTGCGCAATAACAGGTGCGTTCGACAACATATCGGTAGGAAACGGGGCGATGATCGTTCCACGCTTTCTTACGTTCTTCAATTTCTACCAACGCCTGTTCCTGGTCTGCGAACAGGTCCGGGGCTGGTAGCAAAAAAACGTATGCCGTCGAGACGAACAAGATCAGGAGTAACAGGACGACGGCAAGGAGCGTTGTGGTCTGATAAGTACTATTCGGCCGGCTACTGGTCCTCATTGCCATATTCTGCCACAGAGCATGCATGGCGTTGCCACCTGCTCGCAGTCAGATGCTCCCATAACGTGGGAGGGACGTCATGATGAATTCATTTGCCGAACTGCGTACATCGATATCACTCAAAGTCGTCGTCATCGGCGTGCTGATACTGTTGCTGCTGATACCCGTCGCCATGATTCGCGGCGTCATCGAGGACCGCGAGGCCGTCGGCTGGCAGGCACAGAGCGATATCATGCAATCCTGGGGCGGTGAGCAGCAGATCGGCGGTCCTGTCCTGATACTGCCGTACGAACTCGTCAGGGCCACACAATACGGCGAGCGCATCACAGAAACCGGGCAGCTGCAGATTCTGCCGGCGCTCCTCAACGTCGATGTTGAACTGGATTCAGAGATGCGGCATCGCGGCCTGCACGAGGTGCCGGTCTACACGGCGCGCACGTTGATATCCGCCACTTTCGCCGCACCGGACTGGTCCGGGCTCGGCATCGATAGCGCGGAGGTCCATTGGGACCGTGCAGTCATCGCGATGAGCATCAGCGATGCACGTGCGACACGCAACGCACCTTTTCTGGAGGTCGATGGCAAGCGCGTACGCTTCGAGCCGGCCGGCGTGCGCATCGCGCAGCTACCGCCGCAGATCGTCGCCCCGGTGTCCTTCTATCAAAGCGAGGAGAATCGCGACTCATCGTTGGCGCTCTCCATCGAATTCGACGTAAGCGGTACCCGGACGTACCACGTACAGGCGCTCGGTGATGAGACTGTCGTCAATATGCGCTCGAACTGGCCGGACCCAAGCTTCTTTGGCGCCTTTTTGCCTGAATCGCATGATGTCACCCACACGGGGTTTACCGCAGGGTGGCGTGTGACGAGTCTCGGTCGCACACTCCCGGCGAAGTGGCTCGAATCAGACCTGGAACAGGCCACGGTCGAGACCGCCGCGCTCGGCGTCGAGCTGTTCGTGCCTGTCGGTTTGTACCAGCTCACTGACCGGGCCACGAAGTACGCCATCATGTTTATCGGACTGACGTTCGTTACTTACTTCCTGTTCGAGGTCCTCGCGGGCCTGCGGCTGCATCCGTTGCAGTATTTGCTGGTGGGTTTCGGAAACGCGATCTTCTACCTGTTGCTCCTGTCGCTGGTGGAACACGTCGGCTTCGGCATCGCGTACCTGCTGAGCGCCACTGCATCGGCCGGAATGATCGCGGGCTATAGCCTGTCGATCCTGGGCAACCGGAGGAGGGCCGCGTTGATGCTCGGCATCCTGTCGTTGCTCTACGGGTTCTTGTATCTCACGCTCAACGCCGAAACCTACGCCATGCTCGCTGGTTCGATTGGCTTGTGGCTGAGCCTCTCTTTGATCATGTATCTCACGCGCGGGATCGACTGGTACGCCATCGGGCGACGCGGTGGTGCACAAGAGGAGATGAGTCTTTGATTAATTCAACCGTCTTCCAGTTCTCAATGCTTCGATTCGGATCCGGATCCTTGCGCGCCTGGAGTGACCGGATCCGATTCAGATAATCTTCGGGAAATCCATGAGCTTGGGCACCAAGTAGCACGAGTTCCCTGTACCAATCATAAGGGTCCAGAGAATTATCTATGTGTGATTGTTCGGCAACATATGAAGCGCAGCCACCGATTCCAGGGACGTCTAGCTGCGTTTGGGAGTAACCGAGGCCAAGACCTTCAATTTTGTCGAGCGCAAGCTTATCCTCGGTACTGATATCAAAAATCGCAATGTGAATTCCGTCGCCACCTGAAAGAATGTTGCACTTTCCTGACCCGTCTTTGCTGCGCTTGTGAAAATGCAGTGACCAATCGGGCAGGAAGCTCGTAGTCACCAACTGAGCCGAGGAAATGCGTTCGGTCAATCGAAGCGGATGCAGGTTAGAACCGTATGCTGCGTACCACATTGCCACTCAAACCAGCGACTGTCGGAAGGTTGTCATCGACCCACAACACCCAGAGATCAACATCGCATTTGAACATGGAACCTGGTGTCTTTGTTTTCTTGCACCGAGTATCTGGTGCGGCCGTTGTGAATGCAAGATGCAGGTCACATACGGCTTAGGTACAGGTGCAGCGAATTGTTTGCAGACGATCGCCTACCAGCGATGCAACGGCACGGTCGTGCCAGTCTCGAAGTGCGTCTGTTCCAATGCAAGTTCCACGTAGCCGTCGGTTCCCGTTAGCGACGCGAAGTCGCCAGACGTATTTGTTTGCACAGGCAACGCGAGCACTGTGCCAGTGGCATTGGAAACGAGTTTGGCAGGCAGGAAACACGTCAATTTTGGTCGGAACGCCACATCTTCGGCCAGCGCCGCAAACTCCGGGTTACGCGGAGAGGCGCCTGACGCATTTGCGAGCGCCGGAATGACGTACTGACGGCAGCAAACGAGTGTCGATACGGGATTGCCCGGTAACGCAAACACGGCTTGTCCATCAGGCCCAATACCAAACCACATGGGCTTGCCCGGCCGTTGGCTAACCTTGTGGAACACGACGTCGACGCCGAGTTCGTCGAGCACCTGCGGGACATAATCGGCTTTGCCCATCGATACGCCGCCCGACAGGATCAATACGTTGGCTTCGGCCAGGTGAGTTGCGATTCTTTCAGTCAGGATGTCGCGATCGTCGACGAGGTGGTCGTGTTCGCAATTCTCGTAGCCGTGCTGGTTGAGCATCGCGATAACGGCCGGTCCGTTCGACAGGCGGATCTGGTGCGGTTCGATCGCATCACCGGCGGAAACCAGTTCGTTACCCGTCGATATAACGCGAATCGTCGGTCTTTGGGCAACGGAAATCTCCGGCAATCCTGCCGAAGCAATGATCGCTACATCAGCGGCGGCGATGCGTGTGCCAGGTCTCAATAGCTCGGTGCCTTGTTCGTGATCCGACGCCCGCGCATGAATGAACTGTCTTGCAGAACCTTCGTAACCAGATTCGATCTCTGCGACGTTGTCAGTTGCGGCGACGCGTTCGACAGGCACGATGCAGTCGGCACCGTTGGGCAGTGACGCGCCGGTCATGATCTCGATGCAGCTGCCCGCATCCAGCGTCTGCGCAGGGTCGCCCGCGTCCTGCCTGGATTGAATCGGAAACCGTCGCTTGCCGTTCTCGAGGTCTGCGTAGCAAATTGCGATGCCGTCCATCATCACGCGGTCGAACGGCGGCTGGTCGCGTTCCGCGTGCACACTTTGCCGTAGCACGCGCCCAACGGCCTGGTCCAGGGTCACGGTTTCAGAGTCGAAAGCCGGAACTGTTCGCCGGATGGCGCTGGTCGCTTCGACAGTGGTCAGCATGATGTGATCAGGCTTGCTCGCGAGCGATTGCACGATGGCCAATATCGCGGCGCAGGTAGACGTCTTCCCAGCATATGTTGTCGACGGCGTCGTATGCCTGTTCCGCGGCATTGGCCACGCTGTCTCCGAGGCCGACGACGCACAACACACGGCCGCCGTTCGTCACGACATCGTCGCCATCCTCTGCCGTTCCGGCATGGAAGACCATCTGCGACTCGGCGTAGGGCTCATCCAGTCCGGCGATGCGTTTGCCCTTTGCGTAACTCCCAGGATAGCCGCCCGCCGCCATAACGACGCCAAGTGCGGCACGCTCATCCCACTCCGCCGTAATGTCGCCGAGCGTGCCGTCGAGCGTTGCACTGCAAATCACTGCGAGATCCGATTTCAGGCGGGCGAGAATAGGTTGCGTCTCGGGGTCACCCATGCGGCAGTTGAACTCGATGACCTTCGGCATGCCGTCGGCCATGATCATGAGTCCCGCGTACAAAAAGCCGACGTAGTTCGCGCCGTCCTTCTTCATGCCGTCGAGCGTTGGCCGAATTACCTCTTCCATGATGCGGGCTTCGATTTCGGGCGTGACGACCGGGGCAGGGGAGTAGGCGCCCATGCCGCCTGTGTTGGGGCCGGTATCGCCTTCGTCGCGTGCCTTGTGATCCTGCGAAGTAGCGAGCGGCAGTATGGTCGTACCGTCAGTGATGACGATGAAGCTGGCTTCCTCGCCGGCGAGAAATTCTTCGACAACGATGGTTGCGCCGGCTGAACCGAAGCGCCCGCCCGTCAACATGTCGGTGGCTGCCTGCACGGCTTCCTCGACGTTCAATGCAACGATGACCCCTTTGCCGGCGGCAAGGCCGTCCGCCTTGATGACGATGGGCGCCCCCTGTGCGCGGATATAGGCCAATGCCTTGCCGAGATCGGTGAAGTTTCGGTACGCCCCCGACGGAATGTTGTGGCGGGCCAGGAAGTTCTTCGTAAAGGCCTTGGAGCCTTCGAGTTGGGCCGCGTTCGCGCTCGGGCCGAAGCAGGCGAGGCCGGCCTCCTGGAAACGGTCGACGATGCCCACCACGAGCGGTGCTTCCGGGCCGATAATCGTGAGGTCGACGTCTTCCGCTTTGGCAAGTTCGATCAGTCCGTCAATGTCATCGGATGATACCGGCACATTGCGAACTCCGGGCTCGCGTGCCGTTCCGGCGTTGCCCGGCGCGACGAGCACCTCGTGGCCGGACTGCGCACACTTCCACGCGATTGCGTGCTCGCGCCCCCCTGACCCCACTACCAAGACCTTCATGCTGCGAATACCACCCCGATTTGTGCAGATTGTTGGATTTGGATGTTTCTCATCGGAAGTAAAGCGCAGCGAAGCGAGCCATGACGATGAGAAATCTGCAAATCCGACAATACCCTAATGTCTGAAATGTCGCATGCCGGTAAGAACCATGGCCAATCCGTGCTCATTCGCAGCTTGAATAACTTCCTCGTCCCTCATTGATCCGCCAGGCTGAATAATTGCCGCGATTCCTGTCTCGGCGGCCGCGTCGATGCCGTCGCGGAATGGGAAGAAAGCATCCGACGCCATCACGGAGCCCTTGACCTCGAGGTCTTCGTCGGCAGCCTTGATGGCGGCGATTTTCGTCGAATAGACGCGGCTCATCTGGCCCGCACCGACGCCGACGGTCATACCGTCCTTGCAGAAAATGATGGCGTTCGATTTCACGTACTTAACGACGGTCCAGGCAAACAGCATGTCCTCAATCTGCTCTACGGTCGGTGCTTTTTCGGTGACGACCTTGAGATCGCCGGCCGTGATTTTGCCGAGGTCCGTGTTTTGCACCAGTAAGCCGCCCGATACTTTCTTGAAATCGAAGTCGGGGGCAACTTCATTTGGCCACGCTCCTGTCTCGAGCACGCGCACGTTTTTCTTTGCGCTGCAGACAGCGGCGGCGTCAGGTTCGATCTGCGGCGCGACGATCACTTCAACGAACTGCCGTTCGATAATGGCGGCCGCGGTATTAACATCGAGCGGCCGGTTGAATGCGATGATGCCACCGAAGGCGGACGTCGGGTCCGTTTTGAACGCCTTTTCGTAGGCTTCGAGGATGTCGCCCGCGATTGCGACGCCGCAGGGATTCGCGTGCTTGACGATGACGCACGCCGGAGTCGCGAACTGCTTCACGCACTCCAGTGCGGCATCGCTGTCGGCGATGTTGTTGTAGGACAGCGCCTTACCCTGCAATTGCTTCGCTGTTGCGAGTGACCCGGCGGGCGCCTGCTGGTCGATATAAAAGGAGGCGTCCTGGTGTGGGTTCTCGCCGTAGCGCATGCGATCGACGAGGCTGCCGGCATACAACATGCGCTCGCCGAGCGGCTCGTCGCCGAGCGATTTGAACAAGTATTTTGTGATCGCGGTGTCGTAGCTCGCCGTGTGCGCGTAGGCCTTGGCCGCCAGGCGACGGCGATCGTCGAGATTCAGTCCTTCGCCCTGCAGCGATGCCAGCACGCTGTCGTAATCGGCGGGGTCCACGACAACGGCCACGCCGTCATGGTTCTTCGAGGCCGCCCTGATCATTGCGGGGCCACCGATGTCGATGTTCTCGATGGCGTCTTCGATCGTGGCGTCCTCACGCGCGATAGTCGCCTCGAAGGGATAGAGGTTCACGCACAGGAGGTCGATGGGCTCGATGCCGTGTTCGTCCATGACGCCTTCATCGGTACCGCGACGGCCCAGCAGTCCACCGTGAATCGTCGGATGCAGGGTCTTGACCCTGCCATCCATGATTTCGGGAAAGCCGGTCTTGTCGGAAACCTCGATGGCGTCGACGCCCGCTTCACGCAATTGTTTCGCGGTGCCGCCAGTGGACAGGATTTCTGCGCCGAGTTCGGCAAGGCCCTTTACAAAGGGAATCAGGTCGCTCTTGTCAGAGACACTGACGAGAGCACGTCGGACTTTGAACATTTATTGAATCAGCGAGTAGGTGCGAAGTTTCTTGCGCAGGGTGCCCCGGTTGATCCCGAGTATGCCTGCGGCCTGGCTTTGATTGCCGTCGGTAAAGTCCATGACGGCTTTGAACAGCGGGCGCTCAACTTCGCCCATTACGAGGTCGTAGAGTTCGCCCGGACGATCGCCGTTGAGACAGGCGAAGTAGTTATGAAGTGCGTCTTCGGTGTGCTTGCAGAGTGGTTTCTTGCTTTTGGATGATTTTAAAGGTTCTGGTTTCGGCTTCTTGTTGGCCACTTTGTGTAATCCCGGTGCACCGGCTCGCCGCTAATCGAGCCATCCTCCCAATCTTCCGAGCGACTACGCCGCCAGAAAAACTCCTCCGTCGTCGCGGTCAAAGTATTTCCTGATGAGCTCTAGTTGTTCAGAAGCACTGTCGACGCGCACTGCCCGGAAACGAAACTCGTCTGCATTCGCGAGCTTGTCGCAATACCAGGTCAGGTGCTTTCGAGCCACCCGAACGCCTCTCTTCTGCCCGTAAAAATGGTGCAAATCGTTCAAGTGGTCGAGCATGATATCACGCAATTCAGTTTTATCCAGCGGCGGTTTCTTGATGCCGTTTTGCAGAAAAAGTTCTAGTTCACGAAAGATCCACGGGCGTCCCTGAGCACCCCGACCGATCATCAAGCCATCAGCATTAGTTAGGCGCAGAACTTCAAGCGACTTCTCCGGAGTTGTCAGGTCGCCGTTGGCAAGAACAGGAATCGACAGGCTCTCTTTTATGCGTGCGATCGTCTCGTATTCGGCGTCGCCTTTGTACCGGCATGCGCGAGTTCGGCCGTGCACGGCGAGCGACCGGATGCCGGCGTCCTCGGCAATGCGGGCGATGACGGGTCCGTTTCTGTGCTCCGGATCCCACCCGGTACGAATTTTGAGCGTCACAGGTACATTGACTGCGGCGACGACCGACGTGAGGATGTCCTCGACCAGTTTTTCGTCTTGCATGAGCGCGGAACCGGCCAGTTTGCGGCAGACCTTCTTCGCGGGGCAGCCCATGTTGATGTCGATGATCTGCGCACCGCGATTGACACAGGCCTGTGCCGCAAGCGCGAGTTGCTCAGGATCCGACCCCGCGATCTGCACGGCGACAGGTTCGGTGTCGAGGTCGAGGTCGAGACGGTACTTCGACTTCGGCGTCTGCCAGAGACTCGTATCGGCTGTCGTCATCTCGGACGTCGTCATGCCCGCGCCGAAGCGCCGGCATAACTTGCGAAATGGCTTGTCGGTAATGCCGGCCATGGGCGCCAGCACGAATGGGCTGTCGAGCGTGTACGGACCGATCTTCAGACTATTTAAAGTCATCGACCGCGCATTTCAGCCGCCCGCCGGGCTGCCGGTAGCAGACGTTCAGCTTGAAGCCCGTAGCCTCGGCGTCAGGCGCCTCGATCGAAATGACGGCGCTGAACGTATCGCCGGGATTTACGGCTTGCCTCGTATCCAGGTTCTCGGCCAGGTAGTCGCCTGGTTCCAGCACCTTGCTGCCGATGATGTCCTCGAAACGATCGGTCAGGGACACGCTGATCAACGGATACGGCAAGGGTTCGTCGGACTTGTTACCGACGCGCGAATAGATGGTCAGAATCTCGTCGTCGTCGCCCGTGCTGCCCTTGGTTGCCTCGAAGCGCCACCCGGAAATATCCCAGGCCGGCGTCACCGGGCGGCCGAGCATGCGGTAGATGGAGCCGACCGAATTGGTGAAGGCTGGATACGTAGCCAGCGCCTCCCGGTACTGGTGCAGCCCTTGCAGAAGGAGCAGCAACGCCAGGCCGGCAATCCCGGCGACCAGGCCGTAATTGATCGGCTCCTTCGGTGCAGAATTGTCGGCCTTCGTCAGTTCCGCGATTTGCGTGGCCAACGCTGACTTCAGGTTCGGATCGCCGGTCTTTTTCCGGGCCTTTTCAAGCTTTTCTTCTTCGACCGCATCACGGATGTACTCACCCTCCATGATAATGGTCTCGACGAGCGGGTTGTCGCCTGCCACTTTCGCAGCCACTTCTGCCGCCGGCTCGTCGGCCGCCGGCTCGTCGTCCTGTGGATCATCATCTTGGGCCAGGACCTCGTCGCCGGACTGCTTTTGTACGATCGTGGACGCGAATCCCTCTTCATCTTCCACAGCGAACGCCAGCAGATCCTGGTCGATCATCATGTTGACGGTTTGCTCGTCCTCGCTCTGCGGCAGAATCACCGGCTCTGGTTTCTCGGGCTCGTCCTCGCCGGCCTGGTCGTCGAGGCCGAGCTCGGCCGCGAGCTGCGCGTCTTCCGCGGTGCTGGTGACGAGTTCCCTGTCTTTAACTTCGGTGAGATCCTCATCGTCGAAGTCGAGCTCGAAATCGATCTCGTCGTCTTCCCCGGGCTCGATTTCGAGCTCGGGTTCGTCTTCCGGCTCGGGCTCGATTTCCGGTTCGGGCTCGATTTCCGGTTCGGGCTCGATTTCCGGTTCGGGCTCGATTTCCGGTTCGGGCTCGGGCTCGGCTTCCAGCTCGAGCTCGTCCTCCAATTCGGATTCGATTTCCAGTTTGGGCTCGGGCGCTTCGTCGTGAGGAACCTTTGCCGCGGCCTCTACTTCGAATGCGGCGGCGATCAGGTCTTCGTCGATTGACGTACCTTCGAGCCGACCTTCAGCCGACGTCCCTTCCTCGGCTCGCGCATGGATTCCGCTAAGGTCGATGCCCATGGCCTCGGCCTGCGTTGCGAACTGCTCGTCGACGTCGGGTATAGCGTCTTCTACGACATCAACGTCGACGTTGCCGCGGATGGCCTCATCGAGATCTTCATCGATATCCTTATTGACGCCCTCGTCGAATTCTTCCTCAACCTCCTCCTCAGCTACCTCGCCAAGCAGGTCCTCCCAGTCTTCCGGGTCACCGAGCGCCAGGTCGACTTGCGCTGCCTCCAGGTCGGCGGGGGCATCACGTGATTCGATAACGGGTGCAGGTTCGGCCGATGGTTCCTTATCAAAGTCGAAATCGTCAGGTAGCGGCGTGTCGTCGTCGAAACGCATTACATCGCCGCCGGCGCTATGTGCAGGCTCCTCAAAAAGTTCGGGGGCGTCCATCTCGCCGGGCTCCGCCGACAATTGTTCGTCAACTGGCGTGGGTGTCTCGTCGATGAACCACTTCATCGAGCCCGTATCTTCGAGCTCTTTGGCGACATCAATGTCCTTGAGTTCGTCTGCGATTTCTTCCGCATCCTCGTCGAGTACGCGCCACTCGACGCCGGTGTCCTCGATTCGAATATCGGAGCCGGCGAGTTCGTCCAATGTTTTCAGGAGTGCGGCGCTTTGCTCGGCAGAGATGGATTTTGGTGGCTCGACGGGCTCGAGCTCGGGCGAGTCTGGCGTCAGTTCCGGAACGGCGCCGTCCGTTGCCGGTGCGGGTATGGCCAAGGGTTTTTGCTCGGACAGGTAGTCGAGTGCGTTGAAGGCGATGCCGCAGCCGCCACAGCGCACCTTGCCGGCGGCCTGCTTGAGAACCTCGGCGGTGACGCGAAATGCGGTGCCACATTCAGGACACTGGGTGTACATGTCTAGCTTTGCCCTTTTCTGCCTGTCAGACGAGTCCAGGTCTGGCCGCTCTGCAGGCGCAACTCCGGCTCTTCGAAGTCGACCCACGGCGCGTACGCCCCGACCACATCATCTATCTGCTCCGACAGTATGCCCGACAATGTGAGCAGCCCACCGGTCTTTACGTGTTGCGCGAGCGATTCGGCCAGATCCGCCAGCGGTCCCGCCAGGATGTTGGCGAGCACGACGTCGAACTGGCCGTCGATATCATCCGCTGACGCCGTGACCGTGAGTTGATCCTGGACGCTATTTTGCGCCGCGTTTTGTCCGGTGGCTGTGACGGCCTGCACATCAATGTCCATTGCGTGCGCTCGTACGCAGCCGAGTTTGAGCGCGGCAATCGCGAGCACGCCGGAGCCACAGCCATAATCAAGCACAGTGCGGCCCTCGAGATCGGCGCCGTCGAGCCACTCGAGGCACATCGCCGTTGTCGCATGTGTGCCGGTACCGAACGCGAGCCCCGGGTCCAGCCGCACGACGACTGCATCGTCATCCGCTGCGGCATCTCCCGGACAGATCCAGAGGCGTTCGCCGAAACGCATCGGTCCGAAGTCTTTGAGCCACTCGCGCTCCCAATCGCGATTTTCGAGCGTCTCAACGCGGTACTCCGGTAATTGCTCGAGCGTCAGCGAGTTCTTGAGGTCACGCTCGAGGGAACGCAGATCGGTGTCGCCCCCGAACAGGCCGGTAATCAGCGTATCGTTCCAGAGCGGCGTCTCACCCGGTGCGGGCTCCAGCACGGGCTTGTCGCCGGCGTCGCTGAAAGTAACCGAATATGCGCCGTTGCGCAGGAAAATTGCTTCGACACTTTCGGGGTTCAGCGTTTCAAGTCTCATGACAAATTGTTGCCACTCCATGGTTCTCTTCGCTGCAGGAGCGGCTCCTACGTCAATCCCAACCTCTTTTCGAGATAATGAATGTCCGTGCCTCCCGCCTGGAACGCGGCGTGCTGGAAAATCTCCTGGTGTAGCGGCACGTTGGTTTTGATGCCTTCGATCACGATTTCCGTCAGGGCATTGCGCATACGGGCGAACGCGGCATCGCGATCGTGGCCGTGTGCGATGAGCTTGCCGATCATCGAATCATAGTAGGGCGGCACCTTGTAGCCGCTGTAGACATGACTGTCGAGGCGGATGCCGGGTCCACCCGGCGAATGCCACAGCGTAACGAGACCTGGGGACGGCATGAAGGTCTTCGCGTCCTCCGCGTTGATCCGGCATTCGATGGCGTGTCCCTGAATCTTGACATCGTCTTGCGTGATGTCCAGTTTTTCGCCGCTCGCGATGCGCAGTTGTTCGCGGACGATGTCGACTCCGGTAATCATTTCCGTCACCGGGTGCTCCACCTGCAGGCGAGTATTCATCTCGATAAAATAGAATTCGCCATCCTCGTACAGAAATTCGAATGTCCCGGCACTGCGATAACCAATTTCCAGGCAGGCGTTAACACAGCGCAGGCCGATTCTCTGCCGCTGCTCCTCGGTAATTCCCGGCGCCGGCGCCTCCTCGATAACTTTCTGATGGCGCCTTTGCATTGAACAGTCACGTTCACCGAGATGGACCGCGTTGCCCTGGCCGTCGGCGAGCAACTGGAATTCGACGTGACGCGGATGCTCCAGGAATTTTTCCATGTAGACGACGTCGTTGTTGAACGCCGCGCGAGCCTCGGCTTTGGTCACCGTAATGGCGGCGATCAGCGATGCCTCGGAGTGCACGACGCGCATGCCGCGTCCGCCACCTCCGCCGGAAGCCTTGATAATGATCGGGTAGCCGATTTCCCGGGCCATCCGCAAGTTCTCATCGGGATTATCATCGAGGGGACCGTCCGACCCCGGCACACAGGGTACACCGGCTGCTTTCATCGCCTTGATGGCGGAGACCTTGTCACCCATCAGGCGAATAGCGTCCGCAGGCGGGCCGATGAATTCGAACCCGGAGGTCTCGCAACGCTCCGCAAAATCGGCGTTCTCGGAGAGGAAACCGTAGCCCGGATGAATCCCGACCGCGTCCGTGACCTCGGCCGCGCTGATGATTGCAGGCATGTTGAGGTAGCTGTCGACAGATGCTGGCGGACCGATGCAGACGGTCTCGTCCGCGAGGAGGACGTGTTTCAGGTTGTTGTCCGCACTCGAATGCACGGCAACGGTCTTTATGTCCAGCTCGCGGCATGCGCGCAGCACGCGCAGCGCAATCTCGCCGCGATTGGCTATAACGATTTTTTCGAGCATGTTCTTTTTGCCCGCTTAGTCAGGTTGACGCTGGTCGATGACGAACAGTGTCTGTCCGTACTCGACAGGATCGCCGTTTTGCACGCGAATCGATTTAATGACGCCGGACACGTCGGCTTCGATCTGGTTCATCATCTTCATGGCTTCGATGATGCATAGCGTGTCCCCTTCGTTGACACGATCGCCCACCTGAACGTACGGGGCAGCTCCCGGTGAGGATGCCGAATAAAATGAGCCGACCATAGGCGCCATCACGAGATAGCCGTCGTCTTCAGTGGGTGCCGCAGTTTCGGCTGGCGCTGCAGCTGCGGTTGCTGCGGCAGGGGCAGGCGCTGCCACGGCGACGGGTGCGGCAACGGGAGCAACCGGTGCATTGGCCGCGTAGCGGCTGATGCGCACGGACTCTTCACCTTCCGTGATTTCGATCTCTGCGATACCGGACTCGTCAAGTAGCTCGATCAGTTTTTTTACTTTTCTAATGTCCATTAGTCTCCCTCACCATTCGTCAGGTGGCGGTTGGCTGCCTGCAAAGCGAGTTCATAACCGTAGGCCCCGAAACCAAACAGGCAGGCCACGGCTATGTCGCTGAAAAAACTGTTGTGTCTGAATTCCTCACGCGCAAATGTATTGCTGAGGTGAATTTCGATGAACGGAATATCGACCGCAAGCAAGGCATCGCGCAGCGCGACACTCGTGTGCGTGAATGCGCCGGGATTGAGGATGATGAAATCCACGCCGTCTTTTTGCGCCTGCTGCACGCGATCGATCAACTCGTGTTCGGCGTTGCTCTGGTAGCAGGCGAGCTCATGCCCTAGCTCTGCCGCCACCGCCGTGGCGCGCACCTCGATATCGGCCAGCGTCGTTGCGCCGTATACGTCGGGTTCGCGCGAGCCGAGCAGGTTCAGATTCGGGCCATTAACAAGGAGAAAAACCGACATTTGCCGCCATTCGCAACCAGTTCAACGAAGATGCCGGCAATTCTAACCGCATTTCTGGATTTTGGAACCAGTTTCAGAGAAATAGGCGGGCAACGCCGACGCTTTTTCTCGTCATGGCTCCCTTCGGTCCGCTTTATTTCCTCGTAAAACATCGGCGCTTGCCCGCCAATGAGCGCAAACTGGCCTATAGGTCCAGTGCGTTGCGGGCGGTTTCTGCATCGATATCACCCGCATCGAGGCGCGCCAATATGTCGGCAATTTTGTTGAGCTCAGGGCGGTGGAGTTCGCCGAAGTGTGCGCTCAGGAACTCGCCGTCGCGCGTCACTATCATCGTGAAGGGCATGGCGTGGAAAACCAGTCCGGACTGTTCCGCGACGGCCATCGCATCCATTTCGCCAACGAGGATCGGGTAATTGAATTCCGCGGCCTCAGCGTATTTCTGCACTTCTTCCATCATGTCCACGGCGATGCCGATGATGAGAATGCCGTCGTCCCCCTGTTCCGCCTGGAATTCCTTCAGGAGCGGAATCTCGCGGCGGCAGGGTGCGCACCAGGTCGCCCAGAAGTTGAGTAATCGGTGCCGTCCGTCGAACTCGTCGAAGTCGCGCATTACGCCATCGAGGCCGGCCAGCGAAAACGATGGGTGCGTGTTGACCTCGGGCGTCGCCGCCGCGGGTGGAGGCGGTGTGTGAGGTTTCAGTCGCGCAGCTGTGAATAGCGCGCCGGCCACTAGCAACAGTAACGCTATCCCGAAGATCAGGGCAATTTTTTGCACGGTTCTTTTACCTTTCTATTGTTGTGTGCTGGCAGTTACCGATGTTGCAGTAAACGCTTTTTCAACGTGCTCGGCAAATACCTCTGCCTTCATGTAGCCGACGACTTCGTAGCCGTCGCGCTGCTGGCCATCCGTGCCAAAGAAAATAATCGTGGGCGGACCGAATACGCCGAAGCGATCGAGAAGCGCCTTGTCCTCATCGTCGTTCGCCGTGACATCAGCCTGTAACCAGATGGTATTCGACAATGCATCCCGAACCTGCGGGTCCGTAAACGTGTAGGCTTCCATCTCCTTGCACGACACACACCAGTCCGCGTAGAAATCGAGCATTGCGGTCTTGCCCTGGCTTGATGCTGCGGCGATCTCGCGGTCGAGATCATCGACGGACTTGATGCGCTGGAACGGCAACTCGTCATGCGCTGCCACCGTGACACCGGCGGCGCCACCGAAGCTGACGCTCGCAAGCGGTTGCAGCGGGTTAGTGCCGCCCGTAATCGCGCCGAGCATCATCAATACTCCATAAATCATTGCGAGGAAACCGAAGCCCTTGCCCATCTTCTGCGAAGGCGTCGCGTCCGGACCGAAGGTTGTCAGTCCACCCATGAAAACGCCGGCCATGAACGTCAGGACAGCCCAGAGTGCCAGCGTGACCGTGCCGGGCAGGATGCGCGACAGCATCCAGACCGCAAGGCCGAGCATCATGAAGCCGAATGCACCTTTGATAGCCACCATCCAGGGGCCGGCCTTGGGTAGCAGCTTGCCTTGTGCCGCGCCGACGGCCAGCAGCGGCGCACCCATGCCCATGCTCATCGCGAACAGTGCAGCACCACCACGCACCATGTCGCCCGACTGCGCCATCACGGTCAGCGCTGCGATCAAAGCTGGTGCGACACACGCCGTTACGACCAGTGCCGACAGTGCGCCCATGATGAATGCACCAATCATCGTGCCGCTCTTTTGCTTGCCGCTGACGTTTGCGAGTTTGCTCTGTATTGAACTAGGCATCTGCAAGTCGTACGCGCCGAACATGCCGAGGGCGAGCAAGACGAAGAGGCCGGAAAACAGGATCAGGATCCACGGTTGATTGAACGTCGCCTGCAATTGCATGCCCGCTGCCGCCGCAGCAACACCCGCTCCCGTGTAAATAATGGCCATGCCCATGACATAGCTGAGTGCGAGCGTGAAGCCGCGCATCGGCGAAACGTCGTCACCTTCGCCGGCGATGATGCCTGCGAGTATCGGGACCATCGGTAGCACGCAAGGCGTAAATGCGAGGCCAAGGCCCGCAAGGAAGAACACGCCTACGGCGACCCAGATACTCGACTCGGTGATGATCCTGGCAAGCCGTGCTTGCTCCGACACCGGCTGGTCCGGCGATGCGAGTTCCGAAAGATCGCTGACAGCCGTCGCTTCGGGCAGGCTGACGGTGATGACATTTGTCTGGGGCAGATAACAAAGCCCGCCATCCGCACAACCCTGGTAGCCGATCTCGAGTTCGAGATTCATCGCCTCGGGTGTTGCGCGCGCGATTGCCAGGCGGCCGATGACCTCGCCGTAGTAAACCTCGGACTCACCAAAGAACTCATCGAACTTCGATTTACCCTGCGGCAAGTCGAGTTGACCCGCTTGCGCGTTGGGGCTCAGCGACTTTGCTGTGATCTTGTGCTTGTAGAGATAGAAGCCCGGCTCGACGCGAAAACCGACTTCCACGGTATTGCCGTCGATGACGAACACGTCCGGGAAGAACACTTCTTCCGGCGGCGGGAACTCGCTCTGGCCACTGCCGCCGAGGTCACCGAAATCGAGCTTGCCGGCCTGCGGCGCCGATTCCGCCATGGCAACGTTCTCTACCCATTCCTGCGGCATGTAGCAAAAGCCACCGTCGGTGCAACCACGGCTCTTGATCGTCAACGCTACGGAGTCGGGCCTGTCACCTTCGACCGTGTAGGGAACGCGCACGAAAAAGCTGCCGCGATGGATGATCTGCTCACCAAGGAACTCGTCGGAGTAGATCTTGCCTTCCGGCAGTTCGGGCTCACCGAGCACGATGGACGCGTCGCCGGACTCGAAGCCGAAGGCACTCTGATACATGTAGAAGCCGTCATCGACCGCCCAGTCGATCTCGAAAGCATCGCCTGCGTCAAATACGACATAACGAAATACTTCCTGTGGCGGAGGTGGCGGGTCGTCAGCCGCATATGAGCCGGCGGCCATGAACAGCGTCACGAGCAGCAGGAGTTGGGCGATCAGCGAGCGTGGATTCATAGACATCAGGTCACGAGCAGAGTGGGCCTCAAGATAGACCGGTTTCGAAGGCAGTTTGTTTCGGAAATCAGGCCGCGGCGCGACGCAGGATACCGGGGGCGGTGGGCGTTGTCATCGATGCCCGTCGCGTTTTTTGGCCTTTCGCACCACTAAATCCGAATCCCGAGCTTGAAATTTGGGGGCTCATGCCTATTATTAGCACTCCTTACGGCCGAGTGCTAATAACCCGGCCAAGAATACCGCCAAAAGTCGGTTAAAAATCAATATCTTATAGGAGAAGTACACCATGAAGATTCGTCCGCTTCATGATCGGGTCATCGTCAAGCGCATGGAAGAAGAGCGCACATCGCCTGGCGGCATCGTCATTCCTGACGCTGCGACCGAAAAACCGATCAAAGGTGAAGTCATCGCCGCGGGTAACGGCAAGATCCTGGAATCAGGAGATATCCGTGCCCTCGACGTCAAGGTTGGCGACAAGGTGCTGTTCGGCAAATACGCCGGCACCGAAGTCAAGGTAGATGGTGAAGATCTGCTCGTGATGAAGGAAGACGACATCATGGCAGTGATCGAAGGCTAAGGGCCTGTCACTACGTCCACAGAAATCTCGCGGCACAAGCCGCGGTAGCTTTAAAGAGGAAAATGTAAATGGCTGCTAAAGAAGTACGTTTTAGCGACGACGCCAGGCAGAAGATGTTCGCAGGTGTGAACCTTCTCGCCAACGCCGTAAAAGTGACGTTGGGCCCGAAAGGCCGCAATGTCGTGCTCGACAAGAGCTTCGGCGCACCGACCGTCACCAAGGACGGCGTCTCTGTCGCAAAAGAAATCGAACTCGAGGACAAATTCGAGAACATGGGCGCCCAGATGGTCAAGGAAGTTGCTTCCCAGACGTCTGATATCGCCGGTGACGGCACGACAACGGCAACGGTTCTTGCACAGGCAATCCTGCGCGAGGGCCTGAAGTCAGTTGCTGCCGGCATGAACCCGATGGACCTGAAGCGCGGCATCGACAAAGCGAGCGCTGCCATCGTCAAAGAGCTGTCGAAGCAGTCGAAGCCCTGTGAAGACGACACGGCAATCGCACAGGTCGGTTCCATCTCTGCCAATGCCGACATGGAGATTGGCGAGATCATCTCGGAGGCGATGCAGAAGGTTGGTAAGGAAGGTGTCATCACGGTTGAAGAGGGCTCCGGCCTTGAGAATGAACTCGATGTTGTCGAGGGCATGCAGTTCGACCGCGGTTATCTTTCGCCTTACTTCATTAACGATCCTGCAAGCCAGCAGGTCGAGCATGAGAACCCGCTGATCTTGCTGTTCGACAAAAAGATCTCGAACATTCGCGATCTGCTGCCGATCCTCGAAGGCGTGGCCAAGGCAGGGCGGCCCCTGTTGATTGTTGCGGAAGATGTTGAGGGCGAGGCTCTTGCTACCCTGGTCGTTAACAACATCCGTGGCATCGTCAAGGTCGCTGCCGTCAAGGCGCCGGGCTTTGGTGATCGTCGCAAGGCAATGCTGCAGGACATCGCGATCCTGACGGGCGGCCAGGTGATCTCGGAAGAGGTCGGCCTGTCGCTCGAGAAGGCAACGATCGATGACCTCGGTGAGGCCAAGAAGATCCAGATCTCGAAAGAGAACACGACCATTATCGACGGTGCAGGCCGCAGCGAAGATATCCATGGCCGTGTCGATCAGATCAATGGTGAGATTGAAGAGTCCTCATCTGACTATGACAAGGAAAAACTTCAGGAGCGCGTTGCCAAGCTCTCCGGCGGTGTTGCTGTCATCAAGGTCGGTGCTGCCACCGAAGTCGAGATGAAGGAAAAGAAAGCACGTGTCGAAGATGCATTGCACGCAACCCGCGCCGCCGTCGAAGAAGGCGTCGTACCGGGTGGTGGTGTCGCGTTCATTCGCGCGATTGCAGGTATCGCGAAGCTCGAGGGCGACAACGCCGATCAGACTGTTGGTATCAATATCCTGCGTCGCGCCGTTGAAGAGCCGCTGCGCCAGATCGTTCGCAATGCAGGCGAGGACGCCAGCGTCGTGCTGAACGCCGTTGCCGAAGGCAAGGGTAACTACGGTTACAACGCGGCGACCGGCGAATACGGCGACATGATCGAACAGGGTATTCTCGATCCGACCAAGGTCACGCGCTACGCGCTGCAGAATGCAGCTTCCGTTGCCGGGCTTCTGCTCACGACCGAAGCAATGGTTGCCGATGCGCCGCAGGACGAGGCGGCTGCACCCGCGATGCCCGATATGGGCGGCATGGGCGGCATGGGCGGCATGATGTAAGCTACCCCGCTTCCAGCAAGACAAAAAGCCCGGCTTCGGCCGGGCTTTTTTTGTGCGCCGACTCGCTACAATGGTCCTGCAGAGGAGGATGTCATGCAGGTCTTTATCATCGCGGTTTCGGTGGCACTCGTCGTATCGTTCATGTGCTCGATATTCGAGTCGGTGCTTCTTTCTATGAGCCATGCACGGGTCGAGGTGCTGGCGGAGAAGGGCAAGGCGTCGGGCCGAATCCTCAAAGGCTTCAAGGAGCGCATCGACATCCCTATTTCTGCAATCCTGATCACCAATACAGCGGCGCATACGATCGGCACGGCGGTCGCTGGCGCCAGTTACTCGCAGGTCTTCGATCCTGAATCGTTGTGGATTTTCACGGTCGTATTCACGGTAGCCGTGCTGCTCTTCACCGAGATCATTCCCAAGACCCTCGGAGTGGCGTATGCAGGGACCCTCGCAAAGCCCGTGGCCTACGGTATTCGAGTGTTGACGACTGTCTTGCATCCGCTTGTGCTTGCGAGTGAGGCGGTTTCGCGATCGCTGCGCCGCGGTAAGACGAGCCCGATAACGTCACTCGACGAGATTCGACTGCTGGCGACGATCGGACACAGCGAAGGTGTCGTCGGCGCCCAAACGGCCAAGATGATCGTCGGAGCATCAGAGCTTCGCAAGCTCACGGCGACCAACGTGATGTTGCCGCGTCAGGACGTGGTGTTTCTTTCGCACGACGACAGTCCCGCAGAGGTGCTGCACACGATCAACAAGTCCGGGTTCAGCCGTTTCCCGTATTCACCCACCGGCAACCTCGACGAGGTCGTAGGTGTGGTGTACGCGAAGGAAGTCCTGTCGCATCTCGTCGAATCGACGTCCGACAGGATTCGTTGGCAGACGCTCGTGCACGAGGCGATTGTCGTGCCGGAAAGCGTGGGGCTCGATTCCCTGCTGCGGACGTTTCGCCAGACGCGCCGGCACATGGCGTTGATCGTTGACGAATACGGGGACTTCCAGGGAATCGTCACGCTCGAAGACGTTATCGAGGAAGTCGTTGGCGACATTTTCGACGAGTCGGACTTGCCGCACGAGGATCTGTGGCAGCGCCCCGACGGCCGCGTCCGCGCATTCGGCACGGCCGAGTTGCACCGTGTATGCCGGATTCTTGGCGTCGAAATGCCCGTCGACGCCGAAATCGCCACGATAGGCGGCCTGATATCGGAGTCACTCGGCCGTATCCCGAAACAGGGCGACACCGTTGACTGGTGCGGTTACCGCTTGACCGTCCTGTCCGCCGGTGGACGTGGCGCCGATCTCGTCTCGATAGTGAAAGTGGACTAGGTCCGCCGCAATGCCTCGATGCGTTCGGAGATCGGGGGGTGGCTCATGAACAACTTCATGATGCCCGGCTTGCCGCCGGCGATGCCGAATGCCCGCATGGCTTCAGGCAGCTGGCTCGGCGTGTTTGATTCGAGCCTTGCCAGCGCGTTGATCATCGGCTCGCGGCCGTTGATCTTTGCGGACCCCGCATCGGCGCGAAATTCTCTCTGTCGTGATACCCACATCACGATTGTGCTCGCGAGGATACCCAGCACGATCTGCGCCGCAATAACCGAGAAGAAATAGCCAATGCCATGGCCAGATTCGTTGCGCAGAAGCACGCGGTCGACGAAGTGGCCAACCAGGCGCGACAGGAATATGACGAAGGTGTTGACGACGCCTTGTACAAGCGTAAGCGTGACCATGTCGCCATTCGCGACGTGCGAGATCTCGTGCGCGAGGACGGCCTCGATTTCATCCTTCTTCATACCGCGCAGGAGGCCGGTACTCACGGCGACGAGGGCCGAATTACGCCGTGCGCCGGTGGCGAATGCATTCATGTCGGGCGCATCGTAGATAGCGACCTCGGGCATATCGATGCCAGCTTGTTGCGCTTGCCTTTGCACTGTTGAGATCAGCCAGGATTCCGCCTCGTTCGAGGGCTGCTCAATCACTTTGGCGCCCGTCGAGCGCTTCGCCATCCACTTCGAGATGGCCAATGATATGAACGAGCCACCGAAGCCGATGACTGCCGAGAGAATCAGCAGGGACTGGTAGTCGATGCCGACCTGTTGCTCGTCGAGGATTGAGTCAACGCCGAGCAGGCGCAGTACGATACTCAGGACGAGGATAACGGCGAGGTTGGTCGCGATGAACAAGGCAATGCGCTTAAACATTGTCGAGCCTCCAGAAATAATTCAATTGTCAGTGTTGATGGCGTTGCGAACGAATTCAAGTCTTGCTTTTTCTCGCGAACCGGACCCAGATCCGGAATCCCAGCAAGAGGCTCAGAATGACCGCGTAGATCAACGGCTCCTGAATGTCCTTCTTGACCTGCCACCAGTAATGCCAGACGCCGAGTATGCCAGCGATATAGGCGCCGTAGTGTAATTGTTGCCAACGCTTGCCGAGGCGCCGTCTCATGCCGCTTGTCGACGTCGCCGCCATGGCGGTCAAAATCAGCAGCGCCGCAAAACCGAGCGTGATGAAGGGCCGTTCAACGATATCCTCCACGATCGCCGACCACAGGAATCCCTGGTCGAGAATCAACCACGCCAGGAAGTGCAGCAGCACGTAGAAAAATGCGAACAAGCCGAGCATGCGCCGGAATCGCGGCAACCAGTTCCAGCTGCCCAGTCGACGCAATGGCGTCACGGCAAGCGCGATCATGATGAAGCGCAGCCCCCAATTTCCAAGGCGGTCCTGAATTTCTTCGATCGGATTCGCGCCAAGGCTGCCTGTGATCTCGAATGCGTCGGCAACAACGAGCACCCCGGGCAGCAGGCATAGTGCGAATACGACCGGCTTCCAGATGAAGCGAATCTGTTTGAGCGTATTCAAGGGTCAGTAATTCTTGCGGAGGTCGAGTCCTTTGTACAGATGTGCCACCTGTTCGCCGTAGCCATTGAACATCAGCGTTGGTTGCTTGGCTACGAAACGGCCGCCGCCGATGCGGCGCTCACGAGCCTGGCTCCAGCGGGGGTGACTGACCTCGGGATTGACGTTGGCGTAGAAACCATATTCGTGTGGCTGCGCGAGGTTCCAGCTCGACGCAGGCTCTTTCTCGACGAAACTGATGCGCACGATGCCCTTGATGCCTTTAAAGCCGTACTTCCAGGGCACGACAAGCCGGATCGGTGCACCGTTCGGATTCGGTAATGCTTCGCCGTACAAACCGACGGCGAGGATTGCCAGCGGGTTCGTGGCTTCCTCGATCGTCAGGCCTTCACGGTATGGCCAATCGAGAACGCGCCGCTGCTGGCCGGGCATTCGCGTCGGATCGTGCAGCGTCTCGAACGCAACGTATTTTGCTTTCGACGTCGGCTGGTAGTGCTTGACGATCTCGGCCAGCGATATGCCGACCCACGGTATGACCATCGACCAGGCCTCGACACAACGCATGCGGTAAATCCGTTCTTCGAGATCGAATGGCTTGATGAAATCGTCAAAGTGGAAGGAGCCGGTTTTTTCCGCATGCCCGTCGACGGTAATGCGCCACGGGTGTGGTTCGAATTCCGTCGAGTAGATGGCCGGGTCTGGTTTCCCTGTCCCGAACTCCCAGTAGTTGTTGTACGTAGTGACGTCGTCATAACCGGTGGGTGTTTCCCGGGTGCTGAATTCACTTTTGCCGACATCCGGCAGTTTCTCGAAGTTGCCACGGGGCACCACGGCGCCGAGCGCCGAAGGGGCGAGTGCTATGCTGCCCGCCGCGACGCCGGCAGCGATGAAATCGCGGCGATTGAGGTAGTTATCCTTGCTCGTAATCTCCGATGGCCGGATATCTGCAGGCTTTCCGATCAGCAACGTTTCTCTCCAGGGGGCGTCCTGTCATATTGGACCGGGTCGAAGCACAGTATATTTCAGAAAGTTATGAGCCCACGTTCCCGGCCCTGGGCCCGGCACCTGCGGCTCTTCTATTACGCGGCGAACTTCTTCGAAATTCGACAAAATTCAGCGAATTTTCACCAAACGTGCCGTTCTAAACCATTAAGGCCCGGTTAAGCCGGTATCGGTAAGCTTGATATCAAGGCAAAAAACCACCACTTCTCGACGAATGGAGAGGACGGTTAGATGAGCAGCACATTTCCCAGCGTCATCAGGATGGACAGACGGCTTGCGCCGACGGCTGCGCTGCACGTCGAAGTTATCGCCGACCTGGTGTGCCCGTTTTGCTACCTCGGTAAACGCCGCCTCGACCATGCAATGGAAGCCGTGCAGGGGCCGAGCGACGTCAACTGGGTTCCGTACCAGCTGAATCCCGATATGCCCGAAAATGGCCTGCCGCTCGATGAGTACCTGTTGACGCGTTTCGGCAATCCGGCGTATATCGAGCCGGCACTTGAGCAGCTCACCAACGAAGGGCGTCTCGAGGACATCAATTTTCGCTTCGACCGGGTTTCGCAGGTGCCGAACACTCTCCGCGCACACCGGCTCATGTACCTCGCCGAGTCCGAGGGCGTGGATCAGACGGCGCTGGCCGAGGAACTGATGAAAGCGTTCTTCGAGCGCGGCGAGGACATTGGCAACAAGGAAATTCTCATCGAGCTGGGTGGTCGGCATGGTATTGCCGCCAGGGACGCAGAGAAGATCATCGACGATGAAGCCGCGAAACAGATCGTCCTGTCACGAGAGGCGCAGGTGCGTTCGAGTGGCATCGCCGGCGTTCCCGGTTATCTGCTCAACCGCCGCCTGCTCGTAATCGGTGCGCAGGATACCGATGCACTGGTAAACGCCTTCGATCGCGCGATGTTCGGCGAAGGCAACGACAGCATCGTGTCACCGGCGTTGCACTGAGACCTCATATGCTTGTAATCGCCCGCTCGGGCGGGCGATCGCGCGCTGGGGCGCGCTCCTACAGCTCAGTTTTGTCTGCGCAGCAACCAGTTGAGCATTAACGCATTTACCTCGTCCGGCTTTTCCTGCTGGCTCCAGTGCCCGCAGTCGTCGAGCATGTGCAGTTCGAGATTCGTGACTAACGGTTTCATGGCCTCGATGTGCTCGGGTGCGATGATGACGTCGTCGACGGCGCCGATGAACAGGGTCGGAATGTCGATCTGCTGATCCACGCCCTCGAGCGCCTCCCAGTTGTGGGTCCAGTTGCGATACCAGTTGATCGGGCCGGTAAATCCTGTTTTCGCAAAGGCATTGGCGAAATGGTCGCGTTCCTCATCGGTCAGTAAAGGCTCGCCGCTTCCCTCAACACGGGCCATCACCTTCAGCAGGCTGACGGACTTCATCTCGGCAGGCAGTTGGTCGAATTGCTGCCGTGAAACCTGGTTGCGGCGCATCATCATGTTGAAAAAGTGTACCGGGTCCGCGGCAAAGGCCTTGTCAGCGGCGTCGGAATCCTGGAAGTCTACGATGTAGAAGTCGTCGCCGAAGCGGCTGCGCATGATCTGTATCGGATCGACCGGTGCACGCGGGAAGTGTGGAATATTGAGGATGACCAGACCTTCTATCCGTTCGGGTGCGCGCATCGCCATCTGCCAGAGCACGATTGCACCCCAATCGTGGCCGACAAACGTTGCAGATTCGAGTTCGAGCGCGTCGAGCATGCCGTGGACGTCGGCGATCAATTCCTCGATTCGGTAGTCGCTGACGTCAGGCGGGACGTGCGAGCCACCGTAGCCACGTTGATCGGGCGCAACGGCACGAAATCCTGCGTCTGCGAGTGCTGGCAACTGGTGTCGCCAGGAATAGGCGAGCTCCGGAAAACCATGCAGCAGGACAACGGCAGGGCCCTGGCCCTGTTCGTAGACCGCGAGGTCTATGCCGTTCGCGCGGACGATGGATGGTTCGGGGAACATCAAAGACTCCTTTGACCTACTCCGATGCGCTGGCGCAATCGATGCACAGGCGCGCGGTAGGGTCGACCTCCAGGCGTTTCGGGTTGATGGGCTCGTCGCAGCTCTCACAGATGCCATAGTCGCCCTCGTCAATGCGCTTCAGGGCTGCAGCGATGTCCCTGAGCATCGTTTCACGGCGCTGTCCGGAGGCCTGGGCCATTGCCTGGGCCTGCATCGCGTCCATACGTGACAACCGGCCGACGCGGGCCTGGTCGAGTTCGACGACGGCCGCCGAGGCGTCGCCGGTTGCGGCCAGGCGCTCCAGTTCCTCGCGCATATCGATGAGTTTGCGTTTCATGGAATCCATCTGGTGCCTATCGTACGACATCCCGGAGCGGGCGCGGAGAAGTGACCAGAGCCGCTCGAGCTTGTGTTTTGGACCGGGTGAGGCTAATTTGCGCGGCAAGACGTTGAAAGGGACAAACAGGCGGGCCGATCGGGCCTGAGCGACCGGGGGATGGTGCGAGCCCCGGGCCGGAATCCGCCGAATATCACCCTGGAGTCGCTGCCCGAAGGAACTACGCCAGCGCGTAACCGAGTAGGCGCAGCCGATTGGTCCACGATACGGACGTCGGGCCAGGAGGCCCATGAGGTGTCCCCGGCGCAGGACCAGGGTCACGAAACCGGGTGGTACCGCGATGAATTCATATCGCCCCGGGCGCGTTTGCGTCCGGGGCTTTTTTGATTGTGGAGTATGAGATTGAGTTTTAAGGAAGTATCCAGCCGCTACGACGGCCCGGCCCTCGAAGAGGAGGTGCTGGCGTTCTGGCGCGAGCATGACACGTTTGACAAGACAGTCGCCCAATCCGAAGGGCGGCCGCGTTTCAGTCTCAATGATGGTCCGCCGACGGCCAATGGCAGGCCCGGCATCCATCACGTGCTCGCCCGCGCGTTCAAGGACATTTTTCCACGCTACAAGACGATGCGCGGTTATTACGCGCCACGAAAGGCAGGGTGGGATACCCATGGCCTGCCGGTCGAGCACGAGGTCGAAAAGCTACTGAAGAAAGAGGGGCGCATCGAGAGCTACGACAAGGACGAAATCGAATCCAAGGTCGGCGTCGCCGAATTCAATCGCCTCTGCCGCGAGTCGGTCATGACCTACATCGGCGACTGGGAGAAGATGACCGAACGCATGGGCTTCTGGATTCATCTCGACGAAGCCTATTACACGTTGGATAACAGCTATATCGAGTCGGTCTGGAATCTGCTCAAGATCATCTTTGACAAGGGCCTCATCTATCGCGGCTACAAGGTCGTACCCTACGATCCGCGCATCGGCGCGACGCTGTCGTCCCATGAGCTTGCGCAGGGTTACCAGGATACCGAGGACCCGTCGATCACGGTCCGCTTCAAAGTCGAAGGTGAGGCTGATACGTACTTCCTCGTGTGGACGACGACACCCTGGACGTTGCCATCGAACCTGGCGCTCGCGGTGGGCGAGGACATCGATTACAGCTATTGCGAATCCGATGGCCAGACGCTGATCCTGGCAGAAGCATTGCGCGAGACCGTATTCCGCGATGTCGAGCACTCGGTGACGAAAACCGTGAAGGGCAAGGCGCTCGTCGGCACGCGCTACGAACAGCTGTTCGATTATCTCGACGTCGATGCGCCCAACGCGTTCCAGGTGTTCGCTGCAGACTTCGTGTCGACAGAAAGTGGCACGGGTATCGTGCATACGGCGCCGGCGTATGGTGTTGACGATCTCGCGTTCGGCCAGCAATACGATCTTCCGGTCGTGCACGGTGTCGGACTCGATGGCAACTTCCTCGATGCCGTGGAACCAGTCGCCGGCATGTTCTTCAAGGATGCGGACAAACCGTTGATCCGAATTCTCAAAGACCGCGGCATGATGTTTCGCTCCGAGAGAATTACGCACAGCTATCCGTTCGGTTGGCGCACAAAAGACCCGATCCTCTATTACGCCAAGAACGCCTGGTACATTCAGACGTCGAAATTTCGCGATCGCATGGCGGAACTCAATCGCACGATCGAGTGGGTGCCCGAACACATTCGTGACGGCCGCTTCGGCAAGTGGCTCGAAAATAATGTCGACTGGGCGCTGTCACGGGAGCGATTCTGGGGCACGCCTCTCCCGGTGTGGACCGATGGAGACGGTGACTATGTCTGTGTTGGTTCGGTCGCCGAGCTGGAAGAGCTGACAGGTCAGTCGTTGACTGAACTCGATCTGCACCGGCCGGCTATTGACGACATCAAGTTCGAGAAAGATGGCAAGCGCTGGGTGCGCGTGCCTGAGGTCATCGATTGCTGGTTCGACTCCGGCTCAATGACGTACGCACAGTGGCATTACCCGTTCGAGAACCAGGAAACGTTCGAGAGTCATTTTCCGGCTGACTTCATCTGCGAAGCGATCGACCAGACGCGTGGCTGGTTCTACTCGCTACACGCTATTTCGACGCTCGTATCCGATAGCGTGGCCTATAAGAACTGCATTTGCCTGAACCTGATCGTCGACAAAGACGGCAAGAAGATGTCCAAATCACTGGGCAACATCGTCAACCCGTACGACGTATTTGACACGGTCGGAGCCGACGCGCTGCGCTGGTATTTTCTCGCGCGGCTTTCGCCTGACATGCCGAAGCGCATTTCGGTCGAGATCGTCGCAGATGTGGCGAGTTCATTCATCAATACGTTCTGGAACACATACGGATTCTTCGTGTTATATGCCCGACTCGATGACGTGGACCTGACGAAGAATGTTCCTGTCAGCGAGCGGCCCGAGATCGACCGCTGGGCACTGGCGCTGACGCACAAGACCATTGCGACCGTGACCACGGCGCTCGACAGCTACGACACCAAGACAGCTGGTGAGGCCATCGAGTCCTTTGTCGACCAGCTCAGCAATTGGTACGTGCGCCGCAATCGCCGCCGTTTCTGGAAGTCGACGGACCTGAAAGACAAGCACATGGCGTACCTGACGCTCTACGAGTGCCTGAAGGTGGCACACGAGCTGATGGCGCCGTTCCTGCCATTCCTTGCCGAACACGTGTACCAGAACCTCGTCAAAAGCGTCGACCCGGATGCGCCGGACAGCGTGCACATGGTGCCGTGGCCCGAAGCTGACCCAGCGTGGCAAAACGACGTATTGCTGCGCGACATCGGCGTCGTGCAAAAAGTCGTGGGACTGGCCCGTGCTGCCCGCGGTCAATCAGGCGTCAGGACCCGGCAACCGCTGTCGCGGTTGCTCGTACGCACGCCGAACGATGTGGCGGCGCAGGCGCTCGACGACCACCAGGATCAGATTCGCGAGGAACTCAATGTCAAAGACATCGAGTTTATTGCGCGCGACGCAGGGCTCGTCAGCTACCGGATAAAGCCGAACCTGCCATCGCTGGGCAAGCAGGGGCATGGAAAGAAGATCCCGGAAATAAAGAAGTGGTTGGAAGAGGAGGCGGACGGCGCCGAGATTGCCGCCAAGGCGGAACGCGGCGAGGACATCACCATTGCCATACCGTCCGGAAAGATCACTGTGACGGGTCAAGACGTGCTGATCGAAACCCACTCGGCTGAAGGTTACGCCTGTACTGAGGATGGCGGCTACCTGACTGCACTGGATACCACGCTGACGGACGAACTCGTCAATGAGGGTCTTGCGCGCGAGATCGTTCGCTCGATCCAGGATGCGCGCAAGCAAGCCGGCCTCGAGGTCTCGGATCGCATCGTACTCGGTGTGTCGGGTTCAGGGGGCGTCGAGACGGCCCTTGGGCAGCACCGGGAATACATTATGTCCGAAACGCTTGCGACGGCCTGGGAGACCGGCCAGGGCGAGGCACTCTACTCGGACACTCGCGAACTCAGCGACGAGCACTGGAAGCTGGAATTTCGCAAGGCCCGATAAACAAAGTCGGTACCTGGCACCGCTTTTCAAGCTTTTCGAACATTTCACACGTTTTGTTTGCGTGAAACGTTCGAAATGTTCGAAAAGCT
>Ga0209273_10000586_pt1 | contig 43793 bp, 38 predicted proteins | sample tdAd471_FD_187126 | JGI IMG/M metagenome (GOLD analysis project Ga0209273, IMG submission 187126) | Marine sediment microbial communities from the Atlantic coast under amendment with organic carbon and nitrate - tdAd47.1 (SPAdes)... | ecosystem: Environmental > Aquatic > Marine > Coastal >...
GCCCCAGGCAACGGCGGCGCGGCATTGGCGCACCAACTCGTCCAGCGACACGCCGGGCACCAGGGAGAAGTTGACCGAGAGAAAGGTGATGCCGCGCTCGACGAAAGCCGGCGCCTGGTAGCTGTTGTCGTCCTTGTGCCAGCGCGTCCAGGCGCCGCCGTGGATGTAGATCACGAAGGGCGCGTTCGGCTGGGCAGCGGGGAAGATGTCCAGCACCTCGTCCGGTGACGGTCCGTAGGGAACGTCCAGGCGGCAGTCCAGGCGCTGGCGGACTTGGGCGCTCATCTCGGCCTCGCGTGCCTTGTAGTCGTCGGCGTTGGGCACCAGTACGCGCTGGTCGTACTGGCGGTTGAGCGCGTCCTGGTCGTAGTCGAGCCAGACTTTGGCGGCGGTCTCAGACATGGTTGCTGCCTCCCTGTTTCCCTGGCCGAGGATCATAGCGCATGCGCGAAAGCGGGCAACCTGGGTGGTTTGCGCTTCCAGGGGTGGAAGGATATGCTTTTCCCATTCGATACGGGTGGGGAAAGGAAGCGCCATGTTCGATCTCGAACGCTTCATCGACGATTGCAAGAAAGCGGTCCAGGCGACCGACAGCCACACGGCGGTCAAGGAACTGGTGGAGGCCGCCGTCTCCGACCGGCCGGCGCTGATGAAGGCTTTGGGCGAGCCGACGCGCGGCAGTGTCCAGCGGCTGCATGTCGCCGACGACCTGACGATCATCAATCTTTCCTGGGCGCCGCGCATGACGCTGAAGCCCCATAACCATAACATGTGGGCGGTCATCGGCCTCTACACGGGCCGCGAGGACAACATCTTCTGGCGCAAGGTGAAGGACGCCGAGGGCGGCCTGGTCGAGGCGGCCGGCGCCAAGTCGCTGGGCGAGGGCGACGTGGCGCCGCTCGGCCGCGACGTGGTGCATTCGGTGACCAATCCGCTCGACCGCTGCACCGGCGCGTTGCACGTCTATGGCGGCAACTTCTTCGAAGAGCCGCGCAGCGAGTGGAACCCGGAGAACCTCCTGGAAGAGGCCTACAACGTTGAACGCAACATGGCGCTGTTCGAGGAAGCCAACCGCTTTTTCGACGCCGCCTGAGTAGATCGGCATGATCAGGCCGTCGGCCATGTCCGGCGCCACCCGTGGCATCCTGTTGATGCTGGCGGCGACGCTGTTGGCGGCCTTCATGAACATCGTCGCCCGGCATGTCTCGGAAACCGTGCACCCCTACATGGTGGTGTTCTTCCGGGTGCTGTTCGGGTTGTTGTTCATCGGCCCTTTCGTGCTGCGCTCCGGCTTCTCGGTGTTCCGCACGCGGCGCATCGGCATGCACCTGTTCCGTGCCTCGCTGAACGTCGTCAACATGATGTGTTTCTTCTCCGCCGTCGCCATCACGCCGCTGGCGGAACTGGTGGCGCTCAACTTCACCGCGCCGGTGTTCGCGACGCTGCTGGCGGTGCTGATCCTGCGCGAGGTCGTCGGCTTGCGGCGCTGGACGGCGATCCTGATCGGTTTCGCCGGCGCCATGATCATCGTGCGGCCGGGCTTCGGCGAGGTGTCGCCAGGCCATGTGCTGGCGTTGGGCTCGGCGATTTCATGGGCCTGCGTGATCTTGGTGGTGAAGGACCTGAGCCGGACCGAATCGTCGATCACCATCGTCGCCTACATGACCGTGCTGATGGCGCCGGTGTCGATGGTGCCGGCGCTGTTCGTCTGGCAGTGGCCGACGCCTTCGGAACTCATGTGGCTGGCGGTCATGGGGGTGGTCGGAACCGGCGTGCATTTCACCGTCGCCCAGGCGCTGCGCGAAGCCGACCTTTCGACCATCCTGCCGTTCGATTTCACCAAGCTGATCTGGATTTCCGTCCTGGCCTATCTGATATTCGGCGAGGTGCCGACGATCGCCACCTGGATCGGGGGCACGGTGATCTTCGCCAGCGGCGCCTACATCGCCCAGCGCGAGGCCATGGCCAGGCGCCGGCGCTGATGCTCTAATAGCGGTGATGCAACGCATGACCCACACCCTTTCCCTCACCGTCAACGGCCGCTCCCACGAAATCGAAGCCGATCCGGCGATGCCGCTGCTGTTGGTGCTGCGCAACCAGCTGGGCCTCACCGGCGCCAAGCTCGGTTGCGGGCTGGAACAGTGCGGCGCCTGTGCCGTGCTGGTCGACGGCGAGGTAGCGCTCAGTTGCAACGCCGCCGCCGCCGACTTCCAGGGCCGCGACATCGTCACCGTCGAGGGCCTGGCCCGGGATGGCGTCCTCAACGCCGTGCAGCGCGCCTTCGTCGAGGCCGGCGCGGCGCAGTGCGGCTACTGCGTGCCTGGCATGGTCATCGCCGCGACGGCGCTGTTCGAAGGCAATCCGCGCCCCACGGACGACGAAATCAACGATGCGCTGGCGACCCAGCTTTGCCGCTGCGGCACCCAGGCGCGCATCCTCACGGCTCTCCGGGCGCTGCGCGATGGCTGACAACCCGAGCCTTGCGAACAACCCGTCGCTGGATGCCTGGCTGGCGCTCGATCGAGACGGCGAGATCGTCGTCCGCCCCGGCAAGGTCGATATCGGCCAGCGCATCTCGACGGCGCTCCGTGCCATCGTCGCCGACGAACTCGGCGTCGCACCCGGCCGCGTCCGCATGGCGCCGCCCTCGACCGATACGCATCCCGACGAAGGCGTCACGGCGGGCAGCAATTCCATCCAGCAGTCGGGCGGCGCGCTCCGTGCCGCGGCGGCGACGGCCAGGCGGCACCTGGTGGCGCGGGCGGCGGCGCGGCTGGACGCCGACGCTGCGGACCTGGAGGTCGCCGACGGGCTGGTGACGCGCCGGGGCACCAACCGCAGCGTCTCCTACTGGGAACTGATGGCCGGCGCGCCTTTCGGCATCGACATCGACGCCGCCGCGCCGCGCATCGCCTCGGAACACCGCCGCCTGATCGGCAGTGACCTGGATCCCGCCGGCATCGAGGACATGGTCACCGGCGGCTTTCGCTATGTGCACGACCTCGCCTGGCCCGACATGCGCCATGCGCGCCCGGTGCGCCCGCCGCGTTATGGCGCCCGGCTCGAGGACCTCGACGCCAATGTGGTCGAGCGCCTGCTCGCCGACGGTGTCTCGGTAGTGCGCGAGGGCACCTACCTGGCCGTCGCCGCCGATGACGAATTTGCCGCGATCCGGGGCGCCGAGCGCCTGGCCCGCGCCGCCCAGTGGGTGGGCGGCGACCTGGACGACGCCGACATCTTCGAGCGGCTGCGCACCAACGAGCGGGTCAGCCTGCCGGTCGCCGATGGCAAGCCGGTGAGCGAACCGGTGCCACCTTTGTTTGGCGACCCGACCCTCACCGCCAGCTACGAACGCCCCTACCTGATGCACGGATCCATGGCGCCGTCGGCATCGGCCGCATTGTTCAAGGACGGCCGCCTGGAGGTCTGGACCCACAGCCAGGGCATCCATCCGCTGCGCCTGACCCTGGCCGAGGCCCTGGGGCTCGATGCCGAAGCGGTCACCGTCAACCATGTGCCGGGGGCGGGGTGCTACGGCCACAACGGCGCCGATGACGCGGCTTTCGACGCCGCACTGGTGGCCGGCGCGCTCGAGGGCCGGCCGGTGCTCTTGAAATGGACCCGCGATGACGAGCACGCCTGGGAGCCCTACGGCTCCGCCATGGCCATGGACCTGGCCGCCAGGCTGGACGCGGGCGGCCGCATCACCGACTGGTCGCACGAGAGCTTCAGTGACACCCATGTCGCCCGCCCGCGTCCGGGAACGGGCGGTGCCGGGCCGGCGCGGCTGGTGGCGCTGCGGCACCTGGGCGATTCGAAGCCGACCTTCACGCCCGCGCCCAACATGAACTTCGAATCCGGTATCCACCGCAACCTCACCCCCGGTTACGACGTCGGCCGGCCCCGCCTGGTCAAGCACCTGGTACGGGGCCTGCCACTCCGCACCTCGTCGCTCCGCTGCCTGGGCGCGGGCGGCAACGTTTTCGCCATCGAGAGTTTCATGGACGAACTGGCCGAACGCGCCGGCCTGGACGCGCTCCGCTTCCGCCTCGATCACCTGTCCGACCCGCGCGCGCGGGCCGTGCTGGAAGCGGCGGCGGCGGGCGTCGGCTGGGGCCGCGAGAGCGAACCCGGAACCGGCCTCGGCCTCGCCTATGCCCGCTACGCCGCCACCAAGGCCTATGCCGCGGTGGCGGTCGAGCTTTCCGTCACCGACGACGCCAAAATCGAATTGCGCCGCGCGCATATCGCCGCCGACGTCGGCGAGGTCATCGACATGGCCGGCGTCAGATCGCAGATGGAGGGCGGCTTCCTGCAGGCCGCCAGTTGGGCGCTGCATGAACGGGTCACCTTCGATGCCGGCGGCATCACCAGCCGCGACTGGGAGAGCTACCCGATCCTCGGCTTCGACAACGTGCCGGAGATCGCGGTGACCGTCATCGACCGCCCGGACGAGCCGTCGCTCGGTGCCGGCGAGGCCCTGGGCGGCCCGACCCCGGCGGCCATCGCCAACGCGGTCTACCGTGCCAGCGGTCTCAGGCTGCGGCGCATGCCCTTCACCCCCGACGCACTGCGCGCCGCCGCCATGGCTTGAAGCCCAATGTCACGGCACTGACACCATCGCGGCCGCGCCGGCGCCGAAATTCGTTTCGGCCCCGTTTTTTGGGGGTCAAAAACGTTTTGTTTTCAACGACATCAAAAAAAATATGGGAAACGAACCCAATTTCGTCCCCGGTAGCGTCCGTCAACGTAACGCGGGTTCGAAACTATTGATTTCAAAAGAAACTCAAAAAAATCTCAGGAACGAACCCAATTTTGCTCCGATGCCCGCCTGAAAGCGGTCGCCACCCCCATCCCGGCCTTTTCCTCTCAAGGGGGAAGGGGCGAGGCGGCAGCGCCAGTTGCTTCCCTCCCCCTTTGTCGGGGAGGGGCAGGGTGGGGGGATTTCTCAACGCGTGAACGCCCTACCCATAGCCGGCCCCAATGCATCCCCAAACCTGGAACCATCGGTCCGGCCAAATCCTATTCGATTGTGAAATAGCGCGCCTGCGCCGGCGACCGACGCTGCGAATCGGCACCATGGCACAAAACCCATAAAAGTCAATAAAATCCTATTTTGAGTTTTCTTACGTAGCCAAGCGACAAGCCCGCTTACGACTGAAAAGCGACCGTCGGCTGGCGACATTGGCATTGGCTGTTGATGACCCTGACTGTGTAAAAACGTTCAGCTTGCGGTTGAGCTTGAAACAATGGAATGGGGAAGGCCCGACAGCGAATCAAGGTTGCTCGTTGAATGCGGCGCGAATCAATCTTTCAAAAAAATCGCCAGATTTTCGTTTTCACACGGCCAAGACCCATAGCCGCCGTTCAGTTCGCCGACGATCGATGAACGGGTGAGCACGTGATTCTCATTTCGGGTTCGCGACGGCATATTTATAGTCTACGACAAGACTGACAGTGGCTCCGGGGGTGGTGGGACGGTGGTGACGACTGCCAACGAACGGTCGGTGTTGACCGCCATCGACCGTCTGTACGACGCGTCGACGAACGTCGACAAGTGGGGCGTGACAACGGACGCGCTTGCCGAGGTGCTCGGCGCGACGCACGTCCACGTGGGCTTCTTCGATTGGCAGGAGGAGCGCCTAGCCTTCAACGTTAGCATGGGCTTCGAGCATTTCGGACCTTAAAGCAGCATAGATCGACACACCACTACGTTCCGAAATCCCGTGATGACGAAGACTTACTGGTGCGGGACATGATCGAACTGGCTCGGCAATATGGCCGTTACGGCTATCGGCTGATCGCCGCCATGCTGAGAGACGCCGGGTGGCAGTTGAACGACAAGCGGGTCGAACGCCTGTGGCGCCGTGAGGCGCAGAAGGTTCCTATGAAGCAGCCGAAGCGAGGCCGGCTCTGGCTCAACGACGGATCGTGCATCCGCCTGCGGCCACAATACGCCGACCACGTCTGGTCATATGACTTCGTGCATCATCGGACGGAAGACGGCCGAGCGTACAGAACGCTGAACATCATCGATGAGTTCAGCCGGGAGTGCCTGGCGATCAGGGTGAAGCGGAAGCTCAACTCGACGGACGTGATCGATGATCTGACCGACCTGTTCATCATCCGAGGTGTTCCAGCCTACATCCGTTCCGACAACGGCCCCGAGTTCATTGCTGATGCGGTCCGGCAATGGATCAAGGCCGTTGGCGCCAAGACGGCTTACATCGAACCAGGGTCTCCATGGGAGAACGGATATTGCGAGAGCTTCAATGCCCGGTTCCGTGATGAGCTCTTGAACGGAGAGGTGTTTTACAGCCTGAAGGAAGCTCAGATCGTCATCGAGCAGTGGCGGCGACATTACAACACGAAGCGGCCACACTCAGCCCTTGGATACAGACCGCCAGCTCGAGAGAGCATCATTCCAATGGAGGTAACGCGGATGATGCACTAACATTCAAACCGGACCAGTCAGTGGGGCCAGGTCACCATGGCGCAGCAGTCTCTGTGACAATTGGGAGAGAGTTAGTGAAGAAGCAGCTTCATTGGGCGATATTGCCGATTTCTATTTCAATTCTTTTTACTTCAAGCTTGTCAGCCCGCGATACCGTATCGTTTGCCGCTGCCGACATTGATGGCGGTCAGAGCATCGGCCCCGAAGTTAGAGGAGCGTTAAATCTTCCCGATGGGAGCGGTCCCTTTCCTGCCGTTGTGTTGCTTCCTCACTGCCATGGGTTCCAAAGTCGAAATGTCCAAAATGATTGGCCGGATGTACTGAATGAAAACGGCTATGCAACATTGACAGTCGATAGTTTCGGCCCCCAGGGACAAGACACGTGTGAAGGTCTCCCACGCGCGGAAAGCCGTACCAAACAGGCAACATATGCGGTTGGGGCGCTTAACTTCTTGGCTTCAAGGAATGACATTGATCCAAAGAGTATCGGAGTTATGGGATTCTCTGAGGGTGCTTTCGTTATCAATAACATGATTGCGCCAGCATCGAGCCAACGCGGCTGGAGCAACAAATTTTCCGCGGCTGTTTCTGCTTACGGTGGCTGTCGACGCTTAAACCTGCACAAACCCGAAGATGTACCGATCATGATACTTGCGCCCGAATATGACAAAAGATTGGTCGGGCTTTGTATTTCTACGGCGGCAGCGAGCAGCCACATTCATTTGCACGTCCTGGAAGGCGCTTATCACGGGTTTGATAATTCCAATATGTCCGGCACAAAGACTGACAATGCCGGAAATCAAATGTCTTATAGTTCTTCAGCGACGAGCGACGCGCAAAAATTTACGGTCCAATTCTTCGATGCTCACATCGGAAAGAACCGAGGCCAAAAGTTAGAGCGGAACGTCATGCTTGGCCCCGATCAGGCAAATGAGGCTTTGCGTCAATGGGTTTCTTCAAACTCGGCGAGACTTTGTGCATTGGACACGGAAGATTTCGCCGAAGCCCTGATGGATATCGTGGAAGAATGGGTTGACGACAAGAAAGTCGTTCCCGAGATGACCGTCAGCAAGTTCAAGGCGAAGTTTATGCGCCGGAAATCATGCTAGGGATGCTATTTGTCTCTGGTCTTGCTCGACTGGCGAGAGACTAGAGAAGAACGTCTGCGTTCTGAGAACACCAATTAAAGCTGCAGGATCAATGTCCGTTCCTGGCCAATATCCGACCCATGCCGGGCAGAGTGAAACCGGCCGCTCACGGTCCGGTTTCTGACGTTGCCGCGACCGGCCATGCAGGCGTGAGGTCGCGGGTGCGTAGGGCAAGCCCGCGCACGACATCCAAGACCAAGAATGGGAGAGACGGTCTAGAAGCTGTCTTTCCGCGCCCGCGTTTCCGCGAACACCTCGACCAGGCCGGCGCCGGCAAGGCCGATGGTTTCCTGTAGGTGCGGGCTCATGGGGCGGAGGAACGGATTGGTGGCTTTTTCCTCGCCCAGGGTCGAGGGCACGGTGGGCACGCCATTGCGGCGCTTGTCGCGGACCTCTTCCATGCGCGCCAGCAAGTCGGCGTTGCCGGGCTCGACCGAAAGCGCGAACTCGCCGTTGGACAGCGTGTATTCGTGCGCGCAATAAACGCGCGTGGCGTCGGGCAAATCCATGAACTTGCAAAGCGAATTCCACATCTGCGCCGGTGTCCCCTCGAACAACCGGCCGCAGCCCATGGCGAACAGCGTGTCGCCGCAGAACAACGCGTCCGAGCCGGCGAACCAATAGGCGCAATGGCCGCTGGTGTGGCCAGGCACGTCGAACACACGGGCCTCGGCATTGCCCAGCATATAGGTGTCGCCGTCGGCGACTTCCACGTCGATGCCGGGGATGCGGTCCCTGTCGGCCTTGGGGCCGACGATGGTGCAGCCGGTCTTTTGCTTGATTTCGAGGTTGCCGCCGGTGTGGTCGCCGTGGTGGTGGGTATTGAGGATGTGGGTGATGTTCCAACCCTTGGCCTCGGCGGCGGCGAGCACCGGATCGACCACGGCGGGGTCGACGATGGCGGTCGCGCCGGTCTCGGCCTCGTGCGCGAGGTAGACGTAGTTGTCCGACAGAACGGGAACCTGATGGATCTCGAGCTTGCTCATTCCGGCCTCGCGCCGGCCCCGGAGGGCCGTTCGGTTAGATGTTTTCCTCGACCCAGCTCTTCAGCGCGCTGGCGGGGATGGCGCCGACCTTGGTGGCCGCCACTTCGCCGCCCTTGAACAGGATCAGCGTCGGAATGCCGCGCACGCCGTACTTGGAAGGAGTCATGGGGTTGTCGTCAATGTTGACCTTGGCCACGGTGACCCGGTCGCCCATGGACTGGTCGAGCTCGTCGAGCGCCGGCGCGATCTGCTTGCAGGGCCCGCACCATTCGGCCCAGAAATCGACCAGCACGGGGCCGTCGGCGTTGAGGACATCGCTCTCGAAGGAGTCGTCGGAGACCTGTTTGGACATGGAAATTTTCCTGTGTCGAGGGGTTGGGGGAGATGGGAAATCCGTCCCCGAAATCTAGGCACCCTACCCTTGATCGTCAAGGCAGGCATCCAGGCTCGAATCGAGCTTGGCCGGGTCCAGGGCCATCAACCGGGGACCGTCGGTCCACAAGAGCGCCGCGCGCACCTCGCGCCCCGGATAAATCGCCCGCAAAAGCGCCCGGTAGGTGGCCATCTGACGCAGATATACCATCGGCACGTCGGCCGGGTCGGTGGGCGGCGGGCGATTGGTCTTGTAGTCGATGACCAGCACCTCGTCCGCCGTCACCAGCAACCGGTCGACCTGGCCGGAGACCACCACCGGGCCCGCGCCGGCGCCGGCCAGCATGCCGACCATCGGCACCTCGGCGCGGCTTTCCGGCCCGAACAGCCCGGCGAACGCCGGATCGCGCAGCACCGCCAGGGTTTCCAGCCGAATCGCATCGGCCTCGCCGGGCGCCAGTTCGTGCGCCGGCAGGCTTAGGAACCGCTCGGCGGCGGCGTCGCGTTCGGCGTCCGGCAGGTCGGGCAGGGTTTGCAGCAGCGCGTGGATCAAGCGCCCGCGCACGAAGCGCCGGCCGTCGTCGGCTTCCAGCGGCGAGCGGCGCGGCGGATCGTCGTCGGGCCGCGACGGGCTCAAGGGCTGGGTCGGCGCCGGTTCCGGCGTCGGCGGGGTGCGCGCCCAGGCGGGCAGTGCCGTCTCGCCGCCGCCGAGCGGCAGCGGCGCCTCGGCCTCTTTCGGTTCCGCCGTCTGCGGCGAGCTGAGCCGCAGGATCGCCTCGCCCTCGGTTTCCGTCGGCAAATTCTCGGTGGCGGGAAGCGCCTTCAATCCTTCCTCCACCAGCCGGTACCAGCAGCCGTCGTCCAGGTCGCGCTCGCCTTGCCAGCCGCAAACGTAAAGCCGATCCTCGGCGCGGGTCATGGCGACGTAGAGCAGGCGGCGGTATTCCTGTTCGGTGCCGGCGCGGGCCGCGTCGGCGATGGCGGTGGTGACGCTTTCCTCCAGGTCCTTGAAGGCCGGCCACAGCACGAACGGCTCGCGCGTTTCCATGCCGCTCCAGCGGATGCGGTCGGCCAGTTGCTTGGCCGGCAGCGAGCAGGTGTCGGCCAGGAACACAATGCCCGCCTGCAGGCCCTTGGCGCCGTGGGTGGTCATCACCCGGACCTCGCCGCCGCTCTGTTCCAGGTCGCGCTTCACCTCGGTCTCGCCGTATTCGATCCAGTGCAGGAAACGCTCCAGCGACGGCGCGTGGTCGCGCTCGAAATCCAGCGTCAGGCCCATGAACTCGTCGATCGGATCGGCGGCCTCGGCGCCCAGGTGCGCGAGCAGCGATTCGCGCCCGCCGGCGCTCAGGATGGCGGTGAAGAACTCGTAGGGCGGCATGGTGTCGGCGCGGGCCAGCAGCGCCGCCAGGCGCGCCTGGGCCTCGGCGAATTTCGGCTCGCCCCGGCGCCGGACAAGCTCGGCCCAAAGCCCGCCCTCGCGGCCGTGCGCGAGCTCGAACAGGGTTGTCTCGTCCATTTCCACGAACGGCCCCTTGAGCAGCGTCGCGGTGTTCAGATCGTCGTCGGGCAAGAGCGCGAAGCGGCCCGCCGCCACCAGGTCCATCACCCCCAGGTGCTCGGTCAGCACGATGCGGTCGCGCCCGGCGACGGGGATGTCGCGGTCCTTCAAGGCGCGCACGATTTCCTCGGCGAAGGCGCCGCGCGTGCGCACCAGGATCATGATGTCGCCGGGGCGGATCGGCCGGCCCTGGGATTGCAGTTGCTCGCCGCTGTCCAACCAGCCCTGGATGGTGTCGGCGATGCGTTCCGCCAGGCGCACGTCGGGGCTCATGACGGAAACCTGGTCGAGCGGCGCGTCCCAGGGGTCTTCGTCGCCGGCGTCCATGGGGCGTTCGGTCGGCCACAATTCCACCAGCCCGGCCTCGCCGGCGCGCGACCACAGATGGCGCACCGGATGGCCGTCCCAGGTGAGGCCGTCGGCGGCGGCGGCGCGGGCGAAGACGGCATCCACCGCCTGCAGCACCGCCGGCGCGGAGCGCCACGAAAGCGCGAGCTCGACCTTGTTGAAGGTTTCGCCCGCGGCGCGGGCATCGGCGGCGACGCCGGCGCCGGCGCGGCCGAACTCGGCCGGATCGGCGCCCTGGAACGAATAGATCGACTGTTTTTCGTCGCCCACCGCGAACAGCGTGCGCGGCCGCTCCACCGGGCGGCCCTCGCCGGAGAAGAAATCGCCGGCCAGCGCCAGGATCACCCGCCACTGCACCGGGCTGGTGTCCTGCGCCTCGTCGACCAGGACATGGTCGATGCCGCCGTCCAGCTTGTAGTGCACCCAGGAAACCTGGTCCTTGGCCAGCAGCGCCTCGGCCTTCTCGATCAGGTCGTCGTAGTCGACCAGCGCGCGCAGCCGTTTCAGCCCCTCATAGGCATCCAGCAGCGCCATGCCGACGGTCAGAAGCGCACGGGTATTGTCGGCGATGGCGACGGCCTTCAGGGTTTCGCTGACGCCGAACACGCGGTCTTGTTCGGCCAAAAGGGCGTCGAGGGCGGCGGGGTGCGCCTCGGCCGGTTTCTTGGTGATCAGGTTCCGTTGCGCAGAGCGTTCCAGTTTCTGGGTCAGGAAGATGCGCGCGTAGCCGGCCATGAAGTCGGCGGCGCGCGCCGGCGCATCGGCATCGAGCCATCGGCGCAGTTTCGCCGCGCGGTCCTGGTCCGTGGCGGTGCCTTCCGCGAGCGCGCCCGCCGCGCCATGCAGGCCGACGCCGTTGAACGCGCCCTCCGCCGAGGCGTCGGCGAGGACGCTCTCGCGGGTGGTGTCGTCGCCGAGCCCGAGCCGCCGGCGCCCGGCCGCCAGCAGGTTTTCGAGCCCGCCCTGCGCGGCCAGCATGGCGTGCAGCTTGTGGCGCCCGGAATCCAGCTCCGCCATCAGGTCGGCGAAGCCGCTCTCGTCGACCAGCCCCGCCAGGTGTTCGAGGGCGGCGTTCAGTTCCGCGTCGTCGCGCCGCGCGGCGCGTTCGAACACCCGGTCGCGGGCCCATTCGCGCAGTTCCATGGCGCGGCGCTCGTCGATGACGGTGAAATGCGGCGGCAGGCCCGATTCCAGCGGGAAGCGGCCCAAGAGCGATTCGCAGAACGAATGGATGGTGCGGATGCGCAAGCCTTCCGGTGCGTCGATGGTTTCGGCGAACAGCCGCCGGGCGCGTTGGCGTTCGTCGTCGCTCGCCGGGCGGCCGAACAGCGCGTGCAGGTCCCCGGCCAGTTTTTCCGGCGTCTCGGCAGCCCAAAGGCCGAGGCGGTCGTTCAAGCGGTTGGCCATCTCGGCGGCGGCGGCCTTGGTGAAAGTCAGGCAGAGGATGCGGTGCGCCGGCGTGCCGGCCAGCAACAGCCGCGAGATGCGGTCAACCAGCACGCGGGTCTTGCCGGTGCCGGCGTTGGCCGAAACCCACACGGTGCCCCCAGGGTCGGCCGCCGTCACCTGGGCGCCGATGCCCTGGGCCAGGACCTGTTCGCGGCTTTCGGGGCTCATCTGCGCCGCCTTCCGCGCCATTCCTTGACGCGGGCCAGGTGGTCGAAATCGCCGAAGCGGTTGAGGAACTGCGGGCGCGGCTGCGAGAGATAGGGGGTATTCGGGTCCTCGAAGCGGTGCACCAGCTTGGTGACGCCCAGCATGGTTTTGGCGACGGTGTCGGGCACGTCGAGCTTGAGCACGCGCTCCTCGCCCGGCTGACGGCCGCCGGAAAGCCGCATGTAGACCAGTTGCGCCACCTCGCCCGGGTCCAATCCGGCGAAGCCGCCCGAAAGCAGCATCGCCGCCTCCAGCGGCAGTTGCGGGCTCAAGCCGGTCTCGACCTGCCCTTTGGAGGGCGCGGTGCCGGTCTTGTAGTCGATGACCGCGTAGCCGACATCGGCGCGATGGTCGATGCGGTCGGCGCGCGCGATGACGGTGAACGGGCCGCTGAGGCCCTCGATCGTCAGCTCGCCCTCGGCTTCCGTGGCGGCGGTGGTGAAGCCGGCCTGGCGCCGGCGGCGCTCGTTGGCGATGAACCAATGCGCGATGCGCTGGAAACGCGGCCACCAGATGGCGCGCACGCCGGGCCGCGCCAGGTGGCTCTCGAACAGCGCGCGGCCGATCTCCACGAGATGGCGCTCGGCGTCGTCCGGGATCTCGTCCGGGAAATCCTTGATGAAACGGTCGAGGGCGTCGTGCACGATGGTGCCGCGCTCCGCCGCGCCGGGATCGGCCTGCAACGGATCGAGCGGTTGCAGCTTCAAGATCCGGCTGGCGTAAATCGCATAAGGGTCGCGCACCAGGGTCTCGATGCGGGTGACGGAAAGCCGGTTGGGCCGGGCGTCCGCCGGCGGTTTCGGCGCCGGCGGCGGCGCCGCGCGCGGGCTCGCCGGGCGGTCGAGCGCGGCGGCCCATTCGAGCCAGGACTCGTCCGTATCGAGCGCGCCCTTGAGGCCCAGCCGTTCCAGCAGGTTGTCGAGCCGCCTGAGCCAGCGGCACGGCACCGTCGGCGTGCCGCCGACGCGTTCGGCGCGGGTCAGGACTACCTCCGGCGCGCCGAGCCCCTGGACGAAGTCGTGCGCGGTGAGGCCGATCCGCCGCTCCGGCAGGGCAAGGCCGAAGGTCTCGGCCATGGGCCGGCTCATCCATGGGCTGGCCTCGGCCTCGGGCGGCCAGGTGCCTTCGTTGAGGCCGCCCAGGATCATCATGTCGGCGCGCTGCAGCCGCGCTTCCAACAGGCCCCAGATGAACAGGCGCGGATGGGTCCCGAAGCGCGGCCGCACCTGGCGCCCGGCCATGCTGGCCTCGAACAGCGCCGGATAGTCGCCGGGCCGGATGTCGTCCAGCGCCGGGGCGGCCTCGATCAGATCGCCCATCAGCGCCGCCGCCGCCTCGCCGGCCTCGCCGACCCAGAGCGCCTCGCCGCCGGCGGCGGCATCCGTGGCGGCGAGCGCCTCGGCGGTGCGCAGATGCGCCGCCACCAGGTCTTCCAGCGGCGCCGGCCCGGCGGCGAAGGCATCCGTCAGCGGCGCCAGTGCCGATTGCGCGCGGTCGAGGAATTCGAGCAGGCCGGGGCTGGGTTTCCTGCGCGATTGCACCAGGGCCGCGCGCAAGCCGGTGAGGCCGGGCGCCGGCCTCGGGCCCCGCAGCGCCAGGATTTCCAGCTCACGGGCCAGGCGCCGGCACTCGGCTGGCGTGCCGCCGACGGCGGCCAGCGGATGCTTCAGCAGTGCCAGCAGCGCCACCGGGCCGAGCCCGTCGGCGGCGGCCTCGGCGGCAAGCGCCAGGAAGGCGCCGGGCGGTGTCTGGCCGAGCGGCGTGCCGGCGGAATCGTCGATTTCGATGCCCCAGCGGCGCAGCTCGGCGGCAACGCGCCGGGCCAGGCCGCGGTCCGGCGTCACCAGCGCCGCCGTGCGGCCCGGCAGGTCGAGGCCCCGGCGCATCATCAGCGCGATGACGGCGGCTTCCTCCTGCGGGCCCGGGCAATCGATGCGCTCGACGCCCGACAGCGCCGCCCGGGCCTCGCCGGGATCGGGCAGCGCCAGTTGGCCCGCCTCCGCCGGTGCCAGGGCGGTATTGATGAGCATCGCGCGGGTTTCCGGCGCGCGCTCGCCGGCCGTCGCCGGCCAGTCCGCCACCTCGGCGCGGTCGATGCCGAGGTGCCCGATCAACTGCGCCATGCCGTACTGCGGATGCGCCGGCGCCAGGTGCTGCCAGGTCTCGTCCGGCGCCACGCGGTCGAGACCCGGCAGCACCACGCAGCCTTGCGGCATGCGCGCGACGGCGGCCAGGAGATCGGCGGTGGCGGGGATCGAGCCGGTCGAGCCCGCGGCGATGACCGGGTGCGCGGGCGGCGCATTCAGCCACATGCGGCGGCGCGCCTCCAACAGCCGGTTGCGCCGGTCGGCCGGGTCGAGCGCGCCCTCCGCCGCCAGCAGACCGGGCCAGAGCTCGGTCAGCAGCTGCAAAAAATCCAGCGTGATCCGCCAATGTTCGGCGAAGTCCGCGGGCACCAGGTCCTCGAGGCCGGCGAAATCGAGGCGCTCGGTATGCACCTGATCGAGGAGCCTGGCCAATTCGCGCGCCAGGAACATGGCCTGCTCCGGTGTTTCGGAGGTATCGGGCCGGGCCATCACCAGCCGGGCCAGCAGCAACTGGCGGCGGAGCCCGCCGACGGCCGGCGGCAGTTGCAGCGCGCCGTCGCCGGGCTCGAGCCCGGAATCCCAACCGCCGATCAAAAGTTCCTCGTCCTCCATGTCGCCGAGCGGCAGCATCCGGGGCAGCAGCATGGGCCGGCCGCCGCCGAGGCGGAGAAAGGCATCGGCCAGGGCGCGGCCGGCGCGGCGGGTGGGAAGCAGGACGGTCATGGCGGCGAGGGTTTCCGGGCGGCCCCCGGCCATATCGGTCAATCCCGCCGCCAGCGCGTCGACGAACGGCCAACCGGCCGGAATGGTGTAGACGTTCGGCTCTGCCGCCGAGCCCGCCATCACCGGCGCCGCTGGCCGGGATAGGATTCTTGCAAGAAAGCCTCGGCCTCGGCCAGGCCGTCGGGGGTGCCGATGTGGAACCACTCGCCGTCGTGGATGACGCCGAACAGCCGCTCCGCTTCCAAAAGCCGGTCGTAGATCAGGTTCAGCGAGAAGGCGCCGTCGGGCGTGTCTTCGAAGACTTCGGGCTTCAGGAACTGGATGCCGGCAAACAGCCAGGGCGCCACTTCCAGTTCCGGGCGGCGGGTCAATTGCCCGCAGGGTTCGCAGTTGAAATCGCCATTGCCGCGATAGCCGTAGGCCTCGACCGTGGAATGCAGCAGCAATAGGCCGTCCATGCGCTCCGGATCCCAGATTTCGGCCATGCGACCGAGCGCGTCGGTGGGCCCGTTGAGCCAGAAAGCGTCGGCGTTGACGGCAATGAAGGGCTCGGTCCCGAGCAACGCCAGCGCCTTCTTCACCCCGCCGCCGGTCTCCAGCAGTTCGTCCTCGCGCGAGAAGGTGACCTTCGGCGCCGCGCGCTTGGCCAGGTGGCGCTCGATCTGTTCGGCCAGGTGGTGGGTGTTGACGACGGCCTCCTCGACACCGGCGTCCCCGAGCCGGTCGAGGGCATAATCGATCAGCGGCCGGCCATCGAGCCGGATCATCGGTTTCGGTGTGCGTTCGGTGATCGGGCGCATGCGGATTCCCCTGCCCGCGGCCAGCACCATCGCTTTTTTCGGCATCGCTGCCATGTTCAGTCCTTCTCGTTCGTCGCCGCGGCCGGGACGACGCGCGTCTCGGGCGGCAATTCCGCCGCCATCCACTCGGCCACGGGCGCCAGCGCCGGGTGCGCCAGCGCGCGTTCCAACAGATGCCACAGGCGGGAAATATGCACCAGATAATCGGGTTTTGCATCCCGCCGGCAAAGCCGGGTGAAAATGCCGATCACCTTGGCGTGGCGCCCCGCCGCGAGAATCGCGAAATCGCGCCTGAATGCGGCCTCGTCGAGGCCTGGAAAGGCCGCCAGGTAGCGCGCCGTCATGGCATCGGCGAGGGCGGGCCGGATGTCGCGCCGGGCATCCTCCAGGAGCGACATCAGGTCATAGGCCGCGTGCCCCGCGACCGCGTCCTGGAAATCCAGCAGGCCGCAGGCCCGGATGCCGTCGCGGTCCGGCCGCCAGATCAGGTTGTCCACGTGATAGTCGCGCATCACCAGCGTCGCCGCCGACGCCAGGACCGGCCCGAACGCCCGGCGCCAGGCGTCGATATAGCGCTGGCGGGTTTCGGGCGGCGTCGGGCGGCCGAGCACCGCGGGCATGTACCAATCGGTCAGCAGCAGCACCTCGGTGAGCAGCTTGTCCTCGTCGTAGGGCGGAAGGCCGGCCGGCACGGTCTCCGCGGCGGGGCGGCGGTGCAGGTCGATCAGCAGGTCGACGGCGAGGGCGTAGAGCGCATCCTCGTCGCCGCCCGCATGGCTCCCCCGGGCGAGGACGCGGGTGTAGGTGTCGTCGCCGAGATCCTCCAACAGCAGGAGCCCGGCGTCCGGGTCCTCGGCCAGGATGCCGGGCGCCGAATAGCCGAAGCCGGAGAGCAGCTCCGCGATGCGCACGAAGGGGCGCACGTCTTCGTGGGGCGGCGGCGCGTCCATCAGGACGGCGCGATCGGAACCGCGCGACAGCCGGTCGTAGCGCCGGAACGAGGCATCGCCGGCTAGCGGCCGGCGCTCGGCCGCGTCCCAGCCGTGGCGGGCCAGGAAACCGGCGATGACGGCGTCACGTTCAGCCATGGATGGCGCCATCGCCGATGCCCTCGATCAGTTTCGCGCGCCAGTAGCCGAGCCCGGTGAGCCGCGCGCGGCGCGTGCCGGCGGCGGGCCCGGGCGTGAGCCGGACCTCCAGGCGGTCGGCGGGCAGCCGGCCGTCGAGCCGCTCGGCCCACTCGATCAGCGCCACGCCGTCCGCAAAGGCTTCCTCAATGCCCAGTTCCAGGGCCTCATCCGGGTCGTCGATGCGGTAGAGGTCGAAGTGGTAGAGGGTCAAGGCGCCGGCCTCGTAGGTTTGCAGCAGGGTGAAGGTGGGGCTCGGCACTTCTTCGTCGGGACTGGCCAGGGCGGCACGGATGAAGGCGCGGGCGAACACCGTCTTGCCGGCACCGAGGTCGCCGATCAGCCCGATCACGTCGCCCCGGCCGGCGGCCTTGGCGACGCGGCGCGCGAGGTCTTCCGTGGCGGTTTCGTCCGCCAGGTCGAACGCCAATTCAGACTCCCTATCCGGCGCGGCTTCGTCGGTGCTCATGATCCTCATTTGTACAGACGGCTTCTCAGGCCGACAAGCGCCGGGACTTGCCCCGGGCGGCCGGAAAGGCCAAATTCGGGCGGCCATGAAAACTCCGTTCGCATTCCACTGGCTGGCCATGGCTTTCGCCGTTTGGGCGCTGGCACAGTCGGTCCCGGCGCTGGCCGCCGGCGATCCCCAACAGGGCCGCCGCCTGGCCGGGCCCTGCGTCGATTGCCACGGTGTTGCCGGCATCGCCCCCGACGACACCATGCCCAACCTGGCCGGCCAGAAGCCGAGCTTCATGGTGAAGCAGATCAAGGACATGCGCTCGGCGGCCAACAAGCGCGCCGGCCTGACCCTGATGGATGACATCGACAAGGAAATCCGTGCCGAGCGTTTCCGCCTGACCCGCGTCGGGCGTTCGAACGAGATCATGGATCCCCTGGTCCTGAACCTGAGCGATGCCGATATCGAGCACCTGGCGGCCTATTACGCGGCGCTGCCCTGCGCCACCGCCAGCGCGCTGAAGCCGCCGCCGGAGCCGCGCCAGGCGGTCCGCTGCAAGACCTGTCACGGCGCTTCCGGCGTTTCCCAGAGCCCCATGATCCCGAACCTGTCGGGCCAGTCGAAGCGCTACATCGCCGCGCGCCTCGTCGCTTACCGTAAAATCGGCAAGGAACTCTCCACCAAGGAACGGCGGCGCAACATCATGGCGACCCAGGCGCGGCTTCTGAAGGACAAGGACATCGCCGACCTCGCCAATTATTTCTCCTCGCTGGCCTGCCGATAGGAAACGTCATGACCGCTCTCGATGTCGAAAAGCTGCGCACTGAGACGCCCGGATGCGCCCACGTCCTGCATTTCAACAACGCCGGCGCCGGGCTGATGGCGCGGCCGGTGCTGGACGCGGTGACGGCGCATCTCACCCTCGAGGCCGAGACCGGCGGCTACGAAGCGGCCGACGCCGCCCGCGACGCCTTCGAGAACACCTACGGCGCCGTTGCCCGGCTGCTCAACTGCACGGACGACGAGATCGCCCTGATGGAGAACGCCACCGTCGCCTGGCAGGCGGCGTTCTATGGGTTGGCGCGGGATTTCAAGCCGGGTGAGCGCATCCTCACCGCCGAGGCTGAATATGCGTCCAACTACATCGCCTACCTGCAGATGGCGGAGCGCACCGGCGTCGTCATCGAGGCGGTGCCGAGCCGGCCCTCCGGCGAGATTGACGTGGCGGCGCTGGAAAACATGATCGACGACAGGGTGAAGTTGATCGCCATCACCCATATCCCCACCAACGGCGGGCTGGTCAATCCGGCGGCCGAGGTCGGGCGGGTGGCGCGCGCCGCCGGCATTCCCTACCTGCTGGATGCCTGCCAGGCGGCGGGGCAGGTGCCCTTGGACGTGGAAGCCATCGGCTGCGACATGCTGTCGGCGACCGGGCGCAAGTACCTGCGCGGACCGCGCGGCACCGGCTTCCTCTATGTGCGGCGGGATTTCCTCGACCGCCTGACGCCGCCGATGCTGGACCTGCACGGCGCCCAATGGACGGCCAAGGACGGCTATCGGGTGCTCGCCAACGCCCGCAAGTTCGAGAACTGGGAGTTCAACGTCGCCGGCCAGATCGGCCTTGGCGTCGCCGTCGACTACCTGTTGGCACTCGGCCCCGACGCGACCTTTAAACGCATCCATGATTTGGCGGAGCTTTTGCGCGCGGCGCTTTCCGACATCCCCGGCGTCACCCTGCACGATCTCGGCAGCCGACGCGGCGGCATCGTCTCGTTTTCCAGCGCGGCGCTGGATGCGAACGCGGTGAAGCAGAAGCTGCGCGCCCAGGCGATCAACTGTTCCACCTCGAACGCGTCCTCGACCCGCCTCGACATGGAAGGGCGCGGCCTGGAGCTGATCAACCGGGCCTCGGTGCATTACTACAACACCGAAGACGAGGTGCGGCGCTTCGCCCGCGCCCTGGCCGGGCTGGTCGCCTGAAAACATAAAATTTTATCGAAATTACAGGTATTTAATTCATTCGTGCCGGTTATCCGGGCGGTGCATAGTGGGTCTTCTAGGAGACTGCCCGAAATGCGCAAGCGCCTGATCCGAACGCTTAAGACCTTTTGCCGCGACGAGGCCGGCTCGCCGACCGTGGAGTTCGGCATGGCGGCCCTTCCGTTGATCCTGATGGTCGTCGGCACCATGGAATTCGGGCTCATCATGTTCACCTCGACGCTGATGGAATCGGGACTGCGCGACGCGGCGCGCTTCGGCATCACCGGCCAGGTGCCCGACGCCCAAAGCCGGATGGAGCGGATCACCGACATCATCGCCGAGCGCACGCTGGGCCTGGTCGACATGAACGAGGCCGCGATTCAAATCCTGGTCTACGACAGCTTCGGCGATGTCGGCCGCGGCGAGGATTTCGTCGACGGCAACGGCAACGGAACCTATGACGCCGGCGAGACCTATACCGACGAGAACGCCAATGGCCAGTGGGACGCCGATATCGGCACCGCCGGCGCCGGCGGTTCGGGCGAGATCGTCGTTTACCGCATGGAATACGCCTGGCCGCTGTTGACGCCGCTGGTCGGGCATCTGGTCGGCAGTGATGGGCATTTCGCGCTCAAGGCGGCCGTTGCCGTGCGCAACGAACCTTGGGACGGATAGGGGGCGGTTGACGGCATGGGCAGGCTGCGCAAATTCCTCGCCGATCGCCGCGGCACGCTGGCCGTGGAGATGGCCATGGCCATGCCGGTGCTGTTCGGGCTGATGCTGGCCGGGGTCGAGGTGACGCGCTATGTGCTGTTGAACCAGAAGATCGAGCGCACGTCGGCGACCATGGCCGACCTGGTGGCGCAGTCCGACGTGCTGTCGGAGGCGGGGCTGGTCAACCTGACCGGCGCCGCCCAGCACGTGATGACGCCCTACGACGTCGCCGGCGACGGGCGCATCGTGGTTTCGTCGTTGACCAACCCGTCGGGCTCGGAGGCGCGCATCGCCTGGCAGCGCGGTTTCGGTGCCGGCGCGGGCGCCAGCCGTTTCGGCCCCCAGGGCGGGCCGGCGACCCTGCCGGACGGCTTCGTGGTGCGCGCCGGAGAGAACGTCATCGCCGTCGAGGTGTTTTACGCCTACGCGCCTTTGCTGGCGGCGAAGATCATGGCGCCGCACGAGGTCTACAATTTCGCGCTGTTTCGGCCGCGCTTCGGCTCGCTGGCGACGTTGCAGCCCTGATCCGCTTCGTTCAAAACTGACTTATATCAATTCCGCCCGGTGCCGGTGGCGCTATGATACTGCATGAGCTGGAAACCGGGCTCGCCTGATGGCGGCGGTTTCGGGCGGAAGAACCACTTGGGGACGAAAGGAGACGGCCATGAAAAAAATTCTCGTAGCTGTCGATATTTCCCGCACAGGCGGGAACGACGCGGTCATCAAGGCGGCGAAGGATTTGGCCGGTGTCATGGACGGCGAAGTTGCCATGCTGTACGTGATCGAACCGACCCCGGCTTATGTGATGGCCGAACTGCCGGGTGAAATCGTTCAAAAACGCCGCGAGCATTCCGAGGTGCAACTGGCCGAACTGGCCAAGGCGCACGGTATTTCCTCTGCCGTGGTGCGCGAAGGCGCGCCGGCAACGGAAATTCTCGAATATGCGGAGAAGATCGGCGCCGACCTGATCGTGCTGCATTCGCACGATCCGGACCTGTCCGACTACTTCATCGGCTCTGTTGCCGCCCGCGTCGTGCGCCATGCGCATTGCTCGGTGCATATCGTCCGTCACGCCCATGAAGGCCGTTGACGGCACCCGCCCGTGACGCATCGGCGGTTTCGGACCTACAACACCGCCGGTGACGGCGGCACGGGCGGCGTCGACCTCGCCATGGCCGTGCGCGCCGGCAATCGCATCTGGCTGCGCGGCCAGACGGGTCTCGACCTCGACGGCAACTTCGTCGGCGCCGGCGACGCGGCGGCGCAGGCGGAAAACGCCATGCGCTGCGTCGAGGTTTTGCTCCAAGACGCCGGGTCCGAGCTCGGCCACATCGTCAAGACCACCATCTACCTCGTCGACCGCGCCGACCGCGAAGCCGTTTACGGCGTTGTCGGCCGCTGGCTCGCCGGCGTGCATCCCTGCCAGACCGGTCTCATCGTCGCCGGTCTGGCCCGGCCCGAGATGCTGATGGAGATCGACATCGAGGCGGTGATTCCCGAGGCTTGAGCCGTCAGGCCCATCCGTCGCGGGGGCGACGGAGGGTGCGTCACTTCGCCAGCCTGAGCTCCGACAGGTGGTTGGCGATTTCCTTGAACACCTGTCGCAGGGCCTCGCCGTCGGCCGCGTAGTGGTAGTAGGGCGCGTCCGGGCCGCTGGCGACGGTTTTCAGGAGCGTTTGCAGGGCGCCGCCGGAATTGGCGAACTGGATCACGTAAATGATGACGCCGGACGACTTGATGTTGTCGGCCAACGACAGCAGCCGCGCATCCATCTCCGGCCCGGCGCTGGTGTCGAGGCCGAACACGCTTTTGTAGCCGTCGCCGACGCCGCCGGTGTTCTCGCCGTCGGTGAGCAGCACGATGGCCTTCTGCAGCTCGTAATCGGGATTCGAGACCGCCTCGGTGAAGGGCGCGGCGGGCTCCAGCACCCGCCAGGCCCAGCCCAGCCCGGCCGGAATGTTGGTGGTGCCGGTCGGATTGGTCAGTGCATCGATGGCCGCCTGGATCTCGGCCTTGGCGTTGTTCAGGGGCGTGATGCCCTCATAGGGGCAGCGCGTGCATTCGGTGTAGTTGATCGTCATGGCGCAGCGGCCGGATCCGGGGAACGGGTCGCCGGCGAAGCCGATCGGTTCCCAGGCGGTCCATTCGGCGTCCGGCACCTCGGCCGGGCCCAGCAGGTCGTCGGCGTCCGACGTGGCGACGCCGTCGTCGAGGAAACGATTGAAGACGCAGCCCGACCAGGTCGGTTCCGGCGCTTTTAACAGCGGCACCGGCGAATTGTTGGCGAACCAGACCTGCGACTGGTTGACGCCGGTGACCGGGTTGGTGAAGGCGTCGACGGCCAGCGACGTGGTCAGCGCCGCGTCGAAGGTCTCGCCCCGGCGCATGACCTTGACCTTGCCGGCCCAGGGCACCAGGCCGATGTTCAGGTGCTCCTTCGAGGCGTCGGATCCGAACAGGATGTTGACCAGTTCGGTCGCCGCCGTCCGCGCCGCGGTGATGCGCGACGTGCCGGAACCGGATGACCAGCTCATGGAGCCCGACATGTCCACCGACAGCACCACGTCGAGCGCCACCATCTTGCGCACGACCTCGGCCGAAGCGTCGACGGTCAGCGTGTCGTGGCCCAAGAGGTGCATGAAGCTGGTGGGAATGCTGGCCCGCGCATAGAGCTGGATGGTCTGGTCGGCCTCGATGACGGTCTTGGTCGGGCCCTCGACCACCGCGCCCATGTAGCCGGCGGGAAAGTTGGCCTGGAAGAACATGTCGATATCGGCGTTGCGGGTGGCGGCGAAGAAACTGCGTCCGCCGGCCAGGCCCGCCGCGTCGAGGGCCGAGGACAGGCGCGACTTGACCAGATAGGCGCGGGCCACGTCGGTGCCGACGCCGACGAAGCCGATCAGCGGAATGGTGGCGAAGGCCAGAAACACCATCACCGCGCCGCGCTCGTCGACCAGGAATCGGCGCCGGAGCGCGTCCAGCCGGTCCGAAAGCTTGAGAATTCGCTGCAACATGAGGCGGCTCCCTTGGCGTTTGGCGACGCTGTCGCCGGGGTGTTCGCCGCATCGGGCGACCGCCTATTCTTTATATTGTTCTATAGGCGTTCAAATCATTTAAATCCCTATAAGTCACTGAAAAAAAGAAAGAAATTTAGATAAAATTTTATGTAATTTGTTTGTATATTGTTTCTATATTTAAAAAACATAAATATTTTGACTGTAAACGTAAATTATTTGTTAATGATGCTGTTGCGAGTTTACGAATACTTCGATCTATCCTCTGGAGCACTTAACAAAGATCGAAGACAAACCAACCGAAGGAGGTTCCCATGAACAGCAACCCGATCCGCAAGTTTCTCTCCGACGAGTCCGGCGCCACGGCCATCGAATACGGCCTGATCGCCGCCCTGGTTTCGGTCGCCGCCATCGCCGCGTTGCAGGCGATGGGAACGTCGCTCGACGCCATGTTCACGGCGGTCTCGACGGCGCTCAACGGCGCAGTCGGCGGCGGCGTCTGATCGCATGGAATCAGGTGGTCGCCTGTCCGTTTCGGGCGGCCACCGACTCCCCCGTAGGGGCGGTTTTCCAAGTCTCTCTCCGGATATTCATCCACTCACCCACTCCCCTCATCCCACTCCGGGGAGAGACTTGGAAAACCGAAAAAACCAAAACGTGCCGAGGGAAACAGGAGATCCGACACCTTAAGAAACCGAACCGAACCCGATCCGAGAATGGACCCACAAAAAAAAGAGCGACCCCATGTTCGACCCCACTTCCGTTCACATTCTCCTCAAGGCCATCCTCGCCGGACTGCTCGTCTGGGCCGCCTGGCAGGACCTGACCCGGCTGCGTATCCCCAACGCCGCCAGCCTCGCCATCGCCGCGCTGTTTCCGGCCTTCGTCATTTCCGCCCCCGCCGCTTTCCCCTGGCTGTTGGCGCTGGTCATCGGCGCGGGCGTGTTGGCGCTCGGCGTCGTCGCCTTCAATTGCGGCTGGATCGGCGGCGGCGACGCCAAGCTTTTGGCCGCGACGGCGCTCTGGGCCGGGCCGGAACGGCTGCTCGACTTCCTGTTCATCACCGCCATCGCCGGCGGCGCGCTGGGCCTTTTGGCGCTGGTGTCGGCCAGGCTGGTGGGGGTCAGCATCGGTGCGCTCGGTGACGGCAAGCTTCCCTACGGGGTCGCCATCGCCGTCGGCGGCATCGTCGCCGTCGCCGTTTTTCCCGCTTTTCCCTGAGGAGACCCCGTCATGTCCTTGCGTAACATCCTGTTCCTGGCGCTCGCCGTCGTCGTAGCCGCCGGCACCGCCGTTTACGTCAAAACCTGGATCGGTGCCGAACGCGCCCGCGCCGAGGCCAAGCGCCCGGGCGCGGCGGCGGCGAAGCTCGCCGTCACCATGGTGCTGGTGGCGAAAAAGACCCTTGCCGCCGGCAGTTTCGTCAAGCCCGACCTGCTGGAATGGAAGCCCTGGCCCGAAGACGGCATCATCGAGGGGTACATGGTGAAGCAGCCGGGTGCCGCCGACACCGACGGCGAGGCGGAAGATCCGCGCCAGGCCTTCGAGGGCGCCGTGGTGCGCACCGAACTAGCCGCCGGCCAGCCGGTCACCGAGGACCGCGTCGTGCATCCGGGCGAGCGCGGGTTCCTGGCCGCCGTGCTGGAGCCGGGGCTGCGCGCCGTCTCCGTGCCGGTCAACGCCACGACCGGCATCTCCGGCTTCATCTTTCCCGGCGACTGGGTCGACGTGCTGTTGACCATGCGCGTCAAGAGCGACGAGAACGGCACGGCCAAGACCCGCTACTTCAGCCAGACCCTGCTTGCCGGCATCCGCGTGCTGGCCATCGACCAAAGCACCGAGAACGTCGACGGCAAGGCCGCCCCGGCCAAGACCGCCACCATTCAGGTCACGCCGAAGCAGGCGGAGGAAATCGCTATCGCGCTGACCATGGGCGATCTGTCGCTGAGCCTGCGCTCGCTCGCCCGCGACGAGGAGGCGCCGGCGCCGGTCAAGCCCGTGCGGGGCAGCTACACGCTCGACATGGATGTCTACAACATGCTCGGCGACAAGCGCCTGTTCGGCGGCGCCAAGGCGGCCGGCCAACAGGTCTACGTGCTACGCGGCGGCGACGCCGAGACGGCCAAGTTCTGAGGGGGCGGGAACATGAAAGCCCTGGTCCTCGCCGTCTCGCTGGCGCTCGCCGCGCTGGTCTCGAACCCGGTTCCCGCCGCCGCCATGGAAGTGGTCGCGTCCACCGGCGCCGGTGTCGTGGTGCCGGTGAAGAAAGGCCGGCTGATCCGCCTGGCCCGCGCCGCCGGCACGGTGTTCGTCGCCGATCCCAAGATCGCCGACGTGCAGGTCAAGTCGCCCCGGCTGGTCTACCTGTTCGCCAAGGCACCGGGCGAGACGACGCTGTTCGCCGTCGACCGCCAGGAGAACGTGCTGGCCAGCGTCGAGGTGCGCGTCACCCATGAGCTCGAGCGCCTGCAACAGACCGTCCGCCAACTGCACCCGCGCGCCCGGGTCAAGGTGGAGACCATCGGCGAACAGGTGATCCTGTCGGGCCGGGTGCGGTCCGCCACCACCGCCGAGAACATCCGCCGCATCGCCGAGGCCTATGCCGGCAAGCCCGAAAACGTGGTCAACCGCATCTCCGTCGATGCGCCGGTGCAGGTCAACCTGCGGGTACGCATCGCCGAGGTATCGCGCGACGTGGACAAGCAGCTCGGCTTCAACTGGTCGATCCTGGGCTCCATCGGCGGCCTGTCGCTGGGCCTGGCGACCACCAATCCGTTCGCAGCCTCGGTCACCCAGCACACGCTGTCGGGTTCGGGCGGCATCGGCAACTGGGACCTCAACGCCGTCATCGACGCGCTCGAGGAGGAGGGCATGGTTTCGGTGCTGGCCGAGCCCAACCTCACCGCCATGACCGGCGAGACCGCCAGCTTCCTGGCCGGTGGCGAGTTTCCGATCCTGGTGCCCGATTCCGACGGCCGGGTGACCATCGAGTTCAAGAAGTTCGGCGTCTCGCTGGCCTTCACCCCGACCATCCTCGGCGAGGCGCGCGTCAACCTGCACGTGCGCCCGGAAGTGAGCCAACTGTCTTCCACCAACGCCGTGACGCTGAACAACTTCGAGGTGCCGTCGTTGACCACGCGCCGCGCCGAGACCGTGGTCGAGCTCGGTTCCGGCCAGAGCTTCGCCATCGCCGGGCTGATCCAGAACAACATCACCCATTCGGTCTCGAAGTTTCCGGGTCTCGGCGACATTCCGGTGCTGGGCTCGCTGTTCAAGTCCGACCGCTTCCAGCGCGACGAGAGCGAACTGGTGATCATCGTCACCCCCTACATCGTCCGCCCGGTGGCCGCCGCCAAGCTGATGGCGCCCACCGACGGGCTTGAGCCGCCGACCGACATGGAGCGCATCCTCAAGGGCGGCACCAACCGCAAGCAAGAGACCGCGCCGCTGCCGCGCACCATCGACGGCGACGGCGAGACGGTCATCGGCCCGCGCGCCGAAGGCGCGGTGCACAACCCGCGCGCCGACATCGCGCCGGTTCGCCCCCAAGCGCGAGACGCGGCGGAAAATGAGCCGACGGAAAGCGTGAAAATCGGCCCGAGCCCCGCCATCCGCCATTCCGAAACCGACGGCTGAACGGAGACAACAAATGACAGACCCCAAACGTCCGTTTCGCGCCCTCAAGACCCTTTTCGCCGTTTCCCTGATGATCGGCGCCAGCGGGTGCGAAAGCCTGAACCAGATGATGCCCGACCTGGCCCAACCCAAGCCGCCGCAGGAGAAGCGGCTGCAACTGCAGGCCATCGATCATGCCCACGCGGTGCGCTTTCCGGCCGGCCGCGCCGACTTGCTGGTCGCCGAGGCCGAGGGGCTGGTGCGCTTCCTGACCCGCCGCGCCAGGGCGGCGCGCTACACGGTCTACCTGGTGCCGGACACGGCGCCGACGCCGGAGATCACCGAGGCCCGCGCGGAAACCGTCGCCGCCTATCTGGAGGGTTACGGCTTTCATACCCGCACCCTGGCGCCGTTGCCGGACCGCAAGGACGAGGTGCGCGTCGTCGTGCGCAGCTATACCGTGACCCTGCCGGGCTGCCCGGACTGGACCAGCCAGCCCGGCAAGACCACCGACAACGTGGTGCATTCCAACTGGGGCTGCGCCAACGCCACCAATCTCGGCCTTATGGTCGCCGATCCGGGCGATCTCGGCCGCGGCCGCGACGCGGGCGGTGCCGACGCGGAGCTTCTGGGCAAGCGCATCCAGGACTACCGCAAGGGCGAGACCAAGCCGCTCGACCCCGAGGACATCGGCACCATCGAATCGCAGCAGAAGACCGGCGGAGGCGGACAATGAGCACCCAGGCCGCGCGGCGCATGAGCCCGCTCGAACCGGCGCCCGGCTTCATGGCTTTCGCCGCCGACGAAGCCACCCGCGCGGTGATGACCGACGCCGCCGAGCGCGCCGGCTTCGGCGCTCCCTCGGTGATTGCCGGCGACGTGGCGCAGGCCGCCGCATCGCTGGCCGAAATTCCGACGCCCGACGTGCTGGTCATCGATCTCGACAGCGACATCCCGCCGGCCATGGCGGTCGAACACCTGGCGGCGGTTTGCGATCCGGGCGCGCATGTGGTGTTCGTCGGTTCCGTCAACGACGTCACCCTCTATCGCGAGCTCATCGCCATGGGAGTCGCCGACTACCTGGTGAAGCCGCTCGGCGTCGAGGCCCTGATCCAGGCCATGCAAAAGCCGGCACCCGAGCCCGAGCCGCAAATCCAGGCCGTCCCCGCCGAGGGGCTCCGCATCGGCGTCACCGGGGCGCGCGGCGGCGCCGGCGCCACCACGGTCGCGGTCTCGCTGGCCTGGCTGTTTTCGGAACGGATGGGGCTGAAGACGGCGCTGGTGGATATCGACGTCACCTACGGGACGGTGGCGCTCAACCTGGACCTGGAACCTGGCCGCGGCCTCGCCGATGCCATGGAGAACCCGGCCCGGGTCGACGACCTGTTCATCGAGCGCGCCACCCTGGCCTTTTCAGAGAGCCTCGGCGTGCTCGCTTCCGAGATGGATCCGGCCGGCCCGCAGACGCAGCCGGACGCGCCGGCGCGCCTGGCCGAGCACCTGCAGCAGGCCTTCGGCGCCGTGGTCCTGGACCTGCCGCGTGGCGCGCTCGCCCACGAGGCCACCGTGAAGAGCCTGGATCGGCTGGTGATCGTCACCGAGCCGACGCTGGCGGGGCTCCGCGATGCGGTGCGGCTCAAGACCCTGGCGCTCGCCGCCGGCCTCGACGAGGCGGCGCTTACGGTCATCGTCAATCGCGCCGGCATGCTGCCGAAGGGCGAATTGGACGTCAAGGCGCTGACGGCCGGCGGCCAGCTTACGGTCGACTGGACGCTGCCGTTCGACGCCAAGGCGGCCGGCACCGCCATGGCCGATGCCAAGCCGCTGGCCCAGGTCGCGGCCAAGGGCAAGATCGGCAAGGCGTTGACGGCGTTGGCCGGGCACCTGGCGCCCGCCGCCGATGCCGAACCCAGGGGCGCGCTGGCGCGCTGGTTCAAGGGGGGCAAGTGATGTTCGGGCGCCGCACCGAACGCGAGGTCGTCTCGCTCGATGCCTACCGGCCGCAATCGGACGCGCCGCCGTCGGATGCCGGTTCCGATACGCCGGCCGATGGCCAGGCGCCGGAACCCGACCAGAATCTCTACCGCGAGCCGGTGGTGGAGGCGGCCTCGGAAGCCCTGATGGAACGCGCGCGCCACCGCTTCGATGCGGAGGAGCTTCTGGAGATGCCGAGGGGCGAGCTGGCGGGCCTGCTGGACGCCGACATCGACAGTCTCGACCTGCCGCCGCCGCCGCTTTCAGAGGCCGAGCGCCGCGACATCGTGACCGCCGCGCTGAACGGTCTGCTGATCGCCGCCAAGGCGGAACTCGGCACCGGCAAGGCGGTATCGCCGGCCGAAAACCGGTTGCAGACGGCGAAAGCCACCGTGCAGCCGATGCTCATGGACCGCATCGACGTCAGCGCCGCCAGCGAGGTGCCGCGCGGCCAACTCGCCACCGAAATCTCGGACCTGGTCGGCGAGATCCTGGCCGAGGAAGCCATCCACCTGAACCTGATCGAGCAGCGCGACCTGGTGACGGCGCTGTTGAACGACATGCTGGGTCTCGGTCCGCTGGAACCGCTGCTTGCCGACGAGAGCGTCAACGACATCCTGGTCAACGGCGCCAAGCAGGTGTTCGTCGAACGCAAGGGCAAGCTGGAACTCACCGAGGTGGCGTTCCGCGACAATGCGCACGTGATGCAAATCGCGTCGCGCATCGTTTCCGCCATCGGCCGGCGCGTCGACGAAACCACGCCCCTGGTCGATGCCCGCCTGGCGGACGGTTCGCGCGTCAACATCATCATCCCGCCCCTGGCCATCGACGGGCCGTCGATCTCGATCCGCAAGTTCTCGAAGAAGAAGATCACCCTCGATGTCATGGAGCGCCAGGGAAACCTGTCGCCGGCCATGGCCACCGTGCTGCGCATCGCATCGCGGGCGCGTCTCAATATCCTGATCTCGGGCGGCACCGGGTCGGGCAAGACGACGCTGCTGAATGCGCTGTCGCGCCTTATCGATCACGGCGAGCGCATCGTCACCATCGAGGACGCGGCGGAACTGCAACTGCAGCAGCCCCACGTGGTGCGCCTGGAGACCCGCCCGCCCAACCTGGAAGGCGACGGCGAGATCACCCAGCGCGAATTGGTGAAGAACGCGCTGCGCATGCGGCCCGACCGCGTCATTCTGGGTGAAATCCGCGCCGGCGAGGCGCTCGACATGCTGCAGGCCATGAACACCGGCCACGACGGGTCCTTGGGCACCATTCACGCCAACCGGCCCAGGGAAGCGCTGACCCGGCTCGAGAACATGGTCGCCATGTCCGGCGTCAAGCTGCCGAACGAGGCGGTGCGCGCGCAGATCGCCGGCGCGGTCAACATGATCGTCCAGGTCTCGCGCATGCGCGACGGGGTCCGGCGCATCACCCACGTCACCGAAATCGTCGGCATGGAAGGCGAGGTCATCACCACCCAGGACCTGTTCAATTTCGAGTTCACCGGCGAGGACGCCGACGGCAACCTGGTCGGCACCTACAATTCCACCGGCTTGCGCCCGCACTTCGCGCCTCGGGCCCAGTATTTCGGTCTCGACCGCGCCCTGTTGGAAGCCATGGGGTAGGCGATGATCGACGGTATCTGGATCCTGTTCGTCTGTTTCGCCGCCACGCTGGTGTTGGCGTGGCTGGGCCTCGGCGGTGCCGGCGCCGGACGGCGGCGGCACATGAAGGCGCGGGTCCAGCGCGCCATCGGCAAGCGCCGGCCCGGCGCCGAGCCGGAAGCGGCCTCGATCAAGCGCCGCACCAATGGCGGTTCGCCCGTGCTCGACGCCCTGGCGCGCCGGTTGCTGCCCGACCCGGACGCCATCAACCGGCGGTTGGAGCGTACCGGGCGTTCGATTTCGCTCGGCGCCTACGCGGCGGCGCATCTGGGCATCGCCGCCGTGGCCGTCGTGTTTGTGCACTTCGGCGCCGGGTTTTCGTGGCCGGTGGCGGTCCTGGCGGCGGCCGGCATCGCCGTGGCGCTGCCGCACATGGCGGTGGGCCGCATGGGGCGGCGGCGCATCGGCCGCTTCGAGGCGCTGTTTCCCGACGCCATCGACCTGATGGTGCGCGGGTTGCGATCCGGCCTGCCGGTGAGCGAGACCATCGCCGCCGTCGGGCGCGAGATGAAGGGCCCGGTGGGCGAGGAGTTCCGTCGTGTCGCCGATGCCGTGCGCTTGGGCCGCGACCAGGACGACGCGCTCTGGGACGCGGCCAGGCGGCTCGATACGGCGGAGTTCAAGTTTTTCGTCATCTCCCTTTCCATCCAGAAGGAGACCGGCGGAAACCTGTCAGAAACCCTGGCCAACCTTTCCGACATCCTGCGCCGGCGCCGCCAGATGCGGCTCAAGGTGCGCGCCATGTCGTCGGAGGCGCGGGCCAGCGCCTATATCCTGGGCTCGCTGCCGTTCGCCATGTTCGTCATCATCTATATGCTCAACCCCGACTATGAGCAGCAGTTGTTCACCGACCCGCGCGGCAAGATGATGCTGGCCGCGGCCGGCGGGCTGATGTCCACCGGCATCGCGGTGATGGCCAAGATGGTGAGGTTCGAGATATGAACCCGATTGAGGCCGCGCTCCGTTACCTGCCGTTCGACCTCGATGCCGCCGACGCCATGAGCCTGCTGGTCGGCGCCGCCACCTTGCTGGTGTTCGCCGCCGTCTGGTCGTCGTTCCTGGCGAAGGACCCCCTGGGGCGGCGCGCGCGGCTGTTGTTCGACCACCGGCGCGGGCTGAAGCGCGCCCTGGCGACGCCCGGCGGCCATGCCTCGAGGCGCGGCGACAGCGCCGCGGGGATCGCGCGCCGGGTGGTCAAGCGGCTCAACCTGGCGCGCTCGCGCCAGGCGGAGAAGATCACCCTCAACCTGGCGCGCGCCGGATTGCGCGGTGCCGATGCGCTCAATCTTTACCTGGTGGCCAAGCTGGCATTGCCGTTCCTGGCCGGTGGCGGCGCCGCCTTCATCGCCTTCGCCACGCCGCTCATCGCCGGGCCGATCGGCGTCAAGGCGCTGGCCGCCGTCGCCGGCGTGTTGGCCGGCGCCTACCTGCCGGAAGTGCTGATCGCCAACAAGGCGCAAAAACGCCGCCAGGCGTTGCAGAAGGGGCTGCCCGATTCCCTCGACCTGCTGGTCATCTGCGCCGAGGCGGGGCTCGGGCTGGAAGCGGCCTTGACCCGCGTCGCCGGCGAAATGGCGGGCGCCTCGCCCGAGGTGGCGGACGAGTTCGGCCTGGCGGCGGTGGAACTGGGGTTCCTGCCGGACCGCAAGCTGGCGCTCGCCAACCTGGACCGCCGTACCGACATGCCGGCCATCCGCGCCGTCGTCAACACGCTGATGCAGACGGAAAAATACGGAACCCCCCTGGCGCAGTCGCTGCGCGTGCTGTCGGCGGAATTCAGGAACGAGAGGATGATGCGGGCCGAGGAAAAGGCGGCGAAGCTGCCGGCGACGCTGACCGTGCCGCTGGTCGCCTTCATCCTGCCGACCCTGTTCGTGGTGTTGTTGGGGCCGGCGGTGATGCGCGCCGTCGACGGGCTCGGGAGTTTGTAGATGCAGGGATCGGCCATGACCGGCTGACACGGGTGCTCCGTGAGGACGGACCCTCCTTACATGGGGTCAGGAGGGTCCATCGGTCCGGGAGGCGGCTTTGCCGTCTCCCGGTTCCGTTCGCGTGTGACGATCGACACTGACGCCGTCGCGGAAGGCCTGTAGCTTGTGCGCGAAGGATAAGGGGCTACAGCGTGACACGAGACTATCTGGAACTGACGCGTCTGATCGAACGTCTGCACCGGCGTTACCTGGACGTGCTGCGAACCGAATTGAAACGCGCCGGCGTGCGCGACCTGAACGGCGTGCAGGCGCTGTTGCTGGCCAATATCGGCGAAGAGGAGATCGCCATCCGCGACCTGGTGGAGCGCGGCTACTACCAGGGTTCCAACGTCTCCTACAATATCCGCAAGCTCACCGACCTGGGATACCTGGAACAGGAACGCGCCCCGCACGACAAGCGCTCGGTGTTGGTGCGCCTGACCGACAAGGGCAAGGGCGTGGTCGAACTGGTGGCCGAGTCGGAAGTCCGCAACGCCGCCGCCTTCACCGAGAAACTGGACGCCGGCACGGCGCTCGGCGAGGCCTGCGACAACCTGCAGAAACTGGAGCGCATGTGGGCCGACTACATCCGGTACGGCGAGCTTTGAGAAGGCTTTAATTGCCCTCCATCGGCCATCGGCTTAAAACCTTAGGATGACGCTGAACGGGTCCGAGGCCGAAGGCTTGGACGAGCCACCTCCGCCGAACTGGTTCCATACCATCCGCGGGCGCCTTTATATGGCGTTCGCCGGCCTGATCGTGCTGGCGGCGGTGACGACGGGCTTCGCTTTCTACAGCCTGCTCGACAATTCCCACCGCGTGACGAGTTTCGTCGAGGACGACCTGCCGGCGGTGCAGCGCGGTATCGGCCTGGCGGCATTGGCGCGCGAAGTGTCGCAGGGCCTCGACGCCGTTGCCGGCGCCGTTTCGCCCAAGGCCCGGGCCGGCGCGCTGGACGATATCAACCGGTCCTGGCGCCGGCTTGCCGGATTCCTCGACAGCGTCCCCCCGACCGCCGGCCTCGCCGTCGGCGAAAAGCGCGAGATCGAGCGCCTGGCGACGGCGCTCAGGGCCGAGATCGACGGCCTGGAAGATGCCGTCGACGGGCGAATCTCCGTCACCGCGGACCTGCAGGCCCGCCACCGGCTGATCGACGCGCGGTTGGATGAACTGAACCGCTCCCTGGAAGCGGTGAAGGACGACGCGCTGTTGGAGGTGAACCTCTCGGTCACCGATTTCATGACCAGCGGCGAGACCGACATGCGCAGCGTCTCGACGTTCCTCAGCCAGACCGTGCCGATGCTGCATGTATCGCTGGAACTCATCAACCTGACCCGCGGTCTGGAGGCGGCGCTCACCGACCTGCGTGAACCGCGCGGGCACGACCACGTGGACCGGCTCGCCGGCGAGGTCGGGCGGCTGCGCGCGCGCATCGAGGCGCGCCTGGATGAGATCACCAACCCCGATGCCGCCGACGAATTGCGGCCGCTCTATGCGGTGCTGTTCGGCGAGGTGGCGGCCGGCGTCGACGTGTTCCAGCTCGACCGCCAAATGCTGGCGCTGAGCGGCGAGATCGTCAATCGCCAGGCGGCGGCGGCGGAAACCTCGCGTGCTTTCCTCGGGGTTGCGTCGCGGCTGTCGGATGCCTTGAGCGCCGCCGCCGGAAGCATCGTCGAAGACGTCCACCGCCAATCCCATCGCACGCTCTGGGTGATGGCGCTGTTGATGGCGTCGAGCATGCTTTTGGTGCTGCTGATCGGCTGGCTGGTGGTGGAACGGCGCATCTCCGGGCCTTTGAGCCAGACGGCGAAGGCCATGCACGACATCGCCGCCGGAGACGTGGACGTGGCGCTGCCCGCCGCCGGCAACGACGAAATCGGCGATATGGTGAACGCGCTCGTGGTGCTGCGCGACCATGTCAGGCGGGTCACCGTGGCCGAGGCCCAAGCGGCGGACAAGGAAGAGCAATTGCATGCCGCCCTCGACAACATGTTGGGCGCTTTCCTGATTCTCGACGAGAACCTGAACGTCGAGGCGTGCAGCCCGCATTTCCATGAGATCTACGACCTTCCCGATGGCTTGGCGGGCATCGGCGCGCCGTTGGCGGGCATCGTCCGGTACCGCGCGGCGCGCGGCGACTACGGCCCGGGCGACGGCGACGAACTGGCACGCGCACGGCTCGAGGGCTATGTCGCCGACCATCCCGGCCACACCATCGACACGGTCGGCGACACCGGGCGGGTGTTCGAGGTGTTCCGCTCTCCCATGAAGGGAGGCCGCGTCGCCGTCATCAGCCATGACATCACCGAGCGCACCAATGCGGAGCAGGAACTGGCCGACAAGGAGGCGCGGCTGCGCTCGATCATCGACAACGCCGTCGACGGCATCGTGGTCATCGACCAGCGCGGCCTGGTGCGGACCTTCTCGCCGGCGGCCGAGACCATCTTCGGCTACCGCGCCGATGAACTGCTCGGCCGCTCGGTCAATCTGCTGATGCCGGAACCGGTGGCCGCCGATCACGACGCGCACATGGCGCGCTACATGGCCGGCGATGCCGTCGGCGGTGTCGTCGGCGCGTCCCGCGAGGTCATGGGCCGGCGCAAGGACGGCTCGATTTTTCCGCTCGAGATCACCGTCGGCGAGGCGGCCGTCGACAGCGAGCGGCTGTTCACCGCCGTGGTCCGCGACATCACCGAGCGCAAGGAGGCGGAGGAACGCTTCACCGCCTATATCGACAACGTGCCCGCCGGCGTCACCCTGAAAGGCGTGGACGGCCGCCTGGTGCTGGTCAACCGCACCTACGCCGAATGGTGCGGCGTCGAGCCCGACGACCTGATCGGCGAGATCGCCGCCAACAATCCGGTCTGGAAACTGCAGGACGGCGTGGTGCGGAGCGTGGTCGAGCACGACCGCGAAGTGGTCCGTTCCATGAAGACCGTCACCCGCGAACGGCGCGTGGTGTTGTCGGACGGGCGCATGCACGACCTGGTGGTGGCCAAGTTCCCGATCCGCGACGGTGCCGGCCGGCTGACGGCGGTCGGTACCATTCTCAACGACGTCACCAGCGTGAAGGAAGCGGAAGCGGCGCTGGCGCGGGAAAAGGCGATCGCCGACAAGACCCTGGCGACCATGGACCAGGGCATCGTCATGGTCGACGAGTCGGGCCGCATCATCGCCCACAACACCCGCATGAACGAGCTCTACGGCCTGCCCAAAGACGCGGTCCGGCGCTTTCCGACCTATCCCGCCATCGTCCGCTGGACGCTGCGCGAAGGCGGCGCCTCGGAGGAGGAGATCGAACGTGCCATGGTGCACCTGGAGCGCACCACCCAGGCAGTGTTCGAACAGCTTCTGCCCGACGGCAAGGTTCTGGAGGTGCGTCACGTGCCGATGGCCGGCGGCGGTTTCGTGCGCACCTTCACCGACATCACGGCGCGCAAACGGACCGAGGACGATCTCGTGCGCCTGCGCCAGCGGGCCGAGGAGGCGGACCGCGCCAAATCGGATTTCCTGGCCAACATGAGCCACGAAATCCGCACGCCCATGAACGCCATCATCGGCTTGAGCGACCTGTGCCTGCGTACCGAACTGACCGAACGCCAGCGCGACTACATCGACAAGGTCAACGGTTCGGCCAAGGCCCTGCTCGGCATCATCAACGATATCCTCGACATTTCGAAGATCGAGGCCGGCAAGATGGATATCGAACGGATTCCCTTCAACCTGGTGGAGGTGATGGACAACCTGGCCACCGTGGTTACCCAGCGGGCCGGCGAGAAGGGGCTGGAGGTGCTGTTCTGGACCGAGCCCGACGTGCCCAACGCGCTCATCGGCGATCCCTTGAGGCTCGGGCAGATCCTGGTCAACCTGGTCAACAACGCCATCAAGTTCACCGAGCAGGGCGAGGTGGTGGTGCGCATCGAGGTGGCGGAAGCGGACGCCGGCGAAGCGCTGTTGCAATTCACCGTCAGCGACACCGGCATCGGCATGTCGGCGGAAGTGCTCGGGCGCCTGTTCCAGCCGTTCAACCAGGCCGATTCGTCGACCAGCCGGCGCTACGGCGGTACCGGGCTCGGGCTCACCATCTGCAAGAACCTGGCCGAGGGCATGGGCGGCGAGATCTGGGCCGAGAGCGAGCCCGGCCGGGGCTCCACCTTCCGCTTCACCGTGCGCTGCGGCCGGCGCCAGGAGGACACCCGCGACCTAACGGAGATGATGGATCCCCATGCCCTGCCGACGCTGGTCGTCGACAACAACAAGGCGGCGCAGGCGATCGAGGTTCGGATCATGGAAAGCATCGGTTTCCCGGTGACGGCGGTGGACTCGGGTTTCGCGGCGCTGGATGAACTCCGGCGCGCCGCCGAAGCCGGCACGCCTTACCGGCTGGTGCTCATGGATTGGTCGATGCCGGAACTCGACGGCGTCGAGACGGCGCGGCGCATCAAGGCAGACCCGGCGCTCGAACCGGCGCCGGCGATCTTCCTGGTGTCCGCCCTGAGCCGCGAGGAAATGACCTTGCAGGCGGCCAGGCTCGGCATCGAGGGCGTCGTCACCAAGCCGATCAATCCGTCGGTGCTGATCGACACCCTGATCGAGACCTTCGCCCACGGCCGGCTGCCGGTGGGCGGCACGCGCCTGGCGCCGGTTGCCGCCGCCGACGAGCCCGAGGCGGCGCGGCCGGGCATCCGCCTGCTTTTGGTCGAGGACAACGACGTCAACCAGATGGTGGCGGTGGAAATCCTCTCCAATGCCGGGTTCGCGGTCGATGTCGCCGAGAACGGCCGCGTCGCGCTGGAACGCGCGCTCGGCGCCGATGCCGATTACGACGCCATCCTGATGGATCTGCAGATGCCGGAGATGGACGGCTACGAGGCGACTCGCGCGATCCTCGGCGCCGCCGGCGCGGATGCGCCGCCGATCATCGCCATGACCGCCCATGCGCTCCCCGAGGAGCGCCAGCGCTGCCTCGACGCGGGCATGGTCGACCACGTCATCAAGCCGATCGATGCGCGGCATCTGGTGAACGTGATCAACCATTGGGTGACAGGCGGCGGGTCCGGTGCCGCGGTGCCGGTGCCGGCGGAGGCGGGCGGCACGCAAGAGGATGTGGCGCTGGATATCGAGGACGCCACCGAGCGGCTGATGGTGCCCGACGATTTCCTGCGCGGCATGCTGCAGGAGTTCCGCTCCAAGTACGCCGACGCGGCCGGCGAAATCGGCCGGCTGGTCGATGCCGGAGCCGCCACCGAGGCCGAACGCCTGGCCCATGCGGTGAAGGGGCTGGCGGGCACCGTCGCGGCGCGCCCTGTCGCCGCCAGCGCCGGCCGGCTGGAACGCGGTATTCGCGACGGCGCCGACGGTGTGGGTGGCGGCATCGACGAATTGGCCCGGCGAATCGACGACCTGCTGGCGGCGATCGACGGCTATCTGGAAACACCGGAGGAAACAGCCGGCGAGACGGAAGCGGACGGCCCCACCCTGGATATCGCCGGCGCGCTCGAACGGTTGATGGTGCCGGAGGACTTCCTGCGCAAGATCCTCGGCGACTACGTCGGCAAGTACGCCGACGTGACGGCGGAATTGCGCCGGCTGCTCGACGGCGGCGCCGACGCCGACGCCGAGCGCCTGGCGCACAGCCTGAAAGGCGTCTCCGGCACGCTCGGCGCCGAGGCGGTGCAGGAAGCCGCGGCCGAGCTGGAAGCCGCCATCGGCCAATCGCGAGCGGACGACATCGCCGCCGGTCTGGCGCGGCTGGACCGGCGTCTCAAGCCCCTGGTCCGCGACATCGAGGCCTATCTGGACGCCGCCGGCTAGGGCCGGCCTATTTCGCGTACTTGCGGAACTCGGGCTTGCGCTTTTCCAGGAAGGCGTTGACGCCTTCCTTGGATTCTTCCGAGTCGTAATACATGGCGACGCTCTGCATGCCCATGGCGCCGATGCCGCGGATGTATTCGGTCGAGGCATTGAACGAGCGCTTGGCGATGGCGATGGCGGTCGGGCTCTTGTCCATGATTTCGGCGCACCATTTGGCCACTTCGGCGTCCAGTTCGTCATGCGGGACGACGGTGTTGCAAAGCCCCATCTCGAGCGCTTCGGCGGCGGTGTAGCGCCGGCACAGGTACCAGATTTCCCGCGCCTTCTTCTCGCCCACGGTCTGCGCCAAAAGCGCCGTGCCGAAGCCCGGATCGACGGAGCCCACCTTGGGGCCGACCTGGCCGAACTGCGCCTTGTCGGAGGCGATGGTGAGGTCGCACAAGAGTGCCAAAACGTTGCCGCCGCCGATGGCGAAACCCTGCACGCGGGCGATCACCGGTTTCGGGATGTCGCGGATGACCGTTTGCAGGTCTTCCACCGGCAGGCCCAGCGTGCCGCGCTTGCCGTAGCCCGATCCGGTTTCCTCGTCGCCGTGCGCGGACTGGTCGCCGCCGGTGCAGAACGCCTTGTCGCCCGCACCCGTCAGCACCACGACGCCGATCTCCTTGTTCCAACCGGCCCGGTTGAAGGCGTCGATCAGTTCCTCGCAGGTCTCGCCGCGAAAGGCGTTGTACTTGTCCTCGCGGTTGATGGTGATGGTGGCGACACCATCGGTCTCGTCGTAAAGAATGTCCTGGTAGTCCATAACTGTCCTCATCCGTTCATGGTCAGCCCGCCCGACACGCTGATCACCTGGCCGGTGATATAGGCGGCGTCGTCGCTGGCGAGAAAGAGAATGGCGCCCGGCAGGTCCTCGGGCTCGCCCAGCCGCCCCATGGGGACGGCGCGGCGAAACGCTTCCGAGAGCTTTTCCGGGTTGCCGGCTTCGTCGAGCACGCTCTGCAAAAGGCCGGTCTGCGTCGGGCCCGGGCAGACCACGTTGAAGGTGATGCCCTGGCGGGCGTGCTCGCGCGCCAGCGTCTTCGAAAGCGCCACGATGCCGCCCTTGCAGGCGGAATAGACGGACTCGCCCGACGAGCCGACGCGCGCCGCGTCGGAAGCCACGTTGACCACGCGTCCCCGCCCGCGCTCGGCCATGCCGGTCAGCACCGCGTGCTGGGTGTGGATGGCGCCCATCAGGTTGATGTCGATGAGCTTCTTCCAGAGCGCCGGGTCGGTTTGCAGGAACGGCCGGAAGGCATCCCAGCCGGCGTTGTTGACCAGAATGTCGACCGGCCCGAGCGCGCTTTCGGTGTCGGCCACGGCCTGCTTGACCGCGTCGAAGTCGCCGATGTCGCAGGCGAAGGCCCGGGCCGTGCCGCCGGCCTGGGTGATCGCGTCCGCCGTTGCCTTTGCGGCGTCGGCATTGATGTCCCAGACCGCGACCGAAGCGCCTTCCTCGCCGAAGCGCTTGCAGGTGGCGCCGCCGATGCCGCCGCCGCCGCCGGTGACGATGGCGACCTTGCCGTCCAATCCTCGCATGGTTGATCCTCCCTCGATCGATTTCCGATGCCGTATCCCGTGACAGGCATCATCGGCATTCGGAAAAAAATGTCAATATATTGCTGTAATTTTCCGGCCCGCCCGTCGCCGCTCAGACTGCGCCGGGCGGCCGATGCGGTCAATCGCTGCAAACCCGCGTTCCGCCGGTTGAAACGGGCGGCGTCGCGGCCTTTCCATCCGCCGCCGGGCTCCATAAGATCGGGACATGACCGCATCCGCCGACACATTGGACTCCGTCGACGCCATCATCGAAGGATTGGCCGGGGCTTCCTATATCGCGTCGCACCAGATCGCCACCGCGATCCTGATCGCGCGCAGCCTGGAGAAGCCGGTGCTGGTGGAAGGCTCCGCCGGCGTCGGCAAGACCGAACTGGCGCTGGCCACGGCCGAGGTGCTGGGCGTGCCGTTGATCCGCATGCAGTGCTACGAGGGACTGGACGAATCGAAGGCTCTCTACGAGTGGCAGTACGGCAAGCAGCTTCTCTACACCCAGGTGCTGAAGGAAAAGATCGGCGACGTGCTCAAGGACGCCGACGATCTGACCACCGCCATGGGCCGCCTGCATGAATTCTCCGATATTTTCTTCTCTCCGGATTTCCTGGAGCCGCGCCCGCTCCTGAAGGCGCTGCGCGAGGAGGGCGGCGCGGTCCTCTTGATCGACGAAGTGGACAAGGCGAACGAGGAGTTCGAGGCCTTCCTGCTGGAGGTTTTGTCCGCCTTCCAGGTGACCATCCCCGAGATCGGCACCATCAAGGCGAAGACGCCGCCGGTGGTGTTCCTGACGTCGAACAACACCCGCGACATGGGCGACGCGCTGAAGCGCCGCTGCCTGCATCTCTATATTCCGCTTCCCGATGCCAAGCTGGAAGAAAGAATTGTCACCGCCCGGGTGCCGGATATCGACGCGCGGCTGCGCCGCCAGTTGGTGCATTTCGTCCAGTCGCTCCGGGAGCTGGACCTGAAGAAACTGCCGTCGATCTCGGAGACGCTGGATTGGGCCCGCGCGCTGGTCCTGTTGCACGCGGGCGAGCTCGACGCGGCCATGGTGCGCGAGACGTTGAACGTGCTCTTGAAGTTCGAGGAGGACATCGCCGCCGCCGCTCCGGAAATCAACAAGCTGGTGAAGCAGGCCGTGGAACGTTCGGGCCCGGTGGGCGCGGGCAAGGCGGGCGGCGGTGCGCCCGCTTGAGGAATTCATCCGTGCGCTGCGTGCCGCCGACGTGCGCGTCTCGGTGGCGGAAGCCATCGAGGCCCACGAGGTCGTGGCGCAGGTGGGCTATACCGACCGGCGGCTTTTGAAAGACTCGCTGTCGTTGGCGCTGGCCAAGACGGTCGATGAAAAACAGCGTTTCGCCGACAGCTTCGAGCGCTTCTTCGAACGCGCCGAGTTCGCCGGCTGGAACGACGCGGCGGCCGGCCAGTGGGATGCCCCGGAGACCGGCAATGCCCTCGCCGACATGGCGCTTGCCGGTGACGGCGATGCGTTGGCTGCCGCCATGGAACGGGCGGCTGCCGAGATCGGCGCCGGCAACGTGCGCTTCCGCACCCAGGTGAATTTCCTCACCCGGCGCTTGCTCGACCGGTTGGGCCTGCGCGACATGGAGGCGTTGATCAATGCCGTGTTGCGTGGCGACGTGCCCGGCGGCCAGGTGCTGGCGGATGAATTGGAGGCGGCGCGCACGCGGCTGTTCGCCGAGGCGCGCGGCTTCGTCGAACGCCAGTTCGATCTCTACGGCCGCCTGGAAGGCGAACGGCTGCGCGAAAGCTTCCTCGAGAAGACGGCGCTTTCCGCCGTCGAGCGGCGCGACCATGCGCGCATGAACCAATTGATCCGGCGCATGGCCCGGAAGCTCGCCGCGCGCTACCACCACCGCCACAAGCGCGCCCGGCGCGGCCACCTGGACGTGCGCCGCACCATGCGCGTCAACATGGCGACGGGCGGCATCCCGTTTCATACGGTGTGGAAGCAAAAGAAGATCGAGAAGCCCAAGGTGGTGGCCATCTGCGACGTGTCGCGTTCGGTGGCGGCGGCGGCCCGGTTCCTGTTGATGTTCCTCTATGGCCTCAACGAGGTGCTCTCCGATGTCCGGAGCTTCGCCTTTTCATCCAACCTGGTGGAAATCGGCGAGCAACTGGACGCCGACCATGTGGACGATGCGGTCGCCGCCGTGCTGGAGCGGATCGGTTTCATGCCGACCGACTACGGCCGCGCCTTCGACGATCTCAAGACCCGGTTCGGCGGCGCCATCGACCGGCGCACCACGGTGATCATCCTGGGCGACGGGCGCTCCAACTACACGGACCCGCGTTCCGATGTGATGAAGTGGCTGAACCAGCGCGCCAAGCGAATCGTCTGGCTCAATCCCGAACCGGTGACGTTCTGGGGAACCGGCGATTCGGAAATGCCGCGCTACCGCCCCTATTGCCACGTGGCCAAGACCTGCCGCACGCTGAAGGACCTGGAACGCATCATCGACGACCTGCTGCGCTCGACCACGCGGGCCTAGGCCGGCGGTGTTCCGCCAGCGGGAATAGGCCACAAAAAAAATATTGGTATTCCGGCGCTGATGTGGTGTTTTTCGGTTTCCGCTCTTCCGAACACCGACGAGTGCCGCAATGAACCTCCCCGCCGATTTCCACGAAAAATGCACAACGTTTTTCTATGACGAACTGTTCAGCCTGATCCCCGCCGCGCGGGAACTGTTTTCCGGGCTGGCGCAGAAACACCGCATGTTCTCCATTGCCATGATGGCGATCCTGAACGAGGCCAAGGACCCCGACGCGCTCCGCCTTCACCTGCGCCAGTTGGGCAAGCGCCACCATGCGTTCGGCATCCTGCCGCTGCACATCAAGGTCGGGCGTCAGGCGTTCAGCACCGCGGTCCAAAAAGCGGCGCCGGAGATCACGGAGGGAGAGCTCAGGTTCTTCGAAACCGCCTACGACGAGCTCGCCGCGGCGATGCTCGACCGCCCCGTGACGGCCTAGTTTGGCGCGGGCGCCTCGCATACCTTTGTATGAATTCATGCCCCATGCTAGCATCACGCCTCATTCGGCAGGGAAATCGGCATGACGGATAAGCGGGACGCGCACGGCGATATCCGCGCCCGAACGCACAAAGCGGTCGGGGAGGATTTCGCCGATTTCGATTTCGAACGTGCCTGCGACGTCTTCTATGACCAACTGTTCACCGGCATTCCCGGCGCCGCCCGGTTGTTCCATGACGTCGAACGCCAAAAGCACATGTTTTCGCTGGCATTGGAAATGATCCTGCGCGCCAAGCATGACGATCCGGAACTGGCGGCCTACCTGAAGAAACTGGGCTCCATTCATCGCCATGCCGGAATCCACGATTTCCATCTCGATATCGGGTTCCGCGCGTTCCTGATGGCGCTCGATGCGGCGAAGCAGGACCTCGACGCCGCCAGGCGCAAGCAGTGCGTCGCCGCCTACCAGAGCCTGGCGCGGCACATGGGATACAAGGGCAAGCGATACGCCATGACCGGCGACGATCCTTAATCCGGCCCGTGCCCTGCCGGCTGGGTTGGAAAGGCCTTGACTTTTTACCAAAATATAGGTAAAAATCCCTTTTTCCGTAAAGGTGCCCATGGCCACGCCCGCGCAAGTTTCCGCCAACCGCGCCAACGCGCGCCGTTCCACCGGCCCACGCACGCCGGCGGGGAAGGCGCGCGCGGCGATGAACGCCGTCACCCATGGCGCCTATGCCCGCGTC
>Ga0209273_10000587_pt1 | contig 43792 bp, 29 predicted proteins | sample tdAd471_FD_187126 | JGI IMG/M metagenome (GOLD analysis project Ga0209273, IMG submission 187126) | Marine sediment microbial communities from the Atlantic coast under amendment with organic carbon and nitrate - tdAd47.1 (SPAdes)... | ecosystem: Environmental > Aquatic > Marine > Coastal >...
GGGAGCGGGGCTCCAGAAAGGCGACCGGTTTGGCCTCGTCGCCAAGAACTCGATTGAGTACGCGCTGATCTACTTCGCGGCCTCTAAGGCTGGTGTCGTGCCCGTGCCGCTGAACTACCGCCTGGCGGCTCCGGAGTGGCAGTTCATCTTGGACGACGCGGATGCGCAACTCGTCTTTGCGGACGGAGAATTTTGCGACGCGCTGATGCCGGTGGTTGAGAACCTTGCGGACGTTCAAGCGCTTGTTGCGCTGGGAGCGGACGCGCCGTCGGGGACGCCCAAGCTCTCGGATTGGGCCGGGAAGGCGTCGGAGGAGCATCCGAAGAGCAGCGTCAAGTCAACGGACGACGTGATCCAGATGTACACGAGCGGCACGACCGGAAGACCGAAAGGCGCGGTGCTCACGCATCATTCGGCGTGTTCGAACGTGGCGCAGTTCGCACCCTCGACGAGGGACGGCTTACGCGGACGCATTCTGTTGGCTCCGCCTCTCTATCACATTGCTGCAGCGTGCATCCTCTTCAACGGCGTCGCCTACGGCGAGTCGTTCTTGCTGCATCGCGACTTCGATCCTCAAGCAACGGTCCAGTCGCTGCAAAACGACGGCGTGGGAATGCTGATGGCGGTCCCGGCCATCATCCAAGCGTGCGTGGCGGTTCCAGGCGTGGATCAGGCGAGCTATCCGAGGTTGCGCTGCATTGGCTACGGCGGTTCGGTGATCGCGGAGGAAGTGCTGAGGCGTGCTCTGGAGGTGTTTGACTGCGACTTCTTCCAGGGGTACGGCATGACGGAGTCGTCCCCGATCCTGACGCTGCTGACGCCCGAGGATCATCGACGGGGACTCGCCGGAGAGGGCGGGCTCTTGCTTTCGGCCGGACGTGCGGTCGCGGCCACGGACCTCTATATCGCGGACGCGAGTGATGAAGAGGTTCCACTCGGCACGATGGGCGAGATCGTCGCACGCGGGCCGCAACTGATGCGCTGCTACTGGAAACGAGAACGCGCAACCAAGGAGACGCTGCGGGGCGGTTGGCTGCACACGGGCGACGCCGCGACGATGGACGAGGAAGGGTACGTGTTCATCCAAGACCGGATGAAGGACATGATCGTCTCCGGGGGCGAGAACGTCTATCCACGCGAGGTGGAAGAGGTGCTGTTCAAACACCCTGCGATCGCTGATGCGGCCGTGATCGGCGTCCCCAGCGAGAGGTGGGGAGAGACGATCCACGCCGTGATCGTGGGTAAAGGAGAGGATCGTCCTGATGCCGAGGCGCTCGGCGAGTTTTGCCGTGAACACTTGGGAGGGTACAAGATCCCTCGGTCCGTGGAATGGCTCGACGCTTTGCCGCGGAACCCAAGCGGAAAGGTGCTGAAGCGAGTGTTGCGAGAGCCGCACTGGGAAGGTCGCGAGCGCAAGGTCTAGAAGAGATCGAGGCGGGAGGAGCATGCTGGGCCGCCTCGCTCTCGGCCTCCAACATTGGCGGGAGCCGCCAAGGTACAATGGTCGAGAGTCGGGCTGTGGCGCAGCCTGGTAGCGCGCTTCCTTGGGGTGGAAGAGGTCCCGAGTTCAAATCTCGGCAGCCCGACCAACTCTTCCAACAACTTAGCTTCAACGGCTTTCAGCTGGGGTTCCATTAAGGGTTCCGTTTGCGCAGTATGTGCGGTCTCTTCAGGCCAAACATACGCCCCAATTTGAGCCGCTGCACTCCCGTCGTCCTCCAAGTGGCTGTACACGTCTTGGGTCATTAGGACCGACGTGTGGCGACCGTTGAGAGGTGTCTTCGCAGGCGACCGGGTCAATCGGCGAGGGCGAGTACTGAGTTGTCGGGATGTTCGCGTGCTAGGATTGCGACCCATGCGACATCGCGTTCTCGCTGTATTGGTGTTCGCTAGCGTCGCTATCGTCGGCAGTCCGCAGGAATCCGTCACCAAAGAAACGGTCGATGGTTGGATGGCCGAACTCTCCAACTGGGGACGCTGGGGCGACGAAGATCAGCGCGGCTCTGTCAATCTAATTACGCCCGCCAAGCGGATAGCAGCTGCGGCCCTGGTGACCGAGGGTTTCTCCGTCTCACTCGCGCGCGTGGTAGAGAAAGAACCCGCGCCGGACAACCCCCGTCCGTTCGGCCACAAGATGCTGAAGACCGGTGAAAGCGGGGGCCAGTTCGTCGCCGACGAGTATTCGGTGGAATATCACGGTTTGGCCCATACCCACTTCGACACGCTCGCCCACATGTCCTTCGCGGGCAAGAGCTACAACGGCTTTGAAATGGCCGAGGTCAACGAGCAGGGCGCGCCGCACTTGGCGGTGACGAACTACAAGGACGGCATCTTCACGAAGGGCGTGCTCATCGACATCCCGTACCTCAAAGGAGTGGATTGGCTGGAGCCCCGGACGCCGATCTATCCCGCTGACCTCGATGCATGGGAGAAGATGTCTGGCGTCAAAGTCGAAGCAGGAGACGTCGTTTTCATCTATACCGGACGCTGGAAGCGCCGCGACGCGCAAGGAGCCGGGAGACGCGGCGAGGGTTGGGCGGGGCTCCATGCCTCGACCGCGAAATGGTTTCATGATCGCGACATCGCCATGATTGGCTCCGACGTCATCAGCGACGTGATGCCGTCCGGCGTGGAGGGCGTTGGCCAACCGATTCACCAAATGATGCTGGTCGCGATGGGCACGCCCATCCTCGACGGCTGCGACCTCGAAGCCCTTGCCGAGGCGGCGCGCGCACGGAAACGTTGGGAGTTCTTGATCACCGCGGCGCCGATTCCGGTCGGTCAAGGGACCGGTTCGCCGCTCAACCCGATCGCCGTGTTTTGAGAGTAGGACTAGGTCGAGAGCAGACCCGCGGGCTCCTCGAGACTCTTTGCTTGCGCTCGAAAGCTCTTCTCTCCCCACGCATTCGCGACACGGACATCGAGAGTACAGGCTCTAGTCGGTCTCCTTCGTGAAGCGAGTCGTGGCGGCGCGGTTGGCGCGGGTCGTTTCGGGCACGTGGCTCTCGAGCTGATTGCGCGCGTTCCGAAAACCGTAGCGCCGTGCGTTGTTCTTCAGGTACGCGCCGCAAAGGTGATAGCCGACGCAAGACGGGATATCCAGCAAGCGGTTTAGCGTTTCCGTGTAGGCGGCGGTGTCGTGAGCGCGGTCCTCGGGAGGAGGCCAAACGGGAGTGAAAGGTTTTGCCCAATGGACCGCGTCGGCCAACAACACCGGTTTGCCCGAGAAATCGGCCCACCGGGTGAGTGTGGATTCAATCTCCGCCGGCGGAGCGAAGCACTGAAAGCTCAGGACGTCGACGAAGGGCAGCGCGGCCTTAACAACCTCTTCCGGCAACGGCGCGCGGGCCTCGTACCGGTCCCCAAAAATGAGATGGTTCGGGTCGTAGCGCCGGATGGCGTCATGGAGAGTCCGATAGTAGTGGGTCGCGAGACGTGACAACTCACGGCGGCCGGACTCGGTCTTGAGTTCATTGGCGTCAAAAATGGCTCCCCGCCATTCATTGACCTTGCGGGTGTGGACCCAAACAGGACAATCGGTGTAGAAGTAGCCGATCAGGTTCTTGTCCTCGCGCAAGCGAGAGCACTGATCGCGGGCCACATAGTCACACCATTCCGCGAATTCCTTCGAGTCTATCTTCGGAAGCCGGGTTTCGATTTCCCACTGGTGGGACTCGATGAAAGGGAGCAGGTGGCCGTAGGGAAGATCGAGCTGGCGGTATTCCTCCGGCGTGAAACTGCGGGAATGACGCTGATGTTGGCTATTGATGACCACGTACTCCTGTGTCCAGCCGACGCTGTTGAAGCCCCAGCTAACGAGATCTTCATGGACGAAACGCAGCCAGCGCTCGGTGTCGTTGCCGAACTCACGCTCCCAGGTCTCGTCAGAGCGCAACGCGGCTGAGTCGATATGGTTCATGCCGATGGAGAAGAACGGTCCACCGTCCGGGTCGAACAGGCAGAGTCGGTCTTTGCGTTTGCCTGTACGGAAGAAGCCGGTCGCCGCTGAGGCCGAAGCGGGGAGCAGCCCGGAACCGGCAAGCATACAAAGTAGGTCGCGCCTGGATGGCGTTGTCATACCTGAACCTCGATCCATGTTCTTCGATTTGTCATGGCGGTACCCATCTTCAATTGCGCAGATATTGGGTTATTGCTGGTACTTGTCCCAAGAGGTCAAAAAGGGTTCGCTCTAACTCGCCGATCTCCTCACGCGTCCCCGGGTGCGGGGTGTGAGTGCAGACCTCGCGGTTGATCTCGGTCACCATCTTGATTAGCTTCTCGCGGGGATTGCCCTCGATGTCGTAGTACCCGGCTTCCTGATTCTTCTTCAAGCTTTCGCCGTCCTGATCGTACAAGTTGACGCAGTAGGTGACTCCCAAAATCTGAGGGTCCTTATGGTGCCGCATCAGGTTCGCCTGGTAGATCTCGCCGCGTGCGTCGTGTGACTCGACGCCTCGGTATACTCTGCCCTTGTTGTTGGGGTAGTAGAACCCAGGCTCTTCGTCCGACACAATCAGCGGGAGCCCCGCAGCGTCCGCCAATGCATTGATGGATATGTTCTCGTTGACGTGCGGTGGCGCGATCATGTCGACATAAGGGGCGGCGGCTTTCCACGATTTGCCGCTTAGGGCCCACTCCTTGATGAACGATCCGAAGATGAGGTGATTGGTATCCCAGCGGCGGATGGCCATATGGGCGATCTCATAGAGCGTCACCGCCATGGCGCTCGGCGAGCAGGTCGACCAATGCGTCGCGGCCGGCACTGCCCGGTGGTAGAGACAGATGGTTATTCACACATTGAGGGGAGCGGTTGAACGCGCCGAAGCCGTAGTAGTAGCCCATCATCAACGGGTCATCCTTGACCTTGGGGCAGACGGCCTCGGCTCGGGATTCGATGAGCTGCTTGTAGGCCGGTTCGAAAATGTCCGGCAATGTCTCGCCCTCGACGAACTCCCAGGGGTGCTTCATCAGAATCACGCCGGCGGCATTGGGGGAACTTCTCCTCTCGAAAGATTTGCTCCGATAACTCAAGGTCGACAAACCCGTTGAGGTTACGTTCTGGGCTAGTGGCGCCGCCGAGAGACGAGTTGTAGCCCATGGCCTTTGCTTTGGAGAGCGAATCGCGAGTCCAAGCTTCATCGTCGTCTCCGAACAAGCTCGTGGCCGCGGTATAGCTTTCTCCCGACAGCAGATGACTCATCGACACAGGGAAGAATACGTTGCCGTCTGGCGTAATGAACCAGTTGCGGCCGTTGATCTCCTCCAGATGAAAGAAGCCGGTCTTTTCTCCTTGCAGGCCAGTCCAGCCGCCGTATTGGTCGAGCTCGGGTTCGCCGCTCGAGCAGGCGGAGGTGAGGAGCAGTTCGGCCCCAAGCACTGGGCCGGCGGCCAGCAGGCTCTTCTTCAAGAATCTACGTCGGTCCATATTTCCGTTCTCCCATCTCGTCGCGCCAACTACTTAGCCTGGCGGTGCCACGCTTCGACCATGGAGTTCGATTCCCGAATCACGTCCGTCCAAACCGTGTGATAGCGCTCGAAGGGATCCATGAAGCCGTTCTCGTTGCGGGGCGAGTCGCCTCGCTCAGCCTCGTCCCACTGCTCTAAGTACCCGCAGTGGTGCCAGCCGACCATATACGGCGCGGACATCATGCCTTCGAGCGTCTCGCGATAGAAAGCCGCGACCTCCTCGAGGCTCTTTGCCTCGGTTCGGAAGCCCTTTGCTCCCCACTTCTGTTGATGGGAATTCACAAAACTATGAGAACCATCGCCATTGAAGATTGGTTTTCCGATCTGTTCGTAGATCGACTGTGTCAGCGGTCCGTCGTGCGACCAGCGGCCATACGCTTGAATAGCGACGACATCCACATATTTCTTGAGTGCGGGAATCAAGAAGGGATAGTAGTTCTGGATGAGGTTCTTGTCGCCGAGAATCAGGTGATTCGGGTCGTGCTTGAGAACGAGTTCGCGATGAAGGCCGTACCAGCGATCAGCGAGCACGGGCAGGAACGCGAACATGTCTTGGCGGGCTTTGACGGCGTCGACCGGATCGGACCACCGGGTGAGGCGACCCATCTGCTCCCACTGGAGGCCGTAGGTCGGACTGATCGGCAACCCCCAGACTTTGGCGCAGGCCTCGGCGCTGTCATAGCGTCCGCGCAAGTGCTCGATCCACTTCAGCTTTCCCGCCGAATGCTCTCCGAGTCCGACGATGGCGTTGACCCAGGGATAGGTCTGCTTTTCCCCTCGTCCTAGCAGCCAACTCGGGATGTCGGTATACAGGTAGCCCAGTAGGTTGCGGCTGTCTTTGTGTTGACCGCAGACCTCGCGCACTCGGCCTTCAACGAAGTGTTCGAATTCGGGCGAGAAAATGTCTGGTCGCGGACCTTCACCATTGCGTTCTCTCCATCCGCCGAGCGGCGCCGTCTCGAGCGAGGCGATGTAGTAGATGCTGTCTTGGTAAAGCTTGGGGTCAATGGTTGGATGCGTGTGTTTGGCGAAGGTGTTGAAGTGCAGGTCTTCGCAGATCTCCACTTGCCGGTCGATCCACTTCCGAGCGGCTGTGCCGTTGGTATTGAAGTGACCGTCGGAGCCGACCATGTCCGCGCCGTATCGCTTCAAGGTGGCCGCCTTGTTGTAGGGCGCCAGCCAAAGGTGCGGCTCGATATGATTCACGCCCATACTGATGAATTTTTTGCCGTCAGGGCCGATGAACCACCAGATACCGTCTATCTGTTCGACCCGAACGTAGCCGGTCGCTGCCGCCGTGGCGCGCGAGGTCGCTGCCGTGGTCAGTACGGCTGCCGCCGCGGTGCGAAGAAACGCTCGTCGATCCGTCATATGCGTACCTGCTCCCTCATTCCTGGCCGCCGCCCGGCTAGTTGCGCGTCTGCTTGTATTTGTCCCAAGTCTCAAAGAGGGCCTTTTCCAATGAGCGGATCTCTTCACGCGTACCCGGGTGAGGCGTGTGCGTGTAGACCTCGCGGTTGATCTGGGTCACCATGGCGATCAGGCCTTCGCGGGGATTGCCCTGCATGTCGATGTAGCCGTTCTGATTATTCTTTTTCAAAGTCGCCCCGTCCTGGTCGTACATACACGCACAGTAGGTGACGCCTGTGACCTGAGGGTCCTTGTAGTGGCGCATCAGGTTCGCCTTGTAGATTTCGCCGCGAGCGTCGTGGGACTCGACGCCGTTGTACAGCGTTCCCGTGTTGCCCGGGTAGTGGAATCCCGCATCCTCATCCGAGACGATCATCGGTAGCCCAGCAGCGTCGGACAAAGCATTGAGCGAAATGTCCCGATTGACGTGCTGGGGCGAGATGAGATCGACGTAGGGGGCCACAGCCTTCCAGGACTCGCCGTTCAACGCCCACTCCTTGATGAACGATCCCAGGATGAGATGGTTGCTGTCCCAACGGCGCACGGCCTCATTGGCCATTGCGTAGAGCGTGATGGCCATGTGCGAGAGGATGGCCTCGTAATCCGCCATTTGGGTCGGATCGAGATCTTTGCCCACTTCGGGATAGTTCGCTCTTTCAAAGGCTTTGGGGTAGGCGAGCACATCCTTCTCTTTGAAGTCCTCGATCGCCTTCACGGAGGAGCCGTAGATCTCGTTGAAGCGTTCGGCGTCACCCTCGTAGCGCTGGGAAAGTAGGTCGACCAAGGCGTTGCGGCCGGCGCTGCCGGGTGGAAGAGAAAGGTGGTGGTTGATCCATTCGTCGGAATGGTTGAACGCGCCGAAGCCGTAGTAGTAACCGATCATCAGCGGATCGTCTTTGACCTTCGGGCAGACAGCTTCAGCTCGGGACTCGATGAGCTCCTTGTAGCTGGGCTCGAAGATATCGGGCAGTGTTTCGCCTTCGACGAATTCCCACGGGTGCTTGAGCAAGATCACTCCGGCGGCGTAGGGAAACCCTTCCTCCCGGAAAATACTCTCGGCCAACTCAATGTCGACAAACCCGTTGAGATTGCGTTCCGGACTGGAAGCGCCGCCGAGGGCGCAGTTGAAACCCATCGCCCGGGCCTTGTCGAGCGAATCGCGAATCCAAGCTTCCTTGTCGTCGCCAAACAGTGCGGTGGCGGCGGTGTAGCTCTCTCCAGTCAGAAGATGACTCAGCGCGACGGGAAAGAAGACGTTGCCGTCCGGCGTGATGAACCAGTTGCGGCCGTCGATTTCCTCCAGGTGGAAGAATCCGGTCTTCTCGCCTTGGATGCCGGTCCAGCCACCGTATTGGTCGAGTTCGGTCTTGGTGCTTGAACAACCGGAGGTGAGGAGCGACTCAGACCCCAGCAGTGGGGCGGCGATCAGTGCGCCGCTCTTCAAGAATCTACGTCGGTCCATTTTCCACCCCTCCCTTCAGTCAAACCTGAGGACGCCGCGCGTTAGACATGGCCGCGCCTCTCGCCCGGGTCGATTTGGCTACAGTTTTGTATACAAAATTGTAGCCAAATCGCGATATCACCCGGATCTATTCCGAGAGGTCGCTGGAGCGCGATCGTCCCCCAAGGCGATGACGATGCTCGCTCATCTAGGGAACCTGTGTCAACAGATCTGTGGTTTCATTCTTCATGGCGGAGAGCGCATGGCGTTGGAACGAGACCTTCTGGGTCCCAGGTCACTCCTTTGCCGCGCCAATTGACACAGATCATTCCTGTATGCAAACCTTTCCTTGCCCGCGATATCGATACGCGCGCTTCGGGTAGGTCGGCGGATGAGAGTTGCAGTTGTTATTACGGCGGCGTTGTTCGCTCAGCAAGCGGCTCTTTCTCAACAGGATTGGGAGCGTACTTTCACCGTCGAGGTCCGCCCATTGCTGGCCGAGAAGTGCTTTGCCTGCCACGGCGGCGGCGACCTCAGCCTGGGCGGTCTCGATCTAACGTCTCGTGAAGCGATGCTCGCGGGAGGAACTTCCAAAGCGGCGGTCTTGAAGCCAGGCCAGGCGCAGGGCAGCCTGCTCTACAAAGCGCTGACTTGGGACGACGTCCGCCTTCGAATGCCCCCGAAGGAGAATGACCGGCTCTCCCGAGAGCAGGTCTGGAAGATTCGCGACTGGATCAACGCAGGCGCACCATGGCCAGACGAGGAGACTCAGGAAGCGATCCGAGTGGCCGAGCGCGAGCGAGAGGTGACCGACCAAGGGGTTCTGGTGAAGTTATCCGGCGCCCTCTCGGATGATTGGTTGTCCCGCCGCTACAAGCCGCGGAATCTCTGGGCCTACCTGCCGATCGAACCGACGCCCGCGCCGGTCGCGGGACATCCGGTGGACGCGCTTGTCGACGAGGGGCTACGGCAACGGGAGATCACGGCGGCCCCCGAGGCTGATCCCAGAACTCTGATACGACGCATCACGTTCGATCTGACCGGACTACCTCCTACGGCAGAAGAGATCCGGCATTTTCTTCAAGCTTGGGAGCGGAGCCCAAGCGATGCTTACGCCCAACTGGTGGACCGCCTGCTCGCTAGCCCGCACTATGGAGAACGTCAGGCTCAGTATTGGCTGGACGTCACTCGATATGCCGATACCAGTGGCGGTTCCAATGATTTCGAGCGCTCGGGAGTGTGGCGCTACCGCGACTACGTTGTCCGGAGTTTCAACGCGGACAAGCCCTACGATCAATTTGTCCTCGAGCAAATTGCCGGTGATGAACTCGCGCCCGGCGACAGCGAGGCGGCGATCGCGGTTGGGTTCTTGCGGATGGGACCGTGGGAGGCCACCAACATGAATCCGCCGGCCGTGGTCCGACTGCAGTTTCTCGACGACGTCGTCAACCATGTGGGGGAAGTCTTTCTCGGGCAGCCTTTGCGGTGTGCGAAGTGCCACGACCACAAGTTCGATCCGATCCCGACGCGCGACTACTACTCGATCATGGCGGCGTTCGGGGAGACCAACCAAGCGGAGATCGAGGCGCCGTTCCTTCCCGACGAGGTGGCTCCCGATGGGACCACGGAGCGTGAGCGTGTCGACAGGGAGGTCAAGCTCCTCAACACTGAGATCGACCGCATCGCACGCAAGCGGTTTGACGCAGGCATTGATTGGCTTCGAGAGCAGGGCGTCGATGCGTCAGGCTTCGAGTTCAAGGAAGGCGGCGGTCACGGACCGTACGAATCTCTATTTAGAAGCTTGCCGGAAGAGCAGCGCCCACCGAAGAACATCGGCCTCACTGCCCAAGAGATCACGATTTTGGCGGTGCTTCCCGTTCGGAGAAAGCACTTCCAGAGATTTTTGCAGCGCTTTGAACCGGTCGCCTACACCGTCTACACCGGCCCCCCGAATGATTACTTTTCCAAGAACGACCGGAATGCGATCCCTGAAAGCGAGACGGAGCTCAAGAACGACCCAGTTCACATCCTGACGGGCGGGTCGCTGGAGTCTCCCGGCGAAAGAGTTTCGGCGGGGGCTCTATCGTGCGTCGAATCGCTTGCGCGCCATCCGTTCGCACCGGGGCAGGGCGAGGGTGAGTCGGAGCGTCTCCATCTGGCGCGCTGGATTGCGGACGCAAACAACCCCCTGACCGCCCGCGTGATCGCCAATCGAATCTGGCAACAGCATTTTTCGGGAAAGGGGATCGTAGCAACGCCAAGCAACTTCGGAAGTACCGGCGCAAAGCCGTCGAATCCGAAGCTGTTGGACTTTCTGGCCGGTTGGCTTGTTGACAATGACTGGTCGATCAAGAAGCTTCACCGTCTGATCGTCACCAGCGAGACCTATCGCCGTTCGGCCCGTCATTCCAGACCAGAGATGCTGTCTGAACGGGATCCGGACGGAGCATCGCTGGCCGCGTATCCGCCCCGTCGCTTGCACGCGGAAAAAATTCGCGACGCCATGCTGTCAGCAACCGGCGAGCTGAATTTGGCGGTGGGGGGCACTCCAGTTTTTCCTGAAATCAATCTGGAGGCAGCGATGCAGCCCCGCTACCTGCAGACGAGCGTCGGGCCGGCCTATCAGCCCTCCCCGTTTCCGCAGGACAGACACAGGAGAACTCTCTATGCTTTCCGCATGCGCGGGTTGTCGAACCCATTTCTAGAAGTGTTCAACAAGCCCAGCGCAGACCTGAGTTGCGAATGGCGTGATTCCACCACAGTCACCCCGCAAGTCTTCTCACTACTGAACGGCCAGCAGCCGCATGATCGCGCTTTGGCGCTGGCGCGCCGGCTGGAAGGCTACTCGACTGTTGAGAGCGATCGGATCCACTATGCCTATGAGCTGGTCTACGGTCGGCCGGCGCTCAATGTACCCTTGGGAACTGGGCAAGTCGATCCGGCGCTGATCGACATGGTGAGTGCGGAGGCGCCGAGCGGCGCGCCAATCTCACTGCATATGGAGCACGTCGATCATCGCGATCGCAGCAAGCAGCGTGAGTGCGTGGAGGCGATTGCCCGTGATCGCCGGACGCTTCGAGATCTGGTGGGCGTCTGATCGCTTTCGGCGACTGGGAGGTTCTTTGTGAGAGTAATCTGTCTGATTCTTACCGCTTGTGCGGTTGTATCCGCGCAGTCGGTAACCGGCGAACTCAAGCAGTGGCATGACGTGACGCTGACGTTCGACGGCCCGTCCACCAGCGAGTCCGCCGAACCGAACCCCTTCTTCGACTACCGCCTGAACGTCACCTTCACCAAGGGCTCGGCCAAGTACGTGATCCCCGGCTACTTCGCCGCCGACGGCGATGCTGCCGAGACCAGCGCCAAGAGCGGCAACAAATGGCGGGTTCACTTTGTCCCCGACGAAACCGGCGCTTGGGATTACTCGGTTTCATTCCGCACCGGCCGCGAGATAGCCGCTAGCTTGGACCCGAACGAGGGGCGTCCCATCGCGCCCGACGGAACTACGGGAACGTTGACCATCGCCGCCTCCGACAAGACCGGCCGGGATCATCGTGCGCAGGGCATGCTGGCCTACGCCGACGAGCACTATGCGCGCTATCGAGGATCGGGGAAGTATTTTATCCAGGCCGGCGCGCAGAGCCCCGAGAATTTCCTGGCTTACGCGGGCTTCGATGATACGGTCGACCACGGCGGCGCGGGGAATCGACTCCGCGACGGGCTCCATCGCTATGAGCCGCACATCAGAGATTGGAAGCCCGGTGATCCTGTTTGGAAAGGCGATCAGGGTAAGGGCATCATCGGAGCTTTGAACTATCTCGCCGCCAAAGGAATGAACACGTTCTACACGGTGACCATGAACGTCGGCGGCGACGGGCGCGAGATTTACCCTTGGACGAGCTACGAAGAGCGAGCCCGGTACGACGTATCGAAGCTCGCCCAGTGGGAGATCGTCCTCTCGCACATGGATACGCTCGGGCTCCAATTGATGCTTATTACGCAGGAGGAAGAGAACGAGCAGATCCTGGGTAAGATGACCCCGCTGCGCAAGGTCTATTACCGCGAATTGATTGCGCGTTTTGCTCACCATCACGCCCTGCTGTGGGACCTCTCTGAGGAAATGGACCGCTGGCGCTATTACACGGCTCAGGATATTCAGGACATTTGTGAATACATCAAAGCCTTAGATCCTTGGAAGCATCCCATCCAGTACGTGCAATGGAAGGGCGAGTTACTTCCAGACGATAAGACGTACGGCCGTCTCGCCGGCTTTCCGCTCTTTGACGGTACGGCGATGCAGCACGACCCGGAGAACACGCACGAGCAGACCCAAAAATGGGTGGACGTCTCCGCCGAAGCGGGACACAAGTGGCTGGTGGGCGTGATCGAGATCAATCCCACCAGCTCCGGAGTGTTGCCCGACGCCGACGACTACTGGCACGACATCATTCGTAAGAAATCGATCTGGGGCAACCTCATGGCGGGTGGATCGGGCAGTGTATTCTTTTTCGGATACAAATACCCAAATAGCGACTTGGACATGGAAGACTGGCGCAGCCGAGACCATTTCTGGGATCTGCAGCGCTATGCCCATGAGTTCTTCACAAACTATCTGCCGTTTCATCAAATGCGCCACGCCGATGAGTTCACACCGGATTCCGGCGACTGGGTGTTTGCCAAACCCGGCGAGGTCTACGCCGTCTATCTGCCCGAAGGCGGCACGGCGGAACTGGATCTGACTGCGGCATCTGGTGCGTTTGAGGTCAAGTGGTTCGACCCCCGTCATGGGGGATCGCTGCAGGACGGCACGGTCCGGTCAGTGGCGTCCGGCGGCAAGAGGGTGCTGGGAGAGGCGCCCAACCAGCAGGATCAAGATTGGGCCGTACTGGTCCGGCGGTCGACCCGAGCCCAAACCTACCTGTCGAAGCTGAGCACGCCGGTCAACTCACGATCCAGCAAGGTTGGCGATCCTATTCGTGCTGCAATGATCTCTCCGGAGACGCTGCTCAATGGGTATCTCGAAGGCGAAATCGAAAAGGTTTCATCGACGCCGGGAGGCTCCTTGGTGTTACGGTTCGACAGGCTCGTCTACAAAGGAGAAACGACGCCCCTGCAAACGGAAGTCGTGAGTTGGGTGAACTCAAAGGGCCACAAGTCGGTGGACGACGGAGAACGGCCTATGACGCTCGAAAACGGCGAACTGCGAACCACGGGCTCCGAACTGCGGCTTGATGAAGGCGCGGAAATACGGGTGCGTCTTCAATAGGAGCCCTGACCGCCCGACGTACTTCCAGTCAGAGGCAGCTACGACCGCCTCGCACATCAGAGCTCAAGTCTGGATCATATGGCCGCAGCCAGAAGGTTTTCTAAATGAACAACGAGACGACGTCCCTAGGGATCGGCATGGTCGGCGCGCGTTGGGGCGCGCGCATGCACTATGCGAACTATCAGAACCTGCCTCCAGGCCGGGTCGAGATCAGGGGCGTATGTGCGCGCACACTAGAGAGCGCCGAATCCTTTGCACGAGATACAGGCGTGGGTTTCGCGACAGATGATCTCGACGCACTTCTCGCGAGGAAGGATATCGATGCGATCGACGTCTGCACTCCGCCGGCGTTGCATCATGAGATCGCGATCCGGGCGGCCGAAGCAGGCAAGCACATCATCATGGAGAAGCCGCTCACCGGCTACTTCGGGGAGCCCGGTGATCGTGAGCCCGTCGGCCTCCATGTGCCTCGCTCCCGCATGCGCGACGGTGCGCGCGCGAATGCAGAAGCGGTCCGCGAGGCGGTACGTCGTAAAGGGGTGCGGTTCTGCTACGCCGAGAACTGGGTCTATTCGCCGCCGATCGTCAAGATGCGGAAACTCATGGCCGCGTCCAAGGGATCGATTTTGGAACTCCGTGCGGAGGAGAATCACTCGGGATCCAACTCGATGTTTTCCCGCGAATGGAAGTCGACCGGAGGCGGCGCTCTCTTGAGGATGGGCGCGCATTCCGTCGGCGCCTGCCTGCACCTCAAACAGTGGGAGGGGGAGCAGCGCCTGGGACGAGGAATTCGCCCCGTGTCGGTGATGGCCGACACCGCCGACCTGATTCACACGGAAGCCTCCGATCGCGCCCGAGCGGCCGGCGCTCATCAATGGATCAGTTCGGATCCGGTCGACGTGGAGAACTGGGCCAATGTGACGATCCGCTTTGAAGACGGTTCGCGCGCTGTTGTGCTTGTGAGCGATGCGGGCCTCGGCGGTCTGAACACGCGCGTGACGGCCATGATGACTGACGGCGTCATCAAAGCCAACATGACCTCCAACGATGCCGTCGAGACATACGCCGCGGACCCGACGACATTCGGCGACGAGTACTTCACGGAGAAACTCGAGACCAAGGCCGGCTGGAATCGTCCGAGTTGCGATGAAGATTGGTTCCGCGGATTTGCACAGGAGATCGAGGATTTCGTGGGCGCCATCCGGGACGACCGCGAACCTCGCGCGAGCATCGATCTCGCGGTGGATTGCGTCAACGTGATCTATTCGGCGTATCTCTCGGCTGAGCAAGGCCGGAGCGTAGACTTGGACTAGCTCCCCCGGGCGCGCCTCGGCCAGGACCTAGCCGTCGTTTCCAATCTCGACGACGAAGTAGGTTGCCGTGGAATCGCCCGCATTCGTCCAGCCGTGCATCTTGTTTGAGGCCACATAGGCTGCGCCGCCGGCGGTTACTTCTTTCGTTTCCTCGCCTTCTATCTCCACCTTCAACTTGCCTTCCTTTACGATCAACATTTCCTCACGAAGGTGACGGTGGGGCGCGTGAGGGGCCTTGCCGGCGGTGAGAATCGTTTCGTGCAGCTCGACTCGGATATTCTCGTGCGTCATGCCTTCGAAGAACAGACGCCCTGTGGTGACGCCGCCCTTCTGCCGGAGTGTTGCGTCATTGACGTTGACTATCGCGGACGGCAGAGGCTCCGCCGCGTCTGCCGCGACCGCACCGGCCAACAGCGCGGGCAATGAGGCCGCCATCGATCTACGTGAAATCTTGCTCATTCGTCGTCTCCAAGATGCCTGTCGTGCTCTTACTTCTTCGTGAGAAGGGCCACCCAGTCCTTACCGTCGGCTTCCGGCGGCATTCCTAACGAGTACTCGCCCTTCGATCGGGCCCTAATGCTCTCGACTGCTCCATTCTGCATATCGCCGCCCTTTCGCGGGTTATACCATTGCAGATCGTAGGAGCCCTTCTCGAGCTTGAGTGAAATTTCATCGCCGTCCTTGATGAAGACAATGTAGGCCTGGCCAGGTTCGGCAAGGCAGTAATCGCCCTCTCCAGATTCGCGTGTGGGAGGGTTGTCCACGATGAGCTCATCGTGGCTGGTCATCCTCTCGTATGCCAGCTTGTTCGAGTTAAAGAAATCCAGTGCGAATCTGCATTGGTTCCAGAAGTTGTCCCGAGAGCGCCAGTCCTGGCATGTCAGGTCGGACTCTGGATTCTTATAGCCGAAGTACCATTCCAATCCCCACGCCCCTGCCGTCAGACCACCCCAAAGGGCGTTCTTGCGCGCATTGTCGTGATCGAAGTTCAGGTTGTCGGGAAGGAGCGAGTACGAAGCGTCGCCTGGCTCGTCGACGGCGACCGGCCAAATCTTGCCCGCGGCTGCCGATTCTTCGAGAACCCTTAGTGTTTGCCCATGCACCCGGCTGAAGTCGCGCTTGTTCGTTTGCAGCGAGATGCCCGTAAATTTGCTGACGCCGTAAATGTCATCGAACCAATTGCCGTTGTGGATGACCACGTGATGGCGATAGGGATCGTGATTGTAGAAGTACTCCGCGATCGCGATCTTTTGCTGGGTGTAGAGCGGGGGCGACTTAGGGCTTCCCTGCCACTCACCGATCTCTTCACCCACATTCCAATTGAGAGCAAGGTGGTGTCCGAATCGGGCGATCAACTCGCGATAGTACAGGCGTCTGTGCGCCCCGAGGCCGCCGCCGTCGAGCAATCCTTGATTCTCAGCCTCCGACATTTTGAAATGGAGGAACATCCCTTTCTTCGTGGCGTGCTCGAAGACCACCTCCCATTGATCGAGTTTCGAGACGTCCATACGGTCCAGGGTGTCGTAGTCGATGTAAGGGAAGACGTTCCTGTCGTCGCCATTGATGTTGAGAGTGAGGAAAGAGAAGGCGTTGAGCCCTTTGGACGCGAGATAGTTGACGGCTCCGATCAGCGCCTTGCCTCTTCCTGCGCCCCAAGTCGGATCGCCTTGCTTCCAGTCCTTCAGGTGGGGCTCCCAAGTTTTCACGCCTTCGTTCTCAACGATCGTGTCGTCTTGGGTGATTCCGTGACCGTCGTTGTGAAACGTGCCGTCAAAGTCCGCGTAGGCCAACAGGTTCTCCGGCGCATCGGGTCCGAGCTTGAAGAAGATTTCGCCGGTTTCAGCAAGGCGAAGGTAGCGATCGTCGCCGACATCGAGGCGCCCTTTGCCTCGTAGATCTCGCCCGGTCTTGTCGCTCTCCACAACGGTGAAACTGCCCGTTGAACCGTGTGGGTCGACCGTCTTCGCCTTATCGGTGGGCGTCTTGCGCTCGCTTACCGAAACATAGAGGTAGTCATAGAAGCTGACGGAGTACGTCCATTCACCGACTGCGTCCGGCGCGAAGTGGACACGCCACTTGTCGCCGCCGGTGGCCGACGTGTTCCCGGCATCGCCGTCGGCCGCGAAGTAACCCGGCACAGTGTAGCTCTTGCCGGATTTCGAGTGGGTGAACTCGACATTCATTCGGTATTGGAAGAACGGGTTCGGGTCGGCGGTTTCCGCGGTCTCCGGCCCCACGAAGGTGAGGGTGACCTTGTGCCATTTCTTCAGCTCACCAGTGACCTCGGGATCATTGTGCGCCGCGAAGGCAGTTCCGCAGGCGCCGATGACGAGGGCTAAGAGAATAGGGACTAGAGTCCTGGTTCGGGATGGCTGGTGCATGGCTGTTCTCCTATCGACAGTGGGGTGATGCGGTTGTCGGCGAAGTCACTGACCTGGCTCCACGGTGACGATTACTCTTTGATAACGCGTTAGCGGCGGGCTACCTCGATCCGTGACCTTCAAGATGAAGTGCAAGGTCTCCGGCTTCGAGACTTCAGGCGCAACGCGCGAGACGAAGTAGACGTTCTCCGGGCGAATGCCAACGTCGACCTCCACCGGCGCGGAACCCGCTTCCGGATACTGCGTCCACAGATAGACGAGACTGTCGCCGTCGGGATCGGTTGTGCCTCCGGCGTCCAACCGGAATCGCTGACCTGACTTGACGGAGAATTCTGACGGATGACTGAGCGCTGGACGCGGAGGATGATTCGCTTCCGCGTACGACGCCACGCACCAATCCATACGCGCCGCAAAGTCGTTCTGGAAGTCGTCGCGCCAACGCCACAGGCTCACCTTGTTGTTCGAGAACTGTTGGTCGCCGGGACGGAGGGTTCGGCCATACTCTTGCGGGGCTTGTGGCGTATGGCTGTCGACCGCGTTCGTCCAGATTGGCCGGGTTTCCGCTTCGATCGGCACTCCGCCTTGAACGAGACCTCCGACCCCGATCTCCGAAGCCTTCGGCTGGTAGAGTTCGTATCGGCCGCCCCAGCCGCCCCAGTCCGGACGATCCGGGACCTGCAATCCAACCGGGATCAGCGCAAGGTACGCCGGCGTGTCGCCCTCCATGCCCCAGGCAACGTCCGGGTATGCCACGCCAAGCGGGCCATGCCCTTGTTGGATATTTCGGGCTAGCCAGTCGTTGCTGATCGTGGAGTTGTCTATCCCTTCGACGACGTTGTTGATCGCTTGCCAGGTCGCCCTCTCGTACCGTCCAGAGCTCACGATATAGAAAAGGTTTGGGAACTCGCGGCGGATCCAGATACCGCTGTCATCCTGGTCCGAAATCGTGTAGACACGCAGTTTCCGAATGAGCCGATCTGCTTCGCCCGCGCTCTTGGTCCTACGAATCTTGTAGAGAGCCTGGGCTAGGGTATTCGGACCGCCCCAGACCGAGATCCAAAGCGGCCGATCGTCCTCCGCCTCAAGCAACTCGATGATACGCTCCGAGCCGGGAGTATCTTTGCCTTCACCCACGCCGCTCATGCCGTACTCAGGTCGGCCTTGAGTCACGAGCCCAAGCAGGTGCTGAGTGTCCGGAAAGCCGGCCTCATGCAGACGGAGACTGGGTAGAACTTCGCCATAGGCCCGAATCACCTTACGAATAGACTCTGGGTTCACGCGCGTCTTCATGTGAACGGAAGTCGTCGCAACTAGCCCCTCGATGTCGATGACGTTCGAATACAACAGTAAGCGGACGAGCGACTGCGTGTCGTCAGGGTCCGCCTCGATGTCCGTCAGCACCAGCATCCGATGCCGCTGATGAGTTAGCTCTTCGACGCTCGCATCGGCCGGCTGCGCTCGCGTCGCCGGATTCAGGATCAAGCAAGTCGACAGGGTCGAGAGTAGAAAGGAAAGACGAATCTTGGACATCGTATATGTGCTGCGGGACCTTACTCAACATCAATGACTACGCGTTGATAGCGGGTAAGCGGCGGCGAGCCGTTGTCGGTCGACTCCATGATTATGTGGACCTGTTTCCCTGGCTCGTCTGGGGCCACGAAGCCGGCGTTGTCCAACGAATCACTGTTGGCAATGGCCACGGTCGTGTCGGCGGAATCGGCTTCGGAGTACTGCCACCATCGAACGGAGAACTCGTCGCTATCCGGGTCGGACACGGCGCCGGAAAGTCGCACCGTTTCACCTGCATTCACTCTGCGGTTCAACTCGCCGTTCACTTGTACGAGCGGCGGGTGGTTGGCCTTCTCGAATGGCTTGACGCACCAGTCCGCGCGGGCCGCGAAATCGTTCTGCAGCACATCCGCCCAGCGCCACATCGGCTTGAAGTATTCCCGTCGCTGTTCCGCAGTCGTGTTTGACCCCTCGCGCAGGCTGTTGCGCCCCCACGCCGAGGATCCGTACCAGCGACCCGCGGGATATTCATATCCCTCCACCGGCACCGGATCGAGCCAGGTATTCTCACGCACTCGAACATAACGCCCGCCCCAGCCGCCCCAGTCCGGTGACTCCCTACTGCGCAAGCCCGTCGGGATGGTATGCGTGAAGGCGGGCGAGTCGCCCTCGGAGCGGAAGGCCCCGTCTTCGTGCGCCTCGTAGAGCGCGGTCAAAGGCCCATGATTTTCGAGAATGTTCTCCTTCATCCAGGAGCCGACAAAGAACGGCTGCATCTCCTCCGGGAGCACCTGGTCCCAGCGATAGGCGATCGCCTCGAACTGGTCGGAGATGATGGTCGGAATCTCGTACTGGCCCCAGTGCGGTCGGATGTAGTCCTGATACGTCTTGTCCTGTTCCCAAATGAAGTAGAAGCGCAACTTCCCGGCGACTTCAGCCATCCGCTCGGGATGCTGCTCCTCGATGGTCTTCAGCGCGCGGGCAATCGTGTTGGTTCCTCCCCACGCCTGGAGCCAAACCGGCCGCTCGTCCGTTGCGTCCAGCAGCACTTTCACGATCAGCTCAGAGCCCGCCGTTACCTCTTCCATCTCTCCTTCGGACTCCACGTTCCCCAGTTTCGTCCGCTCCCGCAGGAACGCTGGGGTCGGATACTCGGGGTCATGCTTGAGCAAGTTGGGATGGACTTGCTCGTAGGCATCTATGAACGGATCAATCCAGTCATCGCCCGCCCATCGGTGTCCGTGCGCGTGGTACTGCGAGCTAGAACTTACGATGCCCTCGATGTCCCACTCATTGGCGTAGAGCAAGAACCGGACCATCGAACACTGGTCATCGATCTCTCCGTCACTAGTGACGATGACTCGTGGCTTCTCTATAGAGTCGGCCGCCGGGACGGCAGTAAGGGCGGGCGCGCCGCAGGCGAGTTGCAGCGCGAGCAGCAGGGATGCGCAAGCAAGTGAGTTGGCGCGATAGATGATAGGCATGAGTTGTTTCATTTGGCCTCTACGTGGAGATCAGGAGCGTCTATGGAACTACGTCCACAATCACGCGCTCGTATCGGGTAAGCCTGGGCGTGCCGTGATCTGTGACAGCGAGAATGATATGCATTGTGCCCGTGCCGGGGGGCATGACCCGGCTGGTCTTGACCTTGAGCCAGGCTTTGGGTTGGTCGAAACCAACAATGTCATGCATCACACCCGTGCGGGAGTTCGACATTGCGCGCGTGCCGGCCTCTTGGTAACAGAACCACTCGAAGGAGAGCGCATCACCGTCGGGATCGGTCGAGGCCGTTGCGCTCAGGTCCACGCGTTCACCCGGCTTCGCCGTGATCATAGCCGGATGGTCAAGCTTCGGAACCGGCGGGTGGTTAGCCTCGCCGTAGGGCTTGATCGTCCAGTCCATGCGTGCGGCGAAGTCGTTCTGGTAGGCGGAACGCCAACGCCAAATCGTCGCGTGGTTGGTGGTGTGCCACTCGCCGTCGTCCCCCAAAACCTCATCTTGGACATTGGTCCAGATCGGCCGGGTCTCAGGTTCAAGGAACCACCTTTCCGTGCGAGGCGTATAGAGCTCGTAGCGGCCGCCCCAGCCGCCCCAGTTCGGATGCGCGGGGTCGCTTAGGCCGTTGTTGATCAGATTGAGGAACGAGGGCGTGTCGCCTTCCATCATGAATTCCCAGTGGGGATACTCGGCGCCCAATGGACCCTTGCGGATGTTCCGGTCGAGCCATTCGTTGGTCACGAGGGAGAAATCGGCTCCGCCGAAGCGGCCGTGGAACTTGTCGCCGCCGATGGCGATCCAGGTGGCGTGGTGAAAGCCGCCTCCGGCATTGACGCCGGGAGTCACGACGTAGAACAGGTTCGGGAACTCCTTGCGAATCCATGGGCCGCTGTCGTCCTGGTCGGAGATGGCATAAACGCGGAGCTTGGCAACAAATCGGACAAGGTCGTTTTCGGATCGCGTCGCGCGCACTTTCCAGAGCGCTTGGGCGAGCACGTTGGGACCACCCCACACGGTCACCCATAGCGGCCTCGAATCATCGCTGTCGACAGTTCGAATCAGCAACTCGGCCCCCGGCGAATCCTTGTCCTTACCAACGCCATCCATCCCATCAAACGAGATGCCCTTCGAGATACGATCACGCAGGTCCTCCGCTGGGGGGTATCCGGGTTTGTGCCGTTGGAGGTTGTCTCGGACCTTGCCGTAGGCGTCAACAATCCTTTGGATATGTTCGGGGGAAACCCTGTTCTGGGACCCCGCTGGAGTGGCGACAAGGCCCTCGATATCCATATGGTTCGCGTAGGTCATCAGACGAACCATGGACATTTGGTCATCTGGATCGCCCCCAATGTCGGTCAATACGAAAACTCGGGGTTTGGGTTCGGCGGCGAACGTCGGGGAGCAAACGCCGACAACGAGGATGGCGAGCAGGCCGGCCATAGGGAGATGTCTCATCGTCTTGGATGCCTCCAGTTGAGGATCACTTCGCTTGGCGAGCTTGCCAGCGGGGGTAGTCTTCGTCGAGAAGCGAGGCCGCCCAACTGCCGTAGTAGCTGTAGCCGCTGCGGCGTTCGTAGCCGACTTCCATGAAGTCGTAGCGGTACACCGAGTCTCGGTCTAGGAAAAGCGGTCGATCGGTCACGAGTTCGTAAAAGCGCGCCCAGACGAGCGGAGCGTCGGGGTCTTTGACTGTCACTCGCTCCGTTCGGCCGTCGGGTCTGCGAATTCGATCGACCCGAAGGCCGGTAATCGCGACCGAGCGCAGCCATGCGACCGCGCCTTCGACGGCAACGACGATCTCGGGCGTGGGTTCCTCGATCGACATCAGGAAGCGCACGATATCCACCGTTTCGCCCCCGGAGTTTGACGGCGGCTCATACGCCCTCGCCCAGGCGGGCTTCAACGTCGTCTCATCGTGCTGGGCGCACCACCCGGTGAGGGATCCGTTCTGACGGACCTGGGTCTTCAGAATCACCTCAATGCCGCGAGCGACTGCGGCGGTCGCCCTCTTGCGGCGTGCCTCGCCGACGAAGCCGTAGGGCGCAACGCCGTTGCCGGCGGCGCGCAGGAGCGTCAAGACGTTGGCCATCGCGTCGTCGTTGTAGGTGATGCGCGAGTAGTATCCGTCGCGCAGCGGAAAAAACTGCGGCCAGCCTCCGTTCGGATATTGAGCGGCGAATAGGTAGTCCATCCCACGCTCGAAGGCTTGCCGGTACTTTGCGTCGCCCGTTGCGTCGGCCACCAAGGCCAGGAAGCGCATCGGCGTTGTGGTAGCGCCGTTGTCGATGGTCGGATGCTCCAACGCCTTTGCGGAAGCCGGCGGCGTCAGTAGATCCGTATTCTTGGGCCATCCGCCCTCCGGCGACTGATACAGCATGACGCTGTCCGCGGCTGCGCGAGCGTCCACGGATGCGTACCAATCCGTCGGCTGACGAAGAATCTCACCGCCCCATTTCACCTGGGCGAAGGCCGCCGTGGCGCTGAATGCGGTTAGCAAGATCAGCAACGTTGCCGTCGGCGCAACGCTTTTCTTTGCTGTGTTTTTGGGCATACTGTGCTCCCGTGCGGCTTTGGTAGGCGACGAATGGCTACCTCAGCGTGTTTACGTTGTTCTCCGGCTTTGCGTAGTCGACGAATTGTGTCGGATCGGTTCCGTTCAGGTACTCCTCTACGTCGGTGTAACCGTCGCGGTCGCCGTCCAGCGCTGGATCCGCCGCAGTTCGAGGATCGAGCCCGAACTTCTCTTCCCAGTCGTCGGGCATGCCGTCCTTGTCGCTGTCGGGCGGCGCCGGCGAACTGGCTAGCTCCGGCCAGCCGCCCACGTCGTCCGGCGAGTCGATGATGCCGGACGGCTTGGACGCATCAATCTCTGGATGATTCTCCTTGTATCCCGTGCCTTCGTAGGTCGCTTCGCCTCGGCGAGTCTCCTCCACGATGCGTCGATCGAGCTCGTCTCGCTGGGGCAAGGTCGCGCCCGCGTCGCGAAGAACGTCACTGTAAGCCTCTTCCGCTGACTGCTCATGGATCGGCATCGCCGGCCAGGGCTCGTCGAGCTTTAGGACGGAGACGTGCGTGTCGCCGTGCTGCGGTTGCACGGCGCCTTTCCAGTTCTCTCGCGTGACAGCGGGATTCCCATGCATGAAGTTGCCCGCGATGAACCACTGACCAAAATCCGCAGCCTCGTCACGGGACGAGGGGTTGGCGACTCGGTGGGAGACCTCGCCGGGGATCGTCGCGGGTCCGGGCTTGTAGTAGTTACCGACCATGTTGATCACGCAATGGCTGAACTTGGGGTTGCCTTGCTGTTGCTTCTCGCCGCCGTAGGCGCTGTTGATGCCCCAGTTGAAGATGACGTTGTTGCGATGGTCGGTGTATCCGCAACCTGAGGCGAACCGAGGATTGCGGCTGCTGTGGTGCGCCAGCAAGTTGTGGTGATAGGTGCTGTAGTTGGACCCCCAGATCCCCCCGAATCCGTGATGGCCTTTGACGTGGTTCGATTGGTACAAGCTCTCGGAGATCAAGCTCCACTGGACCGTTACGTTTTCGCCGTGATAGAGCGAGACGGTCTCATCGATGCTCCAACTCGCAGACACGTGGTCAAGAATGATGTTCTTGTGATAGCGGCTCGATATGGCATCCGAGTCGTCGCCGGACTCGCCGCCAAGCCGGACGCGAATGTATCGGATCACTACCTCGTCGGCGTCGATGTGAATCGGATACTTTCGCAAGGCGACGCCGTCGCCCGGCGCCGTCTGGCCGGCGATGGTGATGTACGGATTGGAGATCGTCAACCGACTCTCCAGCGTGATGGTGCCCGCTGTTCGAAAGACGACGATCCTCGGTCCCTTGGCTTCGACAGCAGCGCGCAAGCTGCCCGGGCCGGCGTCGTCCAGGGTCGTCACCGCGATCACCGCCCCTCCCCTGCCGCCTCGGGTCACCGAGCCGTGGCCTTCGGCGCCAGGGAACGCAGGTACGGAGAGCGCCTGTGCGGGCGCCGATGCCGCCGAAAGCCCGGCCGAGAGCGCGATCAATGCGGCCAGCGTAATCCGTGCGCGCTGAGCTGATTTCATTTGGGATCTCCAGCGTGACTACGGACTCCACCGCACATCACGACCCCGTAATGATCGCTTCTGTGATCCCGCTATTCCTCCTTCATTTGCGCCTATGCTTGCGGTATTCTAAGGCCGCTTTGAAGCGGTTCGATACGGCACGGCCCGAGTTCCAGCCATACGGCTTGACCTGCGAGCTATGGACCCCGGCCCCCATGTCTCGACCGGACCGACACAACGAGATCGAAGTGAATCTGCTCACAGCCGGCTCTTTGACCTACCTGCTTGGCGGACGCCGCATCGATATCGAAGCCTCGAGGGTTGCCGTTTTCTGGGCGGCGATCCCACATCAGATCGTCGCCTTCGAAGGTGAGACCCCATACTTCGTTGTGACGGTGCCGCTCAGCGGGTTCCTCAGCGCCGGACTGGAACTGAGCGTCGTGAATCGTATCTTGCATGGAGAGTTGGTGATAGATGCGCCTGCGGACGCATCCGATCAGCTGAAGTTTCAGCAGTGGGAGCGAGAGCTCCGGGAGGGCGATCCAACGTGCGAGCGAGCGGTCCGGCTGGAGGTTCAGGCTCGGCTGCTGCGACTCGGGCGAGCAGTGTCGAATAGCCCTACGCCCAGGTATCCCGAGCCGACACTTTCTCGCGCCGACCAAATTGCATGCTACATCGCTCGAAACTACCAGGAGCCTCTGACCTCGGAGCGAATCGCAGCGGACAACGGCCTCCACGCCAACTACGCAATGAATCTCTTCCGACGCGCGTTCGGGACCACGATGACGGCGTTCATCACGCAGCACCGCGTTTCGCACGCGCAACGCTTGCTAGTCACGTCGGACGATCCCATTGTTGAGGTCGCGTTCGCCTCAGGATTTCGGAGTTTGAGCCGGTTCAACGAGGCTTTCAAGGCGGTCTGCGGTTGTTCTCCCCGTGAGTTTCGTGGGAGTCACAGGCGTGCCGCACCGATTCCCAAGCGTCGTAAGTAGGCCTGATCGGCGCGGCAGATAGATGGCCGCAAACCCTATTCGCACGAGATCGCCAAGCGGCCGGGAGCGGCAAGACAACCGGCCGATTGGCAATAAGAATCGATCCGAAACTACGGCCTATTTGGTCGCCCTTAGAACAAGTACGGCGTCTTCCCATCTAGACGGGGGCGCCATGTCTCGGGCCTCGTCCTTGGCGAATGCGTCAGCTTCTTCGACATCTCCATCGCGAGGATAGAACCAGTAGGCTTGAGCGGGCATATCCAGGACGTTTCTTACCCGTGTGTGCGAATTGTTCGAGAAGTAAACCAGCGCCATATCTCCGGACTTCGTCTTGACGGCCGCCTTGAGGCTTTCGCTCTCTCCGACGGCGCTAATGACGCCGCCGTTGGGCGTCCAGGTCTCCCAGTTGTGCTTTCTAAGGAAGCCCTGGGCGATTACTGCGACCTGCTTGGCTCCCGGGAAGTCGAGCGCCTGCTGCCAGGTGTATCCACAGTTGTAATCGCCTCCATTGCCGCGCATGGCCCAAATCGGTCCGGCTCCATAGGTGTGCCCGGCTCCTCCGGCAAAGAATGATTGGTAAAACTGACGCCGAACGATAACCGGCGTTACCCATCCGCATTCGTGGCGGTAAGTTCCATACTCGTAGGAACCCTCGAGGAACAGGGTTGGCTTGACGGGGTTATCCAGTTGATAGCCATCCATCATGGCTCGATGGACATCATCCACTTCCTTCCACACCTCCACGCCATTGGCGTCAAACCAGGCATCGTTGTGAAACCACTGGGATGAGCCATATGGATAGTCGCCGTTGGGATGATAGGTAATCAAGACTTCGTCCCACGCTTTGTCTTTCTCATTCCAGCCAGGTGTTTCGCCAGTGGCTCCTTGCACAATCCCCTCTGCCATGGCTCTGAAGATCGCGCGATTATCATAATCCTGGTAGTTTTGATTCTTGTCGTACGCTTTGAACTGCGCTTTCGTGTCTCCGCCCAGCACCCAAATGATGTTCGGCGTGTCCTTGTAACGCTGTGCCAGAAAAGCGCCAAAGGTCCGGGCCTCCTCTTCGGTGAACTCTTTGGAGCCGGTGATCAGCTGGCTTCCCCAACAGGGCAAGAGCGCGAGAAACATTCCGCGTTTTCTTACTGCTTCTACGACGTAGTCAGCGTTATCCCAATAATCGTTTGGCGCTTCGGAGCCGCCCCCCTCGACTAGCAACGGCTCGCTGGTATTGGGGGAGCTTTCTGAGCCGGTGAAAGGGCGATGGCCGTAGGCATTGGCGGCGTTGTCCGGGCTTCTTCTCATTCCGCCGCCGTGGGGCGACCAATGTGCCACCGATTGAATCACCGTGAACCCGAGTGCTTGACGGTCGTCTAGGTAGAGATCCACCTCTTCGCGGGTGAGCTGCTGAAACATGCCCCAGGCGGTATCTCCGATCCACAGGAAGGGGGCGCCGTCGTCATGCTGGATCCTGTGCCCGTCTTCAGACACCTCAAGCTTGCCATGCGTTTCCCAGGCTGACTCTGCGATCAGGAGGGATGTGCTTAGGGTAAGACAAACTATCGAGGCAGCGGCTCGGCAGGCCAAAGTCTTCGTCAGATGTATGCCGGTGTTCGTATTCATTTTCCATTCACCTCTAGCGTCGCTTCTCATCACCGTGCCGAAACACATCGATCCATGCGCTCGGCGAAATCGCCGAGGAAGTCCTCGCGCCATTGGGCCACGCTTTTCGCGCCGGGATGAACGCCGACGAGGGTTGCGGGGTCGGGGTCGTCAATCCACCAGTTGGGATGCGTTGCTGACGGCTTGCGGGTTCGCTCGATCGGCGGGGGAACAGCGTTGAATTGCCCCGACTTTCCGTCGAGGGCGTCGAAATCGCTTTCGATCACGTAGGACCACACCTTGGCGTCTCGCGGCGAAAAGCGGAAACGCAGGGCGTCTCCCTCGTTGACTCCCGCGGATGTCGGCACGCCGCCATCGAAGATCATGGTGGCCGTGTTCTGCGCTGTATACCCCTCAGGCATGGGCAGCGCGAACTCGGTCACGCCAAAGACCTCGGATTCGTCCGCCTCGGTCGTTAGATGATCGAAGATCGTTTTGCGTCCATCCCAGATGCGCACGAACTTGCCGCCCCAACCCGGTTGCGCAGGGTTTTCCGGCGTTCCGCGATACAACCGCATCAGCGACGGGGTGTCGCCCATTTTCAAATCGTCCTTGGCCTGAACGAAGAACTCTCCCAGAGCGCCGTGACCAGCGACGTGTTGGGCCACGAACTTCTCATTGCCCCATTCGCCGCTCTGGTTTCCGCCGGTGAACCAACCGCGATAGGTGGCGTTCGCCTCGATTATCCAGAGGTCGGGGTGGTTCTCCTCGACATAGTTATAGGCATCTACGCTCCACTTCTTGTTCGGGCCTCCAATGAAATAAACCCGCAGCTTGGGCAAAATTCCCGGGGCGTCGTGCAGCGCCTGGGCGAGGTCTTCAATCCCGCCCCAAACCAACACATGCAGCGGCCGCGGATCGTCTCGCCGCGCGCATTCGATGATCCATTCGGCCCCCTCGGTTGCTGCGCCCACGCCAGTGTGATCCGGCGTCTCGAGTGCGCCTTGCTTGGCAATGGCGCGGAGCGCATCCGGCGTCGGGTATTTGTCGGAGTGCGTCTTGAGGTTTGGATAGTCGTGTTCGTAGGCGGCAATGACGTCGAGGATGTTCTCTTTGCCTCCCACGCCGTAGGGGGAAGCAACCAAGCCCTCGAAGTCAAAGCTGTCGGCGTAGGCGAGCAGATGGACCATGGACTGGAAATCATCCGGATCGGTGCCTCCGATGTCGGTCGAGACGAGCACGCGACGGCGACCTCCCTCGTACGCGTCGTCATCTGGCGCGGAGCCGCAGCCAATCGCGAAGGCCGCCATGCAGGTCGATATGCCGATGGCGAAAGCCATGCGGACCGGCCGTCGGTTAATCGTTCGTTTCATGGGTTCTGTCCTTTCCTTGCGCGCACATGTCCAGCTACTCCTTGGCGTTCATCTTGTCCAGAGCCACCGCTGCCAAAATGACGAATCCCTTTACGATCTGTTGCCAGAACGGAGAGACGTTCAACAGGAATAATCCGTTGTTCAACACGCCGATGATCAGGCAGCCAAGCACTGTACCGAGCACTGTGCCGCGCCCCCCCGAAAGCGAGGTGCCGCCGATGACGACGGCCGCGATGGAATCGAGCTCATAACCCAGTCCGGCGTTGGGTTGGGCGGAGTCCAGTCTTGACGTAACGAGTAGTCCAGCCACGCCCGCCAGCCCGCCGCCGAGCGTGTAGACCCACAGCTTGACGCGATCCACGCGCAGCCCCGTCAGGAGCGATGCGCGTTCATTGCCGCCGACCGCATAGACGTACCGCCCAAATCGCGTCCTACGAGTCACCAAGACAAAGACGCCCACCAACACCGCGGAAATCCAGACGGGCATCGGCGCGCCCAATAGAGTCCCTGTCCCGATATACCCGAACCCTTCGCCGAGCCCGGTAATGGGAAATCCTCCCGTCCAGAGCATCGTGAGTCCGCGGGCGATACTGAACATGCCTAGCGTTGCCACGAACGGCGGCAATTTGAAACGTGTGACGGCGATGCCGTTGAAACAACCCATCAAGAGGCCCGTCACGATACCGGCCAAGACGGCGCCGAAGACCGTGAACTGCAGAAGCACGTCAAACATCGGGAGAGCGATGCCGTTATTGAGAACACCTGCCGCGACGGCGCCCGCCAGAGCTAGAATCGCTCCCACCGAAAGGTCAATGCCGCCAGAGAGAATAATCAGCGTCATCCCGATGGACAGGCAGAGGTTGACCGAGATCTGGCGCAGGATGTTCCATCCGTTGTCGGCCGTCAAGAAGCTGTCCGACAGCAACGTCATCGCGACAACCATCAGCACAAGAGCAATCAGTGATTGCCCCTTCGCCAACCACTGTTGTTTGGAATGGGATTGGGTCGAGTCCATGGAACATCTATGCCGTCTTGGGCAACGCCGCCTTCATGATGGATTCCTGATTCGCTTCGGCCCGGCTGAACTCCGCGGTCTTTCTCCCTTCGCACAAGACCGCGACTCGATCAGAGAGAAGCAGAATCTCCGGTAGTTCGGAGGAGACAACGACGACCGCCAGCCCGTCGCTCGCGAGCTGATTGATGAGCGAATAGATTTCACCCTTGGCGTTCACGTCGATCCCGCGGGTGGGTTCGTCCAGCAGCAGCACGAGCGGTTGCGTGGCGACCCATTTCCCCAAGATCACCTTCTGCTGATTGCCGCCGCTGAGATTGCGGATGCGCTGCTGTTGGGAGGGCGTCTTGACCCGAAATCGCTCGACCGCTTCGCGCACTAGGAGGCGCTCGGCTGCTTCATCCACGAAGCCGAAGCGAACTAGTCGAGCGAGGCAGGCCAGGCTGGCGTTCTCGGCCACATTCATTTCAAGCACCAGACCTTCGCGTCTGCGATCCTCGGGCGCCAGCGCCAGACCAAGTGCAATGGCGTCTGCCGGCGAAGTGATGCTCACCGACCCGCCATCGATGAAGACGTGGCCGGCCGAACTGTCGAAGTGCAGGCCGAAGATGGTCTCCAGCAGTTCGGTCCGTCCCGCACCCATCAGACCGAAGATGCCCAGCACCTCGCCGCGACGAACGCTGAGGTTGATGTCGCTCAATAAGGCTTCGTCGGGACGCTCAGGATGCGCGAGAGAAAGGTTCTCTACCCGCAGCGCTTCGGCGCCTGGAGCGGCGACCCTCTCCCCCTGCAGATCCTTCGTCTCACGTCCGACCATCATCTGAACGATGGAGTCGTGGTCAAGATCCTTCAGGTCGGCGGCTTTGATCAGCTGTCCGTCGCGCATCACCACGGCGTCGTCGCCAATGCGGGCCAACTCTTCAAGCTTGTGTGTGATGTAGGCGATTGCGACGCCTTGTCGTTTGAGCTTGGCGATGATTTCGAACAAGACCTCGATCTCGTGCTCGGTGATGGCCGAGGTGGGTTCGTCCATGATGAGCACCCGCACGTCGTGCGAGATCGCCTTGGCAATCTCTACGATCTGCTGCTGGCCCACTCGTAGGTTGTCGAGCGGCGTGGTTGGAGCCACTGACAGATCCAGCTGTTTGAGCAGGTCGGCGGCCTCTCGGTTCATCTTCTGGGTGTCGATGAATCCAAGGCGATCCAGCGGCTCACGGCCGAGGAAGATGTTCTCGGCCACCGTGAGGTTTCCGACCAGGTTCAGTTCCTGGAAGATCATGGCGATGCCGACGTCGAGCGCTTCTCGTGGATTGGAGAACTGAACCACCTCGCCTGCCAGTCGGACTTCACCGGCATCGGGCGCAAGCACGCCGGCGATGATGTTCATGAGCGTGGATTTGCCCGCCCCGTTCTCTCCCAGCAACGCGGTCAGTCGGCCTCGCCGCAGGGTAAGACTGACGTCGTCTAGCGCCTTGACGCCGGGAAAGGACTTAGAGATCCCGGTCGCCTCCAGGATGATGTCGCCCGAAACGCTCATGGAAACTCAACGACCACGGGCACGAGCTTCAGAGGGGAAAAGTTCTTTTCCGGATCGGCAATCTCTACACCGCCGACGAACTGCACGAGGACGCCAACATCAGCCTTTTGCTTCAGCACTGGAAACACGCGCTCCTCCACCCTGCGGTTAATCTCGGACGAAAGCGCGTTGAAGTCTTGCGAGTTGGGGAAATCGCTCACGTCTAGCTTGCCCGACCCATCGCGAACGGCGTTGCCGAATAACGGCCCGGTCTCGATGACGACTGCCGCCGTGTCGCCGCCATCGAGCGCGATGGCGACTGCGCGATCTTTCACTGCGATGATGTGTCCGCTTCCCGAGACGAAGTAGCTGGAGGCGCCGCTGAGCCCAAGCCGATGGCCGTAACGCTGAGCAGCATCCGCCGGAGCTGCCTCGAACGCAGCGAGCAGCTCGCCCGCATCGACGGCCTTGTCCGCGGACTCTAGGAGCTGATCCTTCCAGAACGTTTCCACGAAAGCGGCTGCATCAAAGACCGTCGCCGCGGATTCCGATCGCGCCTCTTCCAGCGGAACGATGTGGAAAGGTGGGATGAGATAGAGCAGTACGAGGACGCCCACACCCAGGCCGGCCCACACGAGGCGACGTGAGTTGCGGTCTGTTTCTGGCGCCTTCATGACGAGCCTTGCTACTCGGCGCTCTTGCGCCCAAAGTCGCCGAACTGCGCAACGTTGTCTAGCGTCACCAGCTCTACATCGACGGGGGTCTTCTGCGGGAAATCGCGTTCGCCCTGGATATACGCGTCGGCGCTCTCAGCAGCCGTTCGCGCCATGACCTTCGGGAATTGCATCCCGGTCGCGGCGATCTTTCCCTCCGCGATCAGCCTCACCACATCGTCGGCGCCGTCGAAGCCGAACACCTTCACCTTGTCTGCCTTCCCGGCGGCTACTAGCGCCTGGTACGCTCCCATCGCCATGGCGTCGTTGCCGGAGAACACGGCGTCGATGTCAGGGTTCGCCTGTAGAATCGCTTCCAATACTTCAAGCGCCTTCGCGCGGTCAAAATCCGCACTCTGTTGGGCGACCATCTCCAAACCGGGGAAACGGTCGACCACGCTATGGAATCCTTTCGAGCGATTCCAGGTATTGTTGTCTCCCACGAGGCCCAGCAACTCGACGTACTTACCTGATTCGCCGACCTGCTTCACAAAGTACTGGCCGAGCTTGACGCAACCGGAGTAGTTGTCCGAGAGGATCTGTGAGGTCGCGGCGTCGGTGGCATTGATCTCGCGATCCATACAGAAAACAGGAATCCCCGCCTCCTTGGCCTTTCGCACGTTCGAGATCGAGCCGTCGGCGTCAGTTGGATTGAACAGGATCGCCTGGTAGCCGGAGGCGATGATGTTTTCGTAGTGAGACGTTTCCTTGGCAGGATCGTTCTGCGAGTCGAAAATGGTCGCCTCGTACCCGAGTTCAGTTGCCCGGTCACGGGCGGCCTCCGCAAGCACTACAAACCATGGGTTATTGAGAGTGGAGATGACCACGGCCAAACGCGGCGGGTCATCGGACGAAGACGAGGGCGATTGCGAGTCGCAGGCGGTGAGCCCGCACGCAACGATCGCCGTCACTGCGGCGGCGGCCCATTGGGCGGCTGCCTTCCTACTGAGTTGTAGTCGGTTCGTCATTTTGATTCAGCACTCCTCGCAGGGCTCGTTTCCATCCGGCTACGTTGCCTTGAACGATAGCTTCGTCCATTTGGGGTCGATAGGTGGTTGTCTCGCGCGGCAGCATAGCCAACTCTTCCAGTCCGGAGCGGAGGCCGCTGCCGAGCATGCCGGACATTGCCGCTCCTAAGGCAGAGCAGTCCGGCACCGCCGCCACTTGCAATTCGATTCCTAAGAGATCGGCAGTGAACTGCATCAGGAAGCCGTCGCGCGTCGGGCCGCCGTCGGCGCGAATCGCTTGCAACGCCACCTCGGCGTCCCCGTTCATCATTTGCAGAACGTCGCGCAACTGGTAGGCGATGGATTCCTCGGCGGCGCGAACGACGTGATTGCGAGTGGAATGGGCAGTGAGGCCGACGATCGCGGCGCGGGCCTTGGGTTCCCAATAGGGTGCGCTCAGGCCCGCAAAGGCCGGAACCAGGTAGACGCCTCCGTTGTCGGGAACGGCCGCCGCCAATGGGCCGGCCTGGGCCGAAGACTCAAGGATTCCGAGTTGATTCTTCAACCATGCGATGGAAGCCGCCGAGTAGTTGATGATGCCCTCGAAGCAGTAGGTCGGACGGCCGTTCAGGACCCAGGCGATCGTCGAGACGGAGCCGCTCTTGGTGAATCGCAACTCGTCCCCGATGTTGAGCAACACGGATGAGCCGGTGCCAAAGGTGATCTTCGCGGCGCCGGGCTCGAAGCATCTTTGCGCGAACAGCGAAGCCTGCGAATCTCCCATGACGCCGCAGATGGGAACGGGGTTCGGCAGAATGCCCTCGAAGGTCGTTTCACCGAATCGGGAACTGCTCTCGCGGACTTCCGGCAGTGCAGCCGTCGGTACGTTGAAGAGTCCGCACAGCCACGAATCCCACTGGAGCTTTCCGATGTCGTAAAGCAACGTCCGTCCGGCATTGGTGTGGTCCGTGGCGAAGACCTTGCCGCCGGTCAGACGGTAAATGAGGTAGGCGTCAATGGTGCCGATGAGCGCTTCGCCGCTCTCAAGCTTCGTCTTCAGTTCGGCGTCGTGGCCGACCAGCCACTCTAGCTTGGACGCCGAGAAATACGTATCGAGGCGAAGACCAGTGAGCTCGGTCACGCGGCGTCCATGTCCGGCTTCCTCCAGCTCTTGGCAAATATCTGCGCCGCGGCGACACTGCCAGACGATGGCGTTGTGCAGCGGCCTTCCCGATCCTCGCTCGAACACGCAGATCGTTTCGCGTTGATTCGTAAGACTGACGCAGGCGAGCGATTCGAGCTTATCTAGATTGCGCTCGGCAACTTCGCGCACCGCTGCCAGGACGTTTGCCCAGATTTGATCGAGGTCATGCTCTACCCATCCGGGCTGTGGATAGATTTGGTCGTGTTCCTTGGACGCGCTGCCTAGACACAGGCCGTCGGCGTCGTAAAGCAGCGCTTTCGTCGCAGAGGTGCTCTGGTCGATGGCGATGATACAGCTCATACGCTCCGGAGCAAACTGAGCGCGGTCTCAGCCAGTCCCTCCATCGAAATCCCGTAGTGTCGGAAGATATCCGCCTGTGCTCCGGTAACGGTCTCCTCGTCGGGGATGCCGACCATGCGAAATGGCTTCGCAATTCCGGCCTGTAACAGAGCGCCTGCGCAGGCCTCACCGAGGCCGCCATGGACGAAGTGCTCCTCGACCGTGACGACGGCTCCGCATTCGCGTCCCGCGCGGATGATCGCATCGCGGTCGAACGGCCTGATGGTGTGCACGCTAAGCACCCGGCACGACAGACCTTCCGAAGCCAACTTCCCCGCGGCCAGTAAGGCGTGAATGACGGTTTCACCCGTGGCCACGATGGCAACGTCAGTCCCTTCCCTAATCGTAGTGGCCTTGCCGACTTTGAAGCTGGTGTCGGGTTGGTATAGCCCATACATAGGAGCTTTGCCGAAGCGCAGAAAGAAGGGGCGCTTCGCCTGTGACGCGGCGACGACCGCGGCCCGAGTTTCAAAATTGTCTGCTGGGACAACGATCGTCAGGTTGTTGATGGCGCGAAGGGCCGCGACGTCGTGCAGCGAGTGGTGCGTGGTTCCGAGCGCGCCGTAGCTGACGCCCGCGCTGATGCCGACCAACGTAGCCGGGACGTCCGAGTAGCAGACGTCGTTCTTGATCTGCTCAAGCGATCGGGCGGTGAGAAAACAACTAGGCGATACGCCAAAGGCGTTCTTGCCGCAAGCGGCTAGGCCCGCTGTGATGCCGACTAGGTTCTGCTCGGCGATACCGACTTCGACAATCTGCGTGGGAAGCTCCTGACCGAACGGACCCAGCTTGCCCGAACCGCGTGAGTCGCTGGTGACCGCGACGATGTTGGGATCGGCTTTTGCCAGCTCCAGTAGCGTCGCAGCGAACTCTTCAAGATTGGCGCGGCCAACTTCTAGGCCCATCGCTTCGGCCATCGCCGTCGCCGCCGGCGTAAACATGGAGGGGGCGGGAGCGCTCACCGGATCGCCTCCTCCAGTGCGGCCTCAGCAGCGGCAAACTCAGCCATGGCCTGCTGGAACTCTTCGTCGCTCGGCACGCGGTGATGCCACTTAGCAACGTCCTCCATGAAGCTGACGCCCTTGCCCTTGACCGTGTCGGCAATGATGAATGTCGGCTGCCCGGTTGCGGGCGGGTCGGTCATGGCCTCGGTGAGCGCGGCGTAGTCGTGCCCATTGATCTCGCGGACATTCCAGCCGAACGCTCGCCACTTGTCCGCCACGGGTTCGGTGCTCATCACGTCGCGCGTGTAGCCCGTAATCTGAAGGTCGTTGTGGTCCAAAATGGCGACTAAGTTATCGAGACCATGGTGAGCCGCGGCGAGGCCGGCTTCCCAGTTGGAGCCCTCAGCCAATTCACCGTCGCCCAGCAGGGTGAAGACGCGGTAGGGCGCGGCGTCCATCTTTGCCGCCATGGCCATGCCGACGCAGATAGACAGACCATGCCCGAGGGCGCCGGTATTCATCTCGATGCCAGGAATATGGCGAGTCGGGTGCCCGACGTAGTGGGACTGATAACGACAGACCGTCCCCAGATCCTCGTCAGGGAAGAACCCGCGGTCAGCGAGAACGACATACAGCGCCTCAACAGAGTGCCCCTTGCTTTGCACATACCGGTCGCGGTGCGGGTCGGAGAACGTCTCCGGTGAAACGCGGAGCACGCGGTTGTAGAGGACGTTCAGGATGTCGAGGCAAGACAACCCTCCGCCCGTGTGCCCGGCGCCTGCGGAAGTAATGGTCTCGATCAAACGCTTTCGCAGCCGAACAGACTTCAACTCGAGGTCGCGATCATTCATGGCTGGTCTTTCTCGTGGTGATAGACTTCCCAGCCAAGATAGTGATTGAATGCCTCCTCGAGAATGGCCGCGGTACTGGAGAGATTCATGACCACGTGATGCTCGAACCCGTTCGCGCAGACGTGCCGCAGAAGGTTCTGCAGCTTGGGCACGTGCGCGACGGCTCGATTGCCGAAAGTCTGCAATTCATCGTTTGTCAGCGCTCCTTCGCCCACATAGGCGCGGATGACGCCGTCGTTGTCATCGGTGGTGAGTCGGCCGAAGGTCAGCGGTCCTGCCGGCGTACGACCATCGAGCGCCCCGTAAGTATTTTCTTCTCCTAGGATGCTGCCAAGGATCGGCGCCGTGGCCATCTTGATATCCGGTAAGAAGGTCTTGGCCCAGTTGCCGCAGTGGAACAGGACACACTTGTCTTCATCGTTGCCGTAGTTGTTGTTCCAATCCACTAGGGCGCTGGGCGAACTGGAAGCGAGCTGCATGGCGTGCATGGTCAGGACGCCGGTCACGTCAACCTCGCACGCGCTAGGCATGAATCGCTCGCTCATCATGCTCATCAAGGTGCACACGTTGCACCCAAAGTTCTCTTGTACCGAGGTCCAACACTGAATCGCCGTCGCGTCGATCGCGTTGACCTCCATCCAGTCGTCGAGCACCACGCCGAGTTGGGCCATCTGGAGCAACTTCGGTTCCGGCACTCCCGGCGTCGGCGTATAGCCCTGGATGTCTTCCAATTTCGCCTGTACGCCGGCGTGCGATGCATCCAGCTTTTCAGCTTTGCCAAGGAATTCGGAGAGGTCAACGGTCGTCACGCTGATACCGTGGCGCTCCAGAATCTTCTCGCTGTAGCGGACGGTATTGAACGCCCCGGGACGCGCGCCCACAGCGCCGAGCCGTAGACCTCGCAATCCGTTCACGACGCGGCAGACGCCGAGGAAGTGCTGAAGATCAGCAGCAAACAAGGGATCATCCGGCCGCACGACGTGCCTACGTGTCAGCGAAAACTTGATGCCCGCCTGGGCGAGGTTGTTGCAAACCGAAATTTTGCCGCAGAAGCCGTCACGTCGCCGCGCGACGGTGAGCCGATCGAGATCGTCCGGGTATGCCTGAATCAGGACCGGAACGTTGAGTCCGGCCATCTTGAGCGCATCAGCGACGCCCTTTTCGTCCCCGAAATTCGGCAGCACCACGAGCACGCCGTCGATCTCTGAGCGATTTCGCTCAAAGAGTTCGGCACACTTGCGGGCGTCGTGGTGGGTCTCTACTCCCCCAAGCTTGGTATCGGCTTCTTCCAACTGCACGGCCTTGATGCCGAGCTTGCCGAAGAGCGCAGTGACGTCCGCTCGCGCCTCGGTCACGAGTTGATCCGGAAAGAAGTCGCGGTTGCCGTAGATGACGCCCAGTACGGGTGATCTTGGCGGTTCAGTAGGAGGTGCTGGCTTCATGTTGCAATGCGCGGAGCTGACTGACCATTGCAGGCTACCAGTAGCTCAGGGGACATTCTTCCTCGTTTCGCGCTTGAACATCCTGCATTCTAAGCTCGCGCATCGAGGTTGGCGCTTTGGATCGGTCCGGGCAGCGTTCTCTAGAGCAGTGAAGGGACCGGTAGTCGTCGACGGGGATTTGGAACGTGTGCATGATCCACTCGGAGATCTGATCGACCTCTAGACGTTTCCCGTCCCGCTCGCCGCCGAGCGCGGAGTACGGTCCCTAATGAATGAACATGCCGAACTTGGCCTCTTTGTGCATGTGCATCTTTCGAGGATCCCATCCCATTCATCACACGGCCGCGAGCCATGAGGCTCAAGCGCCCGACATTGAAATCTCCAGTACGTAACCAGTACCCGGGTCAGCGAACGCGGGCAATTGGATCTCAATCGATTCCGCGCCATCTTCCCAGGTCACCTCATCCGACTGGCCGAGTAGGCGAATGTCCGCAATCGGTTGATCCTTCAACGACTGAACGGAAATCCGACCGTCTTCCGGCCGAGCAAGCGCGACGACGTAGACCTTGGCGCCCTTTCGGGTAAACCAGAAATCGCTGCTCTTAAACTCGAACTTGACGCCGCCCTCGCCGCGGTGAGCGGTTCCCTTCATCTGAATCTTCGTGGGCCCCTCGTGGTCTACGATCCACGGCTTCGAGCCGTAGATCGCGTCTCCATTCACCGCCAGCCAATCGCCGACGGCGGTCAGGTTCGCAACCGATTCCGCGGGGATCTTTCCACGCCCGTCGGGGCCGACGTTCAAGAGGAAATTTCCGCCCTTGCTGACGTTGGCGATCAGCCAGTACAGCGTTTCAAGCGGCGATTTCCAGTCGGTGTCGTAGGACTTGTAGCCCCATGAGTTATTCGTGGTCGCGATCCCCTCCCAGGTGTTCGCGCTGGCCTCATCGGGTATTACGTTGTCGCCCGGAACGCCGATATCGCCGAAGCCGTTGCCGATTCGCGAGTTCACGAGGATCTCAGGGTTTGCGTTATACACAGTCTTGTAGAACTCCATGCTGTGCTTCGGCGGGATGTAGACGGGCGTATCGAACCAGATTTGACTGAGTTCGTAATTGCTGAGCAACTCGCGAACTTGCGGTAAGGACTTCTCGGCGATGTACTCGTCGAAACGAACGGGTGCCGGATCCCAATTGTTGGGCATATTGACCCGTCTGGGCGTCCTGTCGGGCCCGGGTCCGTAGTCCTTCATGCCGCCGTCGCCGCCGTCGCGCCAATCGAGCGAGTTTGAATAGTAGACGCCGAAATCGATGCCCGCCTTCTCGCAAGCATCGGCTAGTTCCCGAATGACGTCGCGCCCGAACGGGGTCGCGTCGACGATGTTGAAGTCACTGACTTCGGAATCGAATAGGGCGAAGCCGTCGTGATGCTTGGACGTAATGACCATGTACCTCATGCCCGCCGCCTTTGCTGCTGCGACCCACTCATTCGCGTCGAAGTCCTGCGGGTTGAAGTCTCTTGCTAGCTGAGCGTACCCATCTCGGGGGATCTCCTTGCGGCGCATGATCCACTCGGCGACTGCGGGTCCGGTTCCGCCGTCTTCCATCTTCTCGCCCCTCCAGATGCCGCCCAGGCTGGAGTAGAGCCCCCAGTGAATGAACATGCCGTACTTGTTTTCGTTGAACCGGTCGCGCCCTTTCTGCTTCGCGGCCGAACCGTTCATCGAACGCCACTCTTCGGTAAGGGCAATCATCTCGGGAGAGCCGGGAATGCCCGAGCCTTCGAATCCGTATTTCTCCCTTTTCTCCGCCTCGCTCAGCGCATTGTGGGCCGCGAGATAGTCCGGTTCTGGTTCTGCGCAACCGCTCCCAAGAATCAGGAGCGCTGCCGCCAGCCAGCCGGTGATGCATACGTACTTTTTCCTCATGGGCTCTTGCTTTTACTGTTTGGCGCCTTCCTGGTGCGCGGCTCCTAGCGATAGAAGGGCTGGGCTTTGAGCCAGCGGGGGCCGTAGTGAGGTTCGGGGCGGCCGACTTCGAGCGCGCCTAGGTCGGGGGCGTCGCCCGCGAATCCTTCATTGACCGTCGGGATAGGATCTCCGGCGTCCACTGCCTTGCTGCCTGGCTTGATGCGGAAGTTCAAGTCAGTCGCGTGATAGACCGCGTGCCGGTTGGCCGGGTCGGGCGGCGTCATGTCCTCGAAGACGTCGAGGTCAAGCTCGACTCCGTGTCGCTCCTGGCCCGTTGCGGCCCGCAGGTCGGCAAGCGTCGAGAAACTCTGCTTACCAGTGGGCGCCTCCCAGCGATACTGCTCGGCGACGCCCGGATTGGGCCGGAAGCCGTTGTAGTCCGAGCTGTAAGCGTCGGTCACGTTCATCCATCGCATTACGCCCTGGTCGGCGTTGCGTCCGATGAAGAGGTTGTTGCGGAAGTGCGCGTTGGAGGCCGGGCCTCCGCTCTGCTCGCCGATCAACGTGTTGTGCCACATGAAGAGGCCCGCAGGGTTGGCGTTGATCTTGAAGGCATTCCGGGCGTTGTAGGAGATGTTGCGGATAAAGTAGACCGGTCCGCCGAAGACCGGCTGTGAGCTGTAGCCCGAGTGGGCTGCGTTCACTCCCCGGTTGTTGTAGACGCGGATGTTGTGGACGCCGCCGTCGGTCTCGATGTAGTCGTCTCCGGACATGTGGATATCGTTGCCGTAGATATCAATCGACGACGCACGCCGGTCTGAATCCTGCTCGGGCGTGCCGTAGGTCGAGATGCCGATCGCGTCATGGAAGTAGGCCACCGAATTGTGGGCGATGACGTGGCCCGGACCGTAGACCTTGACGGCATAGTAGCTCCGCATTTCGTGGGATCCATAGGGGCCCACGCCGGGGGACCAGTGCCTGAACTGGCGGCTCCACCCGATCAGCATGTTGCGCGTCTCGGGGCGGCCTAGAAAGATGTTGTCGGCGATGTAGAAGTCGCTGGAGCCTGCGAATTCGGTCCATACCCCGGCACCGACCCACTCGAATCGGCAGTTCTTGACGGTCAGTCCTACGGCGCCGGCCAGTTCCTTCATGCCCGCGAAGATCGCGATATCCGTATCGCGAAAGGTGATCCCGTCGAAGATGTGGTGCTGCGATCCGGAGACGTCGAACAAGCGATGATTGCCGGCGCCGTCGATAACGACGTCGCCGTCACCGGCCGCCTTGATGGTGATGGGCCTTTCCGCCGTGCCGTCCAGGGTCAGCCACATGGTGCCGTCGAACGGGGTGACCATTGGGTCCACGTAGTTGAGCCGTTCGTTGCGATAGAGGCCGGCGTGCATGAGAATCGTGTCGCCAGGCCGGGCGCGACGCTCCCACACGACGCTCCAGTCGCCGAGTCCGGCGCCGTAGTAAGCCTCCAGCAAGCTCGGAAAAGAAGGTTCCTCCCGCTCCCCCTCGTAGTAGGGCGGATAGACGTGAAGGACCCGGCCTTCCGCGTAAGGCATCGGCTCGGTGCGTGTCGTTACCTTTACGGTGTGGGAGGTCTGCCCCGAGGCGCCATCGGGATCCGTCAGCTCCAAGCGGGCCTCGTATTCCGTGCCGTGTTCGAGATTGAGGATGCTGCCGGCGAAGCCGTCAGGAACGATGTAGGAGAGACCCTCGCGGTCGCGGAAGATGCGCTCGCCGCCGACGCGCAGCAGCGGCAACGCTTCACGCCATGCGGACTCGCCGACGCGTCGGAACTCGACCTCAACGGATGCGTTGCGATTCTCATCGCCCGTGATCGCCCATTCAAACCCCAAGTTTTCCAACGTGGGGTGCTCCACGGTGAACCGGCCGGCTGCGGTGCTGTCCTGCGCTTGGGCGGACGCGGCCAGCAGTATCAGCAAGGCCGGCAAGAGGAAGCCACTCTTGCGGGTGATAGCCCGTGCCGTCGAGGCGGAAAGCGTGGCTCCGCTCAGGGCGGCGTGGCGGGTCTCATTCTGCATGTCGGTCTCTCTTGTCACGGATAAGGCGGCGGCTAGCGTCTCGATCAGCTCGGCGAGTTGCGATCAGACGAAGCTACTCCAGATACAGGAACTCGTTGTTCGACAGCAGCACATGGCAGAAGCTCGTCCAAGCGGCGCCGGCGGAGTCGAGCCTCTCGCTCATATTCGCCATGTACGTCAGGGCGGCGTCCGCCTCATCCGCGGTCGGGCGTCGTCCCAGAACGCGCAGGTAGACGTCCGCCAAACGATTGGATTCGGAATCCGAGGCGGCTAAAACCAGCTCCGACAACTGTGCCGCTTTGTTGCGCACGAATTCACTGTTGCGGACATAGAGAGCCTGCGGGGCCACGTTCGTCGTGGTACGCCCCGCCCCAGGCGTGGTTGCGTCGCCGAAGTCGAAAGTCGACAGCAAAGCCAATACGCTCCCGCGCCGGACAGGGATGTAGAGCGTCCTACGGAGCGTGTCATCGGGCTCGACGTTTGGACGCCGAGCGTCGGGAGCCATCAGATTGCCACCCAAAGTCAGGTCCAGGTCGCCGGCTATGGCCAGCATGCCGTCGCGAATCGCCTCGACTGACAGCCGCTGAAGGTTGAAGCGACTCAGCAGTCGGTTTTCGGGGTCGGCCTCAGCGGCGCCATCCGCCGCCGCGACGCTCATACGATAGGCGTTCGAACCCAAGATCAGGCGATGCATCGCCTTCACCGACCAGCCACTTTCTATGAACCGGCTCGCCAACCAGTCGAGCAGCTCAGGATGTGTGGGCGGTTCGCCGGTGCGGCCCCAGTTGTTGGGGCTACGGACCAGGCCTTGGCCGAAGTGCCCCTGCCAAATACGATTCACCATCACCCGCGCCGTGAGCGGATTGTCGGGGCTCGCGATCCAACGCGCGAGCTCGAGGCGCCCGCTGACGGTCTCAATCTCAGGTTGCTCCTCGCCGGCCAGTACGAGCGGAAAGCGGCGCGGCACCAGCTCGCCTTTGTTGTGGTGATCGCCGCGGATGAAGACGCGCTGCTCTAGTGGATCCTTCAGGTCAACCACCGCGCTCGCCATTGGACCGGACTCCGGCTGTGAGTCTTCGAGCAGCTTCCATTCCGCTCGCAGCGCAGCGACGGGCGCCGAGTCGGGAAGATCGAACGGTCCGCCGTCAAGCGCCGCTTCGGCGTAGACCGGAAACTCGTCCGCGTTGACGGGAGGTCTCCTCGGCAGATTGCGGTCCAGCTCAGCTTCGGTGCGAAAGCGGTCTCGCCACTTGGCCAAGCTTTCCAGGCGGTCGGCTTGCGCGGCCAGATACGCATCTTGGTATTCCTGAGCGACCGCCGCGATCGTGGACGGGGCGGCGTCGCGCCATGCCTGCCAATGTTGGGCGGTTGAATCCGTCAGCAATTCGATCCAGCGCTGCTGAATTTCGGAATTGAGTGCGCGCCTACTTGCCTGTTCCGACGACGATGCGCCCTGCTTGATCAACTCGAACGCAGTGATCAGATAGTCGGCCATGTGCTCGCCGAGTTCGCTACGGCGTCCGGCTAGATCCGCCGCCAAGGCCTCTTCCATCTCGAGCCGCTTGCGCCAGGTCCGTTCACGATGAGCTTGATGGGCTTCATACTGTCGCGGCTCAAGCGGCGAGTAGTGCAGGTACGACACCGATCCCGGCCGTCCAAGATTCCGAAACGCTTTCGTATTGGCGAAGATGGCCGCCATGGCGTAGTAGTCGGTCGTCAGAATCGGATCAAACTTGTGGTCATGGCAGCGTGCGCAGGTCACGGTTAAACCCAGGAACGCTTTCGAGACGACATCGATCTGTTCGTCGACTACGTCGTAGATCATCTGTACGCGATCCTGCTGGGCCAACGGTTTCGGCCCGAGCGCCAACAGGCCGGTCGCAACGATGCCGCGCTCGTTGACTTCCTCTCCGGCGGCTGGAGGCAGCAAGTCGCCGGCGATCTGTTCGATGACGAAACGGTCGTACGGCAAGTCGGAATTGAAAGCATCGACTACGTAGTCGCGGTAGCGCCAGGCGTACGGATAGCCGTGGTCCTCGTCCATGCCGGTCGATTCCGCGTACCGCGCCACGTCGAGCCAGTGCCTCCCCCAACGTTCGCCGTAGTGGGGAGAAGCGAGCAGCCTCTCGACTACGCGGTCGAATGCGCCCGGCGACGAATCGGCCTCGAACTCGGCGATCTCCCCAGGCGTCGGCGGCAGACCGATCAGATCGTAGGTCACGCGGCGGAGCAGCTTGAGCTTTTCCGCGGGCGCCGCCGGAGCGAGCATTGCATCTTCGAGCCTCGCCAGCACGAAGTTGTCTATCGGGTTGCGGACCCAGTCCTTGTGCTCAACTTCGGGCGGGGCCGGATCTCGAACCGGGCGAAACGCCCAGTGGCTTCGGTCGGCCGCCGTGATTCCTTGCTCGCGACGCACGGAGACGCCGGCGGGAGGCGCTCCGGGCCAGGCGCCGCCCGTCTCGACCCACTGGCGCAGCGTCGCCAACTCCTCGGCCGACAATTTGCCCATCGGCGGCATCTTGACTTTGGCCTCGTAGCCCACCACCTGCAGCAGGAGGCTGGCCGTCGGGT
>Ga0209273_10000588_pt1 | contig 43764 bp, 38 predicted proteins | sample tdAd471_FD_187126 | JGI IMG/M metagenome (GOLD analysis project Ga0209273, IMG submission 187126) | Marine sediment microbial communities from the Atlantic coast under amendment with organic carbon and nitrate - tdAd47.1 (SPAdes)... | ecosystem: Environmental > Aquatic > Marine > Coastal >...
CCATCCAGTTTACCGTCCACGAATTCGTGACCCTGATGGGCATTTTGAACGAGCGCGTCCGCGACGGCGACGGCGTGCCGGACACGTCCGTCTGGCACAAGTGGAAGAAGCGTTACCAGGACCTGGACAAGGAACTGGAAAAGCTCGACATGATGGACCGCGCCGACATGCTGTTCGACGGCAAGGTGAAGTTGGAAGACGTGCCGAAAGACGACATTCAGGAAGTCCTCGTGCTGGTCAGCGAACACATTGCCCATGAACAGGGGCTGATCGAAAATAACGATCCCGATGCCGATCCGGACGAGGTCGAGATCTGGCAGACCCTGCACGCGCGCCTCGAAACGTCGCTCGACTGGGATGGCTGACTCTTAGGGCGTGGTATGCTCCGCAAGGTTTTCTGGGACGACCCTTACCTGACGGAACTCGAATCGCACATAGCCGGCGTTGACGGTGATCGCGTCAACCTCTCTGAAACAATCTTTTTCGCGTTCTCCGGCGGCCAGGAAAGCGACACCGGCAGGATCGGCGGATACCCGGTGCTCGACGCCCGGACGCACGAAAGCGACATCATATATACCTTGCCCGAAGCGCACGGTTTTGCCCCCGGCGATGCCGTGCGTGTCGAGATTGACTGGCCGCGCCGGTTTCGGCTGATGCGCTTGCACTTCGCCGCCGAGATCGTGCTGGAGCTTGTCTACAGGCACCTGCCCGGAATCCGTAAAATCGGTGCGCATATCGCCGAGGACAAGGCGCGCCTCGATTTCTCGCTGGATGAGAACATTAGCCGCCATTTCGACATGCTGGCGGGGGATGCCAACGGCATTATTGAAAACGACATGCCGATCGAAAGCGCGTTCAGCGACGTGGCCGCCGGGCGGCGCTACTGGAAGATCGACGGTTTCGGCCAGGTACCCTGCGGCGGCACGCACCTTAAGCGCACCGGCGAAGTCGGGAAGATCTCGCTCAAGCGCAAGAACATCGGCGGCGGCAAGGAACGGATCGAGGTTTACCTGTCGGACTGACCGGTCACTTCGCCGCTTTCGAAATCGCCGCCGCATCGATGCCGTAACGCTCGTAAAGCGCCGGCAAATCGCCGCACTGACCGAACTCGTCCACGCCCAGCGGTTCGACACGCCGCCCGTCGACGGCACCAAGCCATGCCAGGGCCGCCGGGTGTCCGTCCATCACGGTAACCAGCGGCTCGCCCTTGGGCGCGTCGGCGAGGAGTTTCGACACCCAGGCATCCTTGCCGTGGGCGCGCCAGTCGGCGAACAACCGGTCCGATGACGTGATGGCCAGCAGCCCCGCGCCCTTGATTTCGGCTGCGGCGGCCTCCGCTTCGGGGGCGATGGCGCCCGCGTAAACGATCACCGGTGCGTTCTTGCTTGCCGGTTTCTGCCGCCAGTAAGCACCTTTGCGGATACCTTCGCTGAGGTCCGGCGTCATCTTGCGCTTCGGCTGGCTCAGCGGCCGGGTTGACAGACGCAGATAGACCGAGCCGCCGTCGTCGGCTTGCATGTGCTCGAAACCCCAGGACATGATCTCGGCCAACTCGTCGGCATAGGCCGGCTCGAACGACGTCAGGCCGGGCTGGCCCATGCCGATCAGCGGCGTCGAAATGCTCTGGTGTGCGCCGCCTTCCGGGGCCAGCGTGATCCCCGCCGGGGTGGCGACGACCATGAAGCGCGAGTCCTGATAACAGGCGTAATTGAGCGCATCGAGCCCGCGCGCAATGAATGGGTCGTATAGCGTGCCGATCGGCAGCAGTCGCTCGCCGAAGATCGAATGCGACAAACCGAGCGCCCCCAGCATCACGAACAGGTTGTTCTCGGCGATGCCCAGTTCGATGTGCTGACCGGCCGCATTGAATTCCCATTTCTGCGCCGAGGGGACCTGCTGGGCGCGGAACGTATCGGCGCGGTCCTCGCGCGCGAACAGGCCACGCCGGTTGACCCAGCCGCCGAGGTTGGTCGACTGCGTCACGTCCGGCGACGTGGTGACGATGCGAGATGCCAGTTTCGAGTTCTTGTCGCCGGCCAGCTCGTACAGGATTTTGCCGAACGCTTCCTGCGTCGAGGCGGTGTCCTTGACCGGGCAGGCGAGGGTTTTCGGCACCTCGATCTTGTCGGCGCTGAAGCGGCGGCGGCCGTCGCGGTTGAACGGTACCTGCGCGAGAAAACCTTGCAGTTCTTCGGCGCGGTCTTCCTGTCCGGCAAAGGGGTTCCATTCGTCGCCTTCCTTGATACCGAGCTTGCTGCGAAAACCTTCGACCTGTTCGGCGTTCAGAATGCCCGCATGGTTGTCCTTGTGCCCGGCCAGCGGCAGGCCCCAGCCCTTGATCGTGTATGCGATGAAGCAGGTCGGCGTCTCGTCCTTGGACGCTTCGTCGAACGCTTCCATCAGGGTCTCCAGGCAATGCCCACCGAGATTGGTCATCAGGTTCTGCAGCGCGTCGTCGTCATAGCTTTCGATCAGGCGCAGCGCATCGTGGTTGCCGTCGAAGTCCTTGTTCAACTGCACCCGCCATGCGGTGCCGCCGCGAAACGTCAGCGCCGCGTACAGGTCGTTCGGGCAATCGTTGATCCAGCGCCGCAGCGTCTTGCCGCCCGGGCGCTCGAACGCTTCCATCATGCGCTTGCCGTACTTGATGGTGATGACGTTCCAGCCCGTGGTGCGGAACACCCGGTCGATCAGGCGAAACATCTGATCGGGGACGACGCCGTCGAGGCTCTGACGGTTGTAATCGACGATCCACCAGCAGTTCCGAAGCCCGTGCTTCCAGCCTTCCCACAAGGCTTCGTACATGTTGCCTTCGTCCATCTCCGCATCGCCGACGAGGGCCACCATGCGGCCCGGTTCCTTCTCGGCGACGCTGTCGAAGTGGCGGCGCGTATAGTCCTGGACCATCGACAGGAACGACGTCATCGCCGGGCCCATGCCGACCGAACCGGTGGAAATATCGACGTCGTCGGCATCCTTGGTGCGTGACGGATAGCTTTGCGCGCCGCCGAAGGCGCGGAAGTTCTCAAGGTTCTCGCGGGTCTGATGACCGAGCAAATACTGGATGGCATGGAACACCGGGCTGGCGTGCGGCTTGACCGCGACCCGGTCCTCGGGACGCAGTGCCGACAGATACAGCGCGCTCAAAATCGCCACCGACGAAGCGCACGATGCCTGGTGCCCGCCGACCTTCAAGCCGTCCCGCTTCTCGCGGATATAGTTGGCGTGGTGAATGGTCCACGTCGACAGCCAGAGAATCTTCTGCGCCAGCGTTTCCATGCACTGCAGTTTGTGAGCAGGATCGTTCGTCGCGGGTTCGTCAAAGGGGGCCATGTGCGTTCTCCTATGGCCGGAATATAGCGCAAAGCGGAAAACAGGTCATTGCGATATGCGCTATGAAACCTATAAGATGCGCAATAATTTATAAAATAAATACGTTTATGAGGTGAATTATGCCCCAATCGAACCTTGATGCGATTGATCAGCGAATCCTGAGCGCGCTCCAGGGCAACGCCCGTCTGAGCAACGTCGAGCTGGCGCAGCACGCCGGGCTGTCGGCGTCACCGTGTCTGCGGCGGGTGCGGACACTGGAGGACGAGGGGATCATCAAAGGCTACGCCGCGTTGGTCGATCAGGAGGCGGTGGGTCTGCCGGTCAGTGTCTTCGTGATGGTCAGTCTGGAGCGTCAGGTTGAGCAGGCGTTGGAGATATTTGAAGAGCGGGTGCGTGCTCTCCCGGAAGTGATGGAGTGTTATTTGATGACCGGCGACAGCGACTATTTACTGCGGGTCGTGACCAGCGACCTGCAGGCGTACGAGCGGTTTTTGATGCACCAGCTGACCAAGTTTCCGGGCGTCAGTTCCATCAAATCCAGTTTTGCGCTGAAGCAGGTCGTCTACAGAACCGCGCTACCGATTGCCGGGGCGCCCTGAGCGACATGACCGCCATAAAGGATTTCACGCGTGAAACGCCCCATCGCCGCCGTATGCATTTTTCTGTTTTTGTTTGCAGCAATTCCGGTTTCCGCCGCGCCCGTTAAGGAACTTTGGGCGAAATGGGCCGAAAACGATCCCAATTCCGCGATTTCCCCCGATCACGGCATCTGGGACACCTTCTTGAAGACATATGTGAAGGACGATCCGGCGGGATTGAACCGGGTCGATTACGCCGGCGTCACGGATCCGGATAAAAACGTCCTCGCGGCTTACATAAAGAATCTTGCCGCGACAAAAGTCACATCGCTGAACCGGGATGAACAGCGCGCGTTCTGGATCAATTTATATAATGCCCTCACGGTACAGGTGATCCTCGATCACTATCCCGTCGAAAGCATCCGCGACATCGACATCTCGCCGGGGCTGTTCAGCGACGGCCCGTGGGGCAAGAAGCTGCTCGAGATCGAGGGCGAACGGATCAGCCTCGACGATATCGAGCACCGCATCCTGCGCCCGCTCTGGAATGACCCGCGTGTGCATTACGCCGTCAACTGCGCCTCGGTCGGTTGTCCGGACCTGATCGCACACGCCTATACGGCGGCGGACACGGACAGATTGCTGCGCGAAAACGCCGCCGCCTATATCAACAGCCCGCGCGGCGTGCGCATCGAAGACGCAGAGATCGTCGTATCCGCGATCTATGACTGGTTCGCCGGAGATTTCGGCGGCACGGAAAAGGGCGTCATCGCACATCTGATGCAATACGCGACGGGTGCCAGAAAAGCAGCGTTGGAAAAAGCAACGGGCATCGATGATTACGATTACGACTGGTCGCTGAACGGCGTCAAGTAGCGCACTATTCGAGCCGGATATTGCGCAACAACCCTTTCGACACAAGGCCGAGATCGTCGGCATCGCCGGAGACACCGATATAGGCGACACCCGGCGCGGGCGTGCCGAACGCGCGTCGGTAATCGGCGGCAAGATCGACGCTTTCGGAAACCCATTCACCGGCGGGCGCGTGCACTGTGCGCTTGACGATCAGCCGCCCGCTGTCGGGAAAATGCGGATGCGCAATGTCCATTTCGCGGTCTCCGCCCCACACATAGTTCAGCACCTTCCCGGCGGCGAGCGGCGAGACCATCGCCTTGATCCGGGACGTCATCGAACCGTCGGAGAACGCCACATAGATCGACAGAATGCGGTCGTCGCCGTCGGTCCGGCTCAAATCCGTCGCCGGCAACGCGTCGATCACCTGCCATTCCCATGAAAGGTGCGTCGCCGGCACGGGGTCGTCGGCGACTTTCAGGTACAAGACGCTGGAGCTTTTGTCGGCGACGATTTCCATGGCGCCGCCGGGCGCGGCACGGAACGATGTCTCGGCCATGCCCTTGAAGCTGAGCATTTCCCACTTCGCGGGATCCAGGTCGAGCACGACCGGCAGCGGGCCGGCCGCGCGGGCGTCATGGACACCCAGCCAAAACAACGCAATCGCGAGAACAGCTGAAAACCGGATCATGCGATTACTAGGACGGGTTTTCAGCGCCGGTGCAAATCACACCGTGGTGAGGTGCCGCGCGATGTCTCTTCGTTGCCTATTCATTGTCCTGGGCAATCGCTTCGAGGACGGCGTCGGTCACCTGGCGCGACGTCGCGGTACCGCCGAGATCGCGGGGCAGGTGTTTGCCGTCGCCGGTGACCCGTTCAATGGCCTTCATCAGCCGCGCCGCCGCATCCAGTTCGCCCTCGTGCTCCAACAGCATCGCCGCCGACCAGAACGTGCCGAGCGGGTTGGCGATGCCCTTGCCCATGATGTCGAACGCCGAGCCGTGGATCGGCTCGAACATCGACGGGGCATCCTTTTCGGGTCTGAGGTTGCCCGTCGGTGCGATGCCGAGCGAGCCGGTCAGTGCCGCCGCCAGATCGGAAAGCACGTCGGCGTGCAGGTTGGTGGCGACCACGGTATCGATGGTTTCGGGTTTCAGCACCATGCGTGTGGTCATCGCGTCGACCAGCATCTTGTCGGTGGTGACGTCCGGATAATCGCCCTTGATCTCCTCGAACACCGCATCCCAGAACACCATGCCGTGGCGCTGCGCGTTGGACTTGGTGACCAGCGTCAACAGCTTGCGCGGGCGCGAACGGGCCAGCTCGAACGCGAAGCGCTGAATGCGCTCGACCCCGGTGCGCGTGAAGACGGCGACGTCCATGCCGACTTCCTCGGCAAGCGTCTGGTGCACGCGGCCGCCGACCCCGGCGTATTCGCCCTCGGAATTTTCGCGGACGATGACCCAATCAAGCTCCTTCGACGTCACGCCCTTGAGCGGCCCCTCGATGCCCGGCAAAAGGCGCGCCGGACGGACGTTGGCGTACTGGTCCAGCGTCTGGCAGATTTTCAGGCGCAGCCCCCACAGCGTGATGTGGTCGGGCACACGCGGATCGCCGGCCGAGCCAAAGAGAATCGAATCGAACGCGCGCAGCGTTTCCAGCCCGTTGTCGGGCATGAAATCGCCCTTGTCGAGATAGCGCTGCGAGCCCCAGTCGAAGCGTTCCGACTTGATCTCGAACCCGCCGTCACGCTTGGCCACGGCCTGCAGAACTTCCATCCCGGCGTCGATGACTTCGGGGCCGATGCCGTCGCCCGGAATGGCGGCGATGTTGATGACGCGCTTGCTCATGGTATTCTTGTCCCTTGTCGTGACGATGATTCTGCGGATGCTGACCTCATTATTATGGGGCCGGGCGCCGTTTTGAAAAGGTGGAATACGTGGCCGCATTGGGCAAGACACGAAGCTGGGACGCGTTCGTCACGTGGTGCGAGACGCGCGGCCTCGCCGCCGCGCCCGCCAATCCGTGGACCCTTGCCGCCTATATCCGGTCCGTCGAAAACGCCATGCGCTACGATGCGCTCAAGCGCCACGTCGATCAGATCGGCCAGATGCATTTCGAACAGCGCCGCACGCGCCCCGACCGTGACGTCATGGTAAGGCGCCTGCTTGACGCCGCGCGCCGCCGCGAAGAAGCAAAGAAGCGCGCCAAGGAAAAGGCCAAGGAAAAGCCCGTCGCCCCGCCGCCGCTGTTCGAGGCCGCCGATTTCCTCGACGCCAAAACCCCGAAGACGCCGAAGGCGCGCACGAAACGCGGCGCGGCGGCAAAGCCCCGCGCGCTCCGCGTCACACCGAAGCTGGTGCGCCGGAAACGGGTGTAGGGCCTCATCCTTCGAGACGCTCGGTTCCCTCGCTCCTCAGGATGAGGGGATTCTGCAACGCTAAACAATGGCCTCATCCTGAGGAGCCCCGGGTTCAATCCGGGGCGTCTCGAAGGATGAGCGAGCGAAATACCACATTGTCGTCACCCCGAACTTGATTCAGGGTCCATGAAGTCGAAAGCCGCGCCTGCCGCAGATACCGCGCATGGTCCTGAATAATGTTCAGGACGACGCCGGATGTGGCGGGCCGGAAGCGGTGCTATTCCACCGTCGCCGTTGCCGAATTCACCACCACGTCGCCACCGCGCGTGATCTCGATCCGCCCGGTATAAATCCCCGCGTCCCACGCCGCGCCGCGCCGTTTGCGCCCGGCGAAGCCGTGCCATTTGGCGAGCGGGCGGTCGATCACGGTCTGGTGCTCGGCGACGCGCGTGCCGTCGGGCGCGGAAAGTGTCAGCACGATCCGGTCGCCACGGTCGAGCGAAAACGCCTCGGCCCAGAACACCAGCGCCGGGACGTGCGCCGCGAAGCGGGTCTCGGCCAACGTCCCGGCCTCGATCTCCGCCTTTGTCGGCGCGCCGGTCGCAAAGCCCGCGTTGAACGGCTGCGGTCCGGGATAGGTCAGCGCCGCCGCCACATCCGGCGCCCACAATCCGGCAGGGCGCGCCGCCACGTTACAGGCATTGATGTTACTGGTCGCCGTGAACGGGTCGATGACGCGGGTGCCGTCACGCACCGTCATATGAATGTGCGGAAATTCCGAGCGCCCGGAGCGGCCGATCTCGCCCAGCACCGCGCCGCGCCCGACGGTGTCGCCGGGCTGTACGCGGAGCGACCCGGCCTTCATGTGGCAGTACTGCGTGCTCCAGCCGCCGGCGTGCTCGATGACCATGCCGTTGCCGCATTCGCGCCCACGCAGCGCCGTCGCGCTTTGCAGGTCGGCCTTGGTGGAATCCGCCACGCCGTCGCGTACCCGCGCCACCCGCCCCGGGGCGGCGGCAAGCACCCTGACACCCCGGCGCATCGCCGCGTCGTCGGCAATCGCGATGTCGGTGCCTTTGTGGGTGTTGTAGCTGAGATGGCCGCAGCGGAAGTCCTGTGTCCCCGGGCCGGGGTCATGATCGACGAAATTGACCAGCCAGCAAGTCTTGCCGACGTCGCAGTCGGCGGGCAGCGATAAAACCGGTGCGTCGGCCCGCGCCGAATCTGCCGAAACGGCGATAACGACCGCCAGCAGCACCGGAATCCCTTTTCGCAGCGCCGAAGAAAATGCCGAACCCCCTGTTATTTCTGGATTTATGCTGCTTTGCATGCGGACCGAAAGCCTTGCTTGCCGTGAAAACCAAAGCACTTTATATTGCGTTGCAATAGATATTGCATTTGCGAAGCGCCCACGGGCCAAAAAGCCTGAAAGCCTCCGCGAGCCCCGAGAGCCCGAAAAAGGATACTCCTTATGGACCAAGTCACAAATCCCATCGACAGCCTGCACGGTTATTATTTCGAAGACCTTGAAGTCGGCATGACCGACGTCTTCGCAAAAACCATCACCGAGACGGATATCGTGATGTTCGCCGGGATTTCGGGCGACACCAACCCGGTGCACCTGAACGAGGAATTCGCCGCGGGAACCATGTTCAAGAGCACCATCGCGCACGGCATGCTGACGTCGGCTTTCATTTCCACCGTCATCGGCACCAAGCTGCCGGGGCCGGGCTGCATCTATGTCAGCCAGAACCTGAAGTTCAAAGCGCCGGTCAAGGCGGGTGAAACGGTCCGCGCCAAGTGCACGATCACCGAAATGATGCCGGAAAAGAAATTCATCAAGCTGCTGACGCAGTGCCTCGTCGGCGACAAGGTCGTCGTCGATGGCGAAGCCACGATTATGGTGCCGTCGCGCGCCGCGTGAATTCGGTCAACGGATTTGCAGGAGGGCGCCGGATTTCCGGCGCCCTTTTGTTTTGGGGCGTCGGCCGTCATTCCGGCGCACGCCGGAATCCAGAGCTGCAAGACGCGAGATACCCGAATTGCCGCAACTGACGGACTGGACCCCGGCCTTCGCCGGGGTGACGCGGATAAGCGCCATCGGCCAACAGCCTTGACCCTCCGAGAGCCTTAAGACACCTTCCTGAGCCATGCGTATCTATAGACAGGCAAGATCGCTGCTTGAGCAGCACCGGGGCGCGGTGATCGCCGTCGGCAACTTCGACGGGGTGCATCGCGGCCATCGCACCGTGATCGCCGAAGCCGGGCGCATCGCCGAGGCGGCGGGGCTGCCGTGGGGCGTGCTGACGTTCGAGCCGCATCCGCGCAATGTCTTTCAGCCCGATGTCGCGCCATTTCGCCTGACGCCGTTCCGCGCCAAGGCCGAGCGCATCGCCGAGATGGGCGTCGGCTTCATGATCGCGCAGAAATTCGACATGGATTTCTCGACGCAAAGCGCCGCCGAGTTCGTCGAGGCGTATCTGGTGCAGACGCTCCGCGTGCATCACGTCGTCGCCGGGTACGACTTCAAATTCGGCCACAAGCGCCAGGGAAGCTGCGAAACGCTGCTGGCCGAGGGTCAGAAGCTGGGCTTCGGCTTCACCGTCGTCGCCGCCGCGTCGGATGACGGCGGCGGGCTGTATTCGTCGAGCCGCACGCGCGAACTGGTCGCGGCGGGCGACATGGCCGGGGCCGCCGCCGTTCTGGGCCGTCCGTTCGCTATTTCCGGGCGCGTTTCGGGCGGCGACAAGCGGGGCCGCACCATCGGTTTTCCGACGGCGAACCTGTTGCTCGGCGGCTATATTCGTCCGGCCTTCGGGGTCTATGCGGTGCGCGCTGCGCTGCCCGGCGGGCGCATGGTCGACGGCGTCGCCAATCTGGGGATGCGGCCGACCTTCGACGGCACGGCGCCCCGGCTCGAAGTGCACCTGTTCGATTTCGACGAAGATATATACGATAGGCGCATCGACGTTGCGCTGCTGGAAATGATCCGCCCGGAAAAGAAATTTGACGGACTGGACGCTTTGAAGGCACAAATCGCCCGCGATTGCGAGAAAGCACGCGATATTTTGAAAACCCATGTGTAGCTTTAAGTGAAGTCTGAACCGATGACTGTTGATTACAAATCCACGATCTTCCTGCCGAAAACCGATTTTCCGATGAAAGCCGGTCTGCCGCAGCGCGAACCGCAACTGCTCGAACACTGGGCCGAGACCGGCTTCGAGGCAGCGCGCGCGGACATTTCCAAGGGACGTGAGAAATTCATCCTGCATGACGGCCCGCCGTACGCGAACGGGCATCTGCATATCGGTCATGCGCTCAACAAGATCCTCAAGGACGTCATCAACCGCACCCAGCAGATGCTCGGCAAGGACGCCTATTACGTGCCGGGCTGGGACTGCCACGGTCTGCCGATCGAATGGAAGATCGAGGAAAAGTACCGCGAACAGAAACTCGACAAGGACGCCGTGCCGATCGTCGAGTTCCGCAAGGAATGCCGCGAGTTCGCCGCGCACTGGATTGACGTGCAGCGCGAAGAGTTCAAGCGGCTGGGCGTGATGGGCGACTGGGATCATCCCTACACCACCATGTCGTACGCCGCCGAAGCCACCATCGCCGGCGAGATCGGCAAGTTCCTGATGGACGGCTCGTTGTATCGCGGCTCCAAGCCGGTGATGTGGTCGCCGGTCGAAAAGACCGCGCTGGCCGAAGCCGAGGTCGAATACTACGACCACACGTCGACGACGATCTTCGTGCGCTTCCCCGTCGTCACCGCGTCGGTGCCGGAAATCGACGGCGCCGCCATCGTCATCTGGACGACGACGCCGTGGACCATGCCCGGTAACCGCGCTGTCGCGTATGGCGACAAGATCGACTATGTGGTGATCGAGGTGACGGCAGTCGCCGATGAAAGCCTGGCGCGCGTCGGCGAGAAACTGATCGTCGCCAAGGCGCGGCTCGACGCGTTCTCCGAACAGTGTGGCATCACCGAAAGCACCCAGCTGGCCGAGCTTAAGGGTGCCGACCTTAAGGGCACCATCTGTGCGCATCCGCTGCGCGGGAAGGGCTATGACTTCGACGTGCCGGCGCTGGCCGCTGACTTCGCCACCACCGAGGAAGGCACCGGCATCGTCCACATCGCGCCCGGTCACGGCGCGGACGACTGGGTGCTCGGCATGTCGAACGGCATCGAAGTGCCGCAGACCGTCGGCGAGGACGGCACGTACTTCGCGCACGTGCCGCTGTTCGCGGGCGAGCATGTCTATAAATGCAACGATCACGTCGCCGAGGTTCTGAAGGACGCGGGCGGGCTGCTCGGCAAGGGCAAGCTCGTACACCGCTATCCGCATTCGTGGCGCTCCAAGAAGCCGCTGATCTTCCGCAACACGCCGCAGTGGTTCATCTCGATGGAGACCACGGGGCTGCGCGACAAGGCCTTGAAGGCTATTGACGAGACCCGCTTCGTCCCCGCATCCGGGCAGAACCGGCTGCGTGGCATGATCGCCGAGCGCCCGGACTGGGTCGTCTCGCGCCAGCGCGCCTGGGGCGTGCCGATCACGGTGTTTGTGAATAAAGAGACCGGCGAGCCGCTCCGCGATCAGGCCGTGCTCGACCGCATCACCGCGGCCTTCAGGGAAGAAGGCGCCGATGCGTGGTTCGCGTCCGATCCGTCGCGCTTCCTCGGCAACGAGTATGACGCCGACGATTACGAACAGGTCACCGACATCCTCGACGTCTGGTTCGACAGTGGCTCGACGCATGCCTTCGTGCTCGAAGACGGGCCGTGGGAAGGGCTTGAGTGGCCGGCGTCGCTGTACCTCGAAGGCTCGGACCAGCATCGCGGCTGGTTCCACTCGTCGCTTCTGGAAAGCTGCGGCACGCGCGGGCGTGCGCCGTACGAGGCGGTGCTGACGCACGGCTTCGTCATGGCCGAGGACGGTCAGAAGATGTCGAAGTCGCTCGGCAACATCGTCGCCCCGCAAGACGTCATGGACCAGTACGGCGCCGATATTCTGCGCATCTGGGTGGTCAATTCCGACTACTCCGAGGATTTGCGCATCGGCCCCGAGATCATCAAGCAGCAGGCCGACATCTACCGCCGGCTTCGCAACACGCTGCGCTACATGCTCGGCAACCTGGCCGGTTTCGATGAAAGCGAGCGGGTGCAGAACGTCGCCGATCTGCCGGAACTGGAACGCTGGGTGCTGCATCGCATCCATGAGATGGACGCGGCGCTGCGCAAGGCCTGCGACGACTTCGATTTCCAGCCGTTCTTCGCCGAGCTGCACACGTTCTGCGCCGTCGATCTGTCGGCGTTCTATTTCGATATCCGCAAGGACGCGCTGTATTGCGACCGCCCCGACGGCGACTTGCGCCGCTCGGTGCGCACGGTGCTCGATATCCTCTTCGACCACCTGACCGCGTGGCTTGCTCCGGTGCTTTGCTTCACGGCGGAAGAAGCCTGGTTGACGCGCCATCCGGACCGGGTCGCGGGTAATTCCGTGCACCTGCGGACCTTCCCGGACGTGCCGTCCGAGTGGGCCGATGCCGCGCTTGCCGAGAAGTGGAGCCGCGTACGCACGTTGCGCCGGGCCGTGACCGGGGCCCTCGAAGTGGCGCGCGCGAACAAGATCATCGGCGCCAGCCTGCAGGCGCACCCGCGCGTCTTCGCCGCCGAGGCCTACCGCGCCGCGTGTGAGGGGCTCGATCCGGCGGAACTGTGCATCACGTCCGGCTTCACGTTCGCTGACGCGGATGCACCGGCCGACGCGCACCGCATGGAAGACATCGCCGATATCGCCGTCGTCGTCGAAAAGGCCGAGGGCGAGAAGTGCGAGCGCTGCTGGAAGGTGCTCGACGATGTCGGCTCGGACCCCGAACATCCGACGGTGTGCGGGCGTTGCGCCGACGCAGTGCGCAACATCGAACCGGCGGCGGCGTGAGCGCAGCCGGGTCCGCCGCGCTTCGCAAAGCCGGCGCGGCGATCGCCGTCGTGGCGCTGATCGCCGATCAGTTCACGAAGATCGCGATGATGCGCCATGTGTTCGACGGCGCAGAGCGGTGCCCCGACCGCTACATTCTCGTCGACGAGGTGACCTCGTTCTTCAATCTGGTGATGACATGCAACCGGGGCGTCAGCTTCGGCATGTTCAACCGGGAAAGCGATTATGGACCGTTGTTGCTGACCGGTCTCGCCGTCGTCATCATCATCGCGTTGTCGGTGTGGCTGTGGCGGGCGACGACCCGGACGTCGGTGCTGGCGCTCGGCATGATCATCGGCGGCGCGGCAGGCAACGTGGTCGACCGGGTGCGCTTCGGCGCGGTCGTCGATTTTCTCGATTTCCACGCCTTCGGGTATCATTGGCCGGCGTTCAACATCGCCGACAGCGCGGTTTGCGTCGGCGCGGCGATACTGGTATTGGAATCCTTGTTTACCCGAGGCGAAACGTCATAGACTCGGTTTAGCGGCGTTTGACGGCTGAAAACGGACACTTAGGCATGTTTCGACGGACAATCGGCATCGCATTGATGGCTTCCCTGGCAATCACGCTCAGCGCGTGCGAGTCGGCGAAGAAGGTTCTGAGCCGTCCCAAGGACGCGCCGGACGAATTCGTGATCTACCAGCGTCCGCCGCTGAGCCTGCCGCCGGAATTCTCGCTGCGTCCGCCGTCGCCCGGTTCCGACGGTCCGCAGGCGATCACCCCGACCGATCAGGCCCGCGCCGCGCTGTTGCAGCAATCGCCCAAGCTCCGTGGCGAGGCGCAACGCGACCCCAATCTTTCCGATGGTCTGAACGCGATCATGGCCAAGACCGGCGCCTCCGCCGCCGACCCGTCGATCCGCGAGGTCGTCAATGCGGAAACCTCGCTTTTGTCCAAGGAAGACCAGCGTCTTGCCGACAAGATGATCTTCTGGGTCGACGACAAGCCGTATGAAGGCACCATCGTCGACGCCGAAAAGGAACAGCAGCGCATCCGCGAGAACCAGGCGCTCGGCAAGCCGATCACCGAAGGCGAAACGCCGCAGGTGAAAAAAGCCCGCGGCCGCAAGGGTCTGCTCGAGTTCTAGGGCGGCTCGCCTAGCTCAATACGATCGTCATCCCGGGCATTAGCGTCGCCAAAGCCGACAGGCTTTGGACGCGACGGTCATGACCCGGGACCCATGGAGAGGCCTGGCGTGGTTTTGGAATGGGTCCCGGATCGCCGGGTCTCATGACCTCGCTGGCGCACGGATGAAACCCGCGTCCGGGATGACGGTGTTGGTTTAAAGTTCATACCCCCTCACCTAACCTCTCCCCCTGGAAGGGGGAGAGGGACAAGACCGGAATCTTTCGTCAGGTGAGGGGGGCTCGCCGTTCGGCGCATGCCGGCGGTGGATGTGCGTCTTCCCGGATCAAGGGCCGGATCAAGGGCCGGATCAAGGGTTTGACTCCGCTGCCCCATGCGGCTTCGATCACGCGCCATGACAAACGCTCTCCTCGACATATCCGCATCGCAAGCGCGCAGGCTCGTCCTCGATCTGCAGGGCCTTGCCGAAAACCCGCGCCGCCGTCTGGGGGCCGATGGGCTGTTGGCGCTGATCCGCAAGCTCGGCTTCGTGCAGGTCGATTCGATCCAGTGGGTGGAACGCGCGCACCACATGATTCTGGCAAGCCGCTGGGACGGCTACCGGCAACAGGATCTGCACCGGTTGATCGAAAAGGAGCGGATGCTTTTCGAGAACTGGACCCATGACGCCGCCATCCTGCCGGTCGAATTTTTCCCGGTCTGGGGGCGCCGCTTCGCGCGTGAGGCCGCGCACCGGGCCGGAAAGTGGAGCGCCGAGGCGTGCGCAGAGCGCGACCGGGTGCTGGCGCTTGCCGCCGACAGCGGCCCGATCACGGCGCGCGAAATGTCGGAACGTCACGACCCGCCCACCGATGCGGGAAGGGGCGAATGGTGGGACTGGAAGCCGTCGAAGCGGGCGCTGGAATATCACTGGCGCACCGGGGGGCTGTGCATCTGTCACCGGCGCGGCTTCCAGAAAGCATACGACCTGACGGAACGGGTGATCCCCGACGCCTATCGCACACCGGCGGTGTCGGCGGACGAATATATCGACTGGTCGTGCCGCGAAGCATTGAGCCGTATCGGTTTCGGCACCGCGGGCGACATCGCCGGGTATTGGGGAAACATCACGGCGGCCGAGGCCAAATCGTGGTGCGATGCGCGCCTTGGCGGCGAGGTCACGCATGTGCTGGTGAACGGTGCCGACGGCGGGACGCCGCGCAAACTGTTCGCGCTTTCCGATATCGAAGCGCGCCTCGCCACCGTGCGCCAGCCGACCGAACGTCTGCGAATCCTCAACCCCTTCGATCCCGTCATCCGCGACCGCAAGCGCCTGAAAGCCCTGTTCGGCTTCGATTACCGGATCGAGATCTTCGTCCCGGCGCCGCAGCGCACGTTCGGGTATTACGTCTTTCCGCTGCTCGAAGGCGAGCGGATGGTCGGGCGGCTGGAAATGAAGGCCGAACGTGGCGACGATACGCTTTTGCTCAACGCGCTCTGGCCCGAGCCCGGCGTGGCGTTCGGTACGGGGCGCATGGCGCGGCTGGAAAGCGCGCTGGACCGCATGCGGCGGCTGACCGGCATGGCGTCGGTGCGCTTCGCCGACGGATGGCTGCGCGACGCGCCGGCGTCATAAAAATTTCAGAATGACGGATGGCCCGATGCGTCCTTGGCAGACGCGCCTCGACATATTCGTTTTTTATATATTATTATTTTGCAGTTGAAATTAAACAACCGCCCCAGGTCCACAACGATAAAACGAGGAATATCCATGATGAGACTCTTTTCCGGCATCGCCCTGAGCCTGCTTATGTTCGCGACGACGGCTGACGCCGCCGAGCTTGACGTCAAACTCAACGCGGCGACCCCGAGCGTCACGGTCGAGACGTCGAACGGCCCGGTCGAGATCATGCGCAATCAGGACACCGAAGCGACGATCAATCCGAAGTATGCGAAGACATCGCGCAAATGCCCGCCGTTCTGCATTCAGCCGATGCAGGTTGCGCCGGGTGTGACCACGGTCGGCGAAATGGAACTGCTGGCGTTTGCAAAGGCCGGCGGCAAACTGATCGATGGCCGCACCCTGGAATGGCATCTGGACGGCACGATCCCGGGCGCGATCAACATGCCCTATACGCAAATGGCCGCCCGTCTGGGCGAAATCGGTTGTACCGGCAGCGTCGGCAAATGGGACTGCTCGAAAGCCGAAAAGGTGCTTCTTTTCTGCAACGGTCCGTGGTGCGGCCAGTCGCCGATGGCGATCAAGGCCATGCTCCGTGAAGGCTACCCGGCTGACAAAATTCTCTATTACCGGGGCGGCATGCAGGCCTGGCACACCCTTGGCCTGACCGTCGTCGAAGGTGAAATGTAAGAAACCCGGTTCGTGGCCCGGTCGGGCCGCACGCGCGCAAAACGTACGCCCTGGACAGTGCCGCTGTTCAGGGCGTTTGCGTATCGCCGTCGTTACGCCAGGATGCGTGAAACAAGCGATTGAATACCCCGCCGTCATTCCGGCGAAAGCCGGAATCCAGGAGCGGCAAAATGGTGTCTGTAATACTGGACCCCGGCCTGCGCCGGGGTGACGGTCTTTGAACGTAACGGCATAGGCCCCGGCCGTCTCAGGATGGGTGAGGATGTTCAGCCTTGCGGCGTCGACAGGCCCTTGAACTTCTGCAGCATCCTTGTGAACCCGGCGCGGTCGTCGGGGTCTTCGAAGCGAAACCGCAATTCGCCGGTTTCCGTATCCAGCCGAAGATCGAACGGTCCCTTGCAGTGGCCGTTGCACCAGGCGCGCAGGTTGAGCACGGCCTGCTGCGGGGTGTATTGCTCGCCGGCCAAAAGCCCGCGCCGGTCGCCGCCCGAACGCCGCTCAGCCCCGACGCGGCGCTCGCCTTCCGCGGGCAGCGCCGTTTGCGTCTGGCGCCGGTCGACGCCGGAGCGCCGGTCCGAACGCTTGCGCCGCGACGCCGTCCCGTCGGGTGCGGTTGTTGCCGGGGCGGCGGGTTGGGTGTTGGCGTGGGGGGCAGCTTCTTGCGGTGCCGGGGCCGGTTCGCGATCACGGCACAGCCCCTTGTCCAGACAGGCCTGGATGGTGGTAAACATCTCGTCGCGGTGCGGTGCGTGTTCCACGGCGTCGACAATGCCGAGGTCGAGCAGGCGGCGGCAGATGCAGTCGGTGGGCACGTCGTTCAAATCGTTCATACGGGCAGGATAGAGCGGTCGGACGCATCATCCCAGCGGCAATTGTCCCGGCGTCTGCGCGGCCCCTTTATCTTTAAATCTTCGTAACCTTTCGGTGAACGGGCGTGTTTTCCGTTGATCTGGCGACGGAACACGTCCATATCCGATGCATGCGTACATATCGGCCATATGCAAAGGTTCTGTTCGTGCTGGCGGCGCTCTGCGCTTTCGTGCCGGCACACGCCTGGGCCAAGATTTTCGAACCCGAAACATTCACCCTGACGAACGGCATGCAGGTCGTGGTGATTTCCAATCACCGCGCGCCGGTCGTCCGCCACATGGTCTGGTACAAGGTCGGCGCCGCCGACGAGGCACCGGGCGAAAGCGGTATCGCGCACCTGCTCGAACACCTGATGTTCAAGGGCACCAAGAACTTCGGCCCCGGCGCGTTTTCGTCGTCGGTGGCGCGCAACGGCGGACAGGAAAACGCCTTCACGTCGTATGACTACACGGCGTATTTCCAGACCATCGCCCGCGACCGGCTGGAAATGGTCATGCGCATGGAAGCCGACCGCATGACCAATCTTCTTATTACGCAAAAGCAGGTGGCGCCGGAACGCAACGTGGTGCTCGAAGAACGCCGCTCAAGGATCGACAACAATCCGAGCGCGCAGCTGCGCGAGCAGGTTTCCGCCGCGCTGTACCTGAACTATCCGTACCGCCGCCCGATCATCGGCTGGGAACACGAGATCAAGGCGCTCGACGTGGACCGCATCCTTGCTTTCTACAAACGCTATTACGCGCCCAACAATGCGGTGCTGATCGTCGAGGGCGACGTCACCGTCGACGCGTTGAAGCCGCTGGCGGAAAAATATTACGGCGCCATTCCGCGCGGCCCGGACATCGAGCGTACCCGCACCACCGAGCCGCCGGCTCCTGCCGACCGCCGCGTCGTGCTCGAACACGAACGTGTCACGCAGCCGAGCTGGTCCAGGCGTTACATCGCGCCCAGCTATCGCTACGGCGCATCCGAACACGCCTATGCGCTGCAGGTGCTGGCGGAAATCATCGGCGGCGGACCGTCCAGCCGTTTGCACAAGAAACTGGTCCTGGACGACGCCATCGCACTGTCGGCGGGTGCGTTCTATGACGCCGACGATCTCGGCCCGGCGACGTTCGGGTTTTATGCCGCGCCGAAGCCGGGCGTCGACATGGAGAAGATCGAAGACACCGTCATGGCCGAGGTCGGCCGCGTGCTGAGCGGCGGGGTCACCGCCGATGAAGTGAACGGCGCCATCGAACGCATGCGCAACAACGCTGTGTTCGCCAAGGACGACTTCGGCACCGCGGCCCGCGTCTTCGGCACCACCCTGACCAGCGGCGGCAGCATCGACGAGGTCGAGAACTGGTTGCTGCGGATCGAAAAAGTGACGCCCGACGATGTCGCTGCGGCGGCCCGCGCGGTGTTGCAGGGCACGCACAGCGTCACCGCCGAATTGCTCGCCAAGCCGCAAAGCTGATGCAGAGCTGATGTGATGAAAAAGATACTCTCACCGTTCAATGCCGTGATGCTGGCGGCGCTGGTCAGCATCTTGCTGACGGCGGTTCCCGTGAAAGCGGCCGACGTCGAACGCGTCGTCTCGCCGGGCGGCATCGAGGCCTGGCTGATCCGCGATCCGTCGAACCCGATCACGACGATGAAGCTGGCGTTCCGGGGCGGCGCGGCGCTGGATCCCGAGGGTCGCGAAGGCCTCGCCAATTTCGTCGCCGGGACGCTTGATGAAGGCGCCGGCGACATGGACAGCAACGCCTTCCAGCGCGCCCTCGACGACCGCTCGATTTCGCTCCGGTTCAGTGCAGGGCGGGATTCCTTTCGCGGCTCGCTCCGCACCCTGAACAAGTACCGTGACGACGCATTCGAATATCTGCGGCTGGCGCTGAACGAACCGCGCTTCGATGCACAGCCGTTGACGCGGATCCGCGCGCAAATCGTGTCCAGCATCAAACAGCAGGCGGAAAACCCCGGCTACCTCGCCAGCCGGGCGATCTTCGAAGCCGCGTTCCAGGGCCATCCCTATGCCCGCGACAACGACGGCACCGCCGAGAGCGTTGCCGCGATCACGCCCGACGATATGCGCGGCTTCGTCAAGCAACGCCTGGCGAAAGACAACCTTGTGATCGGCGTCGTCGGTGATATCGATGCGGAGACACTGAAAGGCTACCTGGACAAGGCGTTCGGCGCGCTGCCGGAAAAAGCCGCGCCGTGGCAGATCGAAAAAATCGCGCCGAAGCTGAACGGCGGTGTGCGTGTTATCGACGTCGACGTGCCGCAAAGCTCGATCCAGTTCGCGCAGCCGGGCATCCTTCGGGATGATCCCGATTTCTATACCGCGTACGTGCTGAACTATGTCATCGGCGGCGGCGGTTTCGTGTCGCGGCTTTACGACGAAGTGCGCGAGAAGCGCGGTCTCGCGTATTCCGTCTATACCTACCTGATGCCGCTGAACGCAGCGGGCGCGGTGATGGGCGGCGCCGGCACCGCCAATGCGCGGGTCGCGGAAACGGTCGCCACGGTGCGCGACGTGTGGAAGCATTTCGCCGAGGACGGGCCGACGGCGGACGAATTGAACGACGCCAAGACCTATCTGACCGGGGCTTTCCCGATGCGCTTCACGTCGTCGGCGGCGATTGCCGACATGCTTGTCGGCATGCAGGAAGACGGCCTCGGCATCGATTACATCGACAAGCGCAACAGCTATATCGAGGCGGTGACCCTCGACGAGGCCAAGCGTGTCGCGGCGCGGCTGTACCAGCCGGACAAGCTGACCTTCGTTGTCGCCGGCAAGCCTGAAGGCCTCGCCACCGGTAACTGACGCCCTGTTGCGCGTTTCCAAGGTGGCACCCGGCGCACGGTTTTGATACAAGTGCCCATGTCGCTGATTTCCCAAACCGAGGCCTGGCGGACCCTTCTGCATCTGCGCGATCAGATGCGTGATACCCGTATTGCCGATCTGTTTGCCGCCGAGGCTGGACGCGCGGAAACCTGTGCGCTGGATCTGGGCGATCTCTATGTCGATTTTTCGCGCCAGCGGGTGCCCGCGGACGTGCTTGCGGCGCTGCGCGCACTTGGCGATGCCGCCGACGCGCCGGGGTATCTCGCGCGCGTGGCGAACGGCGAGATCGTCAACCCGAGCGAGGATCGCCCCGCCCTGCACATGGCCCAGCGCGGCACCCGTGCCGACGCCGTGGCCGATCCGGTCGCTGCCGCCGGCGCCGACGAACGGCTTCGGGCATTTGTCAGCGATGTCCATGACGGCCGCATCACGTCGGCCACCGGGGTGTCGTTTCGCGCCGTCGTCGCGATCGGGATCGGCGGTTCGGAACTGGGGCCGGTGCTGGCGCTGGATGCGCTCCGCGACAACCATGACCTCAAGCTTGATGTCCGGGTCTGCAGCAACATCGACGGCATTTCCTTCAAGCGCGCCTTCGACGGGCTGGACCCGGCGACGACGCTGGTGGTGGTCGTGTCGAAATCGTTCACGACCATGGAGACCCAGGCCAACGCCGAGCGTGCACAGCGCTGGATGCGCGCCGCGAACGGGGACGGCTGGGGCGATGCCTGGGCGGCCAACTTCTGCGCCGTCAGCGCCAACGCCGAAGAGGTCCGGAAGTTCGGCATAGCCGAGGCGCGCACTTTCGCCATGCCGGACGGGGTCGGCGGGCGCTATTCGCTGTGTTCGGCGGTCGGCCTGCCGGTGGCGCTGGCCTTCGGCTGGGAAGTCTTTTCCGATATCCGCGCCGGCGCGCGCGACATGGACAGCCACGCGCTGGCGGCCCCGGTGCACGAGAACGCGCCGCTGACGCTCGCATTGTTATGCGTCTGGAACGCGAGCTTTCTGGGTTACGGCGCCGAGGCATGCGTGCCGTATGACACGCGGCTGCAACGGCTGCCCGGCTATCTGCAGCAGCTTGAAATGGAAAGCAACGGCAAGCGCGTCAGCCGCGACGGCGACGCCCTCGACTTTGCCGCCCAGCCCGTCGTCTTCGGCGCTATCGGCAGCAATGCCCAGCACGCCTTTTTTCAGCAACTGCATCAGGGCACGACCACAGCACCGGTCGATATCGCGCTGCCAGCGCGCGCGCCCATGGGCGATGAAGCGATGCACGATCTGCTGATCGCGAGCGCCATGGCGCAGGCCGATGCGCTGGCCTTCGGGCAGGACAATGCGGACGAACCGCACCGCCACTATCCCGGTAACCGCCCGTCGACGATGATTGTCTATGACGATCTGACGCCACGGATGCTGGGCAAGCTGATCGCGCTTTACGAACACAAGACCGTGTTCGCCGCCGCGCTGTGGGGCATCAATGCGTTCGATCAATGGGGCGTTGAATTGGGTAAGGTGCTGAGTGACGACATTCTGCCGGTGCTGGGCGAGCCGGACCGCGCGCCGGGATCGCTGGCGCCGCTGCTGGGTGTGTTGAAAAGGATGCGTGGCGCGTGACCCTTCGCAGACTGCCGGAAAACCTGGTCAACCAGATCGCCGCTGGCGAGGTCGTGGAGCGCCCGGCCTCGGCGGTCAAGGAACTGGTCGAGAACGCCATCGATGCGGGCGCCAGCCGGATCGACGTTTCGGTCCGCGACGGCGGCCAGACGTCAATCACGGTGACCGACAACGGGCGCGGCATGACGGCGGACGAGCTTTTGCTGGCCGTCGAGCGGCATGCGACGTCGAAGCTGCCCGACGACGATCTGACGGTGATCTCGACGCTCGGCTTTCGCGGCGAGGCGTTGCCGTCGATCGGCGCCGTCAGCCGCATGACGATCACCAGCCGCACCGCCGATGCCGACGGAGCATGGTCTTTGGCGCTCGAAGGCGGGCGCATCACGCCGCCGGAACCGGCGGCGCTGTCCAAGGGCACGCGGATCGAGGTGCGCGATCTTTTTTATGCGACCCCGGCGCGGCTCAAGTTTCTCAAGACACCGCGCACCGAACAGTCGCGGATCGTCGAGGTGATGCAGCGTCTTGCCATGGCGCATCCGGAAATCGGCTTCACGCTCAACGACGGTAACCGCGACGTCATCAAGCTGCTGGCTGAAAGCGGCGATCTTTTCGATGCCCGGCTGGAGCGGCTGGGCGCGATCATGGGCCGCGATTTCCGCGAGAACGCTTTTGCCATCGACGCCGAGCGCGAAGGCTATCGGCTGACCGGGTACGCCGGGGTGCCGACGCTGAATCGCGGTAACGCGCAGATGCAGTTCCTGTTCGTTAACGGCCGCCCGGTGCGCGACAAGTTGCTGCTGGGGGCGGTCCGGGGCGCGTACAGGGAGTTTCTGGCCTCCGATCGGCATCCGTTGCTGGCGCTGTTTTTGGAAATTCCGCCGCGCCATGTCGACGTGAACGTGCATCCGGCAAAGACCGAGGTGCGTTTTCGCGATGCCGCCATGGTGCGCGGCCTGATTGTCGGCTCGCTCCGCCACGGCCTCGCCGAAGCCGGGCACCGGGCCTCGACGACGGTGGCGGAAAGCGCGCTCGGCGCGTTCCGCCCGGGCGGTCTGCCGATGGGGCGCGGAGGTGCAGGTGTCGGCATGGGTGGCGGCATGGGCGGCGGCGCGGGCGGCTATGCCTATCGGCCCGACACCCCGTCGCATGGCCTGGCGGACCGCGCTAATGAATTCTATCGCCCGCTCGACGGGTTCGACGCACCGCCGTCGGCGCGGATGGAAGCCGAGCCGGACGCGATGCCGCCGACAGGCGACCACCCGTTGGGCGTCGCCCGCGCGCAGGTGCATCAGACCTATATCGTCGCACAGACGCAGGACGGCATCGTCGTCGTCGACCAGCACGCGGCGCACGAACGGCTGACGCAGGAAAAGATCAAGGCGGCAATGGCGCAGGGCGGTGTGCAGCGTCAGATGCTGTTGATCCCGGAAGTCGTCGACATGGACGAAAGCGCCTGCGAACGGGTGCTGGCGCGCGCTGATGAACTGGCCGAACTGGGCCTGGCCGTCGAGCCGTTCGGTACCGGCGCGGTCGCGGTCCGCGAAGTGCCGGCATTGCTGGGCGAAACCAACGTGCAGGGTCTGATCCGAGATCTTGCCGACGATCTGGCGGAATTCGACGGCGCTATCGCGCTGGAAAAACGCATCGACGAGGTCTGCGCCACCATGGCCTGCCACGGCAGCGTGCGTGCCGGGCGGAGGCTGACGGCAGAGGAAATGAACGCACTGTTGCGCGAGATGGAAGCGACACCGCATTCCGGACAGTGCAGCCACGGCCGCCCGACCTATGTCGAGTTGAAGCTGGCGGATATCGAAAAGCTGTTCGGGCGGCGGTGACCCATTTTCGTCATCCCGGACGCGGCGTGTCCCCGAGCGTAAGCGAGGCTGGACAGCTCAGCGATCCGGGACCCATGGCTGGACTTGGCGCACTGTTGGAAATGGGTCCGGGATCATAACCCTCACAGCCGAAAACCTGACCGGTCTTCGGGTTCGGCTAATGTCCGGGATGACGGAACGTAATTCAATCGACGCTGAGAAAACTCACCATGGCGCGGCCGTATTTGCGCTGGTCCTGCAGGGTGTAACCGCGCGGGGCCTCGAAGGCCCGGTCCGACGGCGTCTCGACGACGCACAAGCTGCCGGCGCCGACCCAGCCGCGGCCCAACAGCGATAACAGCGCCGGGCCGGAAACTTCCTGATCATAGGGTGCATCGAGAAACGCAAAGCGCGCCGGGCATTCGGCGATGCGCGGCGGCGGCGGCATCCGCGTCGCATCCAGACGCAGCACCGTCACGTTGCGGCCCTGACCCATGGTCCCGGCGTTTTTCAGGATCGTCGCGCGCGCCGCGTCGTCGACGTCGATGAACGTCACCGGCTTCGCGCCCCGGCTCATGGCTTCAAGGCCGAGCGCGCCGGTCCCGGCAAAGACGTCGATTGCCGAGCCGCCGCGAAGGTCCGGGGCAAACGGCGCGTGTTCGATGATGTTGAAGATGCTCTCGCGCGCCCGGTCGGATGTCGGGCGAATGTCGCGGCCTTCGGGCGCGATCAAACGTCGGCCTTTGAAGTCACCGGCGACGATCCTCATCGGTCAATCCTCATCGCGCGCGCCTCATTTCAAAAGCATGCCGACCATGTCGTGGAGCGCCTTGGGCCGGACTTCCTCGACCTCGCCTTGCGGCAGGTTGCCGATCTGGAACGGGCCATAGGCGGTGCGGATCAGCCGGTTCACTTCAAGGCCGATGTGCTCCATGACCTTGCGTACTTCGCGGTTCTTGCCTTCCTTCAGGGTCACCGTCATCCACGCATTGGCGCCGGTACGGGAATCGAAGTTGGCGGTGACGGGGCCGTACTTGACGCCGTCGACGGTGACGCCCTTGCCGAGCGACAGCAATTGTTTGGCATCAGCATTGCCGTGCACGCGCACACGGTAACGCCGCGTCCAGCCGGTTTCCGGCAGTTCCAGCTTGCGCGCCAGCTCGCCGTCGTTGGTCAGCAGCAAAAGCCCTTCGGAATTCAGATCGAGCCTGCCGACGGAAATGACGCGCGGCATGTACGAAGGCAGCGCCTGAAACACCGTCTGGCGGCCTTCGGGATCCTTGTGCGACGTGACCAGGCCGGCCGGCTTGTTGTAGCGCCAGAGCCGGGTCGGCTCCTTGTCGGGCAGCGCCTTGCCGTCGACGACGACGGTATCGCCGGGGCCGATGACGCACGCCGGTGTGGTCAGCTTCTTGCCGTTGACCTCGACCCGTCCGGCCTCGATCCAGCGCTCGGCCTCGCGTCTCGAACACAGTCCGGCGCGGGCCATGACCTTGGCGATGCGCTCGCCGGATGCTTTGGGTTGTTCTTTCTTTGCCATGGCCATGTGGTGCGGCGCGCCGGGGCGAAAGTCAAGCGCGCTTGACCGATGCGCCCGGCGGCGTCACCAATGACGCATGAGCACGAAAGACAGTGAATTGATGGCGATGGCCCTGGACGAAGCGCGCGATGCTGCGGCGCGGGGCGAGGTGCCGGTCGGCGCGGTGCTGGCGACGGCGGCGGGCGACGTTGTGGCGCGTGCCGGAAACCGGGTCGAGGAAATGTCCGATCCGACCGCGCACGCGGAAATCCTGGCGATCCGCGAAGCCGCCCGCGCTGCCGCTTCGCCGCGTCTCGGCGCGCTCGACCTGTTCGTCACGCTGGAGCCGTGCGCCATGTGCGCGCAGGCGATCTCGCTGGCGCGTATCCGCAGGCTGGTGTTCGCGGCCTACGACCCCAAAGGCGGCGGTGTTGAGCATGGCGCGCGGGTCTTTTCGCATGCGACCTGCCACCACAGTCCCGAGATCGTCGGCGGGCTGATGGAAAGCGAGGCGTCGGCAATGTTGAAGGATTTTTTCAAGGCGCGGCGTTGATACCCCCTCACCTAACCTCTCCCCCTAAAAGGGGGAGAGGGATTAGAGCGGAGTCCGTCGTCAGGGTCCCTCTCCCCCGTTCCGGGGGAGAGGACAGGTGAGGGGAATGCGGATCAAGCCTCCGGCGCGAGCGGCAGGTTGACCAGAAGGTTCTGCGGTTTGAGCCTGAGGCGTTTCTTTTCGTTCATGGCGAGCCCCATATAGATCGGCCGCCCGGCGATGTCCGGGGCCATCAGGCTCGGATCCTTGAAGTCCATCCGGAACAGCGTCAAAAGCCGTTCCATGCGTTCTTCATCGACCTCGTTGCCGTCGTAAAGGTCATTGAGAATCGCACTGGAATCGACGTCGAGACCGATGTGCCAGATCCATTTCTCGTCGGTGATCTTCTGCACCGGCTGGATCGATACCTCGGCGCCGGTGAAATGATCGATCCATCCTTCGAGCACGCGGCACAGCGCATCCAGCCCGGGCCTCGTGAACGATAGATCAATCACCATGTCGTGACGTTCGTCGCGCTGCCAGTACTTGTGCGCGTTTTCCGTTTGCATGACGTCCAGTTCGACCTGGCGCGGCTTGATGCCGCCGTCCACCAGCAATTCACCGATCGACCCCATGCCACCGGTCTGCGCCAGCATCTCGACGGTTTCCAGATCGCCGGCCAGGATTGCGCCTTCGTGGATCGTCACCGTCTGTTCGCGAAACAGGATTTCCGCGGCCCGCGCTCGGAACGGATCGTCGGTGCCTTGCAGCACGGCGCGCGAGATGACCTGCGCCATTTGATCCAGAAACAGCGGCGCGGTCCGCACGTCGCCGTCACGGAACAGGCTCAGGTAACACGCCTCGACGGTGCCGGCATCGATCAGCCGGTCGCGGAAGTCGATCAGCACGCGGTAATTATCGCGCCCTTCCGGGTCTTCCAGGGCGGCGATCTCGGCATCGCTGACGGCGCGCTTCGGCGTCTCCAGCAGCGCCGCGTGCAAGGCGCGTTCCTTGGTGCAGGATTCTTCCACCGGGGCGATTTCCGGACGCGCCAGATAGGCGCGCAGAAAATCGTCGGTGACCGTCAGATGCCCGTTGGCGTCGCGCTTGAGAAGCGCATAGCCGCTGTTCTGCCAGAAGTTCGGCTGGCGCGCCGCCATCGGCGGGGGAAGGTTCTCTACCATTGTTCGAGCGCTTCCGATCCTTTGAGGCGGCGGCGAACGATATTCGGGCGCCTCCTCAGGATGAGGCCGGGCCGAAGAGACATCAGTTGTGGCCGGAGATGTCGGCGTGCAGCGGCTTGGTTTCCTCGAACTTCGCCATCTGCTCGTCGGATGCTTTTTCCTGATACTTGGCTTTGTACTCGTCGTACGGCATGCCGTAGACCATTTCCCGCGCGTCGTCGGCGGACAGCGTTTGGCCCCGTTCCTCGGCTTCGGCGATCAGCCATTTCGATAGGCAATTGCGGCAGAAGCCGGCCGTGTTCATGATGTCGATGTTCTGCGCGTCGGTGCGCTTCTGCAGGTGTTTGACGAGACCGCGAAAGGCGGCGGCCTGCACTTCGATAAGCGTCTTGTCGTCCATGTTTATTCCCTCGCTCTTGTTATCACCTTGCCCGGTATATGGGGTCTTCAGGGTGTCGTTTCCAGCGGCGCCCCGTCCTTCGAGACGCCCCGGATCCGGTCCGGGGCTCCTCAGGATGAGGCTTGCTCACCGTCCCACGGCCCGCCAGCCTTATCTGCCCACGGCTCTCCAGCCTTATCGTCCCACGGCTCTCCAGCCTTATCTGCCCACGGCTCTCCAGCCTTATCTGCCCACGGCTCTCCAGCCGATATCCCGGCGGCAGAAGCCCTTCGGCCAGTCGATGGCGTCGACCGCCGCATAGGCCAGTTTCTGCGCTGCCTCGACGCTGTCGCCCAAGGCCGTGACGCCGAGCACGCGGCCGCCGTTGGCCAGCAACGCGCCGTCGTCACCCCGCGTCGTGCCGGCATGAAACACGGTGACGCCGTCCATTGCGTCCGCCGCGTCGACGCCCTTGATCTCGGTGCCTTTGGCATAGCTGCCGGGGTATCCCTCGGCGGCCATGACCACCGTCAGCGCCGTGCGCGGATCCCACTTGAGCTTGATCTTGTCCAGCTCGCCGTTGGCGGCCGCCAGCAGCATTTCCAGCGCGTCCGATTGCAGCCGCGCCATGATCGGCTGGCATTCCGGGTCGCCGAAGCGGGCGTTGAATTCGATCACCTTGGGGCCGTCCTCGCCGATCATCAGGCCCGCGAACAACACCCCCTTGTAGGGTTTGCCTTCCTTGGCCATGGCTTCGACCGTTGGTGTCACGATTTCGTCCATGATGCGTTTTTGCATCGCCTCGTCGAGCACCGGCGCCGGGGTATAGGCGCCCATGCCGCCGGTGTTGGGGCCGTGGTCGCCGTCGTGGACCTGCTTGTGGTCCTGCGCGCCGGCCAGCGGAATGGCGCGCGTGCCGTCGCACAGCGCGAAGAAGCTGGCTTCCTCGCCGACAAGAAATTCCTCGATGACGATCTCGGTGCCGGCGTCGCCGAACGCTTCCTCGATCATGATCTGATCGACCGCAGCATAGGCCTCGGTAACCGTGTGGCTGAGGATCACGCCTTTGCCGGCGGCCAGCCCGTCGGCCTTGACGACGACCGGGTGGTTCTTGATGCGGATGTATTCCTTGGCCGCGTCGGGTTCGTCGAAACGCTCGTAGTCGGCGGTCGGGATATCGTATTTGGCCAGCAGGTCCTTCATCATGCCCTTCGAGCCTTCGATCTCGGCGGCGGCTGCCGACGGCCCGAAGACGGGCACGCCCATGGCGTCGATCCGGTCGGCCAGTCCGGCGACCAGCGGTGCTTCGGGGCCGACGACGACGAAGTCGATCTTGTGCGCCTCGACGGCGGCACAGATGCCGGGAATATCCTCGGCGCCGATATCCAGGCATTCCGCGCAATCGGCAATCCCGGCGTTCCCGGGTGCGGCGTAAAGCTTCGTCAGCTTCGGCGATTTCGATATGGCCCAGGCAAGGGCATGCTCACGTCCGCCGCCACCGACAATCAGAACCTTCATAGGGTCACTCTCCACTGGCCTTTCCGGAAACGCGTTCCGGCATTCGGCGGTTGTCATCCCCGCCCCGTTAAGACATACAGTCTAGTTATGAGCGACGCGCCGTCCACCCATAATAGTGGCCAAAACAGCGGAGATAACGTCCCCGTCTTCTCCGTCAGCGAGGTGTCGGGTCTGGTGAAATCGACGGTCGAAGGGGCCTTCGGTCACGTCCGCATTCGCGGCGAAATTTCCGGTTTCAAGCGCGCCGCGTCGGGGCACCTTTACTTCACGCTGAAAGACGACGCGGCGGTGATCGACGGCGTTTGCTGGCGCACCACGGCGGGCCGTCTCGCGCTCAACCCCGAAGACGGCATGGAAATCATCGCCACCGGGCGCATCACCACGTATCCGGGCCGCTCGAAATATCAGATCGTCGTCGAACAGATCGAACTGGCGGGCGAAGGCGCATTGTTGAAGCTGCTCGAAGACCGCAAGCGCAAGCTTGCCGCCGAGGGGCTTTTCGACGAAGACCGCAAACGCGCGCTGCCGTACCTGCCCGCCGTCATCGGCGTCGTCACGTCGCCGACCGGCGCCGTGATCCGCGATATTCTGCATCGTCTTGCCGACCGCTTCCCGCGCCGGGTGCTGGTGTGGCCGGTGCTGGTGCAGGGCGAGGGCGCGGCGGAGCAGGTCGCCGCCGCGATCCGGGGCTTCAATGCGCTGGGCGGTGAAAGCGCGGCGCCGCGCCCGGATTTGCTGATCGTGGCGCGGGGCGGTGGGTCGCTCGAAGACCTGTGGGCGTTCAACGAGGAAGCGGTGGTCCGCGCCGCCGCCGAAAGCGACATCCCGCTGATTTCCGCGGTCGGCCACGAAACCGACTGGACGCTGATCGATCTGGCGTCCGACCGGCGCGCGCCGACACCGACGGCCGCCGCCGAAATGGCGGTGCCGGTCCGTTACGAGGTCATGGCGCAAGTCGCCGATTGCGAAGGCCGCCTGATCCGTGCCGTGCGCCGCCATGTCGACGCCCGCACGCGCGAGGTCGCGGCGCTGGCACGCGGTCTGCCCAATCTGCGCCGCACCGTGGAAAGCGCATCGCAACGGCTCGATGACTGGTCGGAACGGCTCGGCAATGCCCTGAAGGCCGGTATCCGCCAGCGCCGTCAGCGTCTGCCGTCGCGCATCGCGCCGCCCCGCCGCGCGCTGGACATGGCAGCGCGGCGCCTTGACGTCGCCGGGCGCGATCTCGCGCGGACCTATGCGGATGATCTTTCCGGGCGGCGCAAATCGCTCGCCCATCTGGGGCAGTTGCTGGAAAGCTATTCCTACGAACGGGTGCTGGATCGCGGCTTTGCCTTGCTGACGACGCCAAAGGGCGTCGCGGTCACATCGGTGCAGGCGCTGTCGGCAGGCGACGACGTGAACATCCGCCTCAAGGACGGTGTCGCGGCGGCGCGCATCGCCGGGGGCGCGGCGCAGGTCAGGAAGCCGAAGTCCGGCAAACCGGCGCCGGACGACGATCCGCAGGGAAGCTTGCTTTGAAATATCCGCTTTCACCCCCTCACCTGTCCTCTCCCCCCGAGCGGGGGAGAGGGACTCTCGGTTCGGATGACACCTATACCCCTTTCCCTCATTTGTGGGGGAGAGGCGGGGTGAGGGGGCTGTTGCTTTGTGCATTGCTGGCGGCGCTGCCATGCGCGGCGCGCGCCGAAATCCCGCTCTCGCTTAGCGGGCAGGCGGCGGAAGGCGGGCTGATGCTTGGCAAGACCGCGCCCGGTGCGCATGTGACGCTGGACGGCGCGGCGGTCCGCGTGTCGGCGGCGGGCGATTTCCTGCTCGGCTTCGGGCGCGATGCGGCGGGCGCCAAGCGGCTTGAAGTGGCGCTTGGCGGTGAGCGCACGGCGCGCGAGATCGTCGTCGCCGACCGCACGTTCAAGATCGAGCGGATCAACGGGCTGCCCGGCAAGAAGGTGACGCCGGACCCGAAATCGCTGCAGCGCATCGCCGCCGAGAAAGCCGAGATCAACAAGGCCCGCGAGCGGAGCGAGGCCGGCACTTTTTACCTGTCGGGGTTCCGCTGGCCGGCCACCGGGCGCATTTCCGGCGTCTATGGTTCGCAGCGGGTTTTGAACGGCAAGCCGCGCCGTCCGCATTACGGCACCGACATTGCCGCGCCCACGGGCACGCGCGTCGGCGCGGTGGCGGCGGGCCGCGTGGCGTTCGTGCATCCGGGGATGTTCTTCAACGGCAAGACGGTGCTGATCGATCACGGCCTGGGACTTCGGTCCGTTTATATCCACCTGTCGCAAACATCGGTGAAAGCAGGTGATACGGTCACCGCCGGCCAGGACATCGGCGCGATTGGCGCTACCGGGCGCGCCACCGGCCCGCATCTGCATTTCGGTTTGACGCTCGACGCCATTCCGATCGACCCGGAACTGGTGCTGGGCGACATGCCTGAATGATATGGCCCAACTGATATAGATGGCGTGTTCTAGGAATTGCCCGGCCAACGGTTGTGGAGCCACAGCCACTGGCCGGGTTTTTCACGAATCCATGATTCGATAATGCCGTTGGTCCGCGCCATGAAGGTGGCGACGTCGTGGGCCTTGTCGCCGGTGTCTTCGACGTATATCGGCGCGGAAACCTCGACCGTGAAGGCCGCGCCTTTTTCGCGGATGACGCGGGCCGGGATTACCGGGCATTTGAAACGCAACGCCAGTTGCGCCAGCGCCGGTGCGGTCATCGCGTCCTCGCCGAAGAACGGCACCGGAATGCCGTCGTTCATTTTCTGATCGACCATGACACCGACATGCTTGCCGTCGCGCAGCGCCTTGATCATCTGCTTGGCGCCTTCGGATCCTTTCGGGATCATCATGTCGCGATAGTGCCGCCGCCCGCTCATGTAGAGCTTCTGTACCAGCCGGTTGTTCGCCTCGCGGTAAACGAACGCGGACGGCACGTCGTGGACATGCGCCGTCAGCGGCGCCAGTTCCCAGTTGCCGATGTGTGCGCTCAGAAAAAAGCCGGGCTGGCCGTCGTCGCGAAACGCGCTCAGATGTTCAAGGCCCTTGATGCGGACACGCGGATCATCGCCGTCGAAACGAAAGCCGCCGATGTGCGGAAATTCGCCGACCGTGCGGCCCAGGTTGTCCCACATGTCGAGGACGATTCGTTCTGCTTTCGCATCGTCGATATCCGGAAAGGCGCGGCGGATATTGTCGCGCGCCCGCGCCGACAGTCTCAGTTTCGGCCCGATGCTGCGCGCCAGCCAGCCGCCGAGGCCGGAAGCCCAAGCCGTGGGCAAAATTCGAAACACCATCCACACGCATCCGGTGGCCAGCGCTTCTAGCGGGTGGCGGATATATTTCTCGAACGGGGTCTGGGGCCGCAGCATGGCGTCAGTTTAGGCCGATGCGCTCGAGAATAAAGCTTTCCAGCGCCGCCACGTCGCTCCATTCGAGGACGACCGGGAACGGCGTCACTTTTTCACGGTGTGCATCGTTGAGCCGGACATAGTCCTTCTCCGTCGTCACCACTTCGGCGCCGCCGTCCGCAGCGCTTTGCACCAGGGCGTCGATTTCATGATCGAGGAAACGGTGATGGTCGGGAAAGCGCACGGTCTTTTGCACAACCGCGCCGGCATCTCGGAGCGTCTCGAAGAATTTTTCCGGGCGCCCGATACCGGCAAAGGCGATGACTTTCTTGCCCGACAGCGACGCCGAGCCCGGCGCCGGTTCGATGCGCGCCTGAAACACCGGAAGGTGGGGCGGTATCTCGGGCATGCGCGCGCCGGGCGCACCGATGATGCAAACCGCGTCGGCGCGGGAAAAGGCGCTTTCGGCGCTTTCCCGAAGCGGTCCCGCCGGACAGATATATCCGTTGCCGAAGCCGTAGCCGCCGTCAATGACCAGCAGGCTCAGGTCCTTTTTCAGGTCCGGGTTCTGGAAGCCGTCGTCCATGACGATCAGCGCAGCACCGGCATCCGTCGCAGCGCGTGCCGTCCGGGTCCGTTCGGCACCGATCCACGTGGCGGCATGGCGCGCCAACACCAGTGCCTCATCGCCGACCTCGTGCGCGTGGTGGTGCGCGGCGTCGACGCGGAGAGGTCCGGCAAGCTGTCCGCCGTAGCCCCGTGAAAGGACATGCGCCGCGCGGTCCGGAGTGGACAGGCGGCGACACAGATCGAGACAGACCTGGGTTTTTCCGGCGCCGCCCATGACCGCGTTGCCGACGCAGATCACCGGGACCGGCGCTTGCCAGCGAGGTGCGCGCGCCGCCCGCGATGCGGTGAGCGTGCCGTAAATCATGCCGAGTGGCGACAATGCCGTGGCCAGACATGTGTCGAGCGCCGACGGCGGCGCAGCGGACCAGAAATCAGGCGCGCGCACGGTGCGTCTCCCGGGCGCGGTCGAGCAGCGGCGAGATATGATCCATGAACACTTCCAGCACCCGGGATTCGCAATCGACGTATTGCAGCGCCGCGCTGGCGCGGGATGCGGCGGCTTTCGGGTCGGAAAGGTCGTGCGCGACAGCCGCCGCCAAACCGTCGACATCTTCGACGATGGTCAGGCCGCCTGCCGCGTCCATGGCTTTCGTGATCTCGTCGAAATTCCAGAAATGCGGGCCGGTAATGATGGCGGCGCCGAGGCGGGCCGGTTCGATGGTGTTCTGTCCGCCGGCAGGCACCAGCGACTTGCCCATGAAGACAATCGGCGCGAGGCGAAAGAACAGGCCCAGCTCACCGAGCGTATCGGCAAGATAGATATCCGTTTCCGCCGTCACCGGTTCGCTGTTCGAGCGCATGGCGACATTGGCCCCGGCATCGCGCAACATGGCGGCGATTTCCGGGCCGCGGTCGGGATGGCGCGGCACGATCACGCTCAATAAATCCGGATGCGCCGCGCGCACCGTCTGGTGGACCTGCCATGCCGCTTCTTCCTCGCCGGCGTGGGTGCTGGCGGCAAGCCACATCGGCCGATTGCCCGTGCGGTCGCGGATTTCCGCCAATGTGTCCTCGTCGCATGGCAGCGCCGGCACGGCGAACTTCATGTTGCCCATGCGCTGTACGTCGTGCGCCCCCAGTGAGCGGAAGCGTTCGACATCGGCATCGGTCTGCGCCAGTACCATGTCGAAGCTGCCGAGAAGCGCGCGGGCCAGACTTCTCCACCGTTGCCAGCGCAGGAACGACGGCGGCGACATGCGGGCGTTGACCAGCACCATCGGCACGCCCCGATGATGGGTTTCGCTGACCAGATTGGGCCACAGTTCGGATTCCCACCACAACGCGACGTCGGGTTTCCAGTGATCCAGAAAGCCGGTGACGTACGGCACCCGGTCGACCGGCACGAACTGGTGAATGGCGCCGTCGGGCAACCGTTCGCGCATCAGCCGCGCCGAGGTGACGGTGCCCGTGGTCACCAGCACCGTCGGTGCTTCGGCACGCGCCAGAATATCCTCAATGACCGGCAACATGGAGAGCGATTCGCCGACGCTGGCGCCATGCATCCATACCAGCGGGCCGTCCGGGCGCGGCAGCACGGGGCGGCCCTTGCGCTCGTCGAACCGCGTCGGGTCTTCCTTGCCCTTGCGTAACCGCTTCTTGAGATAATGCGAGATGACAGGGGCGCCGACGGCCGTCGCCAGGCGGTACATCGAAAGGATCATGATGCCATCTCCGCCGCCGCCGTGTCGGGGTGAACCGGATCGCGCCCGGTCAGTCTGTCGGCTTCGTGGGTCAGCGCCGTGATGCGCCGTTCAAGCTCATCGCGCGCTTCTTCCATGGCGGCTGCGTCGGCGTCCTTGGCGATATGCAAAGGTTCGCCCCAGATCAGTACGCCCTTGGTGAACGGCCAGGCGATCAGGAACCGGTCCCAGGTATCCAGGCGCTTGCCGCGTTTCACACCGCAGCCGAACGGCAGGATCGGTGCACCCGACAGCCGCGCCAGATTGAGCACGCCGTCGCTGACGCGCATGCGCGGCCCGCGCGGCCCGTCAGGCGTGATGCCGACCCATTCGCCGGCACGCAGTGCCTTGACCATCGCCCTGAGCGCCGATGCGCCGCCTTTCGTGGACGATCCCTTGATATGATCAATGCCGATATAGCCGATGGTATCGGCGATCAACTCGCCGTCGCGGTGGGCGCTGATCAGCATCTTGAAAACGCGCGGCTTGCCCCACGAAAACGGCGCCACCAGAAGCCTGCCGTGCCAGAAGCTGAGGATCGCCGGTTTGTCGTTATCGTACAACGCGTCGAAATGTGCGCGACCGACGTAATCCCACGACCCGGTCCACCAGACGAGCCGCATGTACTGCGCCGCCAGCCAACAGGTGATGCGGCGGAACAGGGCGCTTTTGACGATCTTTTTTGAAAGCGACTTCAGCACGGCGGCATCCGTTCAGCCGTGTCCGGCGCGGGCCTGCGTTTCCGCTTCCGCCGCGAACTGCAGGGCATAGAGCTTTTCGTAAGCGCCGCCCTTGGCGACCAGTTCCTTGTGCGAGCCGGTCTCGACGATGGTGCCGTTGTTGATCACGTAAATCAGATCGGCGCCGACGATGGTCGACAGCCGGTGCGCGATGACCAGCGTGGTGCGCCCCTGCATCAGATGATCCAGCGCCTGTTGAACGTGGCGCTCGCTCTCGGTATCCAGCGACGAGGTCGCTTCGTCGAGCAACAGGATCGGCGCGTTCTTCAGGATCGCGCGGGCGATGGCGAGGCGCTGACGCTGCCCGCCCGACAGCTTGACGCCGCGCTCGCCGACCTGGGTGTCGAAACCGTTCGGCAACTCGCGGATGAAGTCGAGTGCCGCCGCGTGCTGCGCCGCGTCTTCGATTTCGGCGTCGGACGCGCCGGGCCGGCCATAGGCGATATTGGCGCGCACCGTGTCGTCGAACAGGGTCACTTCCTGACTGACCAGGGCGATGTTCGCATACAGACTTTCCAGCGTGGCGTCGCGCACGTCCATGCCGTCGATGGAGATAGCGCCTTCGTCAATGTCATAGAAGCGCGGGATCAAATTCAGGATCGTCGACTTGCCGGCACCCGACGGGCCGACAAGCGCCACCGTCTTGCCTGCCGGGACCGACATCGACACGTTGTTCAGCGCCGGCGGTCCGTCTGCATAAGAAAAGCGCACGTCGCGCAGCTCGATGTTGCCGTCGACCGGCACGCGGATCGGCTTGGCGTCGGCGCGCTCGGCGATGCCGGGCGCGGTATCGAGCAGATCGAACAGCCGCTGCGCCCCGGCCAGGCCTTCCTGCAGGCTGGCGTTCAGGTTGGCGAGCCGCTTCATGGGCTCATACGCTAAAAGCAGTGCCGTGATGAACGAAAAGAACGAGCCGGGATCGATATTGTCGTGAATGACACGATAACCGCCATAGACGATAACCAGCGCAACGGCGCAGCCGCCAAGCGTTTCCATGATCGGGCTGGAAAGGGCTCGCGTGCGGGTCGACTTGATATTGAGCTTGAAGATGCGCTCGACCAGACCGGATACGCGGGACGTCTCGTAGGTTTCCATCCCATAGGCCTTGACGACACGGATGCCCTGAAAACTCTGGTCCAGGATCGCGGAAAACAACCCGGTTTCTTCCTGGGTGTTCGCCGTCACTTTGCGCATGCGCTTGCCAAGCCGGACGATCGGATAAACCGCAATCGGAAATATGAAAAAGGCGATGCAGGCGAGTTGCCAGTCCTGCACGAACATCACGGTAACGAGTCCGATCAGCGACATGAATTCCTTGCCGACACCCGTCAGCGCATTGGAAACGGCGACCCGCATGTGGTTGATATCGACAAGGAAGCGGGAAACCAGCCGTCCGGACGGCATGGAGTTGAAAAACCCGAGATCCATGCCGATCAAATGGCGATACAGGCGTGTCTGGCTGTCGGCGACGATGCGCAAGCCGACGAACCCCATCAAGAACGACTGTCCATAGCTGGCGCATCCCTTGGCCAGAAAGACGACCAGGACGGCACCCGACACCAACCACAACATGTCCTCGTTTCTGGCAAGGAAGACGTCATTGACGATAGGTTTCATCAAATATGCGGAAAAGGCCGTTGTTGCCGAAACCACCCCCATGCACAGCAACGCAAACACCAGTTGCGGCCAGTAATGGCGCAGATTTTCGCGGATCAGGCGGCGGACGAGAACCTTCGTCGACAGGTGTGCGCCGGGAATATTTTTGTTTGTATTTTCCAAGGCTTGGCGACCGTTGTTGCGAACGCCCGGACATTAACACACGCGAGTCACGGGGCCAATGCGTATGGTCTTGGCTCTCCCATATTCGTCATCCCGGCCAAGCGCCGCTAAGGAGCGCGAGCCGGGACCCATGATTGAGGCAACGTCGCGCACCGATATGGGTCCCGGATCGCAAACCTCGCACCGGCAGCCATTCGGACTGCAGGTGCGGTTCACGTCCGGGATGACGATGGTAGATTGGGGTGCGCGTCAGGCCGCGTCTTCGCGGATCGCGCCTTCGCCCCGGAACGGGTACAGATTGGCGAAGAACTGGTCGATGGATTTTTCCCACGAATAACCCTCGGCGTGGGCGCGGCAGAGTTTGGGGTCGATGACCAGCGCCTTGTTGACCGCATCCGCCAGGTCTTCGCTCAAAACCCCGACCGGGGCCGTGCCGATGACGTCCAGCGGTCCCGGCACGGGATAGGCGGCGACCGGCAGCCCCGACGCCAGCGCTTCCAGCAAAACGAGGCCGAAGGTATCGGTGCGGCTCGGGAACACGAACACGTCGGACGCCGCGAAGTGGCGCGCCAGATCCTCGCCCTGATGCGCGCCGACGAATTTCGCGTCGGGGTATTTGTCTTCAAGATGCGTGCGGGCCGGGCCGTCGCCGACGACCATCTTGGTGCCGGGGATATCGAGCTTCAAAAACGCCTCGATGTTCTTTTCGACGGCGACGCGGCCGACGTAAACGCTGATCGGGCGGGGGAAATCCAGAAACGGCTCGGCGCGCGGATGGAACAGTTCCGTGTTCACCCCGCGGGTCCAGCGGACGATGTTGTTGAAGCCGCGCGCCGCAAGATCGTCCTCGATGGTCTGCGTCGCGACCATGATGCGCTTGCCGGCGTTGTGGAATTTCCGGAGGCGCGCATAGCTCCAGCTCAGCGGCAGGCGGCAGCGCGCATGGATGTATTCGGGAAACCGGGTGTGATAGGCGGTGGTAAAGGGATAGCCGCGCGCCAGACAATGTTTCCGCGCGGCCTGACCGAGCGGGCCTTCGGTGGCGATGTGAATGGCGTCGGGGCGGAACGCCTCGATCAGCGCTGCGGTTTTCGATCCCGGCAGCACGGCGAGGCGGATTTCCGGATAAGTCGGGCAGGGGATGGTGTTGAACCGGTCCGGCGTGACCATCTCGACGGTATGACCCCGTTCGAGAAGCCCCTGCCTTACAGTATCGAGCGAACGGACAACGCCATTGACCTGAGGAAGCCAGGCGTCGCTGACGATGAGGAGTCGCATGTGTCTTTTCCTAAAAGCGAGAGGCCCTGTATTTCGGCCCAGTGCAGAATTTCCAGCCGGCCGTCCTCGTGTTCGACGAGCGCTGTGCAGCTCTCGACCCAGTCGCCGTCGTTGCAGTACTTGATGCCGCCGATATCGCGGATTTCGGCGGAATGGATGTGCCCGCAAATGACGCCGTCGGTGCCGCGCCGTTGTGCTTCCTCGACGACCGCATCCTCGAACTTGGAAATGTACTCGACCGCGTTCTTGACCTTGTGCTTGAGAAACGCCGACAGCGACCAGTACGGCAGCCCGAACTTGCGGCGCAGCAGGTTGAACCACTGATTGACGGCGATGGCGGCGCTGTAGGCATGGTCGCCCAGAAACGCCAGCCACTTGGCGTACTTGATGACGCCGTCGAAGCGGTCGCCGTGCAACACCAGAAAGCGCTTGCCGTCGGCCATGGTGTGGACGGTCTCAAACAGCACCGCGACACGGCCGAAACGATGATTGGTGAAGTCGCGGAATTTTTCATCGTGGTTGCCGGGGATATAGATGACCCGGGTCCCCTTGCGCGCCTTCCTGAGAATTTTCTGAATGACGTCGTTGTGCGCCTGGCGCCAGTACCACGCGCGTTTCATGCGCCAGCCGTCGATGATGTCGCCGACCAGATACAGGTACTTGCTTTCCGTGTTCTTCAGAAAATCGAGCAGCATCTCGGCCTGACAGCCCGGGGTGCCGAGGTGTATGTCGGAGATCCAGATGCTGCGGTAACGATGCTGTTTTTCAGAAAGATCGGTCACGATGTCATTCGGTCTCTGCCCAGAACCACATTATTTAGTAGCCGGACAATAACCGACGCATATTTTACTTTTGTGACGGATAAAAACCTTCATTCTATTGTCACATGACTTACACATGGATTTGATGTTGGTTAGCCGTCTGGCATTACGCGACATACTGGAACCGTCACCGTGACCGGCCTTGAAGACCCGCAGGAAGATTTGCCCGAGCGCGCACACCGCCGCGTTCTCGTCATTCACAACCCGACCGCCGGCTGGCGTCGGCGCCGCCGCTTCGAGCGCATCCTCAGCGCGTTGATCGCCGAAGGCGTCGATGTCGATGTCCGCCCGACGACGAAACGCGGCGATGCCGAAACCTTCGCCCGCGACGCCGACCCGGCAAAGCTGGATGCGATTGCGGTGGCCGGCGGCGACGGCACGATCAACGAAGTCGTCAACGGCCTCGGCGACAAGAAGCTGCCGCTGGCGGTGATCCCGCTCGGCACCGCCAACGTGCTGGCCCACGAGATCGGCCTCGGTGGCTCGCCCCGTGAAATCGCCCGGACCATTGCCGAAGGCCGCCCGCAGCCGATTTCGGTGGGCATCGTCAATGACCGCCGCTTCGTGATGATGGCCGGTTTCGGCTTCGATGCGCATGTCGTCGCCGACGTCAGACCAGCGATCAAGAAGCTGTTCGGCAAGGTTGCCTATGTGCTGTCGACGCTGAAGACGCTGGCCTCGTTCGATTTCCCGAAGTACCGGGTCGTCGTCGACGGCGAGACCTTTGACGTTGCCTCGGCGGTGATCGCCAACGGGCATTTCTATGGCGGCACGTTCGTCTGTGCGCCCGATGCGCGTCTGCAGGACCCGTCATTGCATGTCGTGTTGTTCATGAAACCGGGCGTGTTGCGCACCATTCGCTATGCGGTTTGGCTGGCGCTTGGGCGGCTGACGAAGTTGCCGGACGTCAAGATCGTGCCGGCGACCGACATCGTCGTCGAGCGCGTCGATCACGATCCGGTGCAGGGCGACGGCGATATCCTCGCCAATCTCCCCGCGCGCATCACGCTGGCCCCCGCCGCGCTGGCGCTTTTGATGCCGGGGTGAATGCCTCCTCACCTGTCCTCTCCTCCACAGGTGGAGGAGAGGGACTCACGGATGTCGATATCGTTCCGCTTATCCCTCTCCCCCTTGTAGGGGGAGAGGCTAGGTGAGGGGGCTCGCCAACCTCCCGAAGGAGAGGGATCAGACACCGGCGATGGTCATTCCATCCTATCGCCCCGCGATGGTCATCCCATCGACCCGCACCGTCGGGGAATTGGTCGCGCGTTTGAATTCCAGATCGTCGGCGGGGGTCATGTGCATGAACATGTCGCGCAGGTTCCCGGCGATGGTGATCTCGTTGACCGGATAGGCGATCTCGCCGTTCTCGATCCAGAAGCCGCCGGCGCCTCGTGAATAATCGCCGGTGACGATGTTGACGCCCATGCCGATCAGCTCGGTCACGTAAAAGCCGTTATCGATGGCGCCGATCAGGTCTTCTTTCGAGACGTTCCCCGCCGCCAGATGCACGTTGGTCGCCGACGGGCTGGGCGGGCCGCCGGTGCCGCGCGCGGCGTGGCCCGTGGTTTCCAGTCCCAATTGCCGTGACGTCGCCAGATCGAGAATCCATGTCGTCAGCCCGCCGTCGTCGATCAGGTTGCGCTTTTTCGTCTGCACACCCTCGCCGTCGAACGGTTTCGAGCGCAGCCCGCGTTTGCGGAGCGGATCGTCGACGATGGTAATGCCGTCGGCGAAAATCTTCTCACCCATCTTGTCGGCAAGAAACGTCGTGCCGCGCGCCACCGACTGGCCGTTAATGGCGCCGGAAAAATGTCCGATCAGCGAGGCCGCGACGCGCGGATCGTAAACGATCGGCAGTTGCGCGCTTTCGGCCTTGCGCGGGTTGAGGCGGCGGATGGTGTTTTCGCCGGCCTTGGTGCCGACGGCTTCCGGGCTTTCCATGTCCGACAGCCACACGGTCGAGGAATATTCGTAGTCGCGTTCCATCTTCGTGCCCTCGCCGGCGACGACGCTGACGCTGATGGAAAAGCGCGACCCTTGCCGGGTGCCGTTGAAGCCGTTGGTGCCGGCCAGATACACCGTCGATTTCCCATAGCCGATCTCGGCGCCTTCGGAATTGGTGATGCCGGGCACGGCGCGGGCCGCGTCTTCGCAGGCGCGGGCCATGTCGATCATTTGTTCGGCGCTGGGCTCGGCGGGGTCGAATTCATCGAGATCGGGAATCTCGGTGGCAAGCTGATCCGGATCGGCGAGGCCCGCATAGGCGTCCTCGGGCACGGCCCGGGCCATGGCGACGGCGCGCGTCAGCAATTCGTCCAGCGCCGCTTTCGAAAAATCCGACGACGAGACGACGGCCTGGCGTTTGCCGACCAGCACGCGCAGCCCAAGGTCGAAGCCTTCCGAGCGCTCAAGGTCTTCCGGTTCGCCAAGGCGGCAGGACAGGCTGGCGGAGGTACCTTCGACCAGAAGCGCGTCGGCGGCATCGGCGCCTGCGGCTTTGGCATCGCGCAGCAACTGGTCGAGAATTTCGGCGGGATCGGCGGGAACGGCGGACATCGAAAACTCCTTAAGGGAACGGCTTGCCTAATATCGTCCGCGGCGGCGCGTTTTGCCAGCCCCGCGCCGTCAAAAACCCTAACATACGTTGGGTTGTGGCCTCGGCGCGGGCGGCTTATATTTTTTCACGTTTTCACGATCTTGCGTGTTGCAGCGCATCTATCCGACGCAATCATCGCTGCTGGGCGCGGACGCCATTGATAGAAGCGAAGCATGACAAAAATCGATCAGGTTATGAACGCCCCCGCCGACGCCTCGAGCAGAGACGAGCTGGAAGCCGCCGTTGTGCGCTTTGCCGGCGACAGCGGCGACGGCATGCAGTTGACCGGCGGACAGTTCACCGAAGCCACCGCGCTGGCCGGGAACGATCTCGCCACGTTCCCCGACTTCCCGGCCGAGATCCGCGCCCCCGTCGGCACCACGTTCGGCGTGTCGTCGTTCCAGATCAATTTCGGCGCCCGGCGCATCATGACGTCGGGCGACGACTTCGACGTTCTGGTGGCGATGAACCCGGCGGCGCTCAAGGTCGAGCTTTCCCGGTTGCGCAAGGGCGGGCTTGTGATCCTCGATACCGGCACCTTCAACGAACGCAATCTCGCCAAGGCCGGGTACGATGCCTCGCCGCTCGACGACGGTACGCTCGATCCGTACCGGGTCGTCGCCATCGACGTGTCGGCGATGACGCTGGAAGCGGTCAAGGAGTTCGAGCTGTCGAAAAAAGAGGCGCTGCGCTGCAAGAACATGTGGGCGCTCGGCTTCGTCTACTGGCTGTTCGGGCGCTCGCGCCAGACGACGCAGGACTGGCTGGTCGGCAAGTTCGCCAAGCGTCCGGAAATCGCCAACGCCAACATCGCGGCGATGAACGCGGGCCACGCCATGGGCGAAACCGCGGAATTGCCGGACGGCATTCACGGTTTCCACATTGCACCCGCCGATATCGCACCGGGTCTGTACCGCACCGTCACCGGGACCGAGGCGCTGGCCTGGGGGCTGGTCAAGGGTGCCGAGCTGGCGGCGCTGGAAATTCTGTTCGCGTCCTATCCGATCACCCCGGCATCACCGCTGCTGCATTCCTTGGCGAAGATGCAGCATCTGGGCGTCACCACGTTCCAGGCCGAGGATGAAATCGCCGCGGCGTGCGCCGCCATCGGCGGCAGCTATGCCGGCGCGTTGGGCATCACGTCGAGTTCCGGACCGGGTATCGCGCTCAAGGGCGAAGCCATCGGCCTCGCGCTGTCGGCGGAACTGCCGATGATCATCGTTAACTCACAGCGCGGCGGACCGTCGACCGGGCTGCCGACCAAGACCGAGCAATCGGACCTGTATCAGGCCGTCTATGGCCGCAACGGCGATGCGCCGCTGGTCGTGCTGTCGACGCGCTCGGCGTCGGATTGTTTCGAAGTCGGGGTCGAGGCTGTGCGCCTCGCGACCAAGTACATGACGCCGGTCATGCTTCTGACCGACGGTTATATCGCCAATGCGGCCGAGCCGTGGAAGCTGCCGGATCTGGATGCCTACGCGCCGTTCCCCGTGACGTTCCACACCGACCCCGAAGGGTTCCAGCCGTTCCTGCGCGATCCGGAAACGCTGGCCCGGGTCTGGGCCAAGCCCGGCACGCCGGACATGATGCACCGCATCGGCGGCATCGAACGCAGCTACGACACCGGGCATATTTCCTATGATCCGGACAACCACCACAAGATGACCAAGGTCCGCGCCGCCAAGATCGACGGCATTGCCAATGATATTCCGGCACAGACGGTCGAACTGGGCAAGCCGTCCGGCAAGTTGTGCGTCGTCGGCTGGGGCTCGACCTATGGGCCGATCAACCGTGCCGTCGACAATCTGATCAACCGTGGCAAGGACGTGGCGCACGTCCACCTGCGTCATATCTGGCCGATGCCGGCGAACCTCGGCGAGCTGCTCGGCAGTTACGACACCGTTCTGGTGCCGGAAATGAACGACGGCCAACTCATTACGGTGTTGAAGGCGGAATACCTGATCGACGCCAAGCCATTGAACAAGATATCCGGCCAGCCGTTCCGGATCAGCGAAATCGAGGACGCGATCCTCGACATTCTGGAGGGTTGAGCGATGAACGAACTGACCCCGCCCGCAAAT
>Ga0209273_10000591_pt1 | contig 43344 bp, 39 predicted proteins | sample tdAd471_FD_187126 | JGI IMG/M metagenome (GOLD analysis project Ga0209273, IMG submission 187126) | Marine sediment microbial communities from the Atlantic coast under amendment with organic carbon and nitrate - tdAd47.1 (SPAdes)... | ecosystem: Environmental > Aquatic > Marine > Coastal >...
ACCGATAAACGAGTGAGCGGATAGGCAATAGTTACAGGCGTTGGATTCTGCTACGGTCAAAGCCAATAGCTCTCCCAATTTTCCACCTAAAGATCCTTTGCCCAAAATATCGCTTAGGTTCAAGTAACCTTCCAAAACCACTGAGGAGTTCCCCATAGTTCTCATCATGTTGGGAACCATACCCAATTTACCTTGGATGCCTTCAAATAATTCTTTTGATCTTCCAGTTGCTTCCTTTGGATCTAATGCTTGTAAACGTGTCATAACTTTCTGTTTTATATTACTAATTCGTTTGTCAATTTTTGACATTACAAAGGTGCTGCGATGTAGGCTGGAATAAAATGGACAGATGTCGCAACTCCTTGGACAATTTTCCCTTTGGGAATTCAAAGCATTGAATAGCAAGCAAAAACATTGAAATGCGTCATTCTGAATTTATTTCAGAATCCCATCGAGTGGGGACCCAATCATTATGAGAACCTGAAACAAGTTCAGGTTGACGAAAACAGGCTTCTTGGGCAATTTTCCCCATGGATGTTAACCACCTGACCATCAATAAAAAAAACAAGGGGTCAAACCTAAGTTCGACCCCTTGTCACTCAACTGCAACATCACAAACACTTAAGTTTTACTTCATGTCGTGCATTTTCAATTCTTTCACCAATTCTTTTGTGGTGAAGACACGGCTTGAAATCATTTTATAGTTGGTTTGGGCAGCTTGATCACCGTCCAATCCAGGTAGTTTGGCAGAAGCTGTAGCGTCTCCCACTACGGCTACTTCAAAACCATTTTCCACCAATTCCCTCATATGTGATTCAGCACAAAGATTACCGGACATTCCTGCCAAGATTACTTTGTCCACACCTTGTTTTCTCAACTGTAAGGCCAAATCGTTGGACTCGGAACCGAACACTTTGTGAGGACTTGTAACCACTACCCTATCCTTGTTAATGTACTTTTTGTAACGAGGCAACCAATCGGCACCGGAACCTTTAAAACCTTTTACGTTCAATTGGTCCCCACGGTCGAACATGCTGATGTTGTGCATCAATTTTTCAAGGGTACCCTCAAACTTCCACACGTGATCGTGCTCGTAGTAGTAGTGGGGAGAAATAAATACGGGAATGTTGTATTCTTCACCCAACTTAAAAATAGTCTCCAGGTTCTCTATGGTGTTGTTCTCCTGAACGCTCTCCCCCACGGCACCCCAGGCCACACCGTCGGGGCTAAGGAAATCGTTTTGTGGATCGGTAATTACAATGGCAGTAGTTCCGTCAATGATAAAACCTGGTTCTGGTAATTGAGCATGGAGCCCTGAAATGGTAATCATGAACACGGTAAGTGTTCGCATCAAATTTTTCATGGTATTTTTCTTTAACTGATTAAACTTAAATTTTGATGGGACAAAGTTGCGGCAATACCAAGCATGAAAAAATGGATAAAGTACGCCAGTGAATGGACAATTTTCCTTCAATTTGATTGCTTGTAAAATTTTGGTTGCTTCAAAAAGGGCATCCCTCAATTCAAATGGGGCATTCGTCAATTGAGTGCGCAAAATAATTGCGCATTGTGTAGATTGATCAAAAATAAGAGTATGACTACACTAGAAACGATAAACGCCTTACAGATATTTTGCTTGATTATGGTCGGCATCATTATTTTTATTGCTGGTTGGTTTGCCGGTGCGGAATGGTGGAAAAGAAAAACATTTTAATACAATACAGTAGCGGTATCAACGTTGGACAAACACCGAACCTACTTAAACGTACTTGACCATTTTTTGGAGCCACCCTAACATTGAAGCCGTTCTGGCCTATTTTGGCGATAGCCAGTACACCGTTAAAATAGATCGGTTGTGTACGGGTGAGATACGCTATCTCTGCTGGCACAAGAGCAACAGTATTTTGGCCAAACCCAACTTGATTCTTCGGAACGGAAAAATAAGGGAATCCCAAAACGGTGAAAGCGTGGAATATACCTTTTTGTGCGATGACCGGGTTTTTACCGTAGAATACATCGCCTCTAAACTAAAAGGTGGTACAGCTTACTACTTTATAGAGGTTATGGACAAGGACCAAAAAAAAAGTACCTGGAAAATGGAACATATGTCCATCCCCAAGTACCTTCGTTAATTATGCTGGAGTAATTTATCCTTTGTAGGTCACCCTGTAAATGGCATTGCCCTCATCATCTGAGATAAGCAAGGAACCGTCTTCAAGGAAGAGCAAATCCACAGGTCTGCCAAATGCTTCTTGTGACTCTTCGTCCAACCAACCATCGATAAAGGGTTCGTAACTCACGGCTTCGCCATTTTCGAGTTTTACCATGGTGATCCTGTAGCCTACTTTGGAGGAACGGTTCCACGAACCATGTTCTGCCAAAAATGCATGCCCTCGATAGGCTTCTGGAAACATGGGGCCTTTACCAAACTTAACACCAAGAGCCGCTACGTGCGCACCCAATGGCTGTACGGGAGGTACAAAATCGGAACAGGGACGTTGGTCGCCATATTCGGGGTCCTTTACGGTTCCGCCGTGGCAATAGGGATAACCAAAATGCTGTCCGACTTCGGTAAGCTTGTTCAATTCCCCCGGAGGTATATCATCGCCCATCATATCCCTGCCATTGTCTGTAAACCACAATTCATCGGTATCGGGATGCCATGTAAAGCCTACGGTATTTCGTACGCCATGCGCCACAATCTCCCTATTTTTGCCTTCAAGGTCCATTCTGGTAATGGAGGCATAACGTTTGTCCACGGTTGCGCTATCGCAAATATTGCAAGGTGCTCCAACGGGCACGTACAATTTATCATCGGGTCCAAAAGCAATGTATTTCCAACCATGGTGGAACTCGGTCGGGTAATCATCATAAATTAGTTCCGGGTCCTGTGGATTTTCTAACTGGGATTCAATATCGGTATATTTGAACATCTTGCTCACTGCGGCCACATATAGATCACCATTTTTAAAAGCTACGCCGTTGGGCTGGTCCAAGTCGGAGGCAATGGTATAGTTTTCGTCCACCTTGTAATCACCGTCCGTGTCTTTTAGCGCATATACCTTGCCCTCGTTACGAGTGCCCACGAACAGCGTTCCATCGGCCCCCATGGCCATGGAGCGAGCACCCTCAACATTTTCGGCATAAAGTGCTATGCTAAATCCTTCCGGGAGGTTAAGGCGGTCCAAATATAATTGGGTGGAATCCTGTGATACCTCCGCATTATCCGTCACTTCTTCAGTAGATTCTTTTTCTTGATTTTCTTTTTTTCCGTTGCATGCCAAAATGCTTACTGAAAGCACGAACATAAATATTGACCTAAAGGTCAAAGCGTACATTTTCATCGTTTTTATAGGTGTTTTGGTTTCTGAGACAATAAAGCTATAATAAAATATGGAAAGAACAGGATGATTGAGGGATGATGTCAATTTTCAGAACTCGAAAGTCAGATACTTTTACAGGAATCCCTTGAAGTTAAATCTTAACTTTGAACTTTGAACTTGATTCTTGCCCTTGCACCCCTTGCACGCACTATTCCTCCTCTTTGGTGTATTCGGAATAATCCCCCTGATACCAAATATTGTTTCGATGGGTACTGGAAATGCTCAATCTTGCCATTCCACCGGGATATAACTGCGCAATTACCTGAAACCCTTCGGTTTCGTGTTCGATATTGAATTGAATGGTTTTTCCCGTACCTTTTTTGTTGGGTTCAATGGAAAGGTCTTTGGGGACTCCCTCAAAATTGATTCCTGTATTATTTTGGTTGTACCCTCCTCCCATTTGGCGTTCCCCAAAATAAGGAAGGTCGGCTTTGACGCTATCGCCCATCATACGTAAATAACCGCCTGTACCGGTGATGTCTATACGGCTTACGGAACTGCCGGGAGGCAACATTCCAGCTGCGGCTATACTATTTAGGCTTTGGCTCGCCAAGGGCTGTGCCCATTTGGCTTTGATTTCGAACTGCTTATCAGAAATCATCTTTTCCATTGCAGCTATTTCCTCTGGAGTTGCAGAACTTTTAGTTGATGAGCATGCTAAGGAGGTCAGCAATAACATAAAAATACCAATGTTCAGTAAAGGCTTCATAGTTTTGAATATTAGCACCTTACAAGGTACGAAATACATAAGTCAAATCGAGGTAAATAACGAGGTATTAACGTTTAAAGCGTTCAAAGATGGCCAAGGTCTTTTTGGTATTGATGAAATACACCCCCGTTAAAAGAATGGCAGCGGCCACGATGGATTGTAGGGTGATTTTCTCATCCAAAAAATACCAACCCAACAGCAATGCCACAATAGGATTCACATAGGTAGATGTTGCTACCTTTTCGGGGGACACAGCTTTTAGCAAATAGTTAAAAGAGGTAAAGGCGACTATACTCCCCAAAAATATGAGCAACAGCATAGATAACTGCACCTTACCGCTCCAGACCGAGGGAGAAGTCCACTCTTCCCCAAAACCCAAACTCATCAAACTTAAAACAAGCCCGGCAAAAAACATTTGATAGCCGGTGTTCACAAAATAATTATTGGGCAGGTCGGCATTGGCCACAAAAAGACTAGCGTAGGCCCAACAGAGCATGCAAAAGAATATCATGATCATACCGACAATGGATTCTTCCTGTGCAATAATTTGTTTTTGACTGACCAATAAATAAATGCCAATAATGCCAAAAATCACCCCTACCACGGACATGGGCTGTATTTTTTTACCTTGTAAAATGCGCATCAATAAAAGAATAATGAGCGGTTGAGATGATATTTCCAGGGCGGCAAATCCTGTATCCACGTAGCGTAAGGCCCAGACCACCAATCCATTCCCAATGCTCAAAAAGAGTATTCCGGCAATTAAGGTGTTCAGTAGCTGTTTTTTAGTAATTCGAAGGGAGGTGCCCATGGCTTTGGCCAACAGAAAAATGCAAAGACCGGCCAAAGTAAACCTAAAACTGGCCAACATAAAGGGCTCAAGTTCCAACACTGCTATTTTATTCAATAAATACGTTGAGCCCCATATCACGTAAATGGCAAAAAAGGCCATGATCACCAGAGCAGAGTTTGAGGATTTTGCCATTTTATGGACCGTTTAGCTGCCCTGCAATATTACGTATGTTTTAGGTAAGTGTGTATCTAAAACTTAGGCAATTTTCTTCAGTGGAATAACTTACCGTGGTTTTTGTAAATCTAATAAGTAGGAAGCAAAGTCACTTTCCAATTGTTTGAAAAGATTTAAATGATGGTTTAGCTCGTTGTGGTGGGCATCTGCCATATCCAATTCACGCTGCTTTATTTTGGACATCACTTTTTTTTGATGGGTTTTATAGTTTTGGATGCTTTTGTGTAATTCATAAAACTTTTCGAATCGCCGGGGACATTTGGGTTCGTAGGTGTAAGAACTCAGTTTTTCCAACAGGCGTTGAACCATTCTATTGTTTCTTTCCACCCGCACCAGTAGTTCTTGCTGCTTTTCTATATTATTTTGGGTGATATGTTCCATAGGTTTAAAGGAAATTGTAGAAGTAACATATTGACGTCCTTTAAGTTAAATAAAATCTTGCAAAGGTTTACAGCTTAACCCATATTTAATGGTTTATTTAACATATCTGAACAAAAAGGCCCGGCTTTTGCCGGGCCACATCATTCACGTCTGTTAGTGACTTTTAGTTTCCAGTCTGCTCGCGAGCTTCCTCTTTAAGCTCTTCGCTCGCCACAATAGCCAACTCTACACGTCGGTTCGCTGCTTTGCCCGAAGCTGTTTCATTGCTTTCCACAGGCTGTACTTCGCCGTACCATTTGGTGGTAAATCTTCCGCTGGAAATACCTTTGGAAACCAAATAGCTGGTCACCGCCTTTGCCCGGCGTTCGGAAAGACCCATATTGTATTCAGCAGCACCATCGCTATCCGTATGTCCTTCCACAAGGATGTTGGATTTTGGATACTCCTTAAAAATTCCGGCCAATTTGTCCAAGGTAGTGGCAGAAGCTCCTTTGATGTCAGATTTGTTGGTATCAAAATAAACACCGTTTTCTCCACTAAAGGTAACATTGATGCCCTCGCCTACCCTTTGCACTTCGGCTCCTGGGATTTCTTGTTCGATTTGTTCCGCTTGTCGGTCCATTCGGTTTCCAATGTAACCTCCGGCAGCACCACCCACTACGGCACCGATTATGGCACCGAGGGCTGTATTGTTTCCGTCACCCACATTATTTCCGATAACGCCGCCGATAACAGCACCGCTACCAGCACCTATCGCGGCACCTTTTTGGGTATTGTTTGCATTTTTGACTGCATCGCAGCTAATTATAATGGTCAACGCCAAAAAAGCCGTTGCTCCTTTTAAAACTATATTTTTCATGAAATTATTTTTTTGAGAATTCGTAAACTATGGTCACAGGTTGACCATCAACCGATACATTGGAATTGAGCGTCATGGATTGTTCGGATAAACTAACAATATTCAAACGGTATCCGTACCCCCCAGAAATATCTTTTCGGTTTTCATCAATAAACTTGAATTGAAGTTGGCTTTGGTAATTCTGTTGCGGCTCTACCACAGACCATCTAAAATAGCGGTCCCCTCCTTGACAGAGTGAACTTTGGGCTATGGTATAGCGCCCAGTACTATTGTTGTCCCTGAAAAACCATTCGCTGTCTTCGAAGCAGATATCTTCCGCATCATTGAAGATGGTCGACTTAAAGTTTCCAGAGGCATTCTCGTAATACACGTTGTCCAAATTCCAAGTGCCGCTGAACAAATTTCGCTGTGCTCTAGCGTTTTTGGAGATGGAACATGATGAGACCAAAAGCCCCATCACTGTAAAAAATAAAAGTGATCGTTTCATCATAAGTATTTAAGTTAATGTTCAAAACATATACGATTGGGGACGTATTTAAAGTTGTTAAAGTATCAAAAAATAGTTAATCCAAATAGTTTTCAATATTTAAATAGTGTTATCAATTCCGATTCAAATCGCTGCTTTGGCAAAAAATTTTCTTCCAATGATTTAGCAAAGGGCACCGGGGTTTCCAAACTGCCCACTCTTTTTACGGGAGCATCCAAGTATTCAAAGCAGTTTTCCATCACCATGGCCGATATATCGCTGGCCACACCTCCAAACAAAGTATCTTCTTGCAATATGATCAGTTTTCCGGTCTTTTTGACTGAATCATAAATTGCTTCGGTGTCCAAAGGTTGAAGCGTCCGTAAATCAATCAAATCCACATCGATTTCTGGATGCTTGTCCAGTGTTTCCATGGCCCAATGCACTCCTGCACCATAGGTGACCACGGATATGGAATTACCTTCCCTTAAAAGTTTCGCCTTGCCAAAAGGCAAGGTGTAATAATCGATGGGCACATCGCCTTTAATACTTCGGTACAGTCCCTTGTGCTCAAAAAACAATACCGGGTTCGGGTCGTTGATGGCTGTGTTCAACAGTCCTTTGGCATCATATGGAAATGCGGGATATACTACTTTTAGCCCTGGCGTTTTGGTAAACCAGGCCTCATTGGTCTGCGAATGAAAGGGCCCCGCCCCTGCACCACCACCGCAGGGCATTCGGATGACCACATCGGCTTTTTCGTTCCAACGGTAATGTATTTTGGCCATATAGTTTACAATGGGGTTGAAGCCCGAGCTCACAAAATCGGCAAACTGCATCTCTACAACAGCTTTCATCCCGTTAATCGACAATCCCATAGCTGCAGAAACTATGGCAGACTCACAGATGGGGGTGTTGCGTACTCGGCTCTTCCCAAATTTGGGAACAAACCCTTCGGTAATTTTAAAAACACCACCATAGTCGGCAACATCTTGCCCCATGATAATGAGCTCGTTGTGGCGAAACATGGATTGCTCCAAGCCTTGGGAAATGGCATCTACAAAGCGTATATTTTCTGTTTGATTTGATTTGGGTTCAATATTTTGATAATCAAAACCTTGATACACTTCTTTTAATTCTTTACTTTCAATCGAGGACACTCCGGGCTCATCAAAGGCCAACTGCAGATTCGTATTGATTTCATCGCTAAAATCAGCTTTGATTTCCGCAACCATTTCCTCCGTTAAAATTCCTTCTTCCAACAAAAAACTTTCATAATTGGAAATCGGGTCTTTCTTCTCCCACTCTTTCATCAACTTGTCCGGAACGTATTTGGTGCCACTCGCTTCTTCGTGCCCCCTCATCCGAAAAGTTTTAAATTCCAACAGCACAGGTCGCGGCCTTCTTCGAATGGCTTTGCATAATTCATCCACTTTGGCATATACCTCCAAAATGTTGTTCCCGTCAATGATTCTGGATTCGATGCCGTAGCCCTTGGCTCTATCCGCCAAATGCTCGCAATTGTATTGCTCGTTCGTGGGCGTGGAAAGTCCGTAGCCGTTGTTTTCAATACAGAACAACACAGGTAAGTTCCAGACGGAAGCCACGTTCAGTGCTTCATGAAAATCCCCTTCGCTGGTTGCACCTTCACCCGTAAAAACGGCGGTCACTCGTTTTTTTCTGCGTAACATATCGGCCAAGGCAATGCCATCGGCAACCCCAAGTTGAGGCCCCAAATGGGAAATCATCCCCACAATTTTGTATTCCTGGGTACCAAAATGAAAACTTCGGTCCCTACCTTGTGTAAACCCGCTTTTTTTCCCCTGCCATTGGGCAAACAGTCGGTTCAATGGAATGTTTCTGGACGTGAATACCCCTAGGTTTCGGTGCATGGGAAGTATATATTCACTTTCCTTGAGCGCCTTGGTGACCCCCACGGAAATGGCCTCCTGCCCTATCCCGCTAAACCATTTGGAAATTTTGCCTTGCCTCAGAAGAATCAGCATTTTTTCTTCTATCATTCTGGGCTTCAGCATTGCCTTGTACAAATCCAACAACTTTTCCTGTTCCAAGCTGCCAACATGATACCTCATACCATAATTTTCTGTTGGATAAATGTAGTAAAAAGGCCTTCAAAACACCTTAAAATTTGAAAAGCTTCGCCTTTATTCCCTATTTTTGGTCTAACATCAAAGATGACGATATGAGTGCTATCCCAAGTGTAGACCTGAAAGATTTTGTTTCGGGCGACCCAAAAAGAAAAGAAAAGTTTGTCAAAGAAATAGGTGCTGCTTTCGAGGAAATCGGCTTTGTGGCGCTGAGCGGACATTTTTTATCGGATGAATTGGTGGAAAACCTGTATGATGAAATAAAAAAGTTTTTCAACTTGCCACAAGAAGTCAAAGATAACTATGAGATTGAAGGCATTGGAGGGCAACGTGGGTACACTTCCTTTGGAAAGGAACATGCCAAAGGAAAAAAAGAAGGAGACTTGAAGGAGTTTTGGCATTTTGGCCAATATGTGGAAGGTAACCCGGCATTGGAAGCCGAATATCCGGACAATGTGACGGTGGATGAGTTGCCCGATTTTAACCGGATTGGCAAAGAAACCTATAAAATGTTGGAGAAAACCGCGAAATATGTACTTCGTGCACTTGCCTTGCACCTGGGCCTGGAGGAAACCTATTTTGACGATTACATCAAAAACGGGAATTCCATTTTAAGACCTATCCATTACCCGCCCATTACCGAAGAACCCAAAAATGCAGTAAGGGCAGCGGCACATGGCGATATCAATTTGATTACGCTGTTGATGGGCGCCCATGGAAAGGGGCTTCAAGTAAAAGACCACGAGGGCAATTGGGTGGATGCCATTGCAAGACCCGACCAGTTGATGATCAATGTTGGGGATATGCTCTCCAGACTATCAAACAACCAGTTAAAATCGACGATTCACCAAGTGGTAAACCCACCAAAGGAGCTTTGGGGCACATCACGCTACTCCATTCCGTTTTTTATGCACCCTATAAGCGATATGCCGTTGAACTGTTTGGAAAACTGCATTGACGAAGCGCACCCTAAAGCATTCGAAGATATTACTGCCGGAGAATATCTGCACGAACGATTGATAGAACTCGGACTGATCAAAAAATAAGCTACGCATGGATTTAGGAGACCAGCTCAAAAATTTATTTCCCGACCACGTTCCTGAAGACGAACCCAACAAGGAAAAGGAAAAACCTCCTTATTGGCTTCAAGAAGATCCCATTATCTGCAAATACGAGAAACGAAAGGGCAAGCCTATTACCATACTTGAAGGGTACAACGGAGCTGACAGTGATTTTAAAAAATTGACAAGAGACCTGAAAACGCTATTGGGTGTGGGTGGCAGCTTTAAAGATGAAACCATATTGATCCAAGGGGATTATCGGGACAAAATCATGGAATTCCTAAAGAAAAAAGGGTTTGCCGTTAAGCGCGTTGGCGGGTAATTTTCAATTGGGTAAAAACCGATCCGGTTTCCCCTTACATGTTAAAAACTCGCCCTGAATACCAATGTTTTGCGAAAAAATTTTTGTGTTGTTGCTTTAAACATTACTTTTATTCTTCCTAACCAACGAAAACTGAGCTGAAAATGAAATCACTGTTGCACATTACCAACGGGGACAGTTTCACGTCCAGATTACAGTCTTTACAATTAAAAGGGGATGTAATTACATGGAGAGAAATGCTTTGCGAAGGCAAAACTCTTTCCACTGTGGGAAGCGAATCTTTCTGGAAAACAAGGTTTGAGTTCCTGAACAAAAATTACAAAGTCTCCAAATCCTGGTTCATAGAAAAAACTTTAAAGGAATATAGGTCGTTATGCAACCACAGGCAACAAGATCAAATTGTACTTTGGTTTGAATATGACCTCTTTTGCCAAATAAATATGCTTGCCGTACTCAGTTGGCTAAAGCAACACCGAAGACACGCAGAAATCTCCTTGGTCTGCAGTGGTAAAATTGAAGGCTCCGACAAACTGTATGGCTTAAATGAACTCAGTGATGAAAAATTACTGGAGCTATACGACAACAAAAAGGCGCTTTCGCAGGACGATATCGAATACGCAGACTACATTTGGCAATTGTATTGCAGCGACAACCCTATTCGCTTGGAAAACCAGATTGCCAACAACGATTTTCAGTTCGAATACTTATCGGACGCCCTAAAAACCCATTTAAAGCGATTCCCGACCATAAAAAATGGACTTAACGACTTGGAGAATCATATTTTGGAAGTCGCCAAGAAAGAAAAGCCAAAGTCCAAAAAAGAATTGATGGGAAGTTTATTGAGCGACCAAGGTTTTTACGGTTTTGGAGATACACAGTACGATCGTATGATTTCCTCCCTGAAACCCCTTTTTAGTTCATTTGACCCCGTAAAGTTGACCAAAAAAGGGTTGCACGTATTAAAGCAAGAAACAAATTACTATTCGGAACTTCGTGATAATCAAATGTATTTGGGAGGATCTTTAAAGTATAACTTTCTATATAATACTGATTCCGACAGAATCCTTAAATTATAATAATGGACGCTTCCTTGGGCAGTTCAGAGCTTATTCTGAACCCTGATGGGAGCATCTACCATCTCAACCTTCTTCCCGAAGACATTGCCACGACCATTATCACGGTGGGAGACCAAGATCGTGTGCAGGAAGTAACCAAGTACTTCGATTCCGTTGAGATAAGGAAAAGCAAACGAGAATTTACAACCCACACGGGTCATTATTCCGGTAAACGCCTTACCGTTATCTCCACAGGAATAGGAACGGACAATATAGACATTGTTTTTAATGAATTGGATGCGCTTGCAAACATCGATTTCACTTCTAGGCAAATTAAATCCCAAAAAACACGGCTCAATTTTATACGGGTCGGTACATCCGGTTCTCTTCAACCAGACATCCCGGTAGATACTTTCTTAATCAGTTCCGCCGGCATTGGGTTTGACAATCTATTGCATTTTTATGAGGCTGGACAAATCAAAAATAAGGAACTGGAACAAGCGCTGACAGAATACTTGGGTTGGGGAAAATACAACATTCACCCTTATGTCGTTGATTTTGATAAGGAGTTGGGTGCTGTTTTTGATTCAAATCATATACGATTTGGCATAACAGGTACAAATTCAGGTTTTTATGCTCCACAGGGAAGGAAATTAAGATTAAAGCCTTCTATAACAGATTTTAACGAAAAGCTTGCGGGGTTTTCTTATCAAGGTACACGAATAACAAACCTTGAGATGGAGACAGCAGCCATTTACGGCATAGCAAAATTGCATGGACACCGAGCTGTTTCACTTAATGCCATATTGGCCAATCGGGCAACAGGGGAATTTTCCAAGCAGGGGCATCGAACCATTGACAGGTTGATTCAATACACCTTGGAACGTATGGCCCAAAGTCAATTGGTATAATTTTTCAAAGCATTTTTTTTGAAGTATACCAAATGGAATCATAATTTTAAGACACAAAGTAGCAAGGTAAATGAAAACAGTGCAAATAATTGGAGTCCCCGAACATTTTAACCTTCCCTGGCACTTGGCCATGGAAGACAATGCCTTTGAGGACCGAGGCATACAATTGGAATGGAGTGATGTTCCGGAAGGAACCGGAAAAATGACCCAAATGCTTCAAAACAACGAAGCAGATTTGGGCATTATCCTTACCGAAGGCATGATCAAAAGTATTTCACAGGGAAACCCCAGCAAAATTGTTCAAGAATATGTCTCCTCTCCCCTTCTTTGGGGCATCCATGTAGATGCAAATAGCGAAAGAAATTCCATTGAGTCTTTAAAAGATGATAAAGTGGCCATCAGTAGAATAGGTAGTGGAAGCCATTTAATGGCCTATATCAATGCGCAGAACCAAGGATGGGACACAGAAAACCTAGAGTTTGAAATCATAAATAACCTCGATGGTGCCGTGGAAAATCTTTCAAGTGGTTCCAACGCTTATTTTATGTGGGAACATTTTACCACCAAACCGCTTGTGGACAGCGGAATTTTTAAACGGGTGGGTGACTGCCCTACCCCTTGGCCTTGTTTTGTGATTGTCGCTTCGGAAGCATTTTTAAAAGAAAACGAAGGGGTACTCAAACACATTTTGGAAGTGATTAACACCTATACTTCAGAATTTAAGCAAATCCCGAGTATTGATAGAACGCTTTCCAACAGATACGAGCAAAAGCTGGAAGATATTCAGGAATGGCTGTCCAAAACCACTTGGGGACAAGAGCAACTTTCTGAAGCAACCATTAACGAAGTGCAATCCAGGTTGCTCGCCCTTAATTTAATTAGCGACATCAAAGACGCTTCGCATTTTCTTTGGAAATAGTTTTAAACATTATGAATGTCAGGTCGGCTTATGCCTAAACCACACCACAACAAGCTCTCGACTGCGCTCGAGATGACATTTTCACCAATCAATAGGCTCCTTGCCCATCTGCGCCAGCAACTTGTTTGTTTTGCTGAAGTGTTGATTACCAAACCACAATCCACGGTTGGCGCTCAAGGGTGAAGGATGGCCAGAGGTTAAAATATGGTGTTTGCTTTTATCGATCAAGGATGATTTTTTCTTGGCAAACCCGCCCCAAAGCAGAAAAACAACTCCTTCCAGCTCGTTGGACACCGTTTTGATCACCGCATCGGTAAATTGTTCCCAGCCTTTTTTTTGATGGCTCCCTGCTTGGTGAGCGCGAACGGTAAGCGTAGCGTTTAATAAAAGAACACCTTGGTCTGCCCAGCGCTCCAGATTACCACTATCGGGATACGGTTTTCCAACATCGGTTTTAATTTCCTTGAAAATATTGACCAAGGATGGTGGGTGCGGAATCCCATCTTTTACGGAAAAACAAAGTCCGTTGGCCTGATTGGCCCCATGGTACGGGTCTTGCCCTATGATTACAACTTTGATTTCTTGGAACGGGCAATGGTCAAAAGCAGAAAAAATATCTTTACCCTTTGGGTAACAGGTGTTCTTTTGGTATTCCTTTTTTACAAACGTTGCTAATTGTTGGAAATAAGGCATTTCAAACTCATCGTTCAGCTGGATTCTCCAACTTGGCTCAATATTCACTTCCATGTGCTGACTTTACTTCTTTTTGGTCAATTTATAGATCAAGTACCCAATGCCTACAACAAAATGTAGTAAAATAACGCCGGCGATAATATAAATTACGGTGTTGTCGCTCCTCATAGGATATCTTTAAAGGAATAAATCAGGTATGCATCAAAAGTACGCATTGCAAATTGTTTTTGCCAGAGCGGTACACTTCAAAAACACTTCAAAATCCTATCTTTGCGCTGCTAGTAGAAAAAGATGCAAAACATTCACCCCAAAACACTTCAAGACTTAGAGTTCCCGGCAGTATTGACCCAAATCGCAGCGCGATGCAATACAGATTTGGGCAAAGAAGATGCGTTGAACATAAAACCGTTCCAACACAAAGAGGAACTGATGAAGGTTTTAGGGCAAACGTCGGAATATTTAGCCTCTTTTTCCAACGACAACCGTATTCCCAATCATGGTTTCGACCAAATCAATAGTGAACTGGGGTTGTTAAAGATTGACAACAGCACCTTGGAGATAGCCGGTTTCCGAAAAATCGGGGGAATCTGCAAAACCGTAGCGATTCATCAAAAATTCTTTAAAAAGTTCAAGGAATACTACCCATTGCTTTTTGATAAAGTGAATGCTTTGGAACTTCATCCAGAAATTCCCGAGGCCATTGATGATGTCATCGATAAATTTGGGGAAATCAAAGATTCTGCATCGGATGAACTCATGTATATCCGCCGACAAATCAATGAAGTGCGCAGCAAGATCAATCAAAGCTTTAGCGCTGCATTGGGCCGCTATCAATCTTCGGACTTTTTGGATGAAATCCGAGAATCCGTTGTGGAGAATCGCAGGGTATTGGCAGTTAAGGCGATGCACCGAAAAAAAGTGAAGGGTACCGTTATGGGGACCTCCAAAACGGGCAGCATTGTTTACATTGTTCCCGAAGCCACGCTATCCTACACACGAGAACTCAATAATTTGGAGTTTGAGGAAAAAGAAGAGATTCAGCGCATTCTAAACAAACTTACCGACGAAATTCGACCCTATCGGGAGTTACTGCAAGAGTATCAAAAGCATCTTTCCGATACCGATATTACAGCAGCCAAAGCAAGATATGCCAATGAGACGAATGGTTTGTTGCCAGAAATCAATGAGGAACGCGAAATGTACCTTCGTGATGCATACCACCCATTGCTCTACCTTTCCAACCAACGAAAGAACGAAAAAACCTGGCCGCAGACTATAAAACTGCACAAAGAGAACCGAATTATTGTGATTTCGGGGCCCAACGCAGGTGGAAAAAGTATAACACTGAAAACGATTGGGCTGCTTCAAGTGATGCTTCAAAGCGGTATGCTCATCCCTGTGCACGAACGTAGTTCCGTTTGTTTCTTTGATAAGATATTGACAGATATTGGAGATAATCAATCCATTGAAAATCATCTTAGTACGTATAGTTACCGACTCAAGAACATGAACTACTTTTTAAAGAAGTGCAACGATAAAACATTGTTCTTGATCGATGAATTTGGTACAGGTAGTGATCCCGAATTGGGTGGTGCATTGGCAGAAGCCTTTTTAGAAGTTTTCTATGATCGTGAAGCCTATGGAGTCATCACAACGCACTATGCCAATTTAAAGGCTTTGGCCAACGAACTGCCTCACACCACCAATGCCAATATGCTATTCAACGCTAAAACATTGGAGCCCACTTTTCAATTGGTTTTAGGTGAAGCGGGGAGTTCCTTTACGTTTGAAGTGGCCCAAAAGAACGGCATCCCCTACTCCTTGATCAACAAGGCCAAAAAGAAGATTGAACGCGGAAAGGTCCGTTTTGATGCTACCATTGCCAAACTTCAAAAGGAGCGCAGCAAAATGGCGGAAACAGGCTCCAAACTTAAAGATGAGGAAGCCAAGGCTCGTGAGGAAAACGAACGATTGGAGAAACTCAATTCCAAGATAAAATCCAAGTTGGAGAGTTACCAAGAAATGTACGACCACAACCAACGGATGATTCAACTGGGGAACAAATTGAACACAGCTGCGGAAAAGTACTTTATCGACAAGAAAAAACGTCCGTTGATTTCCGAAATGCTCCGTATAGTGGAAACCGAGAACAGTAAACGTAAAAAAACAACCGCTAAAAAGGCGAAGGCCAAGCAACAGGAGAAAAAACAAGTGGCCGAAGAGCTGGAGCAAAAAATCAAGAAGGTGCGGGTAGAGAAGAAAATAAAAAAGAAAAAGGAAGTCCAGGCCGAAAAGAACAAACCCAGACCTGTTTTTAAAATCGGGGACCGTGTTCGCCTCATGGATGGTAAAGCCGTAGGGAGTATAGACACGCTTGAAAAAGGTAAGGCCGTGGTCAACTACGGTATGTTCACCACCAATGTCAGCGTGGACCAATTGGAATTGGTGGAAGCTAAGAAGTAATCCTATTTATGATTCTAGTTGGATGCTGAGCGTAGTCGAGGTATACAACGGTGTTTACCATCCTGCATCCTACAGCGATGGATTCCTGTTTTCACAGGAATGACAAACGCGCTTACGTTCAATGTTGACAACCCCTCATAAGCCTGTCACTTAACCCATTGCATTCCAGGGTTTTTTCTGCGAACTTCGTTACTTGTGCTGAACTGGATTCAGTATCGGTCGATATAAATCATTAAAACGAATTATATCTTAAAACGTTGGTGGCCATATAAGAAAACCGACAAAAGAACGTTAATTTTGAACTGTGTTAAGTCGAATTAGAAATAGCATTTTCACGAAATTCCTTTGGGGACTCATGGGACTTTACCTGCTCAACATTAGCGTTGACACAGCAGACCCTAACCCTGAACATATTCCAGAAGACTTGTCCTTCAATGATCAAGAAAGTATCGTGGAAATAGTAGTCGAAAAAGTTTTGGGATTTGAAGATGCCATCAAAGAGTATGACGACCATGATACCGAAGATCACAACAAGAAGAAGAATGTGAAAATTGACTTGTTGGTTCATGCAATCAAAGCCGACAAAATTGACCATAATCAATTCTTCGAAAGAAAAAAGCTCTTTTCTGACTATGAAGCTCGCTTAACAAAAGGCTTCAACGAATTAGACAGTCCCCCACCCAAAGTTTGATTTGTTTTTCCAGCTCTACATCACCTGTGCCCAATAAGACACGGGGTAATTCTTATTGCATTTAAAACAAATCAAAAATGAACATCAAAAAAATCTTGGTGCTAACCATTGTATTGGTGCCTTCCACATATATTTCTGCTCAAATTACGGACGCAGAAAAAGACAGTCTTTACATTCAACAAATTGAAGACCACAAAGAACCTGACAAGGTCCTACACGCAGAACCTTTATATATTGACCTAATCCGAGATTTAGGAGCTCGTAAAGGTGAAAAAGAATGGAACGTAGGATTAGGTCTTACTGACAATCTGAAATTCGACTCTTATGAAGCTTTAATAGAATACGAGTGGGCACCCATTGACAGATTAGGCTTGGAAGTTGAACTACCTTTCACTTTTTATTCGCCAGTAAACGGAACAGCAAACGACTCTATTCCATCCAATCAATTGAATAGTATCAAAATTGCTGCTCAATGGTCATTTTTCGTGAATGAGCCTATGGCTACTTCAATGGCACTTGGATACATAAACGAGTTTGAACTTTCAGACTTTAGGAATTTTGGAAAGCCATTTATTAAAGGAAATGTATACAATCCTTTCTTGGTTGTAGCAAAGCGATGGGGCAATAATTTTCATTCATTGATATATACCGGGCCTTTGATCGAGCAAAATTTCAGTTCTAATAAGTTTCATGCGACTTATGACATTAATACCAGTTTCCATTATATGATTTCAGGCACCAGAAACTTTATTGGGGTTGAATTTAATAAGACCATCGACAACGGAGACTTTGATATGACCATGAGGCCTCAAATGCGTTTAGGTATTGCCGATAACTTATTAATTGGAATTGTAGCAGGAGTTCCTGTAAGTAGAGAAAATCAAAGATTAAGTTCTTTTGTTAGATTGATATGGGAACCAGGGCATAAGAAAAAATAAATACGGCCATCGACATTGTAAAAGCAAAATGCGGGCTGAAATACTCAAATTTAGTATTTTGTACTATTAAAGTTTAGTGCGGGCTGACAGTTACTCCCTCTGAAACCTCGCACTACGCTTAAACGAGACCGATAACGAAACCTCCCCTCCCATCTACACTAATTTTACACCTATCACAAAATCCAGCCCAAGGTTCCCTTCATTTTTTCCTATCTTGTTTAGCAATTATAAAATCAAGCAACCTAAACAAACAATGAAAAAATCATCCCCCTCCTCCAGTAGAAGAAAATTTGTAAAAAATACCGCACTGGCCTCCAGTATTTTTATTGTGCCGCGCCACGTTTTGGGTGGTCCGGGCTTTTTGGCTCCGAGCGACCGCTTAAACATTGCCGCCATTGGCGCAGGCGGTAAAGGCGCCAGTGATATAGCCAATGCCTCGGTTGACGGTCGCGAAAATGTCGTAGCCCTCTGCGATGTCGATTTTTCAGGGACGGCAAAGAAATCCGTTGAGCGTTTTCCAAAAGCAAAATTGTTCAATGATTATCGTGAAATGCTGGATACCGTAAAAGACATTGACGCAGTCACCATTAGTACTCCAGATCACGTACACGGCCCTGCCGCTGCCTATGCCATGGAACGGGGAAAGCATGTGTATGTGCAAAAACCAATGACCCATAACATCCGTGAGGCACGAATGCTAACCCAAATGGCTCGGGATAAAAAAGTAGTGACCCAAATGGGGAATCAAGGAGCCTCCAATCCGCTATTGGGCTTGGTACAAAAATGGGTTGATTCCGGAGCCTTGGGCCGAATCACCAAAGTAGAAATATGGACCAACCGCCCGGTGTGGCCACAAGGCAATGCCATGCCGAAGCCGGACCCATCCAGCAAACCCGATGATTTATTTTGGGATTTATGGTTGGGGCCTGCTCCATTGCGTCCTTACACACCAAACCTCCATCCATTTAATTGGAGAGGCTGGTGGGATTACGGAACAGGTGCTTTGGGCGATGTTGGTTGTCATTTAATCGACATTCCTTACAGAACCTTAAAATTGGGATACCCTACTGCAGCGGAATGTAGTGTAGGAACTGTTTTCTCTCAAATGTGGAATCCCGATTTCCATCCAGAAGGTTGTCCACCTTCTTCGTTCATCACATTAAACTACGAAGCCACAGATAAAACAGCCGCTCCCTTGACCATGACATGGAGTGATGGAGGCATACGACCTTCCCATCCCGATATTATTCCAGCGGATAGCGATATTGGTGGGCCCGGGAGCTATAACGGAGTGTTAATACATGGAGAACACGGGGTTATTTCCACGAACATTAATGACAGCTCACCATTGACCCCTAAATTATACATGAGCAATGGTGTTACCGAGTTTGGTCCCGAGGTTGAAGAAATGACGGAACCCGAATATGGCCACCAACGGCAATGGGTAGATGCTTGCAAAGCAGGGTTTGGTAGCACAGAACATCAAGACCTAACTTCATCTTTTGATTATGCCGGCCCTATGACCGAAACAGTGTTGATGGGCAACTTGGCCATACGTAGCTATATGCTGCGTAGAGAAAATGATAAGGGTAACATGGAGTTCTATGGTCGTAAAAAACTACTCTGGGATGGGGAGAACATGAACATCACCAATTTTGAAGATGCCAACCAGTTTGTTACCCGCACCTATCGTGAGGGTTGGGAAATGTAAGTCAACTAGCCATATAATTTTAAAGGGCCGCAACATTGTGGTCCTTTTTTGTTTGGAGGCATTTATAAATACTATGTCATTTCGAGTGATCGTAGCGGCGAGAAATCTCTATTTAGGCCTCCCTCTTTCGTGGGAATAAAAACAGCCGGCATCAAATGGTTGAACCCCACTTGAGCGGCCGACTGCTTTGAAAAACTATTGGGGCTTATAAACAGTCTATCTGTTCTATCTTTAAGCAGCACCCTAAAAATCCTGTGGTTGCCCTATGACAACTATTATCATCACTGGTGCTGTCGCCAATATCATATTGATATACATCGGCCCCATCTTCGTCCTGTACCCATATGGTAATGTCATAAGCCCCGTTTGGTGGCTGAATGGTCTTGATGGAACCGCTTACATTACTTGTTTTCCATAAGCTTGGATTATCGTCCAGATTGACTTTTGTTATACCTCCTCCAGATCCTGGAAGTTCATTTTTATAGGAAATCGCAAATTGGAATGTACGGTTTGTATCATTTATAAAATCAACGGTTCTGTGAACCTCTCCTTCACTGGTGCAATTTTCTGCTTCATAATCTTCGGTATAGCCCATTTTGGCTATGGTATTGTCCTTTAAAAACCGAACCGTATAGGAAATGGGTGCGCCCGGATTGTCTCTACTATACACTGCATTCTCACCCTTAATGATAGGAGACAAATCTCCAAAGTTTCTTGCGCTTACAGCTTCGGAAGCGACTTCGGCATTACCGCCTATAACTATGGTGGTGATGTTGGAAGTTGCCAAAATTTCTTTGCTTGTCAATTCAGACTCAACGGAAATGCTATTGGATTTACCTGCTGCATAATCCAAGGCAGCTTCCAATTCAGTACCAGTTGCTTGATACGATGTTTCCAATCTAAACATTATAATCCGGCCATAGCTTACAGATTTAATGTATCCCGGAGGAGAACTGGAGCTAAACATTGATTCCACCTCTGAAGCGGGAACATCATCCCCAAAAATTGAAGAGGGGTTTGATGGTGTTTCCATGGAAACGGTATAAAATACCTGTTTGTACACCATATTGGCCACTTTGTTTACAGAAGTGCTTTCATAACTGAGCTGAGAACTAAAGTCTGTGGAGGCCCACTCTATATTTACACCAAGGTCCATACTAACTTGCTTGGAACTGTATGAGGTTTTGGAATCTGAATATGAACTGGCTTCATTGACATACCCATCTTGATAAGCGTTTGCATTCCACCATTCAAGGGCAATATCGATGCCCGCGTCTACTGAATTGAAATCAGGATTTTCCACTGTAAAGTTCCCATTTTCGCCTATTCCTGGTAGGTCAACTCTCAATGACAACGGAGCCCTGTCCGGTGCAACAGGCGTCGGAAGTCCGTTCCTCAGATCGGAATCAATTTTCACCAATGCTCCTGGCCATATAATTCCAGCGTTAGGTTTTAAAATAGCGATATCCTCGTAATTAGTTTTCAGGTTGTACGCTGTTGTAGTGCAATTAGTGGTTACATTATTTTCCTCAACAGGAGGAGATTCAACCGTTTCTCCCGGAGTACGTAGGCTATTGGAGCTTCCCGTATCTTCAACGCCCAAAAGCGTATCAGGGTCATAGGAAAGGTTGGCAACAACTTCGTTGATGTTCGTTTCGGTTTCTTCGTTGGTCGGATTGGGTTCGGGGCTAGAGCCTCCATCTTTACTGCAGGATACTTCCACTACCATTATTGTGATAAGTAGTACAATTGGTAACATCCGTAATCTTTTAACTGTTGTTTTCATAATTATTTGGTTTTTGAGGTTCAACAGGTTCGAAATTAGACCCATACACTCCTCAAACCTATTTTTGGGTATGGACAAAGTATGGACAGCCAATATGGACGACACCCAAAAACCATATGGACAAGATGATTTTAAAACTTGTGTAGTTTATCGATTAAATACAGTAAAATAAGTATGTGCGAAGTTTTTATTTACCTCAATCCATCTAAAAAAACATGGATTTTATATGGACAAAGGCATTTTTTATCCTAGAGTATCTATTTTGACCTATAGATATAATAAGTATCTTGCTGACTATCAATTAACTCTACATGAAACCATTAACAACCTCTATTCTTTTATGCATGATCAATTGTGTCCTTGTTTGTGGACAAAACAAAATGAATATTGACAGTTTAATTTCAAGATTAAACGAACAGGTACTGGATACTTTAAAGATTGAAACAACCAACAATATTGTAAACTATTACATGTATAGGAGCCCCGATAAAGCTAAAGAGTATGCCAATTTGGAACTTCAACTCTCCAATGAATTAAACTATGACAAGGGGATTTCACTTGCATATTACCAACTAGGTATAGTTCATAACAATTTGGATAACCTGGACTCCGCAAAATATTACTACAATTTAAGTTTGGACATTGCAGAAAGAATTGAAAACAAAGTACACATTTCACAGGCCCGGAGAGGTTTGGCTATTCTTGAATTTAGTCAGGGTAATTTAAACAAAGCCGATAGTATCAATAACACAGATCTCGACTTTACAATTAAGCAAAAAGATACAATTGGCACTGCTTTGGCGTATGATTTCAAGGGCACTATCAATCAAAACAAAGGTTATCATTCCATTGCTTTAACCAATGTTTTAAAAGGTTTAAAGCTCTTCGAAATATTGCAGGATTCCATTAGAATAGCCGATTCTTATAATCACTTGGCAACTTTGGAACACAATTTGGAAAATCATCAAATGGCTATAGACTACAATAAAAAAGCTTTGGCCATTTATGAGGATTACAACGACACTTATTACCAAGCGCAAGCTCTAAACGATATCGGTGTAATGTATAAAGCCCTAAAAAACGAGAAAGAAGCTTTAAATTATTTCTACAAGAGTATTTTAAAATCCCAGTCTGCCAAAGTCCCTGCGCTGGAAGCCGCCGCTTTAACCAATATGGGCTCCACATATATTCAAATGAATGAATACCAAAAAGCCATTGAATACTTATACCAGTCCATTGAAATTGCATCAACAATCAATGCAAATAGACGAATTGCAATAGCAAGAAACAAACTCGCTGAGGCATATCTTTCGCTTGGGAATCCCAAAATCGCCAAAGAACTGATAGCAGAGGTAAAAACCTATGCCATCGATACGGACAATATGTCCATTTTAAAAAATGCCTTGAAACTAGAGAGCCAAACAAATGAAGCTATGGGAAATTTCTCTTTATCCCTAAAGTCACACAAACAGTATTTGGAGCTGAGTGATTCCTTATTGAATATTAAAAAAATAAAGGAGATCGAAGAATTGCGTATCATTTTTCAAACCGAAAAAAAAGAAGCTGAAATCGCTTTGCAAGAAGAGGAAATCAATACGCTTAATGCACAAGCCAAAGTAGACAAGCTCACCAAAGGACTCTATGCAGGAGGAATGACCTCTGCCCTAGCCCTCTCCGGATTGTTGGTGTTCGGGTACCGACAAAGAATAAAGAAAAACAAGATTGCGCGAGAAAAGCAAGAGGAAATCTACAAACAGGAGATAGCCCACAAGAGGAAAGAACTCGCCAGTCAGACCCTCCATTTAGTTCAGAAAAATACCTTTATCCAAGAGTTGATGGAGAACTTGGAGAACATCAAAAATTCCCCTGAAAAGTTTAAAATGGAGTTTAGGCGTATTGTAATGTTGCTCAAAAAAGAAAATGCCTCCGATAAGGATTGGGAAGTCTTTAAAACGTACTTTTCCGAGGTCCATAATGACTTTGACCAAAAGTTAAAAACCATTTATCCCGACATCTCCGAAAAGGAAATCCGCTTGGCGGCTTTTTTACGCATGAATTTGACCACCAAAGAAATAGCCGCAACATTGAATGTGCTTCCAGACAGTATCCTAAAATCCAAATACCGATTGAAAAAGAAACTCGGCCTGCCAAAAGAAACCGACCTCAATGATTTTTTGAATGCTATTTAAAATTTAATGTAACATTTTTGATGATTTTGAGTCATATGGGTTCATCATCAAAAAACAATCAGAATGCTAATCTCTAAAATGGCAAATACATACTTTGCCTTAATTTTTATTTCTACCTTTTTTCTCGTTAGTTCATGTTCCGACGATAATTCGAGTGATAATTTGGTAAACCATCAATATCTTTTAATTCCCGATAACCATTTTGAGCAAATACTTATTGATCAAGGCGTGGATACCGATGGCACTGTTAATGGACAAATGTTGCGAGAAGATGCCGAAAAAATCAGTCGATTGGATTTAAATCTTGACAGTCACTTCGGTGATATAGAAGATTTGACCGGTATCGAAGGGTTCACAAATATTACTTTTCTGTCGGCGGTCGGTCAAAAGCTTGAAGACATCGATTTAAGTTCCAATACAAAATTGGACACCTTGCACCTTCAAAACAATTATCTCACTACTATTGACTTAAGTAAGAACACCAATCTGATTTTAATTGAAGTATTGGTAAACGAGCTGCATACAATTACTGGATTGGAACATGTAAGTCAACTTAAAAAGCTGAACGTATCCTATAATTACATTGAAGATTTTAGCATTATAAATGAATCCATTGAACATTTGCTTATAAGCGATAACCTATTAACATTCTTCGATTCCACTGGAGCACCCCATCTAAAAAGTGTTTTGTTGACAACCAATCAACTTAGCTCCGTGGATTTAAGTTCCAATCCATCCCTGGAAACCTTGGTAATTTCAGATAACAATCTTGTAAATATCGATTTGAGCGCAAATATGGGCTTGACCTATTTTTATGCCTCTTCCAATATGCTGACAAGTTTGGATGTGAGCCGGAATAAAGAGCTCATAGATTTACGAGTAGATAGAAACCCAGATTTAAACTGTATTAAAATACAGAACGGACAGGAAATACCTTCGGTGTCCTTATCCGAATACCAAGAACTCAACGAGTTTTGCGAATAAGCGTTCGGACAATAAAAACACCGTAAACTATGTACTGGAACTTTTGCTTTTAAAGGATATTTCGACGAACTTAAAACCTACAAAAGTCAACCCATTGAAAACAACCACTACCCTGTTGTCTTTTTTGGTAATGCTCCTGATGAGCGAAAGTACCCTAGAAACCCCGACCAAAACATAAAATTTCACTTCCAACGAGTATCAGGACTTGGTCGAATTGTTCAAAAATTGACGAACATTTGAAAACCCTCCACTTTTGGATGGTGCTCTCGATAATACCATATAAGCCATTGAAAAACGAGGTCCGGCCTCACAGAACTGAACGTGCTTGAAGTAGTAAAAAAGAGAGGATTATCAATGTTGTCGAAGTCGTGAGCTTCACCGTATAACATAACCTTAATTCTCTCTTTTGTGCTTTCTGATTGGATTATCAATTTAAAGAGAATCAAACTTAAGGCGTATAAAGCCGTTATTTCAACATTAAGGAGCACCGCGATGATTGAGAAATCTCCTGTAACCATTCAGATTTCTCACCCTCTCTGCGGTCGGTTCGAAATGACGACGATTTTATTCCATTTAGGGTGGGTTACAAACAATGCAATAATTCATCGTCCCCTCCTCCCCTAAACTAAATTCCCTACTTTTAAGAAAACAAACTCATATAGGCAAGACCATTGGTGCATATGGATATGAAAGAGGGACTCATTACATCAATTTCCAAATATATTAGCTTAAGTTCCGAGGAAGCCCATTTAATCGAAACGTTTTGGACCAAGAAAGAACTCGATAAAGGGGATTATCTGTTAAGAAATGGGCAAACCTGCCGTACCGATAATTTTGTGGTGAACGGCGCATTAAAGGCTTTTTACATCAACCCAGAAACAGGAAAGGAAGAAATCCTATATTTAGCAATTGAAAATTGGTGGGCAACGGATATCGATAGTTTCCAAAAACAACAGCCTTCCGTCTACAACATTCAAGCCATTGAGGATACCTGCCTGCTACAAATAAGCCACGACTCTTTTCAAGAAATGCTAAGGCAGCTACCAAAACTTGAACGCTTTTTTAGAATCATCCTGGAAAATTATCTAGGGAGTTTACAGAAAAGAATCATCTTAAATAAAACGCTTGACGCTGAACAACGCTATTTGGAATTTTTGGAAAACTATCCCAAAATCGCCGAAAAAGTACCCAACTATCTCATTGCTTCGTATTTGGGCATTTCTGCTGAATTTTTAAGCAGAATTCGAAAAAAAATCGATGCATCTTGAACTAGGTCAATTTTTTTCACTTTCCGGATTCGGAATTTTGTCTCGTAATTAAAAAATTATGAATTATGAACAAAGTATTGATCATCAACGCAAGTGTACGAAAGGAAAGATCGCACAGTAGAAAGCTAACACAACTATTTGAAGAAAATTGGAAAAAGAAAAATCCGAACGACCTTTTTACCCACCGAGAAGTAGGCCTGGAAACAATTCCGCCCATCAATGAAAAATGGATTGCAAGTGCATTCGTGAAACCCAGTGAAAGAACACAAGAAAACCAATCAGGTGTTGCCCTTAGCGATGCATTGGTAAAAGAGTTTAAAGCACATGATATTTATGTTTTGGGTACGCCCATGTACAACTGGTCCATTCCGAGCGGACTAAAGGCTTACATCGACCAACTTATGCGAATCAACGAAACCTGGAAATTCCGTTCAGGCAAACCAGACGGGGATTATGTGGGTATTCTTGAAAACAAGAAAATGTTCATACTGTCCAGTCGTGGTGATACAGGTTATGGGGAAAACGAAAAAAATGAGCACATGAATTTCCAAACAACCTACTTGAAGTTCGTTTTTGGAATTATGGGCATAAAAGACATTTCGATTATATCTCTGGACAATGAAGAGTTTGGTGGAGAATTATTTGAGAACTCTAAAAAGGAAATCTATCAAAGGATTGAACAGCTATAAAAACTGCTGCCGACAGTGGCCATAATTCATGTAACTGTTCTTCTTTACCTTTCGGCTGGCAAGAAATGACTCTTTTTAAGCTCTATTTTCTCTAGATGTAACAAATTTGCTTTTAAAGAGTCTACAAGGAAAACGAACATCAATGAAATCAATCAAAATTCTATCATTCCTTCTTGTACTACTAGTCATTAGCAATTGCAAAAACACTTTGGACGATACGGAACCCACAAGTTCCATCATTACTTTTAAAGAGGACACAACCTCATTTACAGCTCCACAAAAAGAAATGATTCGTGAAGTGGTCCTGGAATCGGAAAAAGAAATCCGAAGCTTATTGCCTACCCTTCCGGACAGCATAAACGTATCCTTGGAAATTGTGGATTGGGACCTTGATCAGGTCGGAGGTGTTACCGGGCGCACCGAAACCAATTCACCTCCCGTGGTACTTATCCAAATATCAGAAAAGTTCCCAGGCGGTGTGACCCAAGCAACGCAAACGGCATTAAAGCATACCATTTTTCACGAATTTCACCATTTATCGCGTGGTTGGGCCATTCAGGACAATGTTTATGGTCCAGGCATATCCATTGCAGCCATAAATGAAGGCCTTGCCGTAGTGTTCTCCGAAGAATATACTGGTGAAAGCATGGAAGCCGATACTCCACCAGAAGCAGCGATTGCAGAGCAATGGGTTGAGGAGATTAGATCGTTGCCCATCAATGCCAACTATCAACACTGGATGTTCCAACACCCCGATGGCAGGCTGGCTGTAGGATACCGAACTGGAAACTATCTCATTCGAAAAGCTATGGCCAAATCCGGCAAAGATGTGCTTGAACTCAGCGAGCATACTCCCGATGAAATCTATAAAATGGCGGGGTTTTAAATACTTATTAACTACCTAAAAGCAGAAAATTGACCAAGAAATTCCTTTTTGTCCTCCATATTTTTCTATTTGCGTTCAATACTTCTTCGGCAGGGCATACTCAAAGTGGTTTTGTAGTTTCCGCCATTGCCGAAAATGTGTATAGCATCATTTCACCAAACATTGGATTGCCCACGCCCAAAAACAAGGGTTGGAATTCCAATGTTCATTTTGTGGTCACCCAAACAGGCGTACTGCTTTTTGATTCAGGATCATCAGAATCCATTGGCAACAACATCAAAAAAGCAATCAAAACAGTCACCGACCTTCCCGTCCGATGGGTGGTCAATTCACATAGCCATGCAGATCATTGGTTGGGGAATGCTGCTTTTTCGGACACCGTTGTTGAAATAGTTGCCAGTGAACAAGCGGTAGGGACCATGAAAAAGTACGGCGAAGAAGATGTGCAATTTTATGCGAAGGTGACCAATGGCACTATTGGACCCACACAACTCATGTATCCCAATGTGATATTGAAACAAGGAGAGAAACGTAATTTCGGCGGCGTGGATGTGGAATTTCTATTTGGTGATAGTGGACATTCGCCAGGTGATCTTTTGATGTGGCTGCCCAAACAGAAAATCATTTTTGGAGGAGATGTATTGAGTTCCGATTGGATGCCAATGATCACCGATCACGGCAATATACCCAAGTTAATTGATTCCCTTCATGAATTTGCGGAGCTAAGCCCCGACATTGTATTGACAGGACATGGAAACCCCACCAAAGGTATATCAGTCATTCGTGATGCGGAATTTTTGGCAAGCGTTTGGGAGCAGGTTGGTTCAGATTATAAAAAGGGGTTAAAGCCAAATGAAATTTTAATTCAAGTCAAAGCCAAACTAGACTCAAAATATAAACTGCTATATAAAGATTTCGAATCGGAAATTGAGCGCTATGTAGAACTGATGTATCGTTTGCAACAATAACAACTTTCTAAAAAAACACAAATCACCACGTATAAAATCAATTCCCATTACATCAATTCGTTAAATAATACCGTTGAAATTTTCATGCAATTAGTTTTTCTAACTTAGCATCCCAATCAGCATTACCAATCTTATCCAAGACCGATTACAATCCTAAAAAACAAAGAATGAACAAAAACCTCATTGTACTATTATTCATATTCATTGGTATTGGCCACCTTTTATCACAGGAGACCGAATCAATCATACTTGGAACAAAACATAGGCTCCACTCCAATATCTTGGATGAAGACCGGGAATATTGGATCAGTCTCCCCGACTCTTACGACGATACCAAAGCCGCTTATAAAAGCTATCCTGTGCTCATAATTCTCGATGGGAACATACATTTTAAGAGCATTGCAGGAATGGTAAATTATATGAGCTCCGATGCGTACCGAAGCTGGAAAATACCAGAAATGATCGTGGTAGGTATTCAAAATGTAGATCGAAGAAGAGATTATACCCCTGACAAAATAATCACCGTTAGGGAAAACAATTCAGGTGGTGGTGAAAAATTTCTAAGCTTTGTGGAAGAGGAACTGATTCCAGAACTGGAACGCAAGTATAGGACCGAGCCCTATCGAATTCTATTTGGACATTCGTTGAGTGCGCTGTTGGCCACACATGCCTATATGAAGGAAAAATCACTTTTCAATGCTTTTATAGCCGCAGATCCTAGTATGGGTACTTGGGACTCGGAAACCATGGACCAAAAATTGGAAGCCGTAACCAATGAGTCCTTTAAAAGGTTCTTCTATGTGGCTACTGCAAACTGGGGAAAGCGAAATATCAGAAATCGCGATCGCCATGTAAGATTATACGAGGGATTGAACAGTAAATGTGAAGGTTCATTTCCTGCCAAATTGGAGTATTTCGAAAATGAAAACCATGCTTCTGTACCGCCAATTGCTTTTTACAATGGAATCTCCACCATTTTTGAAGGCTATGGCATTTCGTATCGTGATGTGCAGAGCAAAGATCAATTGATTCAGCATTTTCAGGCGATTTCCCAGCGACTTTCATGGGATTTCAGGCCACCGGAAAATTTGGTCAATCAATTGGGCTATGGCTTGCTTCGAAGTAGAACTAAAAGTGAAAAAGTAAAGGCCTTGACCTATTTTATCTTGAATACGGAGAATTTCCCCAAGTCATATAACGCATTTGATAGTTTGGGAGAAGCCTATGAAACTTTGGGCAATTCCAAAAATGCACTGATCAACTACAAAAAATCCCTTGAACTGAATTCAGATAATTCACATGCTCGAATGAAAATAGAGAACTTAGAAAGAGGGAAATAGTAAAGGTTTCCAATATCGATCCTTGAGTACGTACAAATTTACACGTTAAAACTCTATCTTTTGTGTTCCACGCATCCATTGAATTCGAAACACGTGCAGCATAATTGACCAACTTAAAAAACTATTGACAAACAGGGATGAAGATGAAATTATCACCCTGATTACTGAACAACCTGCCGTTTTGGATGAACTGGACGAAAGTGAAAGCACAGGAATAATGTTATTGGCTTTAAATGCCAACTATCAACATTGGATGTTCCAACACCCCGATGGCAGGCTGGCCGTAGGATACCGAACTGGAAACTATCTCATTCGAAAAGCTATGGCCAAATCCGGCAAAGATGTTCTTGAACTCAGCGAGCATACTCCCGATGAAATCTATAAGATGGCAGGGTATTAAACCCGCTAAAGGTAAGTCTCATCTACAAGCTAGGCTTTGATAACACGCTGTCGTATCTTTGTAAAAAAGTAATTGGATTCCTGCCTGCGCAGGAATGACAGCTATATGGAAAAGGGTAAAAAAATAATCTTGTTCGATGGGGTTTGCAACCTATGCAACAGTTCGGTTCAATTTGTCATTAAAAGGGACAAGAAAGATATATTCCGCTATGCGGCCCTGCAAAGCGAAGTGGGTCAGCGATTAGTGAACCAACGCCATATTGATACTAGTAAGGTGGATTCCATTATACTTATTGAGCCCGGTGTGGCTTATTACACCAAATCTGATGCTGCCCTCGAAATTGCACAAGACTTGGGTGGGATATGGAAATTGTCCGCCATTTTTACATGGATTCCCACCTCCATCCGAAATAGCATTTATGACTTTGTAGCCAAAAACCGTTATAAATGGTTTGGCAAACAAGAGTCTTGTATGATTCCTACGCCGGAATTAAAGTCCAAGTTTTTGGGGTAGTACTTCTCGGACTCCTGTCCTCTAAAGGCTGGCAATTTTACTCCAAGTGACCCATTTATAACTTATCCCTTGTCAGTTCGAGTGTTTTCTATGAGCGAAGTGAAGGGAAAACGTATCGAGAACTCTCACATGGTGAATATTTACAATTTTTACCAAGAAAGACTTCTCGATACAATTTTCTTTGAAAATCACTCGAAGTGACATATTAGCTTTTCTAGTTATAAAGGATAAAGTCGTGATTATTTAACATCATCATAATTGTCGTCCCACTCCTCTGGATGGGGGTCGCCCAATTTACCCACTGATTTTGCCACAACCATCGAGACAGTAGCGTCACCTGTAACATTTACCACGGTTCGGCACATATCCAACGGTCTGTCCACGGCAAAGATCAAGGCTAGACCAATCGCCAATTTATCTGCAGGGAAACCAATGGACTCCAATACAATTACCAGCATCACCATTCCTGCACCGGGCACCGCAGCCGAACCAATGGAGGCCAACAAAGCCGTCAACACAATGGTTAACTGATTACCTAAAGTAAGGTCAAAACCAAGGGCCTGTGAAATAAACACAGCTGCAACCCCCTGGTACAAGCTGGTGCCATCCATGTTAATGGTGGCTCCTACGGGCAACACAAAACTGGATACTTCTTTGTCCACCCCAATATGTTCCTCTACCCTTTCCATAGTCACGGGCAATGTAGCAGCACTGGAACTTGTAGAAAATGCGAGCAATTGTGCCGGACTTATTTCTTTTAAGAACCAGAACGGGTTCTTTTTGGTAACAAGACCAACAATGGTTGCATAAAAGACAATCATTAACGCAAGTCCTAAAAGAACGACACCTGCATATTTAAGTAGCGCCAATAATAAATCAGGGTCACTGGATGAGACCACTACCCCCGCTAACAAAGCAAATACAGCATAGGGAGCAGTCAACATGATCAAGTCGACCATTTTCAGGACCACATAGTTTAGTGAATCAAAGAAATCTTTCAGTGGTTTTGCTCTTTTCTCTCCAATCAACAACATGGAAATACCCAAAAATATGGTAAAGAAGATAACCTGAAGCATCAAAGCATTATCCGTCATTGCCGCCAAGGCATTGTCGGGCACCATATCTTCCAAAAATTGCAAGGGACCACTATCCTTTTGGCGGGAAGCCTCTTCCAGTTTGGAGGTAACCTCAGCGTCACCAGCATAGGTATCCGTAAGCTTGGTCACCGTTTCTTCGGAAATTCCGCTTCCTGGATTCATAATGTTCACCAAAACAAGTCCTATAGTGATGGCGACCACCGTGGTAACAATATATATCCCAATGGTCCGAAGACCAATATTTCTAAATTTTGAAATGTCCTTCAGGTCCGAAATCCCTTTGACCAAAGATGCTAAAATAAGCGGTATGGCAATAAGTTTGAGGAGTTTTACAAAAATGGTCCCTAAGGGCTGAATCCAATCATTTACAAATTCCTTACCCCAACTAAGTTGGGTCATTGCAAATCCAAAAAGAATACCAAGTAGCATCCCGATGAGGATTTGCCAGTGCAATTCCAGTTTCTTCATAAAGTAAGATTATGGAGGAAAGATACTTTATTGATTGGAAACCTCCTAACGTAGGCCTAGATTTTGTTGGTACGGGCCAAAAGCGAATAATCAGCTAAGACCAATGCTGCCATAGCCTCCACTATCGGCACTGCCCTTGGCACAACACAGGGATCGTGCCTTCCTTTACCTTGAGCAGTCACTTTTTCGCCTTCCTTGTTGATGGTTTCATAAGATTGCAGCACGGTGGCAACGGGTTTAAAGGCAACACTAAAATAAATATCCATCCCATTGCTGATTCCACCTTGTACACCGCCACTGCGATTGGTCTTAGTACTTCCATCGGGATTAAATGCATCATTATGCTCGCTCCCCTTCATGGCAACTCCTGCAAAGCCGCTTCCAAACTCAAAACCTTTTACGGCATTGATGGAAAGCATCGCCTCACCCAAACGGGCGTGCAGTTTATCAAAAACGGGTTCGCCAAGACCAACTGGTACATTTTGAATGACGCAGGTGATAACACCGCCAATGGTATCCCCTTCTTTTTTAATGGATTTGATGTAATCTTCCATTTTCTGGGCCATTTCGGTTTCAGGACAACGAACCGCATTGGATTCAATTTTGGAAAAATCCAATTCTTGATAGGGCTTGTTCAATTTCATCTCCCCAACTTGAGAGACAAAGGCGTTTATTTTAATATCGCTCAAAAATTGCTTTGCAATGGCACCAGCCACTACCCTGCTCGCTGTTTCACGGGCAGAGCTTCTCCCCCCACCTCGGTAATCACGGAAACCGTACTTTTTATCGTACACATAATCCGCATGCGAAGGTCGATACGAGTCTTTGATGTGCGAATAATCCTTGGACTTCTGGTTGGTGTTGTGAATGGCGAAACCAATGGGCGTACCCGTGGTTTTGCCTTCGAACACTCCTGAATAAATTTCAACCGTATCGGGCTCCTTACGTTGGGTAACGATGGTAGATTGTCCAGGTTTTCTTCTATTGAGCTCCGCTTGAATTTTTTCCATGTCCAAGGGTATCCCTGCGGGACAACCATCAATAATGCCTCCCAATGCCTTTCCGTGAGATTCACCAAAGGTGGTGAGTCTAAAAAGTTGTCCAAAAGAATTTCCTGCCATTCGGTATAAAAATTAAGATGTATCAAAGGTAGATGTTATAAATCTAATTCAAAAACAGTGTTTTGACTTAATGTTATTGTAACATATTCGGTTTTTGGGTGATGATTTTTTAACAATATCCTCATGAATTAATGACTTCGATTTGGTTTCTATTTTATTCCTACCGTTTTATTTTGTACTAAACCTTATTAGATTGAAAAAAAGGAAGATAGAATTGGCAGTTGTATCAGATGTTCACTTGGGAACTTATGGCTGCCATGCGGAAGAACTCATTACATACCTCAACAGTATCCAGCCTAAAAAGCTCATATTGAATGGCGACATTATTGATATTTGGCAGTTCAGCAAACGTTATTTCCCGCCATCCCACCTTAAGGTGTTGAGAAAGGTCATCGGAATGGCATCCAAGGGAACTGAGGTTTACTATGTCACTGGAAATCACGATGAAATGCTTCGCAAGTTTAGTGATACTTCAATGGGCAACTTCAAGGTTGTGGATAAACTGGTGCTTAATCTTGATGGTAAAAAAGCTTGGATTTTTCACGGTGACGTGTTCGATGTCTCTATCCAAAACGCCAAGTGGCTGGCCAAGCTCGGTGGGTATGGCTACGACCTTCTTATTTTGATCAATAGTTTCCTGAATTGGTGCTTGGCCAAAATGGGCCGAGAGAAATATTCCTTGTCCAAAAAAATAAAAAACAGCGTTAAGGGTGCCGTCAAGTACATCAACAACTTTGAAAAAACGGCTGCCGATTTGGCCATAGAAAATGGTTACGATTATGTGGTCTGCGGACATATCCATCAACCCAAAAAGGAGATTTACGATAACAAATATGGTAGTTGCACCTATTTAAATTCTGGCGATTGGGTGGAAAACCTGACCGCTTTGGAATATTCGTTCAAGCGGTGGAGAATCTACCATTACAATCACGATAAGCTCTCCCCTTTCTTTTTGGATGAAGATTTGAAGGAAATGGATATGAACGAACTTATTGCTTCCATAACGGACAAAGAAATCAATATTGAAAACATGGCCCAAGAACACAAAAGCGAAGGGGAAGAAGAAAATATTGACAACGATTTTTTAGATGACAAGGGCCTGTCGCAAGATTGAAACGGGGTGCAATGCCTCCCTTTTCGTCCCATCCTTTATTTGATGCCTACAACTTGTGCCGTTTGCTGCGATCAAAGTGTTTTCGGAACTTTTCTTCACGGCAGGGAACAACTTCAACCCTCCTACTTGCATACTTACTTCGTAATGCTCTTTTTCATAGCCAAAAGAACCGGCCATACCACAACAACCGGACGGTATTATGGTGACTTTATAATTTTTTGGCAGGTTTAGCACATCAAACGTAACTTTTTGATTGCTCAACGCTTTTTGATGACAATGCCCGTGAATTTTTACGGTTCTCTCTTCTTCCGTAAAGCTGTCCGATGAAATATGGCCTGCTACAATCTCAGCTGCCAAGAACTCCTCGATCAAAAATGAGTTTTTGTCCAATTTTTGCAATTGCTCTTTGTCATCGTGCAAGCGCTGGTACTCATCCCTAAAAGATAAAATGGCCGAAGGCTCCAAACCTACAATCGGTGTGCCTTCATTTAAAATCTCTTTTAGATTTTCCATATTTTGAGCCACCAATTTTTTGGCCTGCTTCAAAAATCCTTTGGAAAGATAGGTTCTACCGCTTTCCCCATAGAATAGTTCCACATCGTAGCCCAACTTGCACAATAGTTCGATGGCATCTTTACCAATTTGGATGTCCAGATACTTTACAAATTCATCAATATAAAGAACTACCTGCTTTTTGGATAGGTCGGTTCGCTTTACTTGATGCTGTTTCAGGTGATTTTTGAAATTGAATCGCCCTACCTTTGGTAAATTTCGTTCTGGTGCTACACCGACGGCTTTTTTTAGCATACCCCCTATGGCTTTGGATTCGTATATCCAATTGGTGATGCTGGAAACTTTACTTCCCAAGGCATTCAACTGTGTATTGTGCGCAAACAGTTTGCTTCGCAACGAATATCCGTTCGCTTCTTGATAATTATAAAGAAACTCAGCTTTCAAGGCGGCAACATCCACATTACTTGGACATTCACTGGCGCAGGCCTTGCAGCTCAAGCACAAGTCGAATGCACTCTTGAGTTCTTTATGGTCGAAACGGTTGGATTTTTCGGAAGTGGTCAAAAATTCACGTAAGGCATTGGCCCTACCGCGAGTGGTATCTTTTTCATCTTTGGTAGCTTGATAACTAGGGCACATCGCCCCGTTCATATGGTGGCTTTTTCTACAATCGCCGCTGCCGTTGCACTTTTCGGCAGCTTTCAAAATTCCTTCACTATCCGAAAAGTCCATCAAGGTCTTAACCTCTGGTTCTTTGCGGTCAATCTCATAACGAAGCGACTCATCCATCGGGTAAGCATCCACGATTTTACCTGGATTGAGCACCAAATTGGGGTCAAAAAGTGTTTTCACCCGTTTCAGTAACTCATAATTGGTTTCACCTATCATTAAAGGAATAAACTCCGCACGCACAATACCATCACCGTGCTCACCGCTAAAGCTCCCGTTATATTTTTTTGTGAGTTTTGCCACATCGGTAGTGATGCTACGGAACAACACTACATCTTCGGACTTTTTTAAATTGAGAATGGGGCGCAAATGCAATTCACCTGCTCCAGCGTGGGCATAATACACAGCGTCTTGGTTATACCCTTTCATAATTTGGGAAAACTCCCCTATAAAATCCTTGAGGTCTTCTAAGGCAACGGCAGTATCTTCAATACAGGCTACTGCTTTTTTATCTCCTACCATATTGCCCAACAGTCCCAGACCTGCTTTACGGAGCTCTATGGCTTTGTTGATATCATCCCCGTATAAAATAGGATTGGCATAGCTCAATCCGGACTTTTCCACAGTTTTTAAAAGCTCGTCCAACTGTTTGTCCAAATCTTCTTTAGAATCTGCTTTTACCTCCAACATTAAAATTCCAGCCGGGTCTCCTTCCACAAAAAAACGATTGGCCAATTGGGCCCTGTTGTTTTTGGTGCAGTCTAAAATAACCTTGTCCATCATCTCGCACAGGTGCAGATTGTGCTGCATCACGGGAGCTACATCATTTAAACAATCTTCCAGGGTTTTATAGTGGGTGGCCACCATAGCGGCGTATGGAGGCGGTAAATCATCGAGCTGAAGTGTTACTTCGGTTGTAAAAGCAAGTGTGCCCTCGCTTCCGGACAATAATTTACATAGGTTGAAATCAGTTTTGTCTTCTCCAAAAATGTTGTTTTTCAGCAATTCATCAACGGCATACCCCGTGTTTCTTCTGTGGATGCTGGGTTTTGGGAACTCAGATTTTATATTCTGCTGTGTTTCGGGATTGGATAGTTCTTCAAACAGCTTGTTATAAATTTTAGATTCCAGCGAATCTCCTCTTTTTTTTTCTTCAAATTCCTTTTTGGATATGTCGGAGAAGTAAACATCACTTCCATCGGACAACACACATTGCATAGCCAAAACTTTGTCGCGGGTAACCCCATATTGAATGGATGTGGTCCCGGACGAATTGTTCCCGACCATTCCCCCGATCATACAGCGGTTGGACGTAGAAGTGTTGGGGCCAAAGAAAAGACCGAATGGTTTTAAAAATTGATTCAGCTCGTCACGAACCACACCTGGCTGCACCGTAACTTGCTTTTTGTCCTTGTCCAGACTAATGATTTTGGTAAAATGCCGGCTTACATCCACTACAATGCCATCCCCCACACATTGACCCGCCAAAGATGTACCCGCCGTACGCGGAATAAGACCGACTTTATTTCTGTTCGCAAAAGCGAGCAACGCCTTTAAATCGTCAACAGTTTTTGGGTAGGCTACCGCTGTTGGTAGCTTTCTGTATACCGAAGCATCTGTAGCGTAGATGGCTTTGCTCAACTCATCAAACAACAACTCACCCTTCAATGCTTCTGAAAGGTCTTTTAACAAATTTTTATCCAATTCGGAATACTTTTTGGGAACTAAAACTAGTTTTAGAACGTAAATCTATTACAAAACTATCTCTAATTTTTAACTTAACGAGAACCTCATGAAGATTACCACATTATTTTCAGTATTTTTTTTGTTTGCAACAGTAAGTCTTAGCGCACAAAGTATTTCTGAGCATGCCTTGGGATTACGTTTGGGCGATAGCGATGGCTTTGGAGCTGAAATTTCATATCAAAAATCAATTGGAAGATACAACCGTGCCGAATTCGACCTGGGTTGGAGGGACAGCAGGGAATTCGATGCGTTTAAACTAACGGGGGTCTACCAATGGGTTAGGCCGCTGGATGGCAACTTTAACTGGTACTACGGTGTTGGTGGCGGCTTGGGCAGCGTAGATTTTGAACCCAATCCAAATTTTGATAACGACAACGACGGGCTTTTTGTCTTTGCCGCTGGTGATATCGGTGTGGAATATAATTTTGATATTCCATTGCTCCTATCATTGGATTTTAGACCAGAAATTGGTTTGGTTGGTTACAACGGATTTGACAATGATTTTGACTTTGACATTGCCTTAGGCATTCGATACCAATTCTAAATTAAGAACATTTTACAACAGACCCTTGGCCCAATAAAAGCCAGGGGTTTTTTTATGCCGTAAGTATTGAATACCTTCGCAACTTAAACTTTTAGAAATGAAAAGATTTTTTGTCATATTATCGGGAGTCTTGTTTTTGGCTTCATGTGGTTCCGAGCCAAAAGGATATGAAATAAGTGGAACCATTACCGGCGAACCTGAAAATGGAACCATGGTTTTCTTAAAAACAACGGATTCCATCAATCAATTGGTTGATATTGATACCGCAACTGTGGAAAACGGCTTGTTCCGTTTTAATGGTAGTCAAGATGAGCCTAAAATGTACTATCTCTTTATGGACAAGGTTCGTGGAAATGCACCTGTTATTGTAGAGAACGGAAATATCGAAGTGGAGTTCCAAAAAGATAGCATAGGTATGGCCAAACTTAAGGGGACCGAGCAAAACGAAATTTTCATGGGCTTTCTGGAAGAATCCCGAAATTTATCTGAGCGCGCAAGGTCTATGCAAGACGATATGCGTATGGCAGCTCAGGAAAGGGACACCGCAACCGTAACCGCTTTGCGTGAGGAGTTTATGGAGTTCCAAGATGACGCAAAGAATTTTAACGTCAAATTTGTCAAGAAAAATCCCAATGCTTATATCTCCGTACTTATAATTGGAAACCTAATGGCCACAAAAGCTGTTCCTGCTGATGAAATCAAGGCAATGTTCGAAGGACTGACCCCAGAAATTAAAGCAACCGAACCTGCACAGAAAATTGCGGAACAGTTGGAGAATTTAAAATCCACCGAAGTTGGTGCGGTTGCCCCTGATTTTTCAGCTCCCACGCCAACTGGTGATATATTGGCCCTTAGCGATGTTACCAGTAATGCCAAACTCACCTTGGTCGACTTTTGGGCGGCCTGGTGCAGACCATGTCGTGCTGAAAACCCCAATATCGTATCGGTTTACAACAAATATCACGAAAAAGGTTTTGACGTTTTGGGTGTTTCCTTGGACAATAAGGAAGAGCACTGGAAAAATGCCATTGAATCAGATGGTTTGGAATGGAATCACATTTCCAACTTACAACGTTTCCAAGACCCCATTGCCCGTTTGTATAACATCAACGCAATTCCCGCAGCATTTTTACTGGATGAAAATGGTGTTATCGTAGCAAGGGATTTAAGAGGTCCAGCTTTGGAACAAAAAGTAGCTGAGATACTCGGAAAAAGCTAAAAAACAACAATATTTTATAGTGAAGAAGGTCTTGAGGTATTCAAGGCCTTTTTTGGTATATGAAATACGTTCGAGTGTCATTCTGTGCCTGACACGGAATCCACTTCCTTTAAATTGTACACTACCAAATCTATTATTTGGATTCAGGGTTTTAATCTAAAAAAAACTTTGGCTCTCAGTTTCATCTAAATCTTCCCCATTTTATCCAACACAAAGAGTATAATGATTGGAATGGCCAATAACACGACGATCAAAGTATCCGTCACAAAAAGTTCCGGTTTGAACAGTAAAGTGGTCGCGTAACCGCCGATGGCGCCACCAAAATGCGCCGTATGCCCAATATTGCCCATTCTGCTCTTCATACCCCAAATGGAATACAACAAATAAGCGATACCCAACACATAGGCAGGAAGCGGAATCGGAATGAACATAATGCCCAACTGCATATCGGGGTTTAGCAATATGGCAGCGTAAAGCACGCCCATTACAGCCCCACTGGCGCCAACGGCACTGTAAAAAGGTTCGTTTTTATGAAAAAACAGGGCCAACAGACTTCCCGCGATTAAGCTAACAAAATAAATGATCAAAAACTTAATGGAACCGAACCAACCAATTACCACTGGTGCAAAAAAGTAAAGGGTAAACATATTCAAAAACAAATGTGAAATGTCTACGTGCAAAAAGCCCGAAGTCACCATTCTCTCCCGTTGACCGGCTTGTATGGCACTGATACCGAACTTGTATCTATCAAAAAAAGCCATATTGTTGAATCCACGGAGGGAAACCAGAACATTGGCGGCCATTATGGCAATAGTAGCGATATGTAAATTGAGCATGTAATACTAGTTTGGGTTCAAATATAGCTATATTTGCACACAAGAATTACCTATGCAGCTAGTAGTTTATATCCTTGTTTATCCTTTGCTCTGGTTGATTTCCAGACTACCATTCAAAATCCTTTATTTAATTTCTGATGGTGTCTTTGCACTCCTTTACAATGTGGTAGGATACCGTAAAAAAGTGGTGCGCAATAATTTGTCCCTTGCTTTACCGGAAAAGTCAGAAGAAGAACGTTTGTTGATAGAAAAGAAATTCTACAAGCATTTCTGTGATATGTTCTTGGAGATGATAAAGACCTTGGGGATCACCAATAAACAAATGAAACAAAGATATGTTTTCACGAATGTTGAAGTTTTTCAAAAATTGGAAGATGAAGGAAAGCATATCATGATAATGATGCCCCATTATGCAAGCTGGGAATGGGTTTTTTCGCTAAATTCCATGGTAAGATCAAAAGCATATGCCATTTATCAGCCTATACAGAACAAATATTTTGACAAGTTGGTTCGTGATATACGCAGCAAATATGGAACTACACTGATCAAAACCTATGAGAGTCGAGATATTATTGCAAAGGCAAAAGAAACGAACGAACTAATTACGGTCGGTATCATCAGTGACCAATCCCCTATGCTGCAAAGAGCTCGACATTGGGCAAAATTTATGGGTGTTTTGGTGCCCATACACGTTGGCGCGGAAGAACTCTGTAAAAGCCACGGGATGATTCCGGTTTATCTTAAGGTAAAAAAAGTAGGTCGTGGATATTATGAAGCCACGTTTAAAGTTTTAGCTGAAAACCCTAGCGAAATAGCGGATTATGAGATTTCTGAAGCTTTTATGAAAGAAACAGAAAAAGCCATTCGAGAAGCTCCGGAATATTACTTTTGGACACATAAACGCTGGAAACATATGGGCAAAGCCCCGAAAAAGTTTCAGCAAAAGTCAGATAAGGCAGTTAATGCCTAGATTCCTGCCACTTCCTTGATTTCACCAATAATGCGGTCGGCCAAACCATCGGCTTCTTTTTGTGATTTTGCTTCGGTATAGATTCGGATAATAGGCTCCGTGTTCGATTTTCTTAGGTGCACCCAGTTTTCAGGGAAATCAATCTTTACCCCATCAATGGTTGATACCTCTTCATCCTTGTACTTGTTGTGCATGGCATCCAAAAGCGCATCAACATCCAAGTCGGGAGTCAATTGTATTTTTTTCTTGCTCATAAAATAGCTCGGGTAACTGGCACGTAGCTCAGCCACAGTCCCACCTTTTTCGGCCATCAACATTAAGAACAAAGCCGTTCCTACCAAGGCATCACGCCCATAATGACTTTCTGGATAAATAATTCCACCATTCCCCTCGCCACCAATTATAGCATTGTTGGCTTTCATTTTGGTCACTACATTCACTTCTCCGACCGCTGCAGCTTCGTAAGTGCCTCCATGCTTTTCTGTAATATCCCTTAAAGCTCTGGAAGATGATAGATTGGAAACGGTATTGCCTTTGGTCTTGCCCAATACATAATCGGCACAGGCAACCAAAGTATATTCCTCGCCGAACATTTCCCCATCATCGCTGATAAATGCCAAACGATCCACATCGGGGTCCACCACAATACCAAAATCGGCCTTTTCTTCCACTACTTTTTTACAGATGTCGCCCAAATGTTCTTTTAAAGGCTCTGGATTGTGCGGAAAATGCCCGGTTGGTTCGCAATAGAGCTTCACTACTTCAACACCCAATTCTTCAAGTAGCTTCGGTATGGCAATACCTCCTGTAGAATTTACACCATCTACCACTACTTTAAAACCTGCTTTTTTTATGGCATCGGCATCCACCAAGGGTAATTCCAAGACTTCATCAATATGAATGTCGATATAAGAATCATTTTTAATGATTTCCCCCAAATCATCGACCTCTGCAAACTCAAAATCCTCTTTTTCGGCCAAGGCCAAAATCCTTGCCCCCTGCTCAGCATCCAAAAACTCCCCTTTCTCATTCAACAATTTAAGGGCGTTCCATTGTTTTGGATTGTGACTTGCCGTTAAAATGATGCCTCCATCCGCTTTTTCCAAAGGAACGGCAATTTCTACCGTAGGCGTTGTGGAGAGTCCCAGGTCGATAACATCAATACCCAACCCTACCAAAGTGGAAACCACCAAGTTTTGGATCATCTCACCCGACAAACGCGCATCACGCCCAATTACGACTTTCAATTTCTCTTTTTCGGAATATGTTTTTAACCAACTACCATAAGCTGCTGCGAATTTAACTGCGTCTAAAGGTGTTAGGTTATCGTTGGTGCTGCCGCCAATGGTCCCTCGAATTCCAGAAATTGATTTGATCAGTGTCATAATTGTTAAAAAAGTTTTTGCAAATATAGGGGGCCACATTCGATTCCATGTTTGGAATTTGTAAATTTCGACAGAAAAGGAATTTGCCCCGATGAACTTCTTAGCGCATATCTATCTTTCTTTTGATGATAAAGAAATCACATTGGGTAATTTCTTTGCGGATCATATCCGTGGAAACAAATACAAACATTTTCCTGATAAAATCCAAAAAGGTATTCTGTTACATCGAGAAATAGACACATTTACTGATGCCCACCCCATAGTAAGGCAAAGCAGCAAACGTCTCCATAAAAATTACAGCCATTACAGCAGGGTGATCGTGGATATTTATTACGACCATTTTTTGGCCAAAAATTGGAGCAGTTATTCCAATAGACCTTTGGCCGAGTACGTAGAGGATTTTTATGACCTCTTGGAAGATAACTACGACATACTCCCCATCGCCACCAAACGTATGATGCCTTACATGATTGCAGACAATTGGCTGCTCAATTATGCCAATTTAGCCGGAATTGACCGCGTGCTCAACGGAATGAACCGACGGACCAAAAACAAATCCAGAATGAATTTTGCTATTCTGGACCTTGAAGAACACTATGTGGATTTTGAAAACGAATTCACTTTATTTTTTGAAGAATTAATACCTTTTTCCAACCAAAAATTTATTTCACTATGCGAAGACTGATACTCCTCCTCCCCCTAATCTTTTTTATTAACTGTAAACAACAACCAGCAACACCTACTGGACTGGTAGCTGAAAAAGCCATGGTGGTTTCTGCACGTGAAGAAGCCTCCCAATTGGCCGTGAACATCATGAAAAAAGGTGGAAATGCCTTTGATGCCATGGTGGCCACGGAACTTTCTTTGGTTGTCGCCTATCCGTTTGCAGGAAGTGTTGGTGGCGGTGGATTTATGGTCTACCGAAAAAATAATGGCGAGGTC
>Ga0209273_10000593_pt1 | contig 43151 bp, 41 predicted proteins | sample tdAd471_FD_187126 | JGI IMG/M metagenome (GOLD analysis project Ga0209273, IMG submission 187126) | Marine sediment microbial communities from the Atlantic coast under amendment with organic carbon and nitrate - tdAd47.1 (SPAdes)... | ecosystem: Environmental > Aquatic > Marine > Coastal >...
ACCGAGTGTGCTGGTGCGTAAACGCCGTCACGGTTTCCGTGCTCGCAAAGCAACTGTAGGTGGCCGTGCTGTGCTTCGCGCACGCCGTGCTAAAGGCCGGAAGCGCCTGTCGGCGTAAAGGTCTGGGCGCCCCCTTGGGGCACCTCTATCACACACGATGAGAGCTGACCGAGAGATATCCGGTCGGCTTTTGTTGTTTTTGGGCTCTAGCTCACGGGCACCCGCGGCATGACCGAACAGGCTTTAAAACTCGCGCGCATCACCAAACGGCCGGACTATCTGGCTGTGGCAAACACCCGCCGCAAGTGGGTGACGCCCAGCTTTATTCTGCAGGCCAAACCAGGTGAAGGTGATTCGCCCCCACGCGCCGGTTTTACCGTATCCAAGAAGGTCGGCAAGGCCGTGATCCGCTCTCGGGCTCGCAGAAGGCTGAAAGAAGCCTGCCGCGCGATTTTACCGCAATTCGGGCAGGCCGGGTGGACTTACGTACTCGTCGGTCGTCCATGTTCCGTTGATTACGACTTCAATAAAATTCAGGCTGATATGAAATGGGCCCTTGCAAAACTGCATGCGGGTGCCGATCTAAGCCCAGGAAAACCACACAGCAAACCGCAGAAAACCAAGGCAGACCGGGGAAACACCTGATGGCAGACAAGGGACAGAAGACCGGGCAATGCATGAGCCCTCTTGCGTTCCTTCTTTATGGCTTGGTTCGCTTCTATCAACTTGTCATCTCCCCAATGCTCGGCCCCCGGTGCCGATATCAGCCCACCTGCAGCAGCTATGCTGTAGAAGCTTTGCGTCTTCATGGTGGACTTAAGGGCGGATGGCTGGCAATAAAGCGCATCGCCCGCTGCCACCCTTGGGGTGGATTCGGATACGATCCTGTGCCACAAAGCATGCGCCCGGGCGAAATGCCCGCGGATGGTGCGCATGATCACGGCTCAGGCTGCGGATGCGACAAGAATTTGGAGGCCGGCACAGACCGGTCAGATGATCAGGGTATGACGTCTCATGGGTGAAACTAAGAATATCGTGCTGTTTGCAGCAATCTCGATTGCTGTCTTCTTCGGCTATAATGCGCTCTTCATCTCGCCGCAGCAGGAAGCCCTGCAGCGCGAAGCGGCACAGCAGGCCGCAACGCAGATGGAAGATGGCATCGCTCCGAAGGAGGCTGCTCCTGTCGATATGGACTCTGCGGAAGCATCCGACACGTCCTTGCCCGAAACAGACAATAGCGACATCGGCCACGTCAAAATTGTTACGCCCGAGCTAAGCGGCAGCCTGTCGCTCCGTGGTGCACGATTTGATGACCTTCTACTGGTGAACCACAAGGTCAGCATGGATGAAGGTGCAGATGAGATTCGCCTGCTCAGGAACGCCGGCCAGCCAGACGCCTATTACGCCCGCTTCGGCTGGGCCGCCAGCCGTCAGGAAAGCGATTTTGTACCCGGCCCACGCAGTGCATGGACCGCTGACAATGACACGCTGACGCCTGATCAGCCGGTAACGCTGGCGTGGGACAATGGCGACGGCGTCCGCTATCTGATGAAAGTGGAAGTGGACGATAAGTTCATGTTCACGGTAACCCAGACTGTGATCAACTCCACCGATGAAGTCTTGCAAGTTGCCCCATACGGCATGATCACCCGTCGTGGTGAGCCAAAAACTGACGGCCTCTACATCCTGCATGAAGGACCGCTCGGCGTCTTTGACAACAAACTGGAAGAGCGCACCTACGGCGACATCAAGGACGATGGAAATTTTGAAGCCACGGATATCACCGGCGGCTGGATGGGTATCACCGGCAAATACTGGATGGCGACCCTGATTCCCGATCAGAAGGCCAGCCTTTCGGTTGCCCGCATGAAACATAGCGGCGGCGCTTACCGCGTGGACTATGTTGAAAACTGGCAACAAATCGATGCCGGTGGCTCGCTTGAGAGCCAAAGCCGCTTCTATGCTGGCGCTAAAATCGTCAGCACCATCGACGCTTATGCCGAAAAGTATGACATTGCCCTGTTTGATCGTACCATCGACTGGGGCTGGCTATGGTTCTTCACCAAGCCGATCTTTGCTGGCCTGCACTGGCTGTTCCAGGCGACCGGAAACTATGGCATCGCCATCCTGGCCATGACTGTGATCCTGAAACTGATCCTGTTCCCGCTGGCGAACAAGTCCTACCGCTCCATGAGCCACATGAAGGATGCGCAGCCAAAGATCAAAAAGCTGCAGGAGCGCTACAAGGACGACAAGCAGAAGCTGCAGCAGGAAATGATGGCGCTCTATCAGAAAGAGAAAATCAACCCAATGGCCGGCTGTCTGCCGATGATCCCTCAGATCTTCATCTTCTTTGCGCTTTATAAGACGCTTTACGTCACCATCGAAATGCGCCACCAACCCTTCTTTGGCTGGATCACCGACCTGTCAGCCCGCGACACACTGACGCCGGTTAACCTGTTTGGCCTGATTGACTGGACTCCACCTGCCATGATCGCCATCGGCGTGCTGCCGATTCTGATGGGCATCACCATGTGGCTGCAGCAGAAGCTGAACCCACAGGCCAGCATGGACCCGACGCAGCAGAAGGTCATGAGCTTCCTGCCGATCATCTTCACCTTCATCATGGCTGGCTTCAGCTCAGGCTTGGTGCTTTACTGGACATGGAACAACCTTCTGTCCATTGCGCAGCAGTCCTTCATCATGAAGCGCGAACATGCCCGCCGTGAGGCACAAGGCAAGACGAGCAGCTAAGGTGAGCGAAGAGCAATACACCCAATCTGACCTGGAGCGTGGCCGGCTGTTGTTTGCCGGTCGCGTGGACTTTGTCATGGGCGCTGTATCCTTGAACACCCTACCCGGCGCGGACCGCCCGGAGGTGGCATTCGCTGGACGCTCCAACGTAGGCAAATCAAGCCTTGTGAATGCGCTGACGGGCCGCAAGACGCTGGCGCGTACATCGAACACGCCGGGCCGCACCCAGGAGCTGAATTACTTCGAGATGGGCATGGAGATGGACACGCCTGCCTATCTTGTGGACCTGCCGGGTTACGGCTATGCCAAAATCGAACGCAAGAAGGTGAATGCCTGGACGCGGCTGGTGAAAGACTACCTGCGTGGTCGCCCAAACCTAAGGCGCGTGCTCCTTCTGATCGACAGCCGCCACGGCCTGAAGGAAAACGACCGCGAGATCATGCACATGCTGGATGAAGCCGCGGTCAACTATCAGATCGTGCTGACAAAGCTTGATAAGCTGAAGGTCGCCGACCGCGAGAAGATCGTGAAAAAGACTCAGGAAGACGCGAAGAAATTCATCGCCTGCCACCCGATCATCATGGCGACATCAAGCGAAAAAGGCTGGGGCCTGCAGGAACTCAGGGCGGAAATCGGTCAACTGACAGCTTTCTAGCGCCCATCTCAGGCACTTCCCGCCTTTCAGTTCGCCTGCTTGAAGGCCTCAAGCGTTTCTTGCGATATAATCTGGAACTGGCTCAAAAGCCCCTCGATCTCAGGGCTGCCGTCCGCCTTGGCCGCATATTCGATAGCCTGGCAGGCCTCCCCGAGCCGCATCGCCCCGAAACTGCGAGCAGCGCTCTTGAGCGCATGCGCCTGGATTTCAAGCTGCTCCAGATCGCCAGCCGACGCATGCTGCATCAGCTCACACCCGGAATTTCGGATTTCCTGTTTAAGCGAATCCAGCAGGAACGCCGCTGATTCCTTACCTACTTCTGCCGCGAGCCTGTCAAGAACAGGCATGTCAAGCAAAGGTATCTGCCCCCCCATAGAGCACTCCTCTCTTGCGTCTTTATTCTATGGCGAAACTACATATTTGCCAAGAAGTCTTACGCTTTTAGCCTTGCATTGGACTGGAGAATCTATAGACGCCCTTCAGTCCTTCAGGAGAAACCACCTTCTTTTTTCGGATAAACACCAAGAGGCCATCGGCGTGAAGCTTCACCGCTTCATGACGAATTCTGGGCAAATACTTGCGCCAGTCTTCACTTTCTTCAGTCAGAACTTGTGCAATTTCCCGTGGCGCGACCGATCTGCTGTCCTTGATCGCCTCCAAAATCGCCTGGCGGATGTCTGTATCGGCCTTTGCCATATCAATTCCCCTTGTTTCTGGCACACCTACCCGATTTTTCCTTTTCCCCCACGCGCTCAAAGGCTAGTGTCCCCGCAGAAATCTTGGCGAGGAGTTCCCATGAAAGTTAGCTTTAAGGTCGTGGCCACCGTTGCCGCACTGAGCTTAGCAGCCTGCAGCAGCGAAAGCGACGAAGAGAAAAAAACCGACGACGGCAGCAATAGTGCCGAGAGGGCGGAAACACAAACAGAAACCGTCGCAGAGCAAAAAGCTGAAAAGGCTGCAGCACCGCAAACAGATGAACAGAAAGTATCAGAGACAATGAGTGAAAGAGAAGCGTTCCGCGCAGAAAACCTGGCATACCTTGAAGAGAACGCCAAAAAGGACGGTGTTCAGGTTACCGAAAGCGGCCTTCAGTACCGCGTGATTGAAAGCGGCGATGGCAAAAGCCCTTCCGCGGATGACTATGTCACCGTACATTATGCGGGCCGGTTCATTGACGGTAACGAGTTCGATTCCAGCCACAAGCGCGGCGAACCCGCAACCTTCCCTGTAGGCCGGGTTATCCCCGGCTGGGTTGAGGGTATTCAGATGATGAGCGTGGGCGACAAGTGGGAGCTGACGATCCCATCTGATCTCGGCTACGGTGAAGGCGGTGCTGGCGGCGTCATTCCGGGAAATGCAACGCTCGTGTTCGAGGTTGAGCTTCTGGACGTGATGACGCTTGAGGAAGCCCAGAAAAAAGCTGAAGAGCAAATGGAAGCCCATAAAGCCGAACAGCTTGCATGGCTTGAAGAAAACACCAAAAAAGACGGCGTCGTAACGCTTGATAGCGGCCTTCAATACCGCGTAATTGAGGAAGGCGAAGGCAACAGCCCTGAAGCTACCTCAATGGTAACAGTGCACTATAAAGGCACCATGATCGACGGCACGCAATTTGACAGCAGCTACGACCGCGGCCAACCAGCTTCCTTCCCGCTTGACGGTGTGATCAAGGGTTGGACAGAAGGCGTGCAACTGATGAAAGAAGGCGCCAAGTATGAATTCTACATTCCATACGACCTGGCATATGGCGAGCGCGGCTCCCGCAGCATTCCGCCCTATTCCACGCTGATCTTTATCGTTGAACTGGTCTCTGTAGACAGCTAGGACAAAAGACACAGGACGCCATAGCAACGCTCAAGAACATGCTGGAAATAGAGATAAAAAATCACGTCCAGCAGCGCCAGTGCCCCAAAGAGCGGCAAGGCGAGATATTTGAGCACTGCGATGGCGGCCCCCAAGGTTATTCGGGGTGGGGCAATGCGCCACCCCATCACATCTTCCGGCACTGGTTTTTTTCCGATCATAGCCGGACCATAACAGGGGATCCCGCCCTTGCCTAGCGCCGCTGACATCCATTTGGACTTTGGCGAAATCGCCCCCAACCTCTGGCCGACCTTCACCGGCGACCAGCCGCTGCCCTTGCAGCAACACTGGGCATACGGCGAAACCCTCAAGGCCATCGGCGCCGATATAAGCCAGCTGACACTGTCGCATGAAGGCGCACCCATCGCTATTGCGCTGGTGGGCAAGCGAAGCTTTTACCGCCTTATCCGTATGAACAGCCTGATGCGGGGCCCGCTTTGGCTGCCAGGTATCAGTGCCTACACACAAGCCGCCGGCCTCAAGGCGCTTCGGCGGCACTACAGCCCCTGGCGCTGGAACTTCATGCTGTTGCAGCCGGAACTGGCCGATACGCCTGACAATCGGAAAGGTTTAAAGGCCGCGGGCTATCGCCGTGTGATGACAGGCTATAGCACCATCTGGATGAATCTTGAGCCGGACGCAGACACCCTGCGCGCGAACTTGGGCGGCAAATGGCGCAATCAGCTGAAAAAGGCAGAAACATCCGGCAAGCTGGAAACCGTGATCGGCGGTAGGAAGCAGCACCAGTACAGTTGGCTCACTGACCACGAGGCGGAACAGCAAACCCGGCGCGGCTATCAGGCTGTACCCATCGGGCTAGTACCGATCTATGCTGGCATCGCTGAGCGCTTCAGCCCCACAGACAACAGCATCGGCGTCATGAGTGTGACAGCCCTTGCTGGCCGCAAGAAAGTGGCGGGTGCGATATTCATGCTCCACGGCAACAGCGCAACCTATCATGTGGGCTGGTCGGGCGATGACGGCCGCGTGCTCAATGCCCAGAACATGGTTCTATGGGACGGCATCATGGCCTTGAAGGAGCGCGGCATCCGCTTCTTGGACATGGGCGGCCTGAACACTGTGGAAGGCGCGGGCATCGCCCGCTTCAAGCTGGGGTTGGGCACAGACCCGGTCACCCTCGCGGGCACCTGGCTCTAGGGCACCCCAACCTTATCTTCCTTCTCTGTGAACTCCTGATCTTTCTTTTCGATAAATTCCTGATCGCTATTCAGGATCAGCTCGGTCTCCCGCACGATTTCCCTGGGAAACAAAACGAACCACACCACAAGGCCCGACAGCAGCAGAATAGCCCCGGCCATAAGGAGCGGCAGGAGCTGGCTGGAGTTTGGCCCAGTCAAACCCATGATTTGCGACCCGGTATCTGACCTGTGTTTTGTCTCCAGCCCCTCAAGGCTCACTGGCATCACCAGCACATAGCCTTTGCGCGGGATCGTCTTGATAAAGGTCGGTGCTTTTGGGGTGTCGCCCAGGGCCTGTCGAAGCCTCGATATCGCCTGGGTCAACGCTTCATCGCCGGCATAGGGCAATGATGACACCTCAGCCAGCAATTCTGTCCGCGCCACCGGTTCGCCGCCAGCTTGGGCAAGCACTGTCAGAAGTCTGATCAAACGCGGCTCAAGGCGAATTTCGCGCCCATCTGAATGGACAAGATAGTTATGAGAGCCATCCACCAGGACATCCCCCAGGCAAAATCGCTGCGGCAAAGCATTTGAAATTGCTGGATTTTCTTCCTCTCGCAACATTTCTCAACCTTTCCGTCAGGACATTTATCAGCGCCATTCGGCAATGGAAAATCAGTTACGGCACCTTTGCCTGTGTCGTCAAACAAAGCAACAGCGAGACAATTATGAAACAGATATTTTTATATGTGTGCCTTTTGGTGTGGATTTCCTCTCCTGCAGTTCAGGCTTCAGAAACCCATGATGCGCCAAGGTGGATCGACAGGGCCGCAATGGACGAAGTGTTGAGGCAAGCCACACACGATGGCTTTGTCGGCGTTGTCGGCATTTCCGACGGAAGCGGCACTATTTTCGGCTTTGCGGTGGGAGACGCCGTCGCCGGTGAAGCACCTTATGGTGAAGCCACGCTGGTAGACATAGCGTCCATCACCAAACAGTTCACCGGCGGCGCAATCCTCAAACTTCGGGAGCAAGGCAAGATCCAGCTCTCTGACAGGCTGGATGATTTTTTCAAGGACGTACCGGAAGACAAAAAAGCCATCACCCTGCACCAGCTTCTGACCCACACCGCAGGGCTTGCCGACGTGGTCGGCCAGGATCAGGAAGCGATAGAAAGGGATGACTATCTGGCGCGCGCCTTTGCAGCCCCACTGGTGGCCAAACCCGGCACACGCTACGAATATTCCAATATGGGCTATTCGCTTCTGGCTGCGGTTATCGAAGTCACGAGCGGCCAGGCATACGAGGACTATCTTTTTGACAACCTCTGGAAGCCTGCCGGTATGTATAGCACCGGCTACTACCGCCCTGACTGGAGCGAACGCACCGTCCCTCAGATCGCCGTGCCGCACGACGGACTGTCCTCAGCCAAGGACGTCCTGGACCGAACAGACGGCAAGACATGGCACCTCTTTGGCAACGGGGGCGTCCTCAGCACCGCGCCTGACATGCTGAGGTGGCACCGGGCACTTCTGGGCACCAAGATACTAAGCGCAGAATCGAAAGAACTTTTGTTCGCCCCTCATGTGTCAGAAGGGGAAGAAGGTTATTATTACGGTTATGGCTGGTCGATCGTGCCGAACTATGAGGGTAAAAAACTGATTTGGCACAATGGCGGCAGCCATTTCAGCCGGGCAGAATTCTGGCGCTTTCCCGAAACGGGTATGGCCATCTTCATCGCCACCCATTCAAAGGGTGTAGAGCCCTATTTCTTGGCAGATGCGCTGACGACAATTCTAAACAATTCGTCATCGGCACCTGAACGCAAATAACGCCGGTTCTTGGGTTACAAAGTGGCTCCCGCAGGTGGCAAGAACCATCTGCGGGGTTTTTCGTACAAAATTAACTGCGCTTATTGACGTTTTTGGCTGGCTTTCCATATTGTGATATTATAACTGTACATAACCGGTATGTATGAGGTTTGAGTTTTGGAACTGGCATTGATCCTGTCTGTCTTGCTGCTGCTGGCTGCGCCGCTGCTGGCTCGGCTTGTTGCACACCTACCTGCCCTGAAGGGCGGGCTGGACGGATTCGTGCTGGTGACAGTCCTGGGCCTTGTCACCCTCACCCTGCTTCCTGAAGCTCTCGCACACAGCGGTGTCTGGGCAATCCTGATCGCCGTCTTCGGCTTCTGCCTGCCCTGGATCGCTGAATTCCTGTTCCATCGCGCTGAAGAAATGACCCACCGCGTCGTTATGCTGGTCGCGGCCTTGGCGCTTGTGGTGCATGCGGCGTCCGATGGCGCCATCCTGGCTTTCGCAGGCCAGAGCGAACACGGTTCCTTTGTCGCCACCGGCATCCTGTTGCACCGTATCGGTGTTGCAGTTGCCGTCTGGTGGCTTCTCAGGCCGGTCCTGACCACCTGGGCCGGTGTTGCGGTATTGGCCGCACTTGGGGTCATGACCATCATCGGCTATGTCATGGTGGTTTACGCGGGCGATTGGTATCACATCCCGCTTGTGGGCTATTGGCAGGCGTTTGCTGCTGGGTCGCTCCTTCATGTGGTTCTGCATCCACTTGACGATCATAACACTGCGCCAAATGCCAAAAACCTGTGGGCCCACCGGATTGGCACAGGGGCCGGCATAGGGTTTCTATTTGCGTTGGTCAGCGCTCATTACCTGCACCATGCGCCGAGCGACGTGACAATGATGTTGGCCCATGAAGCCCATCATGTTGTGGACTTGATGGCATCGATCGGCCGGTTGGCCGCACCACTGATGATCCTGATTTTGTTGGGGGCTGCGACCTATACCAAAATCTACGGAGGCACCGTTAAAGCGGCGTACCAGACACTGCGCCGGATAGCGCCCTGGACACTGGTGGTCTGGTTCGGCATGACTGTCGTGGCCGAACTGTTGCCCTATGAAATCCCGACCCCTTCGGGTGGGCAGATCATGTTCACCTTATGGCTGGCCATCATCTGCGCAGTGCTTGTGCACACCGGCGCCCGTGTCTTTTTCTCTCAGCTTCTCCCCACCATGCAGGGGCACAAGCATAGCCACGGGCACAGCCACTAGCTAATCTCGCACCCCTTAGTTTTCCTTGCACCGCGGGGCGTTTGGCGGTAGCCATGGCGCACGCAAACAAGCAGGACCATTTCATGCGCTTCAAGGCGAAACGAGTGATAGTCACCGGCGGCACGTCGGGCTTCGGCGAGGCCATCGTAAAGGCCTTTGTCGCTGAAGGCGCACATGTGCATTTCTGTGGTTTGATCGACGCAGAGGGCGAGCGCGTCGCGGCTCAGGCCCAAGGCCTTGAAGGCAGCGCACACTATCACCACGCCGACGTACGTGAGGAGGCCTCGGTCAAGTCCTTCATTGAGAAGGCGACCGACGGACATGAGGTTCTGGATATCGCGGTCAATAACGCGGGCATCAGCCACACGGCCGCGCGCTTCGCCGACCAGGACACCGCAATGGTGGAAGACGTTTTCCGCACCAACGTGATGGGCATCTGGTTCGCCATGCGCCACGAAATTCCGGTCATGCTGAAGCAAGGCGCAGGCGCCATCGTCAACACAGCTTCCATCCTGTCCCGGTCCGGCGCTGAGTGGATGGCAGCCTACGGCACCAGCAAACATGCAGTTGTGGGCCTGACGAAAAGCGCGGCGCTGGACTATGCCGACCACGGCATCCGCATCAATGCCGTCTCACCTGGCCCCATGCTGACACCCATGTTCGAGCGCGCGCTGGCCGATATCGGGGGCGACATGAGCAAATTTGCGGGCGGCCTGCCGAAGGGCGGACCTGCAGACCCGCATGATGTCGCCAAAACGGTGCTCTACCTCGCCAGCGATGAAGCCGGTTATATGAACGGCGCCAACGTGATCGTCGACGGCGGTACGTCATCGGGCCAGCACGCATGAAATTGCCACAGTTTGGCTTGAAACTGATGGCCGAACACCAATAATACTGATAAAGCCCACCCCGGGAGCACGCACGAATGAATATGCTAAGCGAATGGTATCGCCGGACTTTTTCGGACCCGCAAATGGTGCTTCTGGTGCTGTTTGCGCTGGCGGCCGTGCTTGCCATCTCACTCTTCGGTCATATGCTTGCGCCAGCCATTGCGGCTGTTGTGATCGCCTTCCTTCTGGATGGCCCCACAGAGTGGCTGATCCGGCGCGGTGCACGGCGTTGGATGGCCTTCTCCTCCGTCTACCTGGGCTTTATCCTTCTCTCAGTTATCGCCATGCTCACCGTGGTGCCGCTGCTTATTCAGCAGGTCAGCCAGTTCATCAATGACAGCCCGGCTATGGTCGGCAGCATGCGTAACGCGCTCCTGTCACTGCAGCAGCGCTTCCCGGACCTGATCTCTGAGGCACAGGTCAACAGTTGGTTGACCGGCCTTGGCAATGAGATCGCCAATTTTGGACCGAAGCTTCTGCAATATTCCCTGTCCGGTCTGACCGGGGCTGTAGCCGTGGTTGTCTATGTGGTGCTGGTACCGGTGATGGTCTTTTTCTTCCTCAAGGACAAGGCACAGATCCTTGGCTGGTTCGCCAGCTTCCTGCCCAGCGACAAGCCTGTGCTTGAGCAGGTCTGGGGCGAAGTGCTGGAGCGCGCCGGGGACTATGCCCGTGGCAAGGTCTATGAAATATTGATCGTCGGCAGTGCCGCTTTCGTCACCTACAGCGTTCTTGGCCTGCCTTATGCCACGCTCCTTGCGGTGGCCACTGGCCTCAGCGTGATCATCCCGTATTTCGGCGCGGCCGTGGTTACCTTCCCGGTGGCGCTCGTGGCCTATTTCCAGTGGGGCCTGGGCGGCGAGATGGCGACAGCAGTCATTGCTTACCTTGTTCTTCAGGCGCTCGACGGCAACCTTCTGGTGCCGCTTCTGTTCTCTGAAGCCGTCAAACTGCATCCCAATGCCATCATCATCGGCATCCTGGTTTTTGGCGGCATCTGGGGCTTCTGGGGTGTTTTCTTTGCCATTCCGCTAGCGACGGTGGCCAATGCCATCATCCGCGCATGGCGCGACCGTTCGCAGGGCAACAACGGCACGGCTAAGGCCTGATTTAAAAAAACTTTTCAAGTGGGTTCAATTCTGCCTAAATTAGGGCAGCGAAACCAAACACAGGCAAGTAAGTTTTATGATTCTTGAGTCTCGCAGTATCATCTTCTCTGATGAAGAACTCGTCCTCGCACTTCGTCCTGTTCTTGAAGGGCGAGGCCAGTCTACCAATCCACCACTCAAGAACATCATCTCTGAGTTGGATGAAGAAGGCGAAGTATCCGTCCAGATGATCCTTTCTGACGGGTCTGACAACATCCTTTTCAATAGCCGTGAGGTTGGTGCCGCCGTGCTCAACCACTGTATCGACCAGGGCGTGCCTTTGCCGCGCGGGTCCTACAAGGAGCTTGCGATCCGCGGCGACCATGTGGCGCTGATCGTACGCCTCGAAAGCGGCAAGGTTAGTTCCGGCATCGACGAAGACGAGGAATAGCCGCGCCTTAGCACAATCGCGCCAGACGAAAAAAAGGGCTGCCTGTTGGCAGCCCTTTCTTATTTTATCGCAGGATATCGTAATCTCACGACCTACTCTTCTGACCTACTCTTCTGACCTACTCTTCTGACCTACTCTTCTGGCAAGAAATCCGGCACGGACAGATAGCGTTCGCCGGTGTCATAGCAGAAACCAAGTATCCGCGTGCCCTTGGGCAAATTCTTTTCCTTGATCGTCTGGGCAATGGCCGCGAGCGTCGCGCCAGAGGAAATTCCCACCAACATCGCTTCCTTGGCTGCTGACTGGCGCGCCATGTCCTTGGCGTCAGCCGGGTCAACCTTCACCACACCGTCGATCAGGTCCATGTTCATCACGTCGGGGATGAAGCCAGCGCCAATACCCTGAATAGGGTGCGGACCAGGCTCACCGCCCGACATCACAGGCGACAGGGTCGGCTCCACCGCCAGCACCTTGATATCCGCCCACTTGGCCTTCAGCACCTCAGCGCAGCCTGTGATGTGGCCGCCTGTACCAACGCCGGTTATCACATAATCAAGGCCCTCAGGGAAATCCGCTAGGATTTCAGGGCCTGTGGTCTCGCGGTGCACTTTCACATTAGCGGGGTTCTGGAACTGCTGCGGCATCCAGGCGCCGTCAGTTTCCTCGACAAGCTCGCTGGCTTTGGCAAGCGCCCCTTTCATGCCCAACTCCTTCGGCGTCAGCACGAATTCGGCGCCATAGGCCAGCATCAGGCGGCGGCGCTCGATAGACATGCTCTCTGGCATCACCAGAATAAGGCGGTAGCCTTTCACCGCCGCCACCATGGCAAGACCGATGCCCGTGTTGCCGGACGTAGGCTCGATAATCACACCGCCGGGCTTCAACGACCCATCTTTTTCGGCTTCCTCCACCATCGAAAGGGCAATCCGGTCTTTGATCGAACCGCCGGGGTTGGATCGTTCCTGCTTGATCCAGACTTCATGGTCCGGGAAAAGGCGCGAAACGCGCACATGCGGCGTGCCGCCAATTGCATCAAGAATGGATGCAGCTTTCATCGTGTTCCCCCCTCTTTGGGTCGGTTGAATTTCTGCTGTTGTGCCAGTTTACCGTTCCACAGCCTTCTTGCCGCGCATCGGCACAATCTCGTCCGTGTCTGCGGGCCGGAACATCACACGGGACCAAGCCGGCACGGACCGGGTGATCCAGACATTGCCACCAATCACCGAATTGTGCCCGACAATGGTTTCGCCACCAAGAATGGTGGCACCCGCATAAATCACCACATTGTCGCCAATGGTGGGATGGCGCTTTTTCGACCGCTGGTCTGGGTCCACCCTGAGGCCACCCAGTGTCACGCCCTGGTATATTTTCACATTGTTACCAATGACCGCCGTCTCGCCGATAACCACACCGGTTGCATGGTCAATCGCCAGCGAATGGCCGATCTGGGCACCTGGGTGGATATCCGCGCCCGTCTTTTGGTGGGCGTACTCGGTAATCATTCGCGGCAGCAGCGGCACACTGCGCTTATGAAGCGCATGAGCCAGCCTGTAGGCCACCACGGCATAAAAACCCGGATAGCACAGGATCACTTCCTCAATAGACTGGGCCGCCGGGTCACCGGCCACAAGCGCTTGGGCGTCCAGATAACAGAGGTCCGCGATATCCGGCAGATCGGAAAGGAAGCCATGCACCAGAAGCCGCGCACAACCAACATCCTTGCCCCGGCATAACGGATCAACCAGATCGTAGAAGGAATCTTCAAGAACGCGCAGCCGCTCCTCAAGCGACAAGTCATCCTCTTCCGCGACCGCATAATGCGGGAACATCACCGCCGCTGTCTTTTTCAGGAGATTGCCGATCTTGCCAAGCGACATGCCGGACAGGTCGCCGTATTTCTCATGATGATTTTTCAGCCTGGCCGCAATATCGTCAAAACTGCTTGCCGAAGCTGCCTGGTTCTTTGGCGTCACCGTCATTGGATGCCCTCGCGTTTTTATCTTTATAACAGTTTAGGAGCGCCACAGCCATCTACAAGGCCAAAGCGCGCTAGAATTTCTTCACAAAACCGAGAGGAAAGCTTTTGTACAGGCCAGGAAAAGGTGGGATTAACCCGCTTTTTTTGGAATGAGATGCTCGTAACCGGCTTCTGCCATCAGCTCATGGGACCGGTCCACCACCTTATCTTGCAGGAGCGCCATGAACTCTTCCTTGGTGCGCCCCGGCGCAAAAGGACCGTCGATCTCGAAAACAGCCGTGCCCGCCCGGTGCCAGAATCCTTTGGTCCAGAAAAGGCCCGTGTTGGTGGAAACAGTGTAAACCGGCAGGCCGGTTGCTTCCTGCAAATGGAAAGCGCCCGACTTGAGCCGACGGGTCTGCCCCGGCGGCACGCGAGTAGCTTGCGGATAAACGATCAGCGGGCGGCCCAGGTCCACCACATGCTTTGCAACCTCGTCCATCCCCTTGTGGGCGGTGCGGGACTCGCGGTCGATGCGCACGATACGCATTTTCTTGAGCAGCATCCCGATGAAGGGAACACTGAACAGCTGGCGTTTCGCCAGGGCCGTCACATCATTCCTGAGCGGGAAGGTCATGATCGGGTCCATATTGCTCTGGTGCGCGGCCGCAAGGATCAGGGCGCCTTCCTTCGGCAGCTTCTCGGCGCCGCGGTATTCATACTTGATACCGCCGAATACACGCGCGATCCAAAGGCAGCTCCGGCAGAATATATCAACGCCCTTACGGGTTTTGGCTTCGGACACAAACAGACTGATCGGTGCCAGAATCAAGCCGCAATAAATCAAGGTGAATGGATAAAAGGTCAAATTGAAAAGAATAGACCGTATCCCGTTCATCAAAGCTTTCACGCTTTCACTCCATTCGCTTGGCTGCACCGCCGTCTTGGCGCCCCTGAATGTCTATCAGACGGCCTTTAGTCAGAGTCTTTTAGCCGTCCCGCAACGGGAACGCCAGCCTAACTGGCTTTCGCTTGGCAAAAAAATCAGGTAACCTTCTGATTAAGTTAGCCAAAAAAGGCCGTCCCAGGAAAACCGGCCCTCCTTGAGCCAGGGGAAAAATAATGACAGACACCGACGACCAGCGCCGCGATGACAGGCTTCCTGTTCTATGGCACGGCACGTTGATCGACGAAGCGGAATTTAGCTATCCGTGCGAAATACGCGACGTATCGCACGCCGGCACACTGGTGACGTGCGAGCAAGAATTCCCCATGGGTACGGAACTGATCCTGATGATCGAGGACTTGGGCGAATTTGCTGGCGTTGTGAAATGGCAGGGGTCGCAACAACTGGGCCTTATGATTCTGGCAGGGCCCGATCTCGTGCTCAAGAAATTCGCCGAGGGGTCTGGCGCCAACCTCTCCAAGCGTCCGGTCGAACTGGGCGACGATCCGCTCAAGAGCAACTGACGGCATTCCAAAAAAAGAGCGGCCCCGTGGCTTGGAAAACGGGCCGCTCAAACTTCCTCGCTGAGTGTCAGGAGGGTTCTACCCTCCTTTTCTATTCTTATTTGTAGCGGCGCTGGCGCCGACGGCTAAAGCCTGTAAATACCTTCGCGCCTTCTAGTTTGCTGTCTTTTGGCTCGGGCTTTGTCACTTCATTCAAGAAGGTCATCCTTTTTCTCCTCGCAATCGTTTTCTGGTTTCCGCTGTCCGTTTTTGGATCTGTCTGAAACCTGTGAATTGGCTGTCGTCGTATTGTTCGGCCTTTTGGCCTGTTGCCTCTTTATCAGCAACGGTCGTGCCAAGATTTAAAATAAATATATTTCAATGGGTTATGATTTTTTGATCGACCCTAACACCAAAACCTGTCCGTATTCGAACACAATTTGTGTTCGTTTTCGAACAGTTGGGGCAGCAGGGAGTCGTGCTATTTTCAAAGATACTGGGCTGCAGCCCAACCACTGGACCAGGCCCACTGGAAATTATAACCGCCCAGCCAACCGGTCACATCCACACATTCGCCGATGAAATAGAGTCCGGGTTGCTTTTTGGCTTCCATGGTTTTGGAGCTGAGCTCGCTGGTGCTGATGCCGCCACGTGTAACCTCGGCTTTCTTGAAGCCTTCAGTGCCGCTGGGCACCACGTGCCATCGACTGCAGCGGTCGCTGATGGCCTGCAATTGTTTGTTCGACAGGCTGCCAAGCGGGCCTGGCCAGTCTAGAGCGATAGCCTCCGCGAGCCGCGACGGTAACTTCTCCGCTAAAAGTGTTTTCAGGGCCGCCTTCGGCCGACTGTCACGCGCTGCGCGCAGCCAGTCAAAACTATCTCCAAGATCAGGCAGCAGGTTGATTGTGACAGCCTCACCCGCATGCCAATAGCTGGAAATCTGCAGGATGGCAGGGCCCGACAGCCCCCTGTGGGTGAAAAGAAGGGCTTCGCGAAAGCTCGTCCGCCCGCACGACACGATAGCGTCTGCGGCCACACCTGCGAGCGGCTTCATGAATTCGAGGTCTGCATCCGAAAAGGTGAAAGGCACAAGCGCCGCCTCAGGTGTCTCCACTTCTAGACCAAACTGCCTGGCAATATCGTAAGCGAAACCCGTTGCACCCATCTTAGGGATAGACAGCCCGCCTGTTGCGACCACAAGGCTTGGTGCCTCAAACTCTCCCGCTGTTGTGGCCACGCGGTACGTTCCGGCATCCCATGAAACTTTCTCAACCTTCGTTCCCGTCAGGATCTTAGCGCCGTGCTGCTGGCATTCATCTGTCAGCACCTTCAGGATGCGACCCGCGCCCTGGTCGCAAAAAAGCTGCCCCAGCGTCTTTTCATGCCAGGTCACACCATGAGTGGCGATCATGCTGATAAAATCCCACTGGGTATAACGGCTGAGCGCCGACTTAGCGAAATGCGGATTGTGACTAATGTAGGCGTTTGGACCCGCGTCCTCATTGGTGAAGTTGCAGCGACCCCCACCGGAAATCAGGATTTTCGCGCCCGGCGCTTTATTGTGTTCCAGCAGCATAACCCTGCGTCCTCGGGACGCAGCCTCGCGTGCACACATCAGGCCCGCGGCACCACCACCTATGATTATGACATCGAATCCGGTCATTCACGTCCGCCTTTGGGCAAAATAAGTGCCTAAATCCTTAAAATCCCCGCCTTTTTATCGAACGCAGCTATTGATAACAAGAATATTGGCGTTACTATCCGCATACGGGGGAAGGGTGAATTCATTTTTCATCCAAAACAGGCAAAGCCTTTAAGGTTCATTAACTGTGATATGCAATGAATCGGATTGGTTTAGCTTAAATTTTCATAGTCGGGTTCTCTGATTTGTAGAGGGGCAGTTTAAAAAATGGCCGCGCAAGATTCCAGCAACGTGCTTCAAAGCCTTACCCAAGGCAAAGTTTTCAGCATTCGCAACCTTCTGTTGTTTGTGACTGCCATATTGATGGCGATGATCATCTGGCTGACGGTTGGGCGGATTTTTGACGCCTCGGACAACAGTTCTCGCGCGAAAAACGCGATGGAAGTGAACCAGTTGATCGACAGCATATCGACACTGAAGCTTGCCCTTGCGGATGAACGCAGCCTCGCAAATACGGCCTACGGCTTCAGAACCGAAGCCGATGACTTCTTCCCGACCCAGATCGGCATCAACCGTAATACAATTGACGGCGCCTATGACGATATTCAGGCGCGCCTGCAGGATGTGCCGGAATTCGACAATCCCTCAGGCAACGAGACGATCTTTGATTCTGTGAATAAGCGTTTCGGTGCCGCGAAGGCGGCTTTCTTCAAGGCGCATGAAAGCTACATAGCGATGCGCCCTCAACTGGACGCAGACCTAAGCAAAATTTCCTCCGATCGCGAATTGCGCGGACGCGACGCCACCAATGCCATTAATGATGTTATTGAGACGGCAGCTGATCTGCGGGCCATCCTGGAAAACAACTATGATTTCGGTGACGACCGGATTTCGAAAGTTATTCAGCTGAAGCATAATCTCTGGTCGATGATCGAGTATGCCACCCGCGAATCCGCAGCCCTTGGCGGCAGCATCGTCTCCGGCTCCCAAATTCGGGCAGCCATGCAAACCCTGAATGCCCAGTATGTCGGCCAGGGTAAGGAAGCCTGGGAACAGGTTCAAGGCATCGTGAACAGTCTGTCCGTTGCTGAGGAAGGCACCAGTGAAGCCCAGATTGAAGCCATGCTGACAAAGATCGAAGACGTCTTCTTCGCCGAATTTGAAGAAACACGCTTTGCTATCTACGACGCATCAGACGCCGCAGAGATGGACCTTGAAGGCAATGTGATCGCCGATTACGGTATTTCACCAAGCGATTGGATCAACCTGGCCCAAGACGCCATTGGCCCTGTAAGCGCGATGAGTCAATATGCCAGTGATCTGTCCAGAAGCCTGAACGAAGATGCGGTTTCAACCGCCACAGGCAACATGACACTGTCCTGGATCGTACTTGCGATCGTCGCCGGTATCGGTGCGCTGGCCTTCTGGGTGGTAATGTTCCGGGTTGTTCGCCCTGTAAACGCCCTTTCCGACACCATGATGGTGCTCGCGCAAGGCAAGCTCGAAGTCGAGGTGCCAAGCGCGGATGCACAGGACGAAGTCGGCGACATGGCTCGCTCTGTTCAGATCTTTAAAGAAAACGCTATTGAGCGTCAGCGTCTTGAAGTCGAACAGCGCGAGCGCGAGGAACAGGAACGCACCCGGGCTGAAGAAGAAGAGCGCCGCAAGCGCGAAGAAGAAGAAGCCAATCGCAAACGCGAGCAGGAACGCGAAGAAAATGCCCGTAAGGAACGCCGTCAGGCCATGCTTGATCTGGCGGACAAGTTCGAAGCGTCTGTTATGGCCGTGGTGCAAGGTGTGTCCAACTCGGCAACTGAGATGGAAAATGCAGCACGCGGCATGGCTGAAACCGCTGATGATACCTCTAAGAAATCTGAAGTCGTATCCAACGCCGCGCAACAAGCAAGCTCTAACGCCCAGATGGTGGCCAGTGCGGCAGAAGAACTGTCAGCGTCGGTTCGTGAAATCACCGGCCAGACCAACCAGTCATCCGCGGCAGCGCGCGATGCCGTGTCTCGCACGGAAAACGCTGGCAAGGATGTTGCCGAGTTGGTGGATGCCGCTCAGAAGATTGGCGACGTTGTGAAGCTGATCAACGATATCGCCGAACAGACCAACCTTCTGGCACTTAACGCGACGATTGAGGCAGCCCGTGCCGGCGACGCAGGCAAAGGCTTCGCGGTTGTGGCAAGCGAAGTGAAATCGCTCGCCAACCAGACCGCCAAAGCGACCCAGGAGATCAGCGAGCAGGTGGAAGGCATGCAGCAGGCCACCAACCTTGCGGTGCGAGCAATGGACGAGATCAAAGGCATCATTGGCGAGATCGAGACCACATCCGTTTCCATCGCCAGCGCTGTGGAACAGCAAGACGCCTCCACGCAGGAAATCGCCCGCAACGTGGGCGAGGTGTCTACCGGTACGGAAGAAGTGACCTCGAATATCCACGCTGTGAACCAGGGTGCGACCTCTACAGGCAGCGCCGCAACAGAGGTGCTTTCAGCTGCCCAGCTGCTGACACAGCAATCCGACGAGCTGCGCGGCCAGGTGGAGTCTTTCCTGGCAACCATTCGCGCCGAATAAGAATTGGCTGCGGTCGACACGTCGGTCGCGTCCTGTTATCCTATTCAAAGAGCTCCTTCGGGAGCTCTTTTCTTTTGCAGGCACGGCCAGCTCATTCGCTAATGGCATCTCGACAGAGCTTTAGCACCAGCCAGTCGCCGCCCCGCACATGTGTGACGTCAAAACAGTCGGTAGCGCACCCCCACGATACCAACAGGGGATGGTTGGCCTGAGGAGGCCCTTGAGAAGCCCCTTCAACCACACTGAACGAATGCCTGGAGCAACCAGGCTGAGGTAGACAGAAGGATGAAGAACCAACGAGCCTCTACCCTTAGGCCTCTATTCAATAGCCAACAAAAAAGGGGCCGAAAGGCCCCTTGTGTGGTCGTTGTCTTGGATATTCTATTGCAGTCGCCATGCAATCGGAATTGTAAAGGTGAGATTGTCGTCCGGCAAACTGTCTGGTGGGGCGGGCAATGGGTCCATCTTTTCCATCATTTTTGGAATCACGTTATCAAGCTGGCTCTCGCCGGTTGGTTCCAGCACTTCAAAGCCAGTAATCTTGCCACTGCGATCGATTGTTACGCTAACCTTGGCACGACCTTCAATTTCCCGAGCGATGGCAGAACGTGGATAGATGTGAGACTTCACGATCTTTTTGACGATCTCACGTTGCCAATCCTTCAGGTCATCGGCATAAGCCGGTGTCGCAGTAGTTATGAAGACGCCTGCGCACACAAGCGCAATAATCATCTTCACGTGCTTTTCAACTCCCCCAACAAGCACCCCAAATACCATCCCGATCCTCCTTCAACTCTGTTGATTTCCCCTACCATAAGCGAAAGCAGGTAAAAACAAAGATAAGATTTATGGTTAATAGCGCGTTAAACTCCAGACTTCAATCTCAACGTTTCCAAGGACGATGTCACATGGCATTCAACGAGTCGCCACGCAGGAAACCCCAGCGCCATTTGATTGCTTTGTCGAGCTGAAATAAAGCTGCGGATTTCCCCTTGCCTTTATGTTTCATATGGCTATAGTGCGCCCGCACACCCCATCTATATGGGGTGCTTTCCCTTCCAGCCTGCCTGGAAAACGGAGTCGTGGCCGAGCGGTTTAAGGCGCACGCCTGGAAAGCGTGTTGGGTGGCAACGCCCTCGAGGGTTCGAATCCCTCCGACTCCGCCATTATCTTAGATGCCTCTTAGAATATGTCACCGAACTAGAGCAGCTGTCTCGAAGTGTGGTTGCTCCCTGACGCGAGCCACACCTTTGCCATTCCTGCTATCAGTCGGTCCACACTAAGGCACAGGCACAAAAAAGGGCGCCCTTAGCGCCCCTATTTGCCCCTGAAGGACAATCAGTTGGTATAATAGGCGCTCTTGCCACCGTAGTAATAACCCTGATCCCCGTACCCATACCCTCGATGGCGCTTGATATTGACCTGGGTCAGGACAGCCCCCACCAGAGGCACTTGCGTCTGTGCAAGCTGTTTCACTGCGGTCTTAACGATGCCCTTCGGCGTGTTTTCCCACTGGATCACAAACATCACACCTTCCGCATGGCGGGCAATGATCATGGCATCCGCAACCGCCATGATTGGCGGTGTATCCAGAAGCACCAAGTCATAGCGCTTGCGCGCCTCAGACAGGAAGTGGCGGAATTCGGCGGACGTAAAGCGTTCCTGTGGATCGTCAACGCGCTCGGCCCAAAGAAGATGAATACCCGTTACATCGTCCTTGAAAATATCCTTGCCCGATTCCTGTGCCGTACCAGTCAGAATGTCGTTCACGCTGAGGTGTTTGTCCTTGGACACACCCATCCTGTCCCGAAACACCGGTCTGCGCAGATCGCCTTCTACCACGAGTACCTTCAGGCCAGTCCTGCCTAAAATCTGGGCGAGGCACAGCGTCGCTGTGGACTTGCCTTCGCCGGGCACGGACGAGGTCACCGCCAGGACTTTTGGCGTGCTTCCATCCTGGCCGCTGAACATTAAGGAGGCATGCACATTTCTGTGCGCTTCAGCAAAAGAAGAATTCGGCTTTTTGGCGATATATTCTTCAGGCTTCATGTTTTGTAGGGCAGATTTATCCACCAGCGGGATCATGCCCAAAGCTCTGAGATGAAGATCCTGACGCAGCTGATCGAAGCTGCGATAGCCATTGTCAAGCGCCTCAAGAAGGAAGGCAAGGCCGATTCCGAGCGCAACCCCAACGAAAGCGACTAGTGTCAGAACCATCCTCTTCTTTGGGAAAGATGGGATGATCGGCGTGTCTGCCTTTGCAATTATACGAGCATCAGCCTGCTGCATGCCATCCTGACTCGATGTTTCCTTGAACCGCGTCAGGAATGTTTGCAGGAGGAGGCGGTTTGCTTCCGCTTCGCGGTCCAATTCGCGCATCTGCACCTGTGCCCGGCTAACTTCAAAGCTCTCTGCTTTCAGATTATCCAGGTTTTGCTGCAAAGTCTGAACCCGAATGGCCGCAACTTCTGCTTCTCCGCGGATACCAGCAACAATCTTTTCGATCTCATATGAAATTTTCGAGCTGATGTCGGCAAGCTCGGCTTCTACATTCAGCATCCTGGGGTGCTTTGGGCCGTAACGGGTGGCAAGCTCCGCTCTATCCCTTTGCACTTCCGACTCTTGCTCTTTCAGGCGCTGGATAAGTGGGGATTGCAGTACTTCAATCAGGCCAGATTCCTCAATCTTGCCATCGGCCACATTTTGCTCAATTTGCCGCTGGCGCGCTTCGATCCGAGCCAACTCTGTCTTGGCGGTCACCAGTTGGGTGTTGATTTGAGCCAACTGCTGCTCGTTCACCAAACCGTCAGACCGGGTCTGGACAAGCTGGTGGCGTTCACGGAAGCGTTGGGCTTCCTGTTCAGATTGGCGTACCTTTTCGCGCAATTGTGCGACCCGTTCGTTCAGCCATTCGTTGGCCCGCTGGGTTGCCTCGAACTTCACCTCCAACTGATCAGTGAGATAAAGATCAGATAGACGGTTCACAACTTGCGCGGCCTTTTTGGGGCTCTTGGATTCAAACGAAATATTGAGGGTGTAGGACCGCGGCGGATTGGAGACAGACAAGCGAGCAGATACTGCATCAATCACTTGAGCTCGCGTCGCGGCCGCGATTTCCTCTTCGGTCCGGCTGTCCGGCGTGCTTCCCAAAATGGCGGCTTTCCAGCCGTCCGACATATAGGTAAGCGGGTTAAGATATGACAATAGCGAACGATCTGTCTCAAGCTTACTGTTGAACTCAGGATCGTTGGTCAGCTGCAGACTATCCACCAGTTTGCCGACCAGCCGCCTGGACTTCAGAACATCAATCTCTGTCTTGATTGCCGCCTGATCAGTGCCCAGCCCAGACATCACCGCCTCAAGATCAACGACACTGTTTTGCCGGCTTTCGATCGCCAGCATGGCGTTGGCAGTATATCGTGGGGTCAACTGGAACACGACGATCGCAGATAGCACAATCAGAAACACTGCTGTGTTCAAAATCACCCATTTTCGGCGCCATAAGACCAGGGCCAACGCGCGGATATCGATCTCCTCGTCCTGCTGGCCATGCGGCGCACTTCCCGGCGCGTTTACTTCGTGCTGCTTCACATACTGATTGTCATACATTTGTCTGAAACCTGCTGGAACGACTAACTCAGAAGAAGCGTTCAGGAACAGTGATGATATCCCCTGGCAAAACCAGGGTTGCGTCAGTCACTTCGATGTCTTGTTCAACGCCATCGACTTTGCGTGTGATTGTAATCTTCTTTTTGGCTGCGCGGTAGGTGAAGCCAGAAGCAAGAGCCACGGCATTCAAGATGGTCATACCATTCACAAACGGATAGCTTCCCGGCTTTTTCACTTCGCCAAGAATATAGAACGGCCGATAATTCATGACCTCCACACTGACGCGCGGGTTAATCAGATAGCCGTCAGCAAGCTTCTCAGCAATCAACTGTTCCGCTTTATCGAGGTCCATGCCGCCCACTTTGGTCGCACCAATAAGCGGCATCGAGATAATCCCAGTGCCGTCAAGCTCGAACTCGCCGGAGAGATCCTCTTCACCGTAAACGATGACCCGAATCTGGTCACCGGAGCCCAGTTGATACCGGACGGAAACGTCCGAACGCTCTGTGCGCGAAGCGTCTTGGGCAGACGCAGAAATAGCGAGCCCCACGAGGCTCGCTATAAGAAACATGATTTTCATGACATTACGCATACATAAAAGCCTGATCTGCTACCTAGAGAACAAGGTTTAATACTAGCAAATCAGCTTAGCAAGCGCTACCACTGTGCCTTCACATTTACCATGAGGGCATGACGGGAGTAATCCTGGCCCTGCGTGGTCGTGTCACGGTAGCTATAATCATAGCCGACGTTCACGTTCACATTCCGGTTCAACAGATATTTCGCACCCACTTTGAAGTTGATCAGGTCGTCTTCACGAGATACGCCCGGATAGCTGTCGGAGAACTGAAAGTCCTGCCTGGTATATGAAGCATCCGCACTCACCAAAATGTTCCGACGCAGTTCATGTTCCACGCGACCGAAGATAAGGGTGGAGACAATACCTGTTGCCGGAACTATCCGGTAATCAGTAGGTGGTGTTGTGGTGCCTGCGACAAAATCAGGGTTTTCTTCACCGATCGTCGTTTCGTCAATGGAGCGCTTAACGGCGGCCGTGATAGACGTCAGGCCAGTTGGCGTCCAAAGAAGCTCTGCACCAAACTTGACACCGTCGATGTCCTGAACGCGTGACGAATCAGAATCATATGCCCGCTTCATGTAACCGCCGTAGACTTCACCGCGCATCGCGCCAGTGAGGTCAAAGGATGCGCCGGCGACAACGTCATAGCCGTCGGAGTTACGGTTAATGCCACCATCTTCGGTCGAATCATCATATTCAACGCGGTCCATGGTCGCCCGAATGAAGGCTTCACGGCCGTCAGCAAGCTCATAGCCAACGCGGCCTTGAACGCTCAAACGGTCACGGTCACGGTCATCGTTATTGAGCGTGCCGCCACCCTGAAGGGCAACGTCGTCAAAATTCTGCCTCAGATATGTCCCGTCAACAGCCAGCGAGAGGACAGAAACGTCCCGCTTGAAGCCGGCTGACGCCTTGAAAGTGGACGTTTGAGCTGGCGACACCTGATTGCCGTCCGCATCAGCCGAACCACGGTCTTCATGGCCATCGGAATACAGGATATCTGCATGGATATCCGTGCCGTGGGAAATATCTTTCCTGCCGGACATGCCGATGTTGAAGTCTTCCCAGTCCTCGGCGCCGTTATCCACGTAACGAGCAATATTTGCATCGGCGAACACCTGCAGGAAGTCGGTATTCCAGTCAGATACCAGCGCAAAACTTGGCTTGATGAGCGCGATAAAATCATCGGTCACGCCACTTTCCTGCGCATAAATGTTCGAATCGTACTTACCTTCGCCTGCAATTGTTGGATAGAAAAGGAAGCTACCAGAACGAATTCCTGGGGCATCATAATCCGGGCGATACCGCTCGTATACGGACGTCACTTCATCAGCCTCAGCGGCCTCATCCTGTGCAAAAGCAGCCGGAGCCAGCGCCGTTGATGCAAGCAGGCCGGTGGCTACATAAAAGGAAATCTGTTTTTTCATCTAACTTACCCCAGTTGGTAGATCGCCGGCACATCTATAGCCGACTAAAAAATCCACTTAATACGCGGTTTAATATACACATCTAACCTTTTGGTATGGCGAGACAAAGTGTAAAATAGGCCAATCTTAAAATTAATAGATCGACATGTTGCCAATTAGCAACATGTCCACCCAGAAACACTCACGCAAACATGGCTGATGCTAACCTGAAGTAGAAATATGTCGATCAGGCTACACAGAGAAGCAAACTTGATGCTTATTTAATTTAGTGCTAAAATAAAAAAGCTCGAAAAACGAGGCGGGGGAGCCTGACGTGACTAGACGGATTGCCTTGATAACCGGCGGCGGCAGCGGAATTGGCCTTGCTATCGCCCATGCGTTTTCCCAAGCTGGCATCACCCCAGTACTGGCGGGACGCAGCAAAGCACGGCTGGAAGAAGCGGCCACCCAAATGAAGGACACAGCCTATGTCCCCATGGATGTCACGGATGAAGACAGTGTAGAAAAAGCCTTCAAGCAGCTTAAAACCGCCGGCTATGAGCCTGATATCCTGGTGAACAACGCAGGCTCTGCCGCAACCGCCCCTTTTGAGAAAACCGACACTGGCACCTGGCAGGCCATGCTGGACGTTAACTTAACCGGCGCCTTTCTGTGCACACGCACAGCTCTGCCTGTAATGAAAAAACAGGGGTTTGGACGAATCATTACCGTCGCAAGCACCGCGGGGCTAAAGGGCTATGCCTACACCGCCGCCTATACGGCAGCAAAACACGGCGTTATCGGCATGACCCGGTCCCTTGCGCTTGAGCTTGCCGGCACGGGCGTCACCGCCAATGCAGTATGTCCCGGTTTCACAGATACCGAGATCGCACAAACCTCTGTCAGGAATATCGTCGAGAAAACCGGCCGCAGCGAAGAAGATGCGCTGAAGGCACTGACCAAGCATAACCCGGAAAACCGGCTGGTGACACCCGAAGAAGTCGCCGATGCCGTCCTCTGGCTGGCAAGCGACGGCGCGAGTGCCATCAACGGCCAAGCCATTGCCGTTGCCTGCGGGGAGGTTATGTAAATGACCAATCGCCCTGCCATTTCGCCCAAGGAGCAGGACGCCCTGCGCACCTGGCTGAAATTTTTGGGCACCAGCAACCTGGTGCGGAAAACCTTGCAATCTCGCCTGCATGCCGGCTACGGCGTCTCGCTGTCGCGCTTTGACGTGCTCGCCAACCTGTACCGTGCGCCTGAAGGCGGCGTTCGCCTTTCCGAACTATCCAAACAGTTGATGGTCTCGAACGGAAATGTCACCCAAGTGATGACGCCGCTTATAAAAGAGGGGCTGGTAGAGCGCAAACCCTGCGCGCAGGATGCCCGCGCGGCCACTGCTCGGCTAACCGACAAGGGCAAAGCGCTTTTCGAAAGCATGGCCACCGACCACGCCAAATGGGTAGGCGAGATTTTTGCCAATCTTTCATCTGACGAACACAAGCAGATTGCAAATCTACTGGACAAGCTGGACCAAACCAAGCTGAGCCAGGACTGAGAGGATCACACATGAACCCCAAGACTTTCAAACCCAAGCATTTCCTGTGGCACTTTGAGGCGGGTGTCGGCACCTTAACGCTGAACCGGCCTGAGCGCATGAACCCACTGACGTTCGAAAGCTACGCTGAAATGCGGGACATGTTCCGCGAACTGGTTTATGTGCCGGAAGTGAAAGCCATTATCGTCACTGGCGCCGAAGGGAATTTCTCCTCCGGCGGTGATGTGCATGAAATCATCGGCCCGCTCGTCGAAATGGATATGCCCGGGCTCCTCAAATTCACCCGTATGACTGGCGATCTCGTGAAAGCCATGCGCGGCTGTCCGCAGCCAATCATCGCGGCGGTCGACGGCATCTGTGTGGGCGCAGGTGCCATCATGTCGATGGCCTCTGACCTTCGCATCGCCACCAAGGAAGCAAAAACAGCCTTCCTGTTTAACCGGGTGGGCCTTGCGGGGTGCGACATGGGGGCTTGTGCGATCCTGCCGCGCATCATCGGCCAGGGCCGGGCATCGGAACTTCTGTTCACCGGTCGCACCATGAGCGCCGAAGAAGGCGAGCGTTGGGGCTTTTTCAACAAACTGAGCACCCGTGCGGACCTGATGAAGGACGCGCAGGACATGGCAAACAGGCTCGCCGGCGGCCCGACTTTTGCGAACGGCATGACCAAGAACCAGTTGAACATGGAATGGGACATGAGCCTAGATACCGCTATTGAAGCGGAAGCCCAGGCGCAGGCCATCTGCATGCAAACGAAAGACTTCGAGCGCGCCTACCACGCCTTCGTCGCCAAGCAAAAACCAGTATTCGAGGGCGACTGATGACCGATTCGACATCTGACCGCACATTCCTTTCCTGGCCGTTTTTTGAGGACCATCACCGTACGCTCGCAGATAGGCTGGATGCCTGGGCCGCAGCCACCCTACCCGGCATTGTCGATGGACCAGGCGCTCACGAAGACGTAGACACCGCCTGCCGCGCTCTGGTGAAAGCGCTTGGGGATGGTGGCTGGCTGCGGTACGCAGTTCCCAAGGCTTACGGCGGCATGTTCGACACGCTTGATGTGCGGTCCCTGTGCATCATTCGCGAGACGCTGGCCCGCCATTCGGGCCTTGCTGACTTCGCCTTTGCCATGCAGGGGCTGGGTTCGGGTGCCATCACGCTGGCGGGCAGTGACGCCATCAAATCGGCGTACCTTCCTGCTGTCGCAGCGGGCGAGAAAATCGCCGCCTTCGCGCTGACCGAACCCGAAGCGGGGTCTGATGTGGCCTCTCTCGCCAGCACGCTAAAGGATGCGGGCGGTGAGCTCAGCCTCTCGGGCGAAAAGACATACATTTCAAACGGCGGCATCGCAGATTTTTACTGCGTGTTCGCGCGCACGGGCGAAGCGCCCGGTGCCCGCGGCCTCTCTGCCGTAGTGGTGGACGCCAACACGCCGGGGCTTGAGATCGCGGAGCGGATCGAAGTGATCGCGCCGCACCCGCTCGCTAAACTTTTCTTCCAGGGCTGTCATGTGCCGAAGGAAAACTTGTTGGGGAGCCGCGGTGCGGGCTTCAAGCTTGCGATGGCGACGCTGGATATCTTCCGCTCTACCGTTGGCGCAGCCGCGCTTGGCTTTGCCCGCCGGGCGCTGGAGGAAGCGCTCAAGCGCACCCGCGAGCGGGAGCTTTTCGGCGCCCCGCTTGCCGACCTGCCTATCACACAAGAGCGCTTGGCCGAGATGGCGCTCGATATCGACGCAAGCGCGCTCCTTATATACAGAGCCGCCTGGACCAAAGATAGCGGCGCGCCCAGAGTGACCAGGGAAGCGGCCATGGCCAAGTTGTACGCCACAGACCAGGCGCAGCTTGTGATCGACAAGGCCGTGCAGATGTTCGGCGGCATGGGCGTGACAAAAGGCGTGAAAGTAGAAGAGCTTTACCGGGAAATAAGGGCGCTCAGGATCTATGAAGGCGCATCCGAAGTGCAGAAACTGGTGATCGCCCGCCAGCTGTTGTCACAGTAAAAAATTCACACTTATTGGGACTGGGGAGGCCCAAAATGATGTTTGATAGTGCCCATAGTGACCATTTTACCCGGGACAACCTGCCCAAAGAGGCAGACTGGCCGGAGCTGACGTTTGAGCTGCCGGACCTCAAGTACCCCGAACGACTGAACGCGGCCGAGGCGCTTCTGGCGGGCGGCGCGCCTGATGCCCCGGCGGTGCTGTGGTCGGGCGGCGAGTGGACATACGCCGACCTGCGATTGACCGCCAGCCGCATCGCGAATGCGCTTACGCACGACCTTGGCCTGGTGCCCGGCAATCGAGTGCTGCTGCGCGGGCGCAACACACCGATGATGATCGCCGCCTGGTACGGCGTGCTGCTGGCGGGTGGTGTGGCGGTTTCGACCATGCCGCTTTTGCGCGCGCCCGAGCTTGTCACAATCTGCGACATGGCGCGCATCACCTTAGCGCTCAGTGAAAACGGCCTGATGGACGAGATAAAAGCCGCGCAGAAAAGCACCCAAACCCCACTGCGCACTGTTGGCTACGGCGAGGAAAGTGCGGAGCTTGAGGCCCTGATGGCCCAGGCGTCAGACACCTTCGAGGCCGTAGACACCGCGCAGGATGATGTAGCGCTTCTGGCCTTCACCTCCGGCACCACGGGCAAGCCGAAGGCCTGCATGCATTTTCACCGGGATGTGCTCGCGATGGCTGACGCCTACGCCCGGCATATCCTGTCGCCCACATCGGACGATGTTTTCTGCGGCTCGCCGCCGATCGCCTTCACCTTCGGGCTGGGCGGGCTGGTGGTGTTCCCGGCGCGCTTCGGCGCGGCGGTCGCCCTGCCGGATGCGCCGACACCACAGGCGATGCTGAACTGTGTCGAGAGGCACAAGGTGACCATGATGTTCACCGCCCCCACGGCCTACCGCGCCATGCTTGGCGAACTTGAGAAGTTCGACATCTCCAGCCTGCGCTGCTGTGTTTCCGCCGGGGAAAGCCTGCCCAAGGCCACGTGGGATGACTGGTTCAAGGCCACAGGCCTCAAGCTGATGGACGGCATTGGCGCCACGGAAATGATCCATATTTTCATCTCCGCGCGCGAAGAAGAAATCCGGCCCGGCTGCACCGGCAAGGTGGTGCCCGGCTATCAGGCCTGCGTTCTGGACGAGAGCGGCAATATCCTGCCCCCACCCGCCGAAGGGCGGCTGGCGGTGAAGGGGCCGACCGGCTGCCGCTATATGGCGGATGACCGGCAGAAGACCTATGTACGGAACGGCTGGAACGTCACAGGCGACACTTATGCCCAAAGTGAGGACGGCTATTTCACCTTCATCGCGCGCTCTGACGACATGATCATCTCATCCGGCTATAACATCGGCGGGCCTGAAGTGGAAGCCGCGCTGCTGACGCACGGCACGGTGGCAGAATGCGCGGTGATCGGCGTGCCGGACGCGGACAGGGGCCAGATCGTGAAGGCCTTCGTCGTGCTGGCGGAAGGCACGCAAGCGTCAGGCGAGCTGGTGAAGGAACTTCAGGCGCATGTGAAAAACACCATCGCGCCTTATAAATACCCGCGTGCTGTTGAGTTCATTGATGAACTGCCCAAAACCCAGACCGGCAAGGTCCAGCGGTTCAAGTTGCGGAAAACTTGAGACCGAGGTTCTTTGATCCGTACAGACCCTTGTCGTCATTCGCCGACTTGATCGGCGAATCCATCATCATCACCCATAGCCGGAAGCATGGACTCACCGGTCAAGCCGGTGAGTGACGTTTGAAAGAAAAAGGCCGGGAAAAACCCGGCCTTCTGGAATTCTGAATGTGTCGCCCGACCTAGGTTGGGCTGCCCGCCTGCTGTGGGTTCGGCTCGATAGGAATCGGTATAACAGTGTTGCGCGGGATGCGGGGGCGTGGCGGACGGGCAACCCGGAAGTTTGGGCGGCGTACCTCCCGCATTGTTGTCGTCGTGCCACCAAGCTGCTGACCACCCTGCTGCTGTCCACCCTGCTGCTGTCCACCTTGTTGCTGGTTGCCGCCAAGTTGCCTCACTGTCGTTGGCCCGTTGACATAGCCGATCTGGAAGTCTGCTGACGAACTCATCGCAACAGTCACCTGAATATCAGATGCCGCAGTTGGGTCCGTGCTTTGAAGGTTGGTAACAACCTGCATCAAACCGGCGCCAGTTGCTTGTATGATCGCCGTTGACAACCCAGGCGTACTGCTCACTTTGGCTGAAACGCGCTTGGCTGCGGCGGCAGGATTGGACGAATTCTGCACAATGGTTGCGATCTGCTGCGTAACTTGATCTGCGGTAAGTGCGGTGTTTGCCAGCACCGCATCAATGGCCGCGTCAACGCTGGCTTGCTCAGCCGGAGGGAGCGTAGCAGTCGACTGCGCTTCCGCCTTGTTCATCACGCTTGTCGGCGCAACAATTGGCGCCCCCATCACCAGCCCAAGGGCTGCTACCATAATTGCAAAACGCATGATCCCACTCCAATAAATTCCTAGTCGTAATCGACGTGTTCAGAAACTCTATCTCACAATTCTTGATCAAATACAAATATCAGATTCAATTTTAGTGAAACAACCCAATGGCTTGATAGCTATTCGGGGTGAGCTGGCGAGCGACAGCTTGAACCCCAACAGACCCCAGCAAACTATCCAGAATTCTATATAGGTCGAGCCGGGTAAAGGCCTATGGATGCCGTTCCCTCGCGCGCCAAGGCCCGCTCGCCCGGCATGACAAGAATGCAAAAAGGCCGGGGAATACCCGGCCTTCTGGAATTCTGAATGTGTCGCCAGCCCTAGGTTGGGCTGCCCGCTTGCTGTGGGTTCGGCTCAGGCACGATCGGAACGGTCGGCGTGGTCGGGATGCGTGGGCGGGGCGGAATGACAGTCCGCGTCCGCGTGGTGCGGCGCACGACAGGCGTGGTGGTCGTGGAACCAGTCTGCTGCTGACCGCCTTGCTGCTGATCGCCTTGCTGCTGCTGGCCACCACCTGTATCACCGCCGGTGCCACCGCCGGTTTGCGGAATGTTACGACCCGCGCTGCCGCCCGCGTTCACGAAACCAAGGGCAACATCCGTGGAGCGCCCAATGGCAACCTTCGTGGTAATATCAGCCGAAAGGCGCGCGTCGCCGCGGTTGATGGCTGTTGTCGCGATGGTGCTTGCCGCACCGCCGACAATGTTCGCCACGTTGCGGTCATTAACAGCTTGCGCAACATCAACTGCCTTCTTCACCAGTTCACCGGCGCCGGCAAGGTCAGTTGCTGCAAGAGCCACCGACGCATTCGCAAGCGCTGTTGCCAGGTTCGCTGAATTACCAGCCGCCTGTTCGCGCGAGACGATCTGCTGAAGCAGCGTAGGATTACCAGCAGCTGCAATAAGCTCAGCCTGCAGCGTCGAAGTTGGGTTCGTTGTAGTGGACTGCGCTTCAGCCTTGTTCATAAATGCAGTCGGCGCAACAACCGGTGCCCCCATTACCAGCCCGACGGCTGCTACCATAATTGCCAGACGCATAATCACGCTCCTCTAGGAAAGCAAATTCAGCAAAAACTGAATCGATATAAATAATTAGATAAAGTTTTACATAATTCAGGGGGCGGGGTCAAACGCGCAAAGTTAAAAAACCTCTAATGGGTGTAATATGTTGCCTATATGTAACGACATTGTCCCGAAGCGGGACAAAATAGCACCCTTTAAACCAGCCAGCGGGCCCCGCCATGACCGACTCGGGCCCACTCAAAAGGCACCCAAACCCGCCCTTGCCGGAAATTTAATTTAGTGCTAAAATAAATTTATCAAATGGCCCAGTTGGTAACTTTTTGTCGGGGACTTTTCATGGCGACCTTCAGCCGCACGCGGAAAATACGCTTCGCCCACACGGATGCGGCTGGCATTGCCTTTTACCCGCGCTACTTCGGCATGATGAATGACTTTATTGAAGACTGGTTCGGTGACGGGCTGGGCTTTGATTTCAAGCACCTGCACATTGACGAAAAGCGCGCCGTGCCCACCGTGCATATCGAAGCCGATTTCATCGGCGCGGGCCGCATGCATGACGAACTGACGTTTGAGCTGGTGGTCACAAAGATTGGCCGCAGCAGCGTGCACCTGCGCATCCGGGCAACATCAGGCGGGGAAGACCGCTTCCGCATGACATTTGTGATCGCCCATATGGACATGGAAACGGGCAAAAGCCTGCCGTGGCCTGATGACATGCGCGCCGCCATGGAAAAATGGCTGGCGCCAGAGGGAGACAATTCATGAAGACACTGTTGCCCGAGGGCTGGCCGCGCCCAAGCGGCTATTCAAACGGCGTGATGGCGGAAGGCCGCATGGTGTTTGTGGCCGGGCAAGTGGGCTGGACACCCGATATGAAATGGGAAGCCGACGACTTCCTGGGCCAATACCGGCAGGTGCTGGAGAATACGCTGGCGGTGCTGGCGGAAGCCGGCGCGGGGCCGGAGCATATCGCGCGCATGACATGGTATGTCACCAGCCGCGATGAATATCTGGCGAACCTGCGCGGCATGGGCCAGGTGTGGCGCGAATGCATGGGCAAGAACTATCCCGCCATGGCGTGCGTGGAGGTTTCCGGCCTGATGGAAGAAAAAGCCAAGATCGAAATTGAGACCACGGCGGTGCTGCCGGCAAGTGAGGGATAAGCCATGAAAATCACGGTAATCGGCGGCGGCCCGGGTGGGCTTTATTTCGCGCTTCTGACGAAGAAGGCACGGCCGGATTTCGACATTGAAATTTTTGAGCAGAACAAGGCGAACGACACCTTCGGCTTCGGCGTGGTGTTCTCCGACGAAACGCTGGACGAGTTTTTTGCGGCAGACCCGGCAAGCTATGACCTGATCCGCGACCAGTTCGCCTACTGGCAGGACATTGTGGTGGAGAAGGACGGTGAGCGCACCATCATCGGTGGCAATGGCTTTGCCGGTTGTTCGCGCTTCACGCTCTTGGAGATTTTGCAGAAACGCTGCCGGGATGTGGGCGTGAAACTGAATTTCGAGACGGCAGTCGATATCGACAACCTCGAAACACAGTTCGCAGGCAGCGACATGATCATCGCCGCAGACGGCATCGGCAGCCGCATCCGCGAAAAATACGCGGACGGATTTGATCGCACCATTGAAAATCGCCGCAACCATTTCACCTGGATGGGCTCCACCAAGCCGCTGGACGCCTTCACCTTTTTCCTGAAAGAAACGCCGGAGGGGCATTTCTGCGCCCACACCTACCAGTATGAAGAAGGCCGCTCCACCTGGGTGATCGAATGCACGCCGGAAGCATTCGAGAAGTGCGGCTTTGAGGGCATGAGCGAAGAAGAAAGCGCCAGATATCTTGAAGGCGTGTTCGCAGATGAGCTCGACGGACACGGCCTGATCATCAACCGCTCCATCTGGCGGCAGTTCCCGCGCGTGCGCTGCGGCAAGTGGAATGTGGGCAAGATCGCCATCCTTGGGGACGCCAAGGCCAGCGCGCATTGGTCTATTGGCTCAGGCACCAAGCTGGCCATGGAATGCGCCATCGGGCTCAGTGAAGCCGTGCTAGAGAACGCGGGCGATGTGCCTGCGGTGATGGCGGCTTACGAGGACAAGCGCCGCACGCCGGTTGAGATCATCCAGCACGCGGCGGATGTGAGCCTCAGGTGGTTTGAGAATATGCCGCGCCACTGGAAACTCAGGCGCTATGAATTCGCCTTCTCGCTGATGAGCCGGTCAAAAAGCATCACCTGGGACAATGTGGGCCTCAGGGATCCCGAGTTTCTTTCAAAGGTGGAAGACGAATATTACGCAAGCCTGCCGGTGGAGGCGCAGCCAAACCCGGGCAAGCGCCCCACGCCCATGTTCACACCCTTCACCCTTCGCGGCATGACGCTTTCGAACCGGGTGGTGGTGGCGCCGATGGCGCAATATTCAGCCCATGACGGCATGCCCACCGACTGGCACATGATGCATTATGGCGCGCGCGGCGTGGGCGGCGCCGGCCTTGTGTTCACGGAAATGACCTGCCCCGCGCCCGACGCCCGCATCACCGACCATTGCCCCGGCATCTGGAATGACGCCCAGGAAGCGGCCTGGAAGGATATCGTGGATTTCATTCACGAAAATTCCGGCGCAAAAGTGTGCATGCAGATCGGCCACGCGGGCCGGAAAGGTTCGACCAAACATCCAAAGTTTGGCTCTGACCTGCCGAAAGATGAGGATAACTGGCCGCTTGTGAGCGCTTCCGCCATTCCGTTCAAGGAAGGCGTGAGCGCGGTGCCTGAAGCGCTGGACCGGGTGGGCATGGACCGCGTGAAGGCCGAGTTCGTAGAGGCGACCGAACGCGCCGCCCGCGCGGGGTTTGACATGGTTGAGCTTCACGGTGCCCACGGCTATCTGATCGCAAGCTTCCTGTCGCCGCTGACAAACACGCGGGATGATGAATACAGTGGGTCGGCTGAGGCGCGCGTGCGCTATCCGGTCGAAGTGTTTGAAGCCATGCGCGCCGTGTGGCCAGAAGACCGCCCCATGTCCGTGCGCCTGTCTGCGTGGGACTGGACTGAGGGCGGCATGACCTGGGACGACCTACGCGTGATCTCGCAGGCGTTCAAGGACGCGGGCGCGGACCTGATCGACGTCTCAACCGGCCAGACGGTGCCGCACCAGAAACCGGTCTATGGCCGCATGTATCAGGTGCCCTTCTCCGAATTCATCCGGCACGAGGTGGGTATCCCCACCATGACCGTGGGCGCCATCACGCTGCCGGAACAGATCAATATGATCCTCGGCGCTGGCCGCGCGGACCTTGTGGCACTTGCGCGCCCACACCTGAATGACCCGGCCTTCACCCGCATGGCGGCTGCGCATTACGGCGTGACCGACCCGCATTGGCCGATCCAATATTCAACGGGTGTCGGGCAGATGCTGCGCGAAGCGGAAAAAGACAATGACAAAGCGCGGGAGACGGCGCTGAAGCTGCGCCCCGCGCGGCGACACTATGTGAAGGCCAAGTAAAGGCTTGTAAGGCCTGTCAAATTCCATACACAATAGGGTGCTAACGATAGCGCCCTATTGTTGCCTGAAGGATTGATGTCGCCATGAAAGTTCTCGTCACCGGTGCCGCCGGTTTCATCGGAAGCCATGTTGCAAAGGCTCTTTTGGCGCGAGGCGATGAGGTCGTTGGGCTCGACAATCTCAATGATTATTATGATGTGGCGCTCAAGGAAGCACGGCTGGCGCGGGTGACTGAGGCGGGCGGCGATGCCTTCCGCTTCGTCAGGATGAATTTGGAAGACCGCGAGGGCATGGCCGCGCTGTTTGAGGCGGAAACGTTCGACGGCGTGATCAACCTGGCGGCCCAGGCGGGCGTGCGCCATTCGCTTGATGCCCCGTTCGACTATATCGACAGCAACATCACCGGCTTCCTGACGGTTCTCGAGGGCTGCCGCCACACGGGCGTGAAGCACCTGGTCTATGCGTCCACGAGCTCTGTCTACGGCGCCAACACCAACATGCCCTTTTCCGTGAAGAACCCGGCGGACCATCAGGTCGCGCTTTATGGCGCCACCAAACGCGCCAACGAGCTGATGGCCCACAGCTATAGCCACCTGTTTGGTATTCCAACCACGGGCCTCAGGTTCTTCACGGTTTACGGACCGTGGGGCCGGCCTGACATGGCGCTGTTCCTCTTCACCAAAGCTATCCTTGAAGGCAAACCGATCGATGTCTTCAACGGCGGCCACCACAAGCGGGATTTCACCTATATCGATGATATTGTGCGCGGCGTTGTGGGCACGCTGGATACTCCTGCCGCGCCCGACCCGGACTGGGACAGCGCCAACCCGTCGCCGCAATCATCGAACGCGCCCTGGCGCATCCATAATATCGGCGGCGGCCAGCCGGTGGAACTGATGCGCTATATCGAGGTGCTCGAGGACTGCCTGGGCAAAAAAGCGGAAAAGAACTTCCTGCCGATGCAGCCGGGTGACGTGCCCGAGACCAGCGCGTCGGTCGATACGCTTGCGGATGTCACCGGTTATAAGCCGGACACGACCGTTGAGGTGGGCATCCGGAATTTCGTCAGCTGGTACCGCGACTTTTACGGCGTGTAGGTTTCGGCCTGCACATCTGATGCATCCGCACTTTCGCCCCGCCACTGCAGTGCGGCCTCAAACTGCCGCGCGACTTCATCCCAATCATATTTTTTGGCGAATTCTGCACAGGCCTTGCGGTCACGCGTGAGCGCCGCCTTGATCGCTGCTGTCAGGTCATCAGAGAGGGCCGCAATGGGCTTGTGCCAGTCTGCGAACGGGCCGGTGCCGTCTGGCCCCAGCACATCCAGCGGGCCCTGCACCGGATAAGCCGCGACCGGCGTGCCGCACGCCAGCGCTTCAATCATCACCAGGCCGAAGGTGTCTGTTTTGCTGGGGAACACGAACACATCGGCTGACGCATAGGCCCGCGCCAGCGCCTGCCCGAACAATGGCCCCAGAAATTTGACATCCGGGTAAGCCGCCTGCAGCTTTGCCATGGCCGGACCGTCCCCCACCACCACCTTGGTGCCGGGCGTGTCGGCCTCCAGGAAGGCTTCGATGTTTTTCTCCACCGCCACGCGGCCGACATACAGCTGGACCGGGCCTTCGAAACCCCATCCGGCATCGCCGACATCCGCATGGAACTGGGCCGTATCAACCCCGCGCGTCCAGTCCACGATATTGGTGAAGCCTTTGGCCCGAAGCAGGTCACGCACTGTGGCAGTCGCGACCAGAACCCCACTGCCTGCAGCGTGGAAGCGCCGGAAAATAGGATACAGAAGATCTGCGCTCAAGGGTGTGCGCGCCTCTACATATTCGGGGAAAGCTGTGTGGTAGGCGGTAGTGAAAGGCACGCCGTTGCGCACGCACCAGCGCCGCGCCGCCCAGCCGAGCGGCCCCTCGGTAGCGATATGAACGGCATCGGCGTCGATGCGCGACATCAACTTGGGGAGTTTCCAACGGGCGTCGAGCGCCAGGGGAATTTCAGGATAGGTTGGGCACGGCATGGTGCGAAACCACTTGGGTGTCACCATATAAACCCTGTACCCCCGTGCTTTCAGCTTTGACCGCAGCGTTTCAAGCGTGCGCACCACACCGTTGACCTGGGGCGCCCAGGCGTCAGAGACAATGCAAATCTTGCGTCCAGATCCGGTCACGGCCCGCTATTCCGCCGCCACTGGAACCGGGGCACCGGGCTTGCGGCGGCCCTTGCGGCCTGTGCCCGGCTTGTCTGATTTTTCATGACGGGCCCGAACTTCATCGGCCCAGTGCAAAATCTCAAACGCGCCGTCCATACGCTCCACAAGCGCTGTGCAGCTTTCAACCCAGTCGCCATCATTCATATATTCGGTTTTGCCGAAGAAACGCCGTTCCGCATGGTGGATATGGCCGCAGATCACGCCGTCCACGCCCATGCGCTCGGCCTCAAGCGCCACGGCCTCTTCATACTTGCCGATATATTCAACCGCGTTCTTGACCTTGTGTTTCAGGTAGGACGAAAGCGACCAGTAGGGATAGCCCATCTTGTGGCGCGCCCAGTTAACCATGGTATTCAGGCGAAGCAGCATCACATAGGCATGGTCGCCCAGATGCGCGAGCCACTTGGCGTATTTCACCACGCCATCGAATTTGTCGCCGTGCAGCACCCAGTAGCGTTTGCCCGAAAGCGCTTCGTAAATGGTTTCTTCCGCGATCTGCACACCCGCCATGTTATAGCCTTCAAAGCCGCGCAGGCCCTCGTCATGGTTGCCGGGAATATAGATTACTTCCGTACCGTGCTTGGCCATCTTCAAAACCCGGCGGATCACGTCATTGTGGGTCGTGTCCCAGTACCAGCGGGACTTGAGCTGCCAACCGTCGATAATATCGCCCACAAGGAAAAGCTTGTCGCAGGTCATGGACTTGAGGAAATCCAAGAGCAGGTCAGCCCGCGCGGCGCGCGTGCCCAGATGCGTGTCGGATACGAAGACCGCGCGATAATGCGGTTTCTTGGATCTTGGGGATTGAACGCCCCCGGCGAAGGGATCGGGTTGGGAGGAAGGGACATCGCCGGAGGGTTCAACGTGCTTGGGGTTCGGCTCCGAAAGCTTTTCGAGAGCTCCGGACACCAGAGGAAAAAGAAGTGTCTGTTCAGTCTTTTTCATGGGCGCTTTATGCGGGGGCTGCATGACAATCATGTTGCAGCCATGTGACCGTTTCTTTGTAATTTCAGCCCTGAGGATTTTTCAGACTCTGAACAGACTCAGCGAGTCGCCGCGTTTAGACTTTTGGTTTAGCCATAGCGTTAAACGCATGACACCGCATGCAGGCAGTGCCATAAGCAACAAGACTTCAATGATGGGGGATATGATGAAGCCACTTTTCGCAAAACTATGCCTGATGATCTGCCTGCTCGCGCCCGCAGCCTTTGCCGAAGGCGACGCCAGCCCGGACCAAGCCAAGGTGCTGGCGCTTGAATACAACAAGCGCATGAACAAGATGCTAAGCGCTGGCTCAACGGTTGCGGATGTGGATAACCTGTTCGCGCTCTATGCCAAGGATTTCGTCTATAACCACCCGGGCCAGGGTGATGTTTATGATACCCAGTATCTTTACAATAATTCGGTGAAATATGTGAAAGCAGGCCACTTTGACGGCAGCTACCAGCAGAAGATCACCAATATGATCGTTGGCAAGAACGGCGTGATGCTTGAGTGGACTGTGCCGGGCGGCGACGGCAGCAAGCGGGTGACGCTCATAGAGACCCGCGGCGATAAGATCATCCACATCAAGGAATTCTGGTAAGCGGTCTGCCGCTTTCTCTAATTCGTCATTCGCCGACTTGATCGGCGAGTCCACAGCACCCTTTCGCCAAACATAGATTCGCCGATCAAGTCGGCGAATGACGATTAGGCGTTACCCATCTTCTAATAATAACGCTCCGGCTCGAGGCGCTTAGAACGGCAGGCTCCAGACCTCAGACAGGATTCGGACGTACAATTTCGTCTGTCTCAGCCAAGCCTGGATGAAGTCCAAAGCCAACAAGGCAACCCAACCGGCGAGCGCCCAGGGACCCCAGCTTACGCCGCTGCCTGTAATCACAGCGAGCACGATCGCGACCAACGCCCACGTGATCAGGCCACCAACGATACTACCAGTATCTTCAATTTCGCTTTCTTGCTCTGACATAATCCCTCCCGCACGTTTAACATCTATATAAGTGCGTTTCTTAATGCCTCAATAGTCGGCCAATCCCAATAAAAAGGGCCGGCCCCAACTGGGACCGGCCAAGAAACACCTGCGGATAAGGCAGATGTGAGGGACAAACTTTACTCAGCAGCCTGGATCAAAGAGGTCTCGGCGCTTGGTTGCGTAATCATTTCATAGGCCGGGGCCGTCAGGAACTCTGCGAGCTCCTCCTTGAAAACAAGGTCGAGGAACAGCCGACCGGCTTCAGCAAGTCGTCCGTCCTCGAAGTTGGCAGGGCCTAAAGTCTCTCTCAGCTTCACCATCTCGTCGCCGTAGAGATCGTGAACCAATTCTTTGGTAACAGAGCGCCCGTCATCCAGCTGTGCCTTCAGTTTCAGCTGTTGCCAGATCTGTGTGCGGCTGATCTCGGCTGTGGCGGCATCTTCCATCAGGTTATACAAGGGCACCGCGCCGCGGCCGGTAAGCCACGCACCCAGATACTGGATGCCAACGCGGATGTTTTCGCGCACGCCTTCTTCCGTGATCGTGCCGCTGTGTGGCGCGAGCAACTCTTCCCGGCCTATCTCGATATCAAGGCGGGTGCGGTGAAGCTGGTTCGCCTGCGGCATAAGCCGGTCGAAAACATCCTTCGCCACGGGCACCAGTGCCGGGTGCGCCACCCAGGTGCCGTCATGACCAAAGCTGGCCTCGCGGTCTTTGTCGGCGCGGACTTTATCGAATGCGGCAGCGTTCAAAGCCTCATCCCCCTTGACGGGGATTTGAGCGGCCATGCCACCCATGGCGTGAGCCCCTCGCCGGTGGCAGGTTTTGATAAGTAAAAGCGAGTAGGCTTTCAGGAAGGCCTCACCCATCGTCACCTGCGACCGGTCCGGCAAGAGGTAGTCGGCATGTTTGCCGATCCTCTTGATATAGCTGAAGATATAATCCCAGCGGCCACAATTTAGGCCGACAATATGATCCTTCAAGGCGTAGAGGATTTCATCCATCTCAAAAGCGGCTGGCAGCGTCTCAATCAGCACAGTTGCCTTGATCGTGCCATGCTCAAGCCCGAGGGCGTCTTCCGTATAGGTAAACACGTCGTCCCACAGCTTGGCCTCAAGGTGGCTTTCCATCTTCGGCAGATAGAAATAGGGGCCGGTGCCACGCGCAAGAAGCGCCTTGGCGTTGTGGAACATATAAAGACCGAAATCGAACAGACTGGCGGAGATAGGCTGGCCACGCAGCTCGGCATGCGCCTCTGTCATGTGAAGGCCGCGCGGCCGCACCTTCAGTGTCGCCGTTTTTTCACCCATGCGGTATAGCTTGCCGGATTTCGGGTCCGTATATTCAAGCGTGCTTTGGGCATAATCCATCAGGTTGATCTGGCCATCGATCATATTCTCCCAAGTGGGGGAGGATGCATCTTCAAAATCGGTCATGAAAACATTGGCGCCGGAATTGAAGGCGTTGATCATCATCTTGCGGTCAACCGGGCCGGTGATTTCCACGCGGCGGTCCTTAAGCTCCTCGGGCGTGCCCAGGATCTTCCAGTCGCTCTCGCGAATGTCTTTTGTCTCAGCCAGGAAATCCGGCAGCTCGCCAGCGTCGAACCTTTTCTGGCGTTCCGCACGCGCTTCAATAAGCTCCCTGCGGCGCTCGCCGAAGCGTTCTTCCAAGTCAGCCACGAACGCCAGCGCGTCACCTGTGAGGACGCGGGCATACAGGTCCTTCATGGGCGCGATGATATCGAGCCTTGGCTCATCTGTGCGTTCAACTGCTGCTGACATTTCAATTCCTCTCAACGGTTGTCGGCCGCCCTTTTGGGCAACTTTCTTGCGTCCAGCAGCTTTCATATTTCATTTTATTTCAATATTTCAAACAACAATTGATACAAAAAGTGTTCGAATGTATGTATATGTAAATGTCAAAATGTTGATTTGTAAATTTTGTAAACTGTGGAACACGCCATGGCAGAGAACGCCACCAAGAAGATTTTCGCTGGCCCCCGCATCCGCCGCCTGAGGCGGGAACGCGGCCTGAGTCAGGGCCAGATGGCAGCTGAGCTGGGCTTTTCAACCAGCTATCTTAATCTAGTGGAACGCAACCAACGCCCTGTTTCCGCACAGTTTTTGCTGCGCCTGGCAGAAGTGTATGACGTGGAGCTGACAGCTTTCGCTGGTACAGATGAAGCCCGCGCCTTCGCCGACCTGTCCGAGATCCTCGCGGACCCGATGTTCAAGGGCATTGGCCTGTCGCGCGGGGAAATGCAGGACATGGCGGACGCCGCCCCCAAAGCTGTGGAGGCCTTTACACTAATTTACAAATCATTCCAGCAGGCCCGACAGAACGCGACGGAGCTTTCAAGCCAGGTGGTGGAGCGCGAGGGCGCGACGCCGGAATCGATCTTCCCTGTTGATGAAGTGCGCGACTTTATCCACGACCGGAAGAACTATTTCCCGGAGCTTGATGAAGCAGCCGAGACCATGCACGAAGAGCTGGGCCTGGAGCGCGACGACGCCTTCATGGTGCTGACCGGGCGGCTGGACGAAGAGCACGGCATTCGGGTGCGCATCATGCCTCATGAGGTAATGCCCGAAACGCTGAGGCATTTTGACTTCCACCGCCGCCAGCTTCTGATTTCCGAAATGCTGGACCAAAGCGCACGCATCTTCCAACTTGCCTTCCAGTTGGCGATGCTGGAGTTCAAGCCGATGATCCAGCGGATCGGCGATACCCACACCTGGCAGACGGAAGAAGCCCGGCGACTGGTGCGCATATCGCTCGCCAATTATTTCGCAGGCGCCCTCTTGATGCCCTACACGCGGTTCCTTTCTGATGCCAAGACGCTCAAGTATGATATTGAGCATCTGGGCCACCGCTATAACACCAGCTTCGAGCAGGTCTGCCACCGCCTAACAACCCTGCAGCGGCCGGGCGAGCGGGGCGTGCCGTTCTTTTTCATCCGGGTGGACAAGGCAGGGAATGTCTCCAAGCGCTTCTCAGCCGGGCGCTTCCACTTCTCGCGCTTTGGCGGCACCTGCCCCTTGTGGAACGTGCATGACACTTTCGCCTACCCCGGCCGGATCGCCACCCAGATCATCCAGATGCCCGATGAGACCACTTATTTTTCGGTCGCGCGTACGGTCAGGCGTGTCGGCGCCATTTACGGTCAGGTGGACCAGCAACTGGCGATCGGGCTGGGCTGCGATATCGCCTATGCCCGCGAACTGATTTACGCCAAGGGCCGTGACCTGGAGAACCGGGACG